>Ga0315281_10000795_pt1 | contig 45615 bp, 40 predicted proteins | sample YL17G07_0_MG_FD_204540 | JGI IMG/M metagenome (GOLD analysis project Ga0315281, IMG submission 204540) | Sediment microbial communities from Yellowstone Lake, YNP, Wyoming, USA - YL17G07_0 | ecosystem: Environmental > Aquatic > Freshwater > Lake > Sediment | place: USA: Wyoming | collected...
AGCCGGCCTCGCCGACCGTCTCTGCCTCTCGCGGAGCACGGTCAAGACGCACCTGCGCGCGATCTACCGCAAGCTCGAGGTCGGCACGCGCGAAGAGGCTGTCGGGCGCGCGCGTGGGCTTGGCCTCCTCAAGCGCTGAGCCACAGGGCGACTCACGCCGCGTCCCGCTCGCCGTCTCTCATCCCATCCCGTCCGGCCAATCATCCCATCTGGTCGATGCGCGATGCCTCCGCTCAGCCTACGGTGGGGTCGTCAGTTCGCGGAGATCGGAGGAGTGATGAGCGTCACAGTCGCACACAGGACCCACATTCATCTGCCCTGGAAGTCGATCGCCATCTTTCTGGGCGCCGCCGCGGTCGCCGTGGTCGTGCTGGTCCTGATCAACCAGCCCCGGGAGACGGCGCGCGAGAGTGCTTCGATGAGCACCGGGGCGACGGCCGAGCAGCCCTTCGTCGGGTCGCAGCTGAAGCAGGCGCGGACGATGCTGCGCTCTCACGTGGGCGTGGGGAAAGCCGGCGTCTCTGCTGGGATCGGCGCCTCGGCGACGGGCGAGGCATCGAAGAAGAACGTCGTCTCGCCGCAGCGCGGCCTGATCCGGGGCACGACGCCGGACGGGCAAGGCACGTACGTCCCCCAGCCGCCGGCGCCATGGTATGCGCCGGGGACGGTCGACAACGCGCACCCGCTGAACCTCACCGGCAGTGCCTGGCGATGAGGACGGAACAGGCCGCCGGGGGCGACGCCCCCGGCGGCCTGTTCGTTCTGAGGCACGTGATGCGGTACGTGGACGCCGAGGCGGTGTAGGCTTTCCGCATGTCCGCCCTGTCCATGCTGTGTCTGATCGCGGTCATCGTCTGGGTGGCGCTGGTGATGGCCGCCCACGTGCTGACGCCCGAGCAGAGCGCGCTCAGCGTGGGCATGAGCGGGCTCGCCTGCGGGCCCTACGGGTGGGTCATGAAGGTCGCCTTCGTCGTGCGTGGTGTGGCGGCTCTGCTGCTGGTCGCGGCCATCCCGTTCGCCGTGTCCTCCGCGGCGACCTCGGCGGTCGGCTTGGCTTTGCTCTGGGTGTGGGGACTGGGCTCAGCCCTCCTGGCGGTGTACGCCACCGACATGCCCGGCGAGCCGCCGACGGGTACTGGACGGATCCACGCGCTGATCGCTCTCGTCGCGTATGTGGCCGTCGGGGTCGGGATGATCCTCGTCTCGCTGCGGCTCGGCGACGACGAGGCGACCGCGGGGCTGGCGCGATGGGCGCTGCCCGTCGCGCTGCTCGCCGCGGTCGCCATGGTCGTCCAGTTCGTCGGCTTCGGCGCGGCCGCTCGCGACGCCGGGGCGGAGACGCCTGACACGTCGGGCGTCTCAGACGCGCCGGACGCATCAGGCGCGGCCGGCGCCCGGTCGCCGTCCTTCGGCGGCCTGGGCCGCTACGCCGGCCTGCTGCAGCGCGTCTTCGTGGGCATCGTGATGCTCTGGACCGCGCTGGTCGCGGCCGGCATCTGAGTCCGGCGCCCCGGCGCGTCCCTACTGACTGCGCCCGCGCGCCGCCACGGTCCACACGTCGACCAGCGCGCCGTCCTCCACCACGTGGTACCTGTCGTAGAGGTTCACCGTGGTGCAGCCGTGGCGTGGCACGAGTTCGATCTTGTCGCCGACGCGCAGCTTCTGTGCCGGACCGCTGAGCATGACCTCGCCGTGCTCCTCCGAGAAGTCGTGCCAGGTGGCGCCCTCGACGAGCACGGCCGGGTCGCCGAACTCGGGCGTGACCGCCTTGAGGCCCGCGTCGACGACCGCCATCTCCGGTCGCGGCCGGCTGATCACCGTGACGAGCACCGTGAGCGCGTTCTCGTAGTCGGCGCCGCCGACGCTGGCGTATTGCGCGTCCATGGTGGCGTACGAGCCGCACTGCAGCTCCGTCATCCAGGGCAGTCGCCCGGTGATGGTGTGGGTGCCGGTCCCGCAGCCGCTGATCGCCGGCACAGCGAGCCCGGCGTCCTCGATGTGCTTCTTGGCCGTGAGCGCCTTGCGCATGTCGATCAGCGTACGGGCCACACGCTCCTCGAACGGCACGAGGTTCTGCAGGTGACCCTCGTAGGCTTGCAGGCCGCCGAACACGAGGGCCTCGGCCGCCTCGACCTGGCGCGCGAGCGCCACCGCCGGCTCGCCGGGCTCCACGCCGCAGCGGCCCATGCCGATGTCCACCTCGACGAGCACGCGCAGGGTGACGCCGGCCGCCGCCGCGGCGGCCGAGAGCCGGCGCACGTTCTCGGCGTCGTCCACGGCGACGGCGACGGTGCAGCGCTCGGCCAGTGCCACCAGACGGGCGATCTTGAGCGGTCCGATGACCTGGTTGGCGATGAGGATGTCGGAAATACCGCCGTCGGCCAGCGCCTCGGCCTCACCGACCTTGGCGCAGGTGATGCCGACCGCGCCGGCGTCGAGCTGAAGCTTCGCGATCTCGACGCACTTGTGGGTCTTGGCGTGCGGGCGGAGCCTCGCCGGCCCGCCGGCCGCGAAGTCGGCCATGCGCCGGATGTTGCGCGTGAGCTTCGCCTTGTCGAGCACCAGCGCCGGGGTGTCGACCTCGGCGTAGAAGGGTGGTTTGGGCTTGCCGCGGCCCGGGACCGGCAGCGTGGATCCGGGTTTCGCCATGGCGTGACCTCCTGAGGCTGACGGGACCCTATCACTCGCGGTGCGGACGAGTCGCCGGCGTCGAGCGCGCTGTCAGCCTGCGCAACCGGGGCCATGTGAGGTTTCGTGTGTTTTAGGGCACTATTCCTCTGTCGTCAATCGACGCATTCATGCAATGAACAGCACAGCAAGGAGCTGTCATGGATCGCCGTTCAAACAGCGTATCCGGCTGGGTAGGATTCTCGGCCGTGGTGCTGACCCTCGGCGGCATCTTCGCCGTCATCGACGGCCTGATGGCCGTCTACAAGACCGAGTTCTTCACCTCGAACGCGGTCTTCGCCTTCAGCGACCTCAACACGTGGGGCTGGATCGTCTTCGGCCTCGGCGTGGCGGGTATCGTGTCGGGCCTCGCCGTCTTCAGCGGGAGTGAGTACGCCCGCTGGCTCGGCGTGACCGTGGCCGGCATCGGCGCCGTCGGCCAGCTGTTGTTCGCGCAGGCCTACCCTCTGTGGTCACTGGTGATCACGGCCGTGTACTTCCTCGCCATCTACGGTCTCCTGGCCCGCGGTGGGGAGGAGCGCGCCGTCTCGTCGATGGGCTCGTACAGCGAGACGAGTGCGACGGGCAGCGTGGACTCGGAGATGCCGGCGGACGTCTCGAGCCTCGGCGAGCGCTCGCGGCGCGCGGCGTAAGCGAGTCGCGTGAGGCGCCGGTGAAAGGGCGCGTCGCGGGCGTGAGCCCGCGGCGCGCCCTCGCCTGCGGCGCCCTCTCGCAACGGGCGGACGCGATCAGGCCGGCGGGCGCCGTCCGGTGAACTCGTCCATGGCGGCGGTGACGCCGAAGAAGTCGGCGACGCGGTCGAAGGCCCACGTCGGCAACAGACGCATGGCCGGCAGGGTGCGCACCATGAACGGCATGAGGAGCTTTGGCTTGTCGCGCTGGACGGCGTCGACGATCTTCGCGACCACGTCGTCCTCGTGCAATATCGGAAGCAGCAGCGGAAAGCGGGTCTTCACGCCGGCGAACATGCCGGTGTCGATGTAGAAGGGGCAGACGATGGTCGTGCGCAGGCCGGGGGCGCTGCGCCGCAATTCGAAATGCAGCGCCTCGGTGAAGCCGACGGCGGCGTGCTTGCTGGCCGCGTAAGCGGTCTGGCGCGGCGAGCCGATCAGGCCGGCGGCCGACGCCACGGTCACGACGTGACCACTGCCGCGGGCGAGCATCGCCGGCAGAAAGGCGCGCGTCACCCAGTACAGGGCCAGCGCGTTGACCCGAAATGTCGCCTCTATGCCCTCGTCGTCGAGCTCGAGGAGCTGGCGCCCGCTCACCACGCCGGCGTTGTTGACGAGGATGTCGACCGGGCCGGCCGCGGCCTGCACGCGCGCGGCGCCCGCGGCCCCCGGGCCGCGGGCGCCCCCGTCGCCGGCGTAGCCGGCCGCTCGGCCGGCGCCCGGGGCGGCCGCCGGGGCGGCCGCCGCCTCGGCGCCGGCCTCGTCCAGGTCGAGGATGCTCACGTCGGCGCCGAGCGCGGCGCAGCGCAGCGCCAGGCCTTGCCCGATGCCCGAGGCGCCGCCGGTGATCAGCACGTGCTTGCTGGCGATCGTCGTCATGGCGTCCCCTTTGTCAGTCGATGCCCGGCACGTACTTGAGCGCCCGGATCGCGAGGGTCATCACGGTGGCATACTGCTCGTGGCTCAGGAACGGCGGCGTGTCGATCGCCAAGACCCGTTGCGCCGCCACCGTCTGTGTCTCGGTGAACCTGAGGAGGCCTGGGGCGCCGTGCCGGCGCCCCAGGCCGGACGCCTTTAAACCGCCCATCGGGCTGGCGGAGGCCCAGGTCGCGGCGTAGGCCTCGTTGATGTTCACGGTGCCGGCCTGCAGGCGCGCGGCGACCTCGCGCCCGGCGCCCGCGTCGCGCGCCCACACGGCGGCGTTGAGGCCGTACTCGGTGTCGTTGGCGCGCGCCACCATCTCGTCGATCGAGGCGCAGCGGTAGACGGCCGCGACCGGACCGAAGGTCTCGTCGCGGCACAGCGCCATCTCCTCGGTCACGCCGGCCAGCAGCGTCGGTTCGTAGAAGTACGGGCCGAGGTCCGGGCGCGCCCGCCCGCCCGCCAGCACCTCGGCCCCCTTCGCGACCGCGTCGTCGACATGCCCGGCGACCTTGTCGAGCTGGGCGGCGCTGACGAGCGAGCCCATGTCGGCCGTGAAGTCGAGACCGGCGCCGAGGCGCACGTTCCCGAGCGCCTCGGCGAGACGCGCCACGAACGGGTCGTACACAGCCTCGTGCACGAAGATCCGCTCGATGCCCACACAGAGCTCGCCGCTGTTGGAGCAGATGCCGCGGACCGCTCCGCGCACCGTGGCGCTCAGGCGCGCGTCGGGCAGCACGAGCATCGGGTTCTTGCCGCCGAGCTCCATGGAGCAGTCCTTGAGCTGCGCCGCCGCCTGCTGGGCCACGATCCGGCCGGTCGCCGTCGAGCCGGTGAACATCAGGTAGTCGGCGGCGTCGACCAGCGGTCCCCCGAGCTCGACGCCGCGTCCCGGCACGACCTGCAGGAGGCCGCGCGGCAGGCCCGCCTCACAGAGCAGCCCCTCAGCCCACAGGGCGGTGAAGGGCGTCTGGGCGTCGGGCTTGAGCACCACGCCGTTGCCGGCGAGCACGGCCGGGATGATGTCGCCGATGGTGAGGATGAGCGGGTAGTTCCACGGCGCGATCATGCCGACGACGCCGCGCGGCTGATGCGTCTCCCGGGTCTTGGTAAGGATCGGGAGCGCGCCCTGCCGCCGGCGCGGCCTCAGGTAACCCTCGGCCGTGTGCGCGTAGTAGCGCGCCTGGATCGCGACGTCCAGGACCTCCTCGTAGGCGTGACGGCGCGCCTTGCCCGACTCGAGCTGGATGAGGTCGAGGGCCTCGCGCGCGTTGGCGATCAGCAAGTCGTGGAAGCGAAGGAAGATGCGGGCGCGCTCGCCTGGGGGCCGGAGGGCCCACGCCGCCTGGGCCGCGGCGGCCGCGGCGGCCGCCGCCGCGACGTCCGCCGGCCGGCCCCGCGGCACTTCGCCGAGCGTCTCGCCGGTGAACGGCGCCTCGTCCGTGTGGGTCTTGTCGCCCGCCTTCCCACGCTTCTTGGGCGCGCCCCCGCCCGCGCGCGCCGCCAGGCGCGCGAGCATGGCCGCGCTGACCCGCGGCGACCACTGACGGTCAGATGCGGCGCCGCCGGCCTTGACGCTCCGTGCCATCGGATCCCCCCCTTGCTCGCAGGCGCGATCGAGTGTACGCCCGCGCCGCGCAGGACGCGACATGCTGCGGCGCCCCGTCCCCATGGATGACGGGGCGGGCCCGCGGCTTCGCAGCGACGACAGGGCAGTCCCGGCTGACATAGACCACCCGTCTAGTCTCCCCGCGCATCCCTCAAGCGCGCCGCGACGAGAGCCGATATCGCTAGTGTGCGATTCCACGCTCATATCGAGACCGGGCACGCCCGCGCCTGGTCGCGTCCAGCCACAACAGGTGGCGCCGCCGGAGGCGCCGTCAGTCGGAGGAGAGCCCCATGAGTCACGTGCGCCGCACCGTCATCGTCCTCGTCATCGCCGTCGTCACCGCCCTGGCGCTGCCCACGCTCGCTCAGGCCGACGAGCCCAACTACGTCGTGCAGAACTCCGCGACGAGCTGCTCCAACGCCGACGTGTCGGGCGACCTCGCGGTCTGGGAGGACGCGTCGGGCAACCAGGACATCTGGGCGAAGAACCTCGCCGGCGGCAGCGCCTTCCCGGTCGTGCAACTGGGCTCGAGCGTCCAGCAGACGCCGGCCGTCGACGGCACGACCGTGGTGTGGGCCGACGACAGGGCCAGCGGCGCTGTCTACAAGATCTACGGCGCCACCGTGAACCCCTCGACCGGCGCCGTGACCGAGTTCCCCATCTCCACGACTTCCGGCGTGCAGAGCGACCCCGACGTCTCGGGGCGCTTCGTCGTCTGGGCCAACTACGTCAGCGCGACGAGCACCTACGACATCTACGGCTACGATCTCCTCACGCACACGCAGTTCGCCGTCTGTACCAACTCGGCCAAACAGGACCAGCCGGCCGTCTCGGGCGACCTCGTCGTCTGGCGTGACTATCGCAACAACGCGACCTACGCGGATATCTACGCGGCGCGTATCGACCCGACGAGTCACGCCGTCACGGAGTTCCCCATCTGCGCGCAGCCGTCCGCCCCGGTCCACCTCGACTCGCAGCCGGCGGTCGGCGGCGCCGTCGTGGCATGGCTCGACCAGCGGGGCGGCGGCAACGCGCGCATCTACGCGGCCGTCGTGAGCGGGACCAGCGTCGTCTCCGAGACGCAGGTCTCGACGACGGCGACAAGGTCCGCCGGGGCTCCCGCCGTGAACGGCAATCTCGTCGCTTGGACCTACGCCGGCGGAACGAGCAACGACGACATCTACGGCTGCCGTCTGGGCGGCAGCGAGTTCCCCATCGTCAGCACCACGCAGTACGAGTCGGCGGCCGCGGTGAGCGCCTCGCGCACGGTGTGGACCAACCGCAGCACCTGGGACATCTACGGCGCCGACATCGGCGGCTTCGGCTGGAGCGCCGGGGTGAGCATCGACGGCGGCGCCCAGTACGCGGCCACGCGCGCCGTCACTTTGGCGCTGTCGGGCGCCAGCAGCGTCGGCCCCGCGACGCAGATGTGCTTCTCGAGCGACGGCGCGACCTGGAGCGGGTGGGAAGCGTGCACGACGACCAGGTCGTACCAGCTGCCCGCCGGCGACGGCGCGAAGACCGTGTACGTGCAGTTCAAGGACGCCGAGGGCAACGTCTCGCCGACGAAGAGCGACGGCATCGTGCTCGACGAGAACGCGCCGGTCACGAGCGACGACGCGCCGGAGGGGTGGGCGACCGGAGACGTGACCGTGACGCTCACGGCCGACGACGGAGGCGGCTCGGGCGTCGCCGGCATCGTCTGCGACGTCGACGGGCGCGGCAACGACACCTACACCCAGCCCATCGTCCTCAGCGGCGACGGTCTGCACACGATCACGTACTGCGCGGTCGACAACCTCGGACATACGGAGGACTGGCGCCAGGTCGAGGTGCGGATCGACGGCACCAAGCCGGCGACCAGCGACAACGCCGGCGATGGCTGGCACGCGAGCGGCTTCGCCCTGCATCTCGACGCCTATGACTTCAACGGGGTGGACCGCACCGAGTACTCCGTCAACGGCGGGGCGTGGGAGACGGGGACCGACCCGGTCTTTCGCGTCGGCGCCAAGCGGAGCGGCTGCGCCAGGACGGTCGTCGTACAGTACCGCTCCATCGACGTCGCCGGGAACGTGGAAGAGACGCGCAGTTGTACGGTCCGCATAGACCGCCGTCGGCCGATGACGACCACCGATTATGATGGGCAGCCTTCGGGCAGCGACGTCATCGTGACCCTGACCGGGTACGACGCCCACAGCGGCGTCGGACAGGTCTGGTACTCGGTGGACGGCGGAGCTCCGACCCTGGGGTCGTCGGTGCTCATCCCGGCGCCGAGCGACCACAGCAACGACGGCGTGCACGTCGTCACCTACTACTCGGTCGACAACGTGGGCAACGTCGAGTCGGTCCGGGGGCTCGCCGTGACCATCGACACGAGCGCCGGCGGCGCGTCCCTGAAGACGTCCGCGTCCGTGCCGGCACGGGGTTTGAAGAGCACTTCGGCTCGTGCCTCGGGGACGGGGTCGCGTCTGGGGTCGCGTCTGCGGTCGTGCTCCAGGTGAGCGCGCTCGCGCACCTCGCGTGACGCGGACGGGGGCGGGGCCGCAGGCCCCGCCCCCGTCCGCGTTTTCACGCTCGTCTCGAGCGCGGCCTCGCAGCCCCGTCTGCTACACTGACCCGGTCAACAGCCCCCGCGCACGTATGCGGGCGCGCAACGCGAAAGGACCGGGCACAGCATGACCCTGCACGTCACCCTTCCCGACGGCTCCCCTCTCGAACTCGTCGACGGCGCGACCGTGTACGACGCGGCGGTGGCGATCGGCCCGCGACTGGCGAAAGCCGCTGTCGCGGGCCGCGTGACCGCCGCCGGCGCGGCGGGCGGAGGCGCCGCAGGCGCCGCGGCCGAGCCGCGTCTCGTCGACGTCTCGGCGCCGCTTCACGACGGCGACACGCTCGCCATCGTCACGCTCAAGGCCGACGACCCCGAGTCGCTCGAGGTCTTGCGTCACACCGCCTCGCACGTCATGGCCCAAGCCGTCCTGCGCCTGTGGCCGGGCGCCAAGTACTCGATCGGCCCGGCCATCGAGAACGGCTTCTACTACGACTTCGAGTTGCCTGAGCCGGTCAGCGAGACCGATCTCGCGCGCATCGAGGCCGAGATGGCGAAGGTCGTCGCCGAGGACCACCCGACGGTGCGCGCCGAGCTGCCGGTCGACGAGGCGCTCGCGACCTTCGGCAAGGGGAAGGGGCCGGCGGGCGAAGCCGGGCCGGCCGCCTCTCAGCCCTTCAAGGTCGAGCTCATCGAGGACCTCGTATCGGCCGCGAAGGCGGCCGGCGAACCCGTCCCGACGATCAGTGTCTACACCCAAGGCGAGTTCACCGACCTCTGCCGCGGCCCCCATCTGCCCAGCACCGGCCGCCTCGGGAAGGGGACATACAAGCTCACCAGCATCGCCGGCGCCTACTGGCGCGGCGACGAGCGCAACGCGATGCTCACGCGCATCTACGGCACCGCCTTCCCGAGCAAGGAGGAGTTGGCGGCGTATCTCGAGGCCCTCGAGCTGGCCCGCCAGCGCGACCACCGCCGCATCGGCCGCGATCTCGACCTGTTCAGCTTCCACGAGGAGGGTCCCGGCTTCCCCTTCTTCCACCCCAAGGGGATGCGCCTCTGGAACGCGATGATCGACTACTGGCGCGGCGAGCACATCAAGGCGGGCTACGAGCAGGTCAGCACGCCGCAGATCCTGCGTCGCGAGCTCTGGGAGCGCAGCGGCCACTGGGACAACTACAAGGACAACATGTACTTCACCACCATCGACGACAACCCGTTCGCGGTGAAGCCTATGAACTGCCCCGGCGGCCTGCTGATCTACAAGAGCCGGCGGCGCTCGTACCGCGACCTGCCGATGCGCGTCGCCGAGCTCGGCCAGGTGCACCGTCACGAGATGAGCGGCGTGCTCCACGGCCTGTTCCGCGTGCGCTACTTCACCCAGGACGACGCCCACATCTACTGCACCCCCGAGCAGCTCGAGGACGAGGTCCTGGGCGTCGTCCGCTTCATGCACCACATCTACGCCGCCTTCGGCTTCACCGACGTCCTGATCGAGCTCAGCACGCGGCCCGAGAAGAGCATCGGCTCGGACGAGATGTGGGAGCGGGCCGAGGGCGTCCTCGCCCGCGTGCTGGAGAAGGACGGCATCGACTACCAGCTCAACCCCGGCGACGGCGCCTTCTACGGGCCCAAGATCGACTTCCACATCAGGGACGTCATGGGACGCACCTGGCAGTGCGGCACGATCCAGGTCGACTTCGCCATGCCCGAGCGGCTCGACATCAGCTACACCGGAGCCGACAACGAAGAGCATCGGCCGGTGATGATCCACCGCGCCCTGCTCGGGAGCATCGAGCGCTTCATGGGCATCCTGCTCGAGCACTACGGCGGCAACCTGCCGACGTGGCTCGCGCCCACACAGGTCCTCGTGCTGCCCATCGCCGACCGTCACGCCAACTACGCACGTGAGGTCGAACAGGTGTTCCGCGGCGCCGCCGAGGCCGTCGGCATGAGCGGCGGCGCGCCCGTGTGGGTAGAGGTCGACGACAGCTCCGAGTCGCTCGGCAAGCGCATCCGCGACGGGCAGCTGCAGAAGGTGCCCTACATCCTCGTCGTCGGCGACCGCGAAGCGAAAGAGCGCACCGTGAGCGTGCGCGAGCGCGGTGTGGACAAGGGCGACGCGGCGCTCGAGTGCGCCGTCACCGACGTGATGGACGAGATCCGCGAGCGGCGGCTTCCGGAGGCGGTCGCGTAGAGCGAACGGCGTCGGCGCGCGAAACACGCCGCCCGTTGCCTCGCGAGGCGGCGGCGCGCGTCTTCGGCCGTTGTGGCGGTGCACCGGCCGCAGTACCATCGTTCTCGAGAGCCGCCGCGCGCGGCGCCTGCGGACGCCGCTCCTCCGGCGGCTGAGCCTCGGGGGGATGTCTTCCATGGTCACCATCGGCACGACCCGGCTGCTGGCTCAACGGCTCGACGAACGGCACCTCGACGACCTCGAGCGGCTGTACGCCGAGCCGGCCGTGACCGACTGGCTCGGCGGCGGGCGGACGCGGGACGAGGTGCGCGAGTGGCTCGCGACGAGGGTGGATCCGCACTGGAACCAGCACGGCTTCGGTCTGTACGCCGTATACGAGAGGGACGAAGGCGCCGACGAGTCTCGCACCGCCCCACTCGCCTCCGCGGCCTTCGTCGGGCGCGCCGGCCTCGCGGTCGCGGCGCCCGACGTGCGCGAGGCGCTCGGCGAGCCGGAGGCGGTCGAGCTGCTCTACGCGCTGATGCTGGCGAAGTGGGGCCGGGGCTATGCGACCGAGATCGGTCGCACGCTCGCCGGCCTCGCCTTCGATGCTCTCGGCCTCGACAGCGTCATCGCCTACACGCTCCCCGAGAACGCGCGCTCGCGCCGCGTGCTCGAGAAGTGCGGCTTCGCTGATGAGGGCGGCGTAGTGCACGAGGACCTGCCGCACGTGCTGTTCCGGCGCCGGCGCGGCTGAGCGCGCCAACGCTGCGGGCGGCGGGGACGCTCACCAGTTGAGCGTCTGCTTGATCGTCTCGAGGTACAGCTGCGTGTCGACGTCGAGCACGCCGTCGATGGCGGAGACGTCGCTCACGACCCGCGCCAGGTGGTCGTTGTCCTCGCAGATGAGGTCGGCGGCGACCGCGTAGCGGCCGGTGGCGATCTGGACGACGTCGGTCACGGGCATGGCCGCGACATCACGCGCGACGTCCCGCACGGGCCGGCCGCCGACCCTGATGTGCATCTGGGCTGTGAGCAGGCCAAGCATCACCGGGTCGGTCCTGATGGTGTGCTTTATCACACGCGCGCGTACGAGACGCGCTACGCGGTGACGCACGGCGGTCTCGGAGAGGCCGACGGCCTCGGCGAGCGTACGGTAGGGCCGGCGGCCGTCCTCGCGCAGCAGCTGCAGCAGCCTGTGGTCGACGTCGTCCGTCTTCACGGGCCTCATCGCTCCCCTCCTCATTAGCGAATACCGCTACAAGACGTCGTTGACTGTTGCAGAATCGGTGGTCTAGTGTCAACGGAACGACGGAGTCAGCGGTCCTCGCGTCCAGGGGGAGGAGCCAGCGATGAAGGACTCGGCCGGCCAGGCGTTCGGGCAGTGTGCGATCCGTTACCTGTCCGCCAGCGACGTCCTGCGCTGCGTGCCGCCGATCGCGCGACAGCTTGAGCTCGCCGAGGCCGCCGTCCTCGCTCTGGCGCGAGGAGAGGGCGACAACCCGCCCAAGACCGCGCTGCACACCCGGGACGAGGCCTTCTTCCACGCCATGCCCGCGTACCACCGGCCCAGCGACCAGGTAGGGCTGAAGTGGGTCAGCGGCTACCCCGACAACCGCGCGCGCGGCCTGCCGTACATCATGGGGCTCATCGTCCTGAACGACGCGGAGACTGGCCGGCCGTTGTGCATCATGGACGCGCGGGAGATCACCGGCTTCCGCACCGCCGCGATCAGCGGCGTCGCGATCTCCCGTCTCGCCCCTCAGAAGGTCGCCACGGTGGCGATCGTCGGCACGGGCGCGCAGGCGAGAGCCCACCTGCCCGTGCTCGCCCATCTGCTGCCGCCGTTCGACCTCGTCGTGTGTGACGTGGTGCCGGAAGCCGGTCAGGCGTTCGCCGCCGTGGCGCGCGACCTTGCCGCGGTGCGCTCGGTGCGCATCGTCGCGAGCGTCCCCGAGGCGATCGCCGAGGCGGACCTGCTGATCACCGCCGGCACCAGGTACGCGCACTTCCAGAACCAGGTCCGCCCGGAGCTGATGAAGTCGGACGTCCTGATCGACGCCGTCGACTGGAGCACGCTCATACCGGGGGACACGGTGCGGGCCGCCGACCTGTTCGTGGTGGACGACGTGCCGCAGTATCTCTACCACAAGGGCTTCGGCGTCGAGTTCGTGGGATACCCGGAGGAGGCGCGCTCCCTGGGCGAGCTCGTGGTCGGCGGCGTGACCCGAGAGACGCGACCCCCGGGGCTGCGGATCGCCATGCCCATCGGGGTCGCCATGACCGACATCCTGTTCGCGCACGAAGTGCTGCGCCGGGCCGAGGAGCTCGGCATCGGACGGGAGCTGGAGGCGTGACGGGCGCGCGCGACAACGGCGTACCGCCGGTCGGGGCGCGCAGCTGGTGGCTCTATGAGGCGCTGCGCGCCGATCCTGGTGCGCCGTGCCCGCCGCTGGCCGGCGAGGCGGCCGCCGACGTCTGCGTCGTCGGCGGCGGGTTCGCCGGCCTTTGGACCGCGTACGAGCTCACCGAGCGAGCCCCGTCGCTGGAGCTCGTCGTCCTCGAAGCGGACATCTGCGGCGGCGGGGGGAGCGGCGCGAACGGCGGCTTCTTCTCGCCCTCGTGGACCCTCCTCGAGGCCCTGTGCGAGACGTTCGGCGAGGAGGGCGGCGTAGACTACGCGACGGCCCTCGCCGGTCAGGCGGCCGAGCTCGGCGAGTGGGTCGCGCGTCACGGCGCGCGCATCGAGTTGCACCGCGACGGCATCCTGTACGCGCACGCGGGCGCGTGGCAGGCGGCGGCGAGTGAGGAGACCCTGCGCCTTCTGGCGCGACACGGCCTTGAGAACCGCCTGCGTGCGGTGGACGTGACCGAGGCGCGTGCCGTCGCCGACTCACCGCGCCTCGTCGGTGGAATGGTCGCACCCGATCTCGCTACCATCCAGCCGGCGAAACTGGCGCGGGAGCTGCGCCGGGTGCTGCTCGAACGGGGCGTGCGCATCTACGAGGGCACGCCCATGACGCGTGTCCACCCCGGCGCGCCACTGCACGTCGAGACGCCGGCAGGGACGGTCGTCGCGCCCGACGTGGTCATCACGACCGGGGCTTGGGCCATCGGCGAGCCCCACTTCCGCCGCGCCTTCGCCGTCTGCACCGACTTCATGGTCGTGACCGAGCCGATACCGGAGCGGCTCGAGGCGATCGGCTGGCGCACGCACACCGGTATCGCCGACAGCCGCGAGCTCTGCTTCTACGTGCGGCGCACAGACGACGACCGCATCGCCATCGGCGGGGGCGCCATCGGCGCCGCGTACGGCGGCCGTATCGGCGGCCGCGCGCTGAACTCGCCGCGTCTGGCGGCGGTGGCCGCGCGCGGCCTGCCCTGGCTGTTCCCTGCCCTCGAGGGGGTGCGCATCGACGCCGCCTGGAGCGGCCCCATGGACATGACGCCGGCGAGCGTGCCGTTCTTCGAGTCGTCGCGCGACGGACACCTGCACGCCGGCCTCGGCTTTTCTGGGCACGGCCTGGCGGCGACGAAGCTCGGCGGCAAGACGCTCGCCTCGCTCGTGATGCACGAAGACGACGAGTGGAGCCGGCTGCCGGTCGTCGGTCCGGCGATGACGCGCGTGCCGCCCGAGCCGCTGCGCTGGCCGATGGTCGCGAGCGTCGCCTGGGCGAGTGAGAGCGGTGATCTGGCGCGCGAGCGGGGCCGTTCGCGGGGTCTCGCGCAGGTCGCCGTCCTGTACACCTACGAGGCGTACGTGTCCCGCGTGCATCCGGCGCCGGCCCGGCCCGGGTCGATGTCGGCTGGCGCGGCCGGGCCGGCGCCGCAACTTGGTCGAAACGCAAGAACGACGCCGAGGGAACGTGAGGGAATCCGTGGCAATCTTGCGCAGCGGCCTTGACGGTCCCTCACCTGTGTGTAGGCTAACGACCGAGTCCGTCGTCAGAACGCACGGGTGTGTGCGAGTCGGTTGCCGCCGGGGCCGCTGCGATCACGAAGTGCCGATCCCGCCGCGCGAGTGCCCAGGGAGGCCCACATGGTGACCATCCGGCGAGCCGACGTCATCGTCGTCGATTCAGGGCGCGCTGTGCGCTGGACGGAACGGGCCAAGTCCTGCGCGATCACCACCACCATCCTCCGCCTCGTCGACAGTGACGGTGTCGAGGGGATCGCAGGCTCAGATTCCTACACGTTCGGCCGGGCCGACCGGTCCGTTCTCGAGACCGTTCGTTCGATGTGGCCGTGGCTTGAGGGGCGTTCCATCGACTGCCGTGAGACGCTGGCCGAGGACATGCGCGTCGGCGTCGTCTTTCCCTTCTCGACCGGTCCGCTGGCGCTCGTCGACGTCGCCCTCTGGGACCTCGCCGCCAAGCGCGCCGGGATGCCGCTCTGGAAGCTGCTCGGCGGCGCGCAGGAGCGACTTCCCACCTACGCATCGCTCGAGACGATGCCGTCGGAGTCGGACTACGTGGACGTCGTCGGCAGAGCGCGCGGCGAAGGCATCCCCGCCGTCAAGCTGCACGCCTTCGGCGACCCCGACAGGGACATCGCCCTGTTCGCCCTGCTTCGCGAGACCTTCCCGGACCTCGAGTTGATGCACGACGCCGAAAGCGTGTACGACCACCGGGAGGCGCTCAAGGTGGGGCGCGCGCTAGACGAGCTCGACTGCCGCTGGTACGAGGCGCCGCTGCCGGACTTCGACCTCGACGGCTACCGCGACCTGCGCCGGCGCGTGAACGTGCCGATCCTGCCGGCCGGCTACGCGATGTGGGACATCCGCCAGCTCGCCGACGCCCTGCGCGACCCGCCGTGGAGTGCGTGCCGGTCGGAGATCTTCTCGACCCTCGGCATCACGGCCCTGTGCAAGCAGATGATGCTGGCGCAAGCCTTCGACATGGACCTCGAGCCGGTGACGTACGGCCATTCGCTGTTCGCGATCGCAGGGCTGCACGTGATGCAGGGGTTCCCCAACGTCAAGTACTTCGAGCTGGCCTATCCCCACGAACCGTGGGAGTACGGCGTCGTGAACCCGGTGCGTCCCGACGCCGCCGGGATGGTGTCGGCCCCCGACGGCGACGGCCTGGGGATCGTCCTCGACTGGGACGCGGTCGCGGCGATGACCAGCCACCAGATCAGCCTTGGAGCGTGAGTCTGGGCACACGAGCGTATGCAAGTCATCAAGACAGAAGCAGTGAAGTCTGGGGGATCGGCGGACCATCCTTGGGAAAGGGGATCAGTATGACACGCGATGACACACTCAACGACTTGACGCGACACCTGGAGACCGGCCGGCTCACGCGTCGCGAGTTCGTGATGAGAGCCTTGGCGCTGGGCGTCTCGGTCTCGGCGGTCGGCACCGTGCTTAGCGCCTGCGGCGGGGATGAAGGCGGCGGCGGCGGCGGCGGCGGCGAGCAGGTCACACTCGCGTTCGTCAGCTGGGGCGGCACCTTCCAGGAGGCGCAGACCAAGGCGTGGCTCGACCCGTACTCGAAGGAGTTCACGAACGTCAAGTTCGTCCAGGACGAGCCGACGGACTACGCCAAGATCAAGGCTATGGTCGAGTCCGGCAACGTGACGTGGGACGTCGTGGACATCGGCAACGACTTCGGTCTCGGCGCCTCCTCCGTGAAGCTGTGCGAGAAGCTCGACCCGGCGGTCATCCCGTTCGATGAACTGCAGCCGGACAAGCTGCTCACCTCCGGCTACCGCGTGCCCGTCCACGTCTACTCCACGGTGGTCGGCTACGTGCCGGAGAAGACCGGTGGCGTCGCGCCCACGGGCTTCGCCGACTTCTTCGACCTCAGCAAGTTCCCGGGCAAGCGCGGCGCCTACAACTGGGTGATGGGCGGCCTCCTCGAGATGGCCCTCATCGCCGACGGTGTCACGCTCGAGAACCTGTACCCGCTGGACACGGACCGCGCCTACAAGAAGATCGACACGGTCAAGGACCAGATCGTGTGGTGGGACACCGGGGCACAGTCCGTACAGCTGCTGACCGACGGCGAAGTGACGATGGGCATGAGCTGGAACAACCGTATCGTCACGGCCAAGGAGGAGGGAGCGGCCGAGGACATCATGTGGGACCAGCACATCATGATGGCCGACTACGTGATGATCCCCAAGGGCAGCAAGCAGGTCGCCGAGGCGATGAAGTTCATCGGATGGATCACGTCCGCCGACCACGCCGCCGACCTCTCGAAGTACGTCGCCTCCGGGCCCGGGAACGAGCTCGCCATCCCCAAGACCGATCCGAAGTACGCGGCCGATATCCCGACCGCGCATCTTGACGGCGCCATCCCTCAGGACGACGTCTACTGGGGCGAGAACTACGACAAGCTCGATCCCGACTGGCAGAACTGGGTCCAGGCGTAGGTCGGCGGGCCCCTGTGTCGACCGTGAACGCTGAGAGCGTGACGGGCGGGGCGCACGTGGTGCGCCCCGCCCGTCCCAAGGTCTTCAACGGCTGGGCCGTCACCATCGTTCCCGGCCTGGCGTTTCTGATCGCCTTCCTCCTCGTCCCTCTCGGGGGCATGGTCGTGAGGAGCTTCACCGATCCCGGACCCGGCAACTACAGGATCTTCGTCGAGAACGCGCTCTACGTCCGCGTGCTCTGGACCACCCTGCGGACTTCGGCGATCGTCACCGTCGCGACCCTGCTGCTCGGCTATCCGTACGCCTACCTCATGATGCGCTCCGGGTTCAAGATGACGGCGGTGCTGGGCGGGCTCGTTCTGGTGCCGTTCTGGACGAGCATCCTGGTGCGCACCTACGCCTGGACGGTGCTGCTCCAGGACAGCGGCGTCATCAACACCACCCTGGAGCGCCTCGGCCTCATCGACTCGGCCCTGACGCTCATGCGCAACGACCTGGGCGTGACCATCGGCATGACCCATATCCTCCTGCCGTACATGGTCTTTCCGATCTATGCCGTGATGTTGCGCATCGACTCTGACCTCGTGCCCGCCGCCGAGAGTCTGGGGGCACGGCCCTCGCGCGCCTTCGTCAGGGTGTTCTGGCCGCTCAGCCTCCCCGGTGTCTTCGCGGGCAGCCTGCTCGTGTTCATCCTCTCCATCGGCTTCTACATCACGCCCGCCCTGCTGGGCAGCCCGTCGAACACGATGTACAGCGTGCTCGTGGCCGACATGGTGAACCGGCAGCTGCGGTTTGGCGTCGGCAGCGCCATGGGTGTCGTCCTGCTGGTGGTGACCCTCGTCCTTGTGTGGGTCGGCACGCGTGTCGTGCGCCTGGGCGACGTGCTCGGCGTGGAGATCGGCCAATGAACCGCAGACCACATCCGCTTCTCGTCGTCTGCGTCGTTCTGATCGGCGTGTTTCTCATCGCCCCGACGGTCATCGTCATCATCATGTCGTTCTCGACTCTCAGCTCGCTGCGCTTCCCGCCGCCCGACCTGGGTCTGCGGTGGTACCGCAACTTCTGGGCGTCTCCCGAGTGGACCACCGCCACGTGGACCAGCGTCAAGGTCGCCGTTCTCGCGACGGCGACGGCGACCGTGCTGGGCACGCTCACGGCCTTGGGGCTGATGCGCGGCCGCTTCCCGCTGAAGAGCTGGGTGACGGGGCTTGTCCTGAGTCCGATGATCGTCCCCATCGTCATCATCGCCGTCGGGACCTACATCCTCTTCGTGGACTGGCGTCTTCAGGGGACGCTCTTCGGCTTCGTGGTGGCCCACGCCTGTCTGGGGTTTCCGCTCGTGGTGGTCAACGTGGCCGCCAGTCTGCAGACACTCGACCGCAACCTCGAGATGGCGGCTCAGAACCTGGGGGCCGGCCCGATCAGGACGTTCACCAAGATCACGCTTCCGCTCATCATGCCCGGCGTGGTGGCCGGAGCGTTGTTCGCGTTCATCGAATCGTGGGACGAAGTGGTCGTCTCGGCCTTTCTGGCGAGTCCCTTCATGCGGACGCTGCCGGTGGTCATGTGGACGGTGGTCCGCAGCCAGATCGACCCGACCATCGCCGCTCTGGCCGGCATGCTGACGACCCTGACCATCGTGCTTTTGTCGGGCGCCCTCCTGGCGCGCAACCTCGGCAAGCAAGGGACGTGAGGCGCGTGGCGGAGACGTCGAACCAGGAGGCTGCGACCCCCACGAAGGGCGCCCTGTCCCTGGACCATGTGACCAAGCTTTACGGAGATCTTCACGCCGTCGATGACGTGTCGCTCGACGTCGCTCCGGGGGAGTTCGTCACGCTGCTCGGGCCGTCCGGGTCTGGCAAGACGACGACATTGCGCATCATCGGAGGCTTCATCCAGCCGGACGCGGGCACCGTCGCGCTCGACGGCCGCGACCTGACCAAGGTGCAGCCGTACAAACGGGGCATCGGCATGGTGTTCCAGAACTACGCCCTGTTCCCCCACATGACGGCCGCCGAGAACGTCGGCTTCCCCTTGTCCATGCGGCGCATCCCCAAGGACGAGGTCAAGAAGAGGGCGCGGGAGGCCCTCAGCCTCGTGCGCCTCGAGCATCTCGGCGACCGCTACCCGAAGCAGCTCTCCGGCGGTCAGCAGCAGCGCGTCGCGCTGGCGCGCTCGTTCAGCTTCAATCCGCAGCTGCTGCTCATGGATGAACCCCTGGGAGCGCTCGACAGAAAGCTCCGCGAGGCCCTGCAGCTCGAGGTCCTGCGCATCAGCCGTCAGCTTGCCGTCACGGTCGTGTACGTGACCCATGATCAGGAGGAGTCCCTGGTGATGAGCGACCGGATCGCCATCTACAACGAGGGCCGGATCGAGCAGATCGGCAGCGGCGAGGACCTGTACGAGCGACCCGTCTCGCTGTTCGTGGCCGACTTCGTCGGCGAGTCGAACATCTACCGTGGGACGCTGCAGGCGGAGCCGTACCCGTCCATTGTCCGCGCCGAAGGGGATCCCATACGCGTACCGGCCGACGCCGGCGCGCGGGTGGGGTTGTCCCCGGGCGACCGCGCGGCGGTCGTCGTGAGGCCCGAGCGCATGAGCATCCGCCAGGGTGAGGCGAACGAGGGCGGGGCTGGCGGCGATGGGTCGGTCGCGTCTCTCTCCGGGCGTCTCCGCGAGCTCATCTACCTCGGCTCGGACCGCAAGTACGTCGTGGACGTCGAGGGAGGGGGCACGGCGGTGGTCCGGGTGCAGGCCGGGACCGAGGGCGTCGACGCGGTCGTCGGTCCGGAAGTGACGGTGACCTGGGCGATCGGCGATAGCGTGGTGGTGACCGACTTCGCGCCCCGTGCGGGGGGCGATTCCACGCTCTCGGCTGAGGCGTAGCCGCGGGCCTGACCCCTGGAATCGCGGCGCGGCCCCGGCCCTGAGCCGGTCGCGTCGCCGGATATCCCAAGCGGCGAACGAAGGAGATGGTGGCCATGCCCGCGCGCGAGACCGAGGTCCTGGTGATCGGCGGCGGCATCATCGGCGCCTCCTGCGCCTACTACCTGGCGCGCGACGGCAGGGCCGTGACGCTCATCGAGCGGGAGGACGCCGTCTGTCCGGTCGGCGCGAGCAGCTACGCCAACGCCGGCCTGGTCATGCCGAGCGACCCGTACCCACTGCCTTCGCCGGGCGTGCTCGGCCAGGGGATGAAGTGGCTCCTCGACAGCTCGAGCCCGCTGTACATCAAGCCGCGGCCCAGCCCGGCGCTCGTGCGCTGGCTGCTGAGCTTCGCCGCGGCCTCTCGCGAAGGTCCGATGCGGCGCGGCATGCCGGTGCTGCGTGCTCTCGGCGTCGAAGGGCTGAAGGCGTTCGACGAGATCTGCGCGTCAGGATCGCTCGACGCCGGCTACAAGCACACCGGCATCCTCAGCCTGTACCTGACGCAAGGAGCTCTGGAGAGCGCGTCCGCCGGCGTGGCGCCCATGAAGGAGTCCTACGGAGTCGAGGCGGAGGTGTGGGACTCGAAGGCCGTGCACGAGTGCGTGCCGGCTGCGCTGCCCGGCGTCGTGGGCGGCGTGTTCACCGCTGAAGACGGCCATATCGAGCCGCGCAGGCTCACACGCGGCTTGACCCGGATGGCCGAAGAGCAGGGCGCCACCGTCCTCACCGCGACCGAGGCGATCGGCTTCACCCGCCAGGGCCGCCGGGTCACCGGGCTTATGACCACACGTGGGCCGATGCGGGCCGAGACCGTGGTGCTCGCTTCCGGCGTCTGGTCCGGGCGCCTCGCCCGCGGACTGCGCGTGTCGCTGCCGCTCGAGCCGGCCAAGGGGTACAGCATCACGGTCCGGCGTCCCGAGGGCGTGCCCGGCGACCTCGCGCTCTATCTGCCCGAGGGCCACGCCTGCGTGACGCCCTTCGGGGACGGGCTTCGTTTCGCCGGGACGCTTGAACTCTCGGGCATGAACGACCGCGTGCTCACCAACCGTGTCGCCGCCATCCGGCGGGGGGCGGGGCGCTACTTCGCCGGCGTCGATTCGTCACCGCCGCTCGAGCTCTGGCGTGGCCTGCGGCCGATGACACCCGACGGGCTGCCAATGATCGGGAGGGCGGCCGCCTACGACAACCTCATCGTGGCCGCCGGCCACAACATGAACGGCATCATGTACGGGCCCATCACCGGCAAGCTCGTGGCCGAGGTCATCGGCGGGCGCCAGCCCTCCGTGGACCTCAGCCTCCTGCAGCCCGACCGATTCGGCATCATCTGACCGTGGAGGGATATGCATGAGTGACGGGATCACGGGCACCGCTCGGTCGGGCGGCGGGCGAGCGGACGCGACGGTGGGGATTCGCTCGTTCCGCCCGCCGCCGCGGATCCTCATGGGGCCGGGCCCGTCAGACGTGCACCCGCGCGTGCTCGAGGCGATGGCCCGGCCGACCATCGGCCACCTCGACCCGGCCTTCGTGGCGATGATGGATGAGCTGAAGGAACTCCTGCGCTACGCCTTCCGGACGCGCCATGAGGTCACCTTCCCCGTGTCAGGCCCAGGCTCCGTCGGCATGGAGACCTGCTTCGTCAACCTCGTGGAGCCGGGCGACACGGTGGTCGTCTGTCGCAACGGCGTGTTCGGCGGGCGGATGCTCGAGAACGTGCGCCGCTGTGGCGGCGTGCCGGTCGTCGTCGATGACGAGTGGGGCACGCCGGTATCGCGCGACAGGGTCGCGGAAGCTCTGGACGAGCATCCCGAGGCGAAGGTCCTGGCCTTCGTCCAGGCCGAGACGTCGACCGGGGCTCACTCCGACCCTGCGCCTCTGGTGGCGCTTGCCCACGAGCGCGGCTGCCTGGCGATCGTCGACATGGTGACGGCCGTCGGCGGCTGCCCGGTCGACGTCGACGCATGGGGCGCCGACGCGGTGTATACGGGCACGCAGAAGTGCCTGTCGTGCCCGCCAGGCCTGTCGCCGGTGAGCTTCGGCGGGGACGCCGTGGCCAAGGTGCGCGCGCGGACGACCGTGTGCCAGAGCTGGTTCATGGACCTCGACCTCCAGCTCGGGTACTGGGCATCCGGGTCGCGTACCTACCATCACACGGCGCCGGTCAACGCCCTGTACGGACTGCACGAGGCATTGCTCATGCTGCGCGAGGAGGGGCTCGAGAACGCGTGGGCCCGCCATCGGCGCAACCACGTCGCGCTGGCGGCCGGCCTCGACGCCCTCGGGCTGTCGCTGCTGGTGGCGGAGCCGCATCGTCTGCCCCAGCTCAACATGGTCGTGGTGCCCGCCGAGGTGGACGAGGCGGCCGTGCGGGCGCGCCTCCTCGACGGCTTCGGAATCGAGATCGGCGCTGGCCTGGGCGCCCTGGCCGGCAAGGCGTGGCGTGTCGGTCTCATGGGCTACGCCAGCCGTGAAGAGAACGTGTTCGCTTGCCTGAACGCCCTGGAGCGCGCCTTGGCGGAGCAGGGCGTCGAGGTAGAGGACGGAGCGGCGGAGGACGCGGCTCGCACGGCGCTCGCGAGCGCCGTGGAGCCGCACGACGACGGAGGTCCGAAATGAAAGACGACGCTGGCCCTCAGATCCGGGTCGTCAAGCCTGCCGACGTGGTCTGGAGCGAGGCCGCGCGCAACCCCGAGGAGACCGACCCGCCGGGCGGCGAGTTCACCGCGGCCGGGTCGCCCGACGGCAAGTTCAGCGTCGGCTACTGGCACCGTGATGTCCAGCGGCGGCACTTCGTGCGGCCCTATCACGAGGTGGCGCTCATCCTCGAGGGAGAGGTGGAGATCGAGCTCGACGACGGCACCGTGCTGCGCGCGGGCCCCGGCGACGTCCTCGACACTCCCAAAGGCAGCAGCGGCTTCTGGCGCAGCCTGGCGCCGGTGCGCAAGCTCTGGTCGATCTACGAGGACTGACACGGGGCGTAGCCGCTTGTGACGCTGGGTACAACCCCGCCAGCGTACCGACGACTCGGGGGGACACTCATGGACAGCACAAGCACCGCCGCGACGCAAGAGCCGGAAGCCCTGACGCCGGAGGCAGAGCGCAGGCTCGCCCGTCTGCGCGTCTGGAACGTCGGGGTCGGCCTCCTCCTCGCCGTCCAGGCGCTCGCGATCGCCTTTCTCACCAACGGGTTCACGCTGCCGGTCACGGCCACGTTCATGGACGGCCCGCCCGGCACGGCCCCCAAGCTCCACCACCTGTTCGACGTCCAGGTCGGCTGGGGGGTGTTCGCCTTCATGGCGATCTCGGCCGGGGCGCTCTTCGTCATCGCCTCGCCCGGCGTGTTCGAGTGGTACAAGCGGAACCTCCGCCACGACCGCAACTACGGACGCTGGATCGAGTACTTCTTCAGCGCGTCGCTGATGATCGTGCTCATCGCCATGATCACCGGCGTGAGTGATATCGCGGCACTGGTCGCGATCTTCGGCGTCAACGCGGCGATGATCCTCTTCGGGCTGTTGATGGAGAAGTACGAGACGCCGGGACGGCCTGACTGGCTGTCGTTCCTGTTCGGCTGCTTCGCCGGCGCCGTCCCGTGGATCGCCATCTTCGTCTACCTCTGGGCCCCCGGCGTGGACGCCGCGCCGCCGGGCTTCGTGTACGGCATCTTCGTGTCGCTGTTCGTCTTCTTCAACATCTTCGCCCTCAACATGGTCCTGCAGTACAAGCAGGTCGGGCCCTGGCGGGACTACCTCTTCGGGGAGAAGGCCTACATCGTCCTCAGCCTGACGGCCAAGTCCCTGCTCGCCTGGCAGGTGTTCTCGGCGGTGCTGGCGAGCTGAACGGCGCGGCGGCGGATGCCGCCCGGGTCAAGCGGCGGCGGCCACCGCGGCCGCGGCGCGGTAGACTGCGCCTGTGTCCTCCCGCCCGCTCACCTTCGACGACCTCAGGCGCCGGCGCTGGGAGCTTCTTGCGCTCACCAGCGTCGGCGCCTTCATGGGCCCGCTCGACGGCGCGATCACCTCGGTGGCCCTGCCCGTCATAAGCCCCGACCTCGGCCTGAGCTTCAGCGCCTCGATGTGGGTGCAGGCCGTCTACCTGCTGGTCACCGCGGTCCTGCTCATCCCGCTCGGGCGGCTGGCCGACCGGCGCGGCAGGGTCCGTTTCTACCTTCTGGGCATCGCCGTCTTCTGCACCGGCTCGTTGCTCTGCGCCCTGAGCGTGAACGGCGCCTGGCTCATCTCGGCACGCGCCCTGCAGGGCGTCGGGGCGGCGCTGCTGGGGGCGACCGCCGCGGCGATCGTCACGGCCGTCTTCCCGCCGCAGGAGCGCGGCCGCGCCCTGGGCATCAACGTCATGGCGGTGTACCTGGGGCTGAGCGTCGGGCCGCCGCTCGGGGGTTTTCTCACCGACGCCTTCGGCTGGCAGTCGATCTTTCTCATCAACGTGCCGATCGGCGCGTTCGTCTTCGCCTGGGGCTGGCGGCTGTTGCCGCGGGGCGAGGGCGCGCGCGAGGCGGCGCCGGCCGGGGCGAGCGGCCGGCCGCAGGCGCCGCCGCGGCGGCCGGACGTGGCCGGCACCGCCCTGCTCGGCGCGTTCCTCATCGCCCTGTTGGTGCCGCTCACATTCGCCCCGCAGTGGGGTTGGAGCGGAGCGCGCAGCGTCGTCCTGCTGCTGCTGGCGACCGCAGCCCTCGTCGGCTTCGTGGTCGCCGAGCGTCGCGCCGCCGATCCCGTGCTGGACCTCGACCTGCTCCTGCACAACCGCCTGTTCGCGGCGGCCAACTCGGCGGCGCTGCTCAACTACATGGCGCTGTATGCGATCAGCATCCTCACGGCCGTCTTTCTCGAGGTCGTACAGGGCCGGTCGGCTTCGCTGACCGGCTGGATCATGCTCAGCCAGCCAATCATGCAGGCGGCGCTGGCGCCGCTGGCGGGGCGGCTCAGCGACCGCGTCGGCTCACGGGTCCTGGCCACGGTCGGCATGTTGCTGACCGCGGCCGGCATGGCGCTGCTGGGCTCGATGCCCGCGGACGCCGGCCTGCCGCGGGTCATGGCCAGCCTGGCCGTCGTCGGCGTCGGTCTGGCGTCGTTCAGCGCCCCCAACACGAGCGCCGTCATGGGCAGCGTGAGACGCGACCAGTTGAGCCTGGCCGGCGCATTCCTGGCGACGATGAGGGTGACAGGCATGGCCCTCAGCGTGGCGATCCTCGGCGGGATCGCCGCGAGCCAGCTGGGCCGGCTCGGCGGCCAGCTCATCTTCAGCCACGGGAAAAGCGGCGGCCCGGGCGCCCTCGGCGCCCGGGCCGCCGCCGACTTCGCCCGCGGCTACCGCTACGCGATGTACACGGGCGCCGCCCTGGCCGTGCTCGGCGCGCTCGTCTCACTCACGCGCGGGGCGCGACAGCCGGCCGACCTCGCATCCGCCGGCCCTCCCGCCGCCGCGCCCGGCGATGCCTGAAGGGGCCGCATGCCGGGCGTGAGCGCGGGGATCCTGCTGTATCGGTGCGCCGCCGCCGGCCTCGAGGTCATGCTCGTGCACCCCGGTGGCCCCTACTGGGCGAAGAAGGACGCCGGCGCCTGGAGCATCCCCAAGGGTGAAGCCGAGCCGGACGAGTTGGGTGCGACCCCCGGCGGGTCCGGGACGCGACGGGCGGAAGGCGACGCCGCCTGGCGGCGGCCGCCCAAGGTGAAGCCTCGTCTCACGGCCGCTGCCGCCGACTTACTCGCGGTGGCGAAGCGCGAGTTCCGCGAAGAGACCGGGTTCGACCCAGACGGGCTGGCCGCGCCCGGGGCCGCCTTCGCGTCGCTCGGCGGCGTCAAGCAGCGCGGCCACAAGATCGTCTACATCTGGGCGCTCGAGGGCGACTGCGACGTGAGCGCCGCGGTCAGTGAGGACTTCGAGATGGAGTGGCCGCCGCGCTCGGGGAAGACGGCGCGGTTCCCCGAGGTCGACCGCGCCGCCTGGTTCGACCTGGCGACGGCGCACGAGAAGATCCTCGCCGGCCAGCGCCGCTTCCTCGACGACCTGGCGGTCGTCGCGGCCGGCGGCGCGCCCAGCTGACTTCGGCGGTGACGCACGTCCGCCGTTCGACGCCTCTTGCGCGGTGGGGTATACTTCCGCGGCTATACGAGCAGGAGCCGCGAGCTCCTCACCCTGCGCCCACGTTGGTCGACAGGGTCGCGCAGACAAAGTCTCCGATGTCGAAAGGAGAACGCGAGGGCTCGCCACGGCGACCCTTTTTGCTATGGGAAGACCTTTTTCGCCGAGAGACAGATACATGAGGGATCGGGCCAACGAGCCCTTGATCCGTATCAACGACGGCATCACGGTGCCGCAGGTCCGCCTCATCGATGAGAAGGGCCAGCAGATGGGCATCAAGCCGATCGGGTTCGCACAGGAGTACGCCGCCGAGCACAATCTCGATCTCGTCGAAGTCGCCGCCCAGGCCGACCCGCCGGTCTGCCGGGTGATGAACTTCAGCAAGTACCGCTACGAGCTCGAGCAGAAGACCAAGGCGGCGCGCAAGCACCAGAGCCAGATCGTCATCAAGGAGATCAAGTTCCGGCCCAAGGTCGGCGTCCACGACTACGAGACCAAGAAGGGCCACGTGCTGCGCTTTCTGCGGCACAAGGACAAAGTGAAGGTCACGATCATGTTCCGCGGCCGCGAGATGGTCCACCCCGAGCGGGGACAGGCGCTGCTGATGCGTCTCGCCGAAGACGTCAAGGAGTTCGGCGTCATCGAATCGAAGCCGCTTCAGGACGGCCGCAACATGGTGATGATGCTGGGGCCCGTCAAGTAGCGGCGCCGGCGAAGCGGGGCGCCGCCCATGCGGCGCCGGACACGACATGCGAAGCGTCACCGCGCCGGCATCCCGGCGCGTGAAGAAGCAGCGGGAGGCGGGTGCGTATGCCAAAGACGAAGACCCACAGCGCGTCGAAGAAGCGGTTCCGTTTGACGGGCACCGGCAAGCTGGTCCGCCGGCACGCGTTCAAGAGCCACCTGCTGGAGCACAAGACGGCGAAGCGCAAGCGCGGGATGCGGAAGTTCCACGACGTCTCAAGGGCCGACACCCGGGAGATCCGGCGCCTCCTCGGCCTTCGCTAGAGCAGCGGGAGCACAGACATGTCTCGAGTCAAACGCAGTATCAGTGCGCGCAAGAAGCGCCGCAAGGTCCTCGAACAGGCCAAGGGCTATCGCGCGACCAAGAACTCCAGCTACAAGCGCGCCAAGGAACAGGTGCAGCGGAGCTTGCAGTACGCCTACCGCGACCGGCGGGTGCGCAAGCGTGAGTTCCGTCGCCTGTGGATCGTGCGCATCAACGCGGGCGCGCGCGAGAACGGCCTTTCGTACAATCAGTTCATGCACGGGCTGCAGCTCGCCAACGTCGAGCTCGACCGCAAGATCCTCGCCGATCTCGCGGTGAGCGACCCGACGTACTTCGCCTCGCTCGTCACTCAGGCGCGCGCGGCCCTCGAGGCGGCGTAAGCGCCTCTGTCCGGGCGAAGTCCGCGAGGGGCAGGCGAAGAGCTTGGGGTTTTAGGCGAACCCATCACAAGTCTGCAGAACGCCGTGGTCAAGCGGGCGGCGGGTCTGCGGCTCCGCAAGTTCCGCGAGCGTGAAGGCGCCTTCCTGGCGGAAGGCGCCGACCTCGTCGCGGCCGGCATCGCCGCCGGCCACCGCCCGCAGGTCGTCCTGGTGCGCCACGGCAGCGACGCCGAGGCGGCCGCCGCCGGCGACCATGCCCTCGCCGGTCTGACGGTCTACCCGGTGACGGACCGCGTCGCCGACAAGGTCTCCACCCTCGAGAGCGCCCCGGACGTCATGGCCGTCTTCGCCCTCCCCGTGCGCCGGCCGCTCGAGGAGCTGCGCGCAGGCGGAGAGGCCCGGCTGGCCGCCCCGTCGCCCGGGCCTCTCGTGGTCTATGCCGACCGCGTCGCCGACCCGGGCAACATGGGCACACTCCTGCGCGCGGCGGCCGCCTTCGGCGCCGCCGCCCTCGTCGCGGCTCCCGGTTCGGTCGACCTCTACGGTCCCAAGACGGTACGCGCTAGCATGGGAGCCGTGTTCGCGCTCCCTCTGTACCAGGGCATGACGGCGGCCGAGCTCGTCTCCCGGCTCGGCGCCGGCCGTGTCTACGGCTTGGTCGCTCACGGCGGCGCGCCGCTCGACGACGCCGAGCTGACCCGGCCGGCGGTGCTCTGCGTCGGAGCCGAGCGCGCCGGTCTGGCACCGGAGACGCTGGCCTGCGTGACCGATCAGCTCACGATCGGCCTGTCGCCGGCTCGCTCCGGCGGGGCGCTCGGCAGCGGCCTTTCGGCCGCTGTCGACTCGCTCAACGCCGGCGTCGCCGGCGCTATCGCCCTGTACGAGTTCGCGCGCCGCGGACGCGCGACGGCCGCGCCCGCACGGAACCGTCCCGGTGGCTCTGCCGACCGGTCATCCCAAGGATCCCGGAAGGAGTGACCATGGACGACGCGCAGCTCGAACAGCTCGCGGCGGCGCACCCCGAGCTCGCCGCTCTGCGCGAAAAGGCGCTCGAGGTCATCGCCGCGGCGGGTGCGGACACGGCGATCGAGGAGGCGCGTGTCCGCTTTCTGGGGCGCAAGAGTCGCCTCACCGAGATCCTGCGCTCGATCGCGACCCTTGCGCCCGAGCTGAGGCCGGTGGTCGGCAGACTGGGCAACCTCGTGCGCGTCGAGCTCGAGCAGTTCGTCGAAAGGCGCGCGGCCGAGCTCACGAAGGCCGCGCTCAGCGCCTCCCTCGAGCACGAGCGCATTGACGTGACGCTTCCCGGGCAGCCGTTTCCGGCCGGCCACGAGCATCTCATCAGCCAGACGATGCGCGAGGTCGAGGACATCTTCATCGGCCTCGGCTACCGGATCGCCGAGGGCCCCGAGGTCGAGCTCGACTACTACAACTTCACGGCGCTCAACACGCCGCCCAGCCACCCGGCGCGCTCTTCACACGACACCTTCTGGGTGCAGGAGCAGCGCGAGACGATGCCCGAGGCCGTGGTCGACGCCGACCGCGGCGTCCTGCTGCGCACCCACACCTCTCCCGTTCAGGTGCGCGTCATGGAGGCGCAGGCGCCGCCGGTCTACATCCTCTGTCTGGGCAAGGTCTACCGCCGGGACTCGGACGCCACGCACACGCCGATGTTCCATCAGGTCGAGGGTCTCGTCGTGGACGAGGGCATCACGCTGGCCGACCTCAAGGGGACGGTGGCGCACTTCACGCGTGAGTTCTTCGGCCCCGAGCGTTCGATCCGCGTCCGCCCGCACTTCTTCCCGTTCACCGAGCCGAGCATCGAGGTCGACGTCAACTGCGAGCTCTGCGGCGGCACGGGCTGCCGCTCGTGCAAGCACTCCGGCTGGCTCGAGATCATGGGCGCCGGCATGGTCGACCCGAACGTCTACGGCTTCGTCGGCTACGACCCCGAGAAGGTCAGCGGGTTCGCCTTCGGGATGGGGGTCGAGCGGATGGCGATGCTCAAGCACGGCATCCCCGACCTGCGCCTGTTCTACGACAACGACGTCCGCTTCCTGCGGCAGTTCTGAGAGGGGGCGGGCGAGATGAGAGTACCGTTCAGCTGGCTCAGGGAGTACGTCGACTGGCAGGGCACGCCGGAGGAGCTCGCCGAGCTGCTCACGATGTCGGGCACCGAAGTCGAGGGGATCGACTGGGTCGGCGCCCCTCGCGACGCCGAGAACCTGGGGCGCTTCGTCGTCGGCAAGGTCGTGACCCGCGACAGGCACCCGAACGCCGACAAGCTCAGCCTCTGCACCGTCGACGTCGGCGAGCGCCACGGCGGCGTGAAGCAGATCGTCTGCGGCGCCGACAACTTCGCCGCCGGCGACATCGTCGCGGTGTCGATGAGCGGCGCCGTGCTCGAGAACGGCCTCAAGCTGAAGAAGGCCAACCTGCGCGGCGTCGAGAGCGACGGCATGATGATGAGCGAGCAGGAGCTGGGCTACGAGGAGAAGAGCCCGGGGATCGTCGTGCTGCCCGCCGACTGGGAGGTCGGCGCGCCTCTGCAGGCCTACCTGCCGGTAAGCGAGGCCGTCCTCGAGCTCGAGCTGACCTCGAACCGGCCCGACTGCTTCAGCGTCTACGGCATCGCCCGTGAGGTCGCTGCGGCCTCGGGGGCGAAGCTGGCGCCGCCGCCCACCGCCGGACCGGCGGTGCTGGACGGCGCCCCGGCGAACGAGTCGATCGTCGTCCAGGTCGCCGACCCCGACCTCTGCCCGCGGTACGGCGCCCGCGTGATCCGCGGCATGACGGCCGCCGACTCGCCGGCGTGGCTCAAGGCGCGCCTCACGCACGCCGGCATGCGGCCGATCAGCAACATCGTCGACGTGACCAACTACGTCATGCTCGGCTGGGGCCAGCCCCTGCACGCCTTCGACGCCGCGAAGATCGGCGGCGGGAAGCTGACCGTGCGGCGGGCGACGCAGGGCGAGAAGATCGTCACGCTCGACGAGGTCGAACGGACGCTGGACGACCAGATGCTCGTGATCGCCGACGTCGAGAAGCCGCTCGTGATCGCCGGCGTGTTCGGCGCCGTCGACGCCGAGGTGGACGAGGGTACGACCGACGTCGTGCTCGAGGCGGCCAACTTCAGCGGCCCCAGCATCCTGCGCACCGAGATGCACACCGGCATCCGCAGCGAGGCCAGCAACCGTTTCGAGAAGGGTCTGGACCCTGCGATGGTGCCGGGCGGCCTCGACTTCGCCTCGCGGCTCTTCGCCGAGCTGTGCGGCGGCACCGTCGCTCCGGACATGGTCGACGTGTGGGGCGGGGCAGCGAAGCCGCGCCGCCTCGCGTACCGGCCGGCGAAGGCCGAAGCCCTGCTCGGCTACGCCGTGTCGGCGGCGGAGCAGGCGGCGCTGCTGCGCCGGCTCGAGTGCGAGGTGGACGAGGGCGCGACCCCGTGGACCGTCGCGGCGCCGAGCTTTCGCCCTGACCTCGAGCGGGAGGTCGACCTCATCGAGGAGGTCGGGCGCCTGGCCGGCTACGGCATGGCGCCCGAGACGCTGCCCCGGCACCGCACGGCCGGCGGTCTGACCGGGCCGCAGCAGGTGCGGCGCGCCGTCCGGCGTGCCCTTGCCGACTGCGGCCTCCACGAGGTCATCACGTACAGCTTCATCGGCGCCGACGCGGTCGAACCGTTCGGGCTGCCCGAAGGTGACTCCCGGCTCGACCCCGTGAGGCTCAGCAACCCCATGAGCGCCGAGCAGGCGGTCATGCGCACCATGCTGCTGCCCGGGCTCCTCGCCACCGTGCGCGAGAACCTCGATCGTCTCAACGACCCGCCCAACCTCTTCGAACTGGGTCACGTCTACCTGTGGGACGAGCCCATCCCGGCGCCGGCGCACGCCGCCGAACCCGGCGCGGTCCTGCCGAACGAGCCCGAGTGGATCGGCATCGTGCTCAGCGGGCCGGTGTACCCCGAGAACTGGACGGGCCTTGGCCGACCCACCGACTTCTTCGCGCTCAAGGGCGTGGTCGAGGTCGCGCTGCGCGTGGTCGGCCTCGAGGCGTCGTTCGCGCCGCTTGGCGAGCTGGTCGACGCCGTTGCCTACCTGCACCCGGGCAAGTCGGCCGTCGTCAGCGTGCCGGGCGCGGAGGGTGTCGGCATCCTCGGCATGCTCCGTCCCGACGTCGCCGCGGCGCACGGCATCGAGGGCCTGGACCTGTTCGTCGCCTCGCTCTCGGGCGACAAGATCGCCGCGGTCGCCCAGCCGACGGTGACGTTCGCCGACCTGATGACCTACCCGCCTGCCGAACAGGACCTGGCCGTGGTGGTAGACGGCGGCGTGCCCGCCGCCGACGTGGTCGCCACGGCCCGCAAGGCGGGCGGCAAGCTCGTCGCCGAGGTGAGCGTCTTCGACGCCTACGAGGGCGACCAGGTGCCGCCCGGCAAACGTTCGCTCGCTTTGCGCGTGGTGATGCGCTCCGCCGAGCGCACGCTGAGCGACAAGGACATCGCCGCAGTGCGCGCCAAGATCGTCGGCGCGCTCGAGCGGGAGTACGGGGCGACGCTGAGATAAGCGGAACGGGACGGGGCGGGTGGCGCTCATGCGCCACCCGCCCCGTCGCAGACTTCAGCCCAGCGGCCCGACAGCCTCAGCGCAAGGGCCCGACCGCGGCCTCGACGGCGTCGAGGATCTCGCCCGAGCGCACCAGCTCGGCCATCGCGTTGTGGTCGGGGTAGAGCGGCCGGTCGACGTCGAGGTGCGCCACGTGCCGGCGGATGACCTCGTGCGCGGTCTTCACGCCGGTGCCCGGCGTGAACTCGCGGAAGTCGAGCGCCTGCGCCGCCCCCATGAACTCGATGCCGAGCACGCCGTAGGCGTTCTCCAGGATCTGCCGGTTCTTGAGGGCCGTGTTCATGCCCATCGAGACGAAGTCCTCCTGGTCGGCGGCCGCCGGGATCGACATCGTCGAGGCCGGAGCCGCCAGGATCCGCTGCTCGACGATGAGCGTGTCGGCGGCGTACTGGCTCAGCATCAGCCCCGAGTAGAAGCCGGGATCGGGCGTGAGGAAGTCCGGGAGACCCTGGCTGGTCGCCGGGTTCTCGAGACGGTTCAACCGGCGCTCCGAGAGCACGCTGACCATGGTGACGGCCTGGCCGACAAGTTCCATCGGCAGGCTGACCGGCGTGCCCTGGAAGTTGGCGCCGGTCAGCGTCAGCTTGTCCTCGGGCACGAAGATCGGGTTGTCGCCGACGCCGTTCAGCTCGATCTCGACCTGCGACTTCGCCCAGGCGAGCGCGTCGTGCGCGGCGCCGATCACCTGCGGGGACGAGCGCATCGAGTAGGCGTCCTGCACCTTGGTCTTGATCTTGCCGGTCGCCAGGTCGCTGTGCTCGATGCAGCGCTTGATCGCGGCTGCGCTGCGGATCGCTCCCGCGAAGCCGCGCAGCTCGTGCAGCTTGGGGTCGTAGGGCTTGAGGTTGGCGAGCAGGGCCTCGAGTGACATCGCACAGGCGATCTCGGCCTGGCGCAGCCAGCGGTCCACGTCGTGGCAGAGCAGCGCGCTCATGGCGGTGAGCACGTTGGAACCGTTGATCGTGGCAAGGCCGTCGCGCGCCTCCAGTCCCGGGACGGGGATGCCGGCGCGCTCCAGCGCGACCTTGCCGGGGAGGCGTTCGCCTTCGTAGAACGCCTCGCCCTCGCCCATCATCAGCAGGGCGAGCTGCGCCATGGGGGCGAGGTCGCCGGAGGCGCCGACCGAGCCCTTTTCACAGATGACCGGCGTGACGCCCTTGTTGAGCATCGCGACGAGCGTGAGCGTGATCTCGGGGCGGTTGCCGGAGTTGCCGTGAGCGTGGACGTTGACGCGGCCGGCCATGGCGGCCCGCACCGCGTCGATGCGTGCGGGCTGGCCGATGCCGGCCGAGTGGTTGTAGACGAGGTAGCGCTGGAACTGCTGCACCTGCTCGTCGTCGAGCACGATCTCGGAGAACTCGCCGATACCGGTGTTGGTGCCGTACATTATCTCGCGGGCTTCAATCTTGTCCTCGAGCATGGCACGGCAGACCCGGATGCGCTCGACGGCCGCCGGATCGAGGTCGATTTTCTCGCCCTCGCGCGCCATGCGCACGAGCTTCTCGACCGTCAGCGACCCGCCGTCCAGGATGATGGTCACAGGCGCTCCTTCCCAATGACGTGGCTATGGAGGACTCTACGCGCGGAGCCGCGCGATGCAACCGGCCTGACTCCGGTTCCGCAATGCATATGTTGCTGCACCTACGCACGGCGTTTGCATGGCTCTCATCGCTCTGGTATGGTGCGCGCCACGATGAGCTGCGCGATGACCGTCACCAGCGTCCCACAGGCCCGCCGCGCGGCGGGCCTCTCGCGCTGCGCCGCCCCCCGAGCCCGACGTGCACGACGCGCGCCGGCCGGTGGGCGTACCCGTCTGCGCTAGCTTCGTCGGCTAGCCGCTTTCGCAGTCCTGCCTCTCGCCCTCCGCCGGCGCACCCACTGTTCCGCTTGCCTTGACCCCGATGTGCACCCGGAGTGACCGATGACCCCGACAACCAATGTGTCTCCCACGATCGGTGACGGCCCGGCGACAGGCTTCGTCGCCGCGCTCGCCGGCACGTCGATGGCCACCGTCGCCGTCGTCGGCGGCAGCGGCTACACGGGGGCGCTGCTCGCCGAACTCCTGATCCGCCACCCGTCCGTGACGCTGACGCACGTCAGCTCGGAGTCGCTCGCCGGCGCCCCCGTCGCGGCGCATCTGCCGCGCCTGCGCACCGGGCTCGCGTTCTGCGCCGAGGTCGAAATCGGCGGCGTCGACCTCGCCTTCGTCTGCGCGCCCCACGGCGAAGCCGCGCCGGTCGTCCGGCGACTGCTCGACGGAGGCGCCAAAGTGGTCGACCTGTCGGCCGACTTCCGCCTCGACGCCGTCACCTACGCCGAGTGGTACGGCCCACATCCCTGTCCCGAGCTGCTGCCCGGGGTCTACGGGCTGACGGAGCTTCATCGCGACGAGGTGGCCGACGCCGACCTCGTCGCGAACCCCGGCTGCTATCCGACGGCGGCGCTGCTCGCCCTGGAGCCGCTCAAGGAGCTCGGGTTGCTCGACGTCGTGATCGACGCGAAGTCGGGCGTGAGCGGCGCCGGCAAGACGCCCAAGGACAGCACGCACTTCTGCAGCGTCGATTCCGACCTCACCGCCTATGGCGTCGAGTCGCACCGGCACTACCCGGAGATCGCCGCGGGGCTTGCCGGCGCCGCGGCGGCCGGGACGGGTACCGGCGCCCTCGGGCCGGTCGCCCGCGCCTTCGGCGCGCAGCCTACCGGTCCGGCCGCGCCGGCGCTGACCTTCGTCCCGCACCTCGTGCCGCTGCAGCGGGGCATCGTGGAGACGATCTACGTGCGGCTCGCCACCTTTCCGCTGCCGAGTCCGACGCGGGTGCGGGCGCTCTTCGACGCGCTGTACGCGCACGAGCCCTTCGTCGAGGTCTGCGACGCGCCGCCTCACCTCAAGGACGTCACCGGGACCAACGTGTGCCGCATCTTCGCGCACGTCGACGATCGCGCGGGGCGCATCGTCGTCATCAGCGCGATCGACAACCTCATGAAGGGCGCCTCCGGCCAGGCGGTCCAGAACATGAACCTGATGCTGGGTCGTCCCGAGACCGAGGGACTTCTCTGATGCTGCCTCTGTCGCGTTTCGTCCAGCTGCCGTCCTTCGCCACCCAGGCGCAGCGCAGCGTCACGTTCCCCAGGGGATTCGTCGCCGCTGGTGTCGCCTGCGGCCTCAAGAAGAAGGGCAAGCTGGACCTCGGCCTGCTCGCCTCATTGCGACCGGCGGTGTCGGCGGCGACCTTCACGAGCAACGCCGCCGCCGCCGCGCCGGTGCGCCTCACGCGTGAGTCCGCTTGCTGCGACCGCCTACAGGCGGTCGTGGTGAACGCCGGCAACGCCAACGCCTGCACAGGCAAGCAGGGTCTCGCCGACGCGGCTCGCATGAGGCTCCTGGCGGCGCAGCGCCTGCGCCTGCCGGTCGAGCTCGTCGCCGTGGCCTCGACCGGCATGATCGGCGTGCCCCTCGACATGGACAAGGTCGAGCCCGGCATCGCCGCCGCCGCGGCGGCGGTCAAGCCGGGCGGCGGCGAGCACTTCAGCCAGGCGATCCGCACGACCGACAGCTCGCCGAAGCGCGGCGCGCTCGAGCTCGAGCTCGACGACGGCGTGGTGCGCCTGGGCGCCGCCGCCAAGGGCTGCGGCATGATCTCGCCGCGCATGGCGACGATGCTCTGCTTCGTCACCTGCGACGCGGCGGTCGGCGCCGACGACTGGCGGCACATGCTGACATCGGCCGTGGGTGAGAGCTTCAACCGCATCACCGTCGACGGCCAGGAGTCGACCAACGACATGGTCGTCGGCTTCGCCGGCGGCGCCTCGGGCGTGCGCCTCGGCGAGAGGAGCCTCTGCCAGCTCGCCGAGGCCCTCGACGCCCTGCTGCTCGCGCTGGCCGTGGGCATGGTCGCCGACGGCGAGGGCGCGACGAAGGCCGTGCGGCTCACCGTCGAGGGCGCGCGCGACGAGGGCGTCGCCGAGCGCGTCGCGCGCGCCGTCGCCGACTCGCCGCTGGTCAAGACCGCCTTCTTCGGTCGCGACGCGAACTGGGGGCGGGTCGTCCAGGCCGCCGGTCAGGCGCTGGGCCGGAACGGTCGCTCGGCCGCCGCTCAGGCGGTGGGGGGGAGCGGCGCGGTCGGCGCCGCCGCGACGGACGTCCTCTACGAGGACCTCGCCGTCGTGCGCGGCGGCCGGCCTGTGCCGCTCGGTGAGGGCGAGCAGGAGCGCCTCGCCGACATCATGGCGCAGCACGAGATTGACCTGCGCGTCGGCGTCAGCGGCGGCGACGCCGGAGCGACGATCTACTTCAGCGATCTCACCCACGACTACGTCACCCTCAACGCGGAGTACGCGACGTGAGCGCCTCCGGCGCTCACGTCGCGTCTTTCTCCGCGTCCACCGCTTCGACGGAGGCCCGCTCATGACGGTCCGGCAACAGAAGACGGTCAAGACCCTGCTCGAGGCCATGCCGTACATCCGCCGCTTCTGGGGGACGACGGTGGTCGTCAAGTACGGCGGCTCCGCCATGACCTCGCCTCGTCTACAGGAGGAGTTCGCCGAAGACATGGTCCTGCTGCGCCTCGTCGGCATGAAGCCGGTGGTCGTCCACGGCGGCGGCCCCGAGATCACCCGCTACATGGGCAAGCTCGGCATGCAGACGCGCTTCGTCGACGGCCATCGCGTCACCGACGAGGCGACCATGGAGGTCGCCCGCATGGTGCTCGTCGGCAAGGTGAACAAGGAGATCGTCGGCCTCATCAACCGGCACCGTGGCGCCGCGGTCGGCCTCTCGGGGGAGGACGGACGGCTCCTGAGGGTGACGCCGAAGCAGCACGTCGACGCCGCCGGGCAGGACGTCGATCTGGGCTTCGTCGGCGACGTCGTGTCGGTCAACGTCGACGTGCTCGACCTGCTCTCGGAGCAGAACATCCCGGTCGTCGCCAGCGTCGGCGCCGACGAGGAGGGGCACGCCTACAACGTCAACGCCGACACCGTCGCCGGCGAGCTCGCCGCGGCCCTCAAGGCCGAGAAGATCGTCTTTCTCACCGACGTCGAAGGCATCTACGAGGACCAGGGCGCCGACCTCGCGCCGATCTCCGAGTGCGACCTCGCGTATCTGGGGGCGCTGCAGGCCGCCGGCCGTATCGAGGGCGGCATGATCCCCAAGGTCGGGGCCGTGCGCCGCGCCCTCGAGGCCGGCGTGCACAGCGCCCACGTCATCGACGGCCGGGTCGAACACGCCGTTCTTCTCGAGATCCTCACCGACGCCGGCTGCGGGACCAAAGTGACGGCCTGACGGGGAACGCGCGAGATTGCATAATCCGCCGTCCGTTGGTGTATTGTATGCATGCTTCGAGTTCAACCAACGGGGCGGTGACGGCACCCGGCCGATGTCGGGCGATGGGGGGGACGGGCCGACCATGAACAAGCGGATCCCGATGGGCAAGACGGAGCGTCAGCGCCTCATCCAGACCGTCGTGCAGCAGCGTGAGGTGGCGACGCAGCGCGAACTGGTCCACGCCCTCAGCTCCCTCGGCTGCGAGGTGACGCAGGCGACCGTGTCGCGTGACATCCGCGAGCTGGACCTGCAGAAGGTGCGCACGCATCTCGGTCGCGCCAAGTATGTCCTGTCGTCGCGCGAGCGGCCCAAGGACCCCGAACAGGCGGCGCGCCACGTGCTGCGCGACTTCGCCCGCTCCACAGTGGTCGCCGGCAACCTGGTCGTCGTGCGCTGCGAGATCGGCACGGCGTCCACGGTCGCACGTCAGATAGACAACCTCAACCACTCGCAGATCCTCGGCACCTTGGCCGGGGACGATACGTTCATCATCATCGTGCAGAACGAAGAGACGGCGCGCGAGATCAGGCGCTACCTCGACCGTCTCCGAGAGGCCTAGCGCGCGGGCACCTTGCGGCGCGCACGCCATCCGCGGCCCCCGACCCCTGAGCTCCGCCGTCGGGGCATGGCCGCGCCTGCTCCGCATCCGATTCCGACCGACGAAAGGGTCACATCGTGGCAGACAAAGCAGTCCTCGCATACTCCGGCGGTCTCGACACGTCGGCGCTGATCCCGTGGCTCAAGGAGAAGTACGGCTACGACGTCATCGCCTGCCTCATCGACGCCGGACGCGTGAAGCACATCCCCGAGATCATGGAGAGGGCCAAGGCGTCCGGGGCGATCGAGGCCGTGGCCATCGACGCCAAGGAGGAGTTCGCCGAGCACTATTGCCTGCCGGCGCTCATGGCCAACGCGCTCTACGAAGACAAGTACCCGCTGGTCAGCTCGCTCTCGCGCCCGCTGATCGCCAAGAAGCTCGTCGAGACGGCGCACAAACACGACGCCACGGCGGTCGCGCACGGCTGCACCGGCAAGGGCAACGACCAGGTGCGCATCGACGTCGGCGTGCGCAGCCAGGACCCGAGCCTGCAGATCGTCGCTCCCGCACGCGGCGCCGACTGGCCGAGCCGCGAGGAGCTGCTCGACTACGTCGCCGCGCACGGCATCCCGCTGCCGCTCACCAAGAAGAGCCCGTACTCGATCGACGAGAACCTCTGGGGGCGCAGCAACGAGTGCGGCGTGCTCGAGGACCCGTGGGTCGAGCCTCCGGCGGACGCCTTCCAGTTCGTCGTCGACCCCAGGGACGCGCCGAACGAGCCGCAGCACGTGGTCGTGAGCTTCGAGAAGGGCAAGCCGGTGGCGCTCGACGGCAAGGCCTTGGGCCTGGTCGAGCTCATCGAGGCGATCGACGCGATCGGCAACGCGCACGGCTTCGGGCGCGTCGACATGATCGAGAACCGCCTGGTCGGCATCAAGAGCCGCGAGGTGTACGAGGTGGCCGGCGCGCTGGCGCTGATCACCGCCCACCGCGAGCTCGAGGACCTCGTCCTCACCCGCGACCTCCTGCACTTCAAGAAGACCATCGAGAGCAAGCTCGCCGACATGATCTACGAGGGTCAGTGGTTCGACCCGCTGACCGAGGCCTGCAAGGCGTTCCTCTTCCAGAGCCAGGAGCGGGTCACGGGCGACGTGCGCCTCAAGTTCTTCAAGGGAAGTTGCGTGGCCGACGGCCGGCGCAGCGACCTCTCGCTCTACAGCTACAAGCTGGCGACTTACACGAAGGAAGACGAGTTCTCGCACGAGGCTGCGGCGGGGTTCATCCAGCTTTGGGGCCTGCCCATCGAGATCTGGGCGCGGATCGGCAAGGAGCACCACATGATGGAGGAGCTCGAATCGTGACCGTCGCGCGCTCGGGCCGCTTCGCCGGCGAGCGCGACCCCGCGTTCGTCGCGCTCAACTCGTCGCTCGCCCTCGACTGGCGCCTGTGGCGCGAGGACATCGAGGGGAGCGCCGCGCACGCGCGCGCCCTGGAGCGCGCCGGCGCGCTCACTTGCGCCGAGCGGAAGGCGATCGAGGACGGTCTCGCCGCCGTCGGCCGTGAGGTCGAGAGCGGCGCCTTCGTGCCGCGCGACGAGGACGAGGACGTACACATGGCGGTCGAGCGTCGGCTGACCGAGATCAGCGGCGAGGTCGGCGCCAAGCTCCACACCGGCCGCAGCCGCAACGACCAGGTCGTGACCGACGTCCGGCTCCACCTGCGGCGCGTGGTCGAGCGTCAAGTCGAGGCGCTGCGCGCGCTGCAGCAAGTGCTTCTGGAGCGGGCGGGCGAGCACGTCGAGACCATCCTGCCGGCCTACACGCACCTGCAGCGTGCGCAGGTGACGTCGCTAGCCCAGCATCTGCTGGCGTACTTCTGGATGCTGCAGCGCGACGTCGAGCGCTTCGGTCGCGCCCGCGCCGCCTGCCTGGAGCTGCCGCTCGGCGCCGGCGCGGCGGTCGGCGTCAACTACCTCATCGACCGTGATGCGGTGGCCGGCGACCTCGGCTTCGAGCGCGTGACCGAGAACTCGCTCGAGGCGGTCGCCGGGCGCGACTTCGCGCTCGACTACCTCGCCGCCGCGGCTCAGCTCGGGGTGCACCTGAGCCGGCTCGGCGGCGAGCTCGTGCTCTGGGCGTCGAGCGAGTTCGGCTTCGTGCGCCTGCCCGACGCCTACAGCGGGGGGTCGAGCATCATGCCGCAGAAGCGCAACCCGGACGCCGCCGAGCTTACGCGGGCAGCCGCTCCGCGGCTGACCGCCGACCTCGGCGGCCTCCTCGGAGTCCTTCACGGTCTGCCGCTCGCCTACAACACCGACCTGCGCGAGGACAAGCGCTACCTGTTCGACGCCGTCGACTGTCTCGACCAGCTGCTGCCCGTGGTCCAGGGCCTGATCGAAGGGCTCGAGTTCGACACGGAGCGCATGGCGGCCGCCTGCGACTCGTTCCTGCAGGCCACCGACGTCGCGGACTACCTCGTCGCCAGAGGGGTGCCCTTTCGCGACGCCCACCATCTGACGGGCGCGCTGGTGCGCGAGTGCCTCGAGCGCGGCATCGGCCTCGACGAGGTGCTCCTCGAGGACTTGCGCCGGCTGAGCCCGGTGTTTGATGATGACTACGCCGCGACGCTCGACCCACGCGCCTCGCTGGCGCGGAAGGCGCTCGCCGGGGGCTCGGCGCCGGCGAGTGTTCGCGACCAGCTAGCGCGCGCCGCCGCGCTGCTCGCTTCTGGCGGTTGAGGTCGCGACGGCGGCGTGCCGGCCCCGGGCCGCCGCGAACGAGCGCCGCTTCAGCCGCTCGAGGTCGACGACGGGAGACCGATGAGGAACGCAGACGTGTGGACCAGGAATGCGCCGCCGCAGTCGCTCGTCGACGCCGCGCTGCGCGACGTGGCCCTCAAGCCGTACTGGCTCGACAGCCCCGAGGCGCCGCACCCTGCGCCGCCGCTCACCGGCGCGGCGACGTGCGACCTCGCCGTGGTCGGCGGCGGCTTCACAGGTCTCTGGACCGCCCTGCTCGCCAAGGAGCAGGATCCTTCCCTCGATGTGCTCGTGCTCGAGGCGGCCCGCGTCGGCTGGGCCGCCTCGGGGCGTAACGGCGGGTTCACGATGGCGACGCTGACGCACGGGGTCCGCAACGGCATCGACCGCTTCCCGGCCGAGCTTCCCGAACTGGACCGGCTCGGCCGCGCCAACCTGCGCGCGATGGGCGACTTCGTCGCGCGCCACGAGATCGACTGCGGCTGGGAAGAGACCGGAGAACTCATCGCCGCCGTGGAGCCGTGGCAGGTCGACGACTGCAGGGAAGCGGCCGACCTTCTCCGCGCGAGCGGCTACGATGCGCGTTTCATCGATGGGGAGGAGTTGCGCGCGGACATCCACTCGCCGATCTACCTTGGAGGCTTCTGGGACCGGGACGGCTGCGCGATGGTCGATCCGGCCCGTCTCGCGTGGGGGCTTCGCCGGGTCTGCCTCGAGGCGGGCGTCCGTTTCGCGGAAGGCACGCCGGTGCTCGACCTCGAGCGCGACGGCCGGCGGGTGAGTCTGCGGACGCCTTCCGCCAGCGTGAGCGCCGCCCGCGTGGCGCTCGGCACGAACGCCTTTCCGTCACTCCTCAAGCGACTCCGGCTCTCGGTCGTCCCGATCTACGACTACGCACTCATGACGGAGCCGCTCGACGCCGACCGGCGCGCCGCGATCGGCTGGACGCGGCGCCAGGGCCTCGCCGACGCCGGCAACCAGTTCCACTACTACCGTCTCACGCGCGACGACCGGATCCTCTGGGGCGGCTACGACGCCGTCTACTACTACGGCAGCCGTATTGACGCCGCGCTCGAGTCGCGGCCCGACATCTTCGCCAAGCTCGCCGGGCACTTCTTCACGACCTTCCCGCAGCTCGAGGGTGTTCGATTCACGCACGCGTGGGGCGGCGTCGTCGACACGTGTCTGCGAGTCTGCGCCTTCTACGGCACCGCGCTGGGCGGCCAGGTGGCCTACTCGCTCGGGTACACGGGCATGGGGGTGGCCGAGTCCCGTTTCGGTGCGGCGACGATGCTCGAGCTTCTCGCCGGCGGCGGGCCGACGACCGGCCTGCGTCTGGTGCGCTCCCGTCCCATGCCGTTCCCGCCCGAGCCGCTGCGCTACGCTGCCATCGAGGGGACCCGGCGTGCGTACGCCCGTGCCGACGCGACCGGCGAGCGTGGCTCCTGGCTGCGGATGCTCGAGCGCTTGGGCCTCGGCTTCGACTCCTGAGCCGGCCGTGGCCACGTTCGAGACGCGAAGCGTGCCGGACGCGCCGCTGTGCCCGGACTTCTACGACCGGCCCGTGCTCGAGGTCGCCCGCGACCTGATCGGGTGCACGCTGCTCTTCGACGCTGTCGGCGGGCGGATCGTCGAGACCGAGGCCTACGCGCCGGGCGACCGGGCCAGCCACTCCTTCAACGGTCACACGGCGCGCAACGCGGTCATGTTCGGCCCGCCCGGTCGCCTCTACGTGTACTTCACCTACGGGATGCACTTCTGCGCCAACCTGGTGTGCGAGGCCGAAGGGGTAGGGGCCGCCGTGCTCGTGCGGGCGCTCGAACCCGCCGCGGGGCTAGAGCGCATGGCGGAGCGGCGCGGCCTCGTCGCGCATCGCGCTGACGGCACCGTCGACCTGCGGCTGCTGTGCAGCGGCCCGGCCCGGCTCACGCAGGCGCTCGCCATCGGCCGGGCCGAGAACGGCCTGCCGGCCTGGCGCGAGCCGCTCGTCGTGCTGCCGCGCCCCGGCGCGTCCGCGGGCGACGCGACGTCCTGGTCGCGACACGCCCCCGATGTCGCCACGACCCCGCGCATCGGCGTCGGTGACGACCCGCGGCCGTGGCGCTTCGTCGACGCGGGGAGCGCGTTCCTCTCGCGCCCCCTCCGCCGCGGCTGAGGCGAGCCTGCGCGTCGCGCCTTGCGGCTGCGCGGCGCCGCGATCGCCTCACCCGCGGCCCTGTCTTCGCGGGGATGCCCGCTGCGCCGGTTTGGGTAAGAATAGGCGCCGAGTCTCTCCACCCACACGCGGGCGTGCCCCGGGCAGCACCTCACGCCGCGGTGAGCAGAAAGGACCACCGTGAAGCTTCGCGAGATCTACGAGACGGCCGTGCGCATGGGCATCGAGGCCGACCCGCGCGGCAAGCAGGGCGTCGAGGAGCACCTCGAGCGCGTGCGGCGGCGCCACGAGAAGCTGCCCGCCCACCTCAAGCCGCTTGCCGATCAGCTGGACCTGACGAACCCGTTCGCCGACACCCGCATCTACGTCGGCGACCCCGAGACCGAGGTAAAGACGCTGCTCGGCGGCATCGACATGAACACCGGCGAGATCCTGCTCGCCGACCGGCTGCGCGAGAGGGGCGTGCCCGTCGACGCCGTGTACACGCACCACCCCGAGGGCTGGGGCCTCACCAAGCTCGACGACGTCATGGAGGTCCAGGCCGACATCTGGGCCCAGTTTGGCGTGCCCATCCAGGCCGGCGAGAAGTTCATCAGCGAGCGCATGGACGAGATCAAACGCCGCCTGATGCCGCTCAACTACGACCAGGCGATCGACGCGGCGCGCCTGCTCGAGATCCCCTTCTTCTCGGCGCATACGCCGACCGACAATCTGGTCGTCGACTACCTCGTCAAGTACTTCGCCGTGCGCGAGCCCAAGGTCATCGAGGACGTTGAAAAGGCGCTGCTCGAGATCCCCGAGTACCGCATCGCGGCGCAGAAGGGCGCCGGTCCCTATGTCGGAAAGAGCAGCCCGAGCGCGCGCGCCGGCAAGATCTGGGTCGACATGACGGGCGGCACCGAGGGCCCGAAGAAGGTCCTCGAGAAGGTCGCCGACGCCGGCGTCGGCACCATCGTCGTCATGCACATGGGCGCCGAGCTGCGCGACGAGGCCGAGAAGCACAGCATGCACGTGGTGATCGCCGGCCACATGTCGAGCGACTCGCTGGGCATCAACCTGTTCCTCGACGCGCTCGAGCGCAAGGGCGTCAAGACCATCGCGACCTCGGGCCTCATCCGCGTGCACCGCAGCGCGAAGGGCAAGGTCGTGAAGGAAGAGCCGGGCGCCCTGCCGGCACGCTGAGGCCGTCCGTCGCGCTTAGGCGGCGGGCTGTCCGCGGCCGGGCGCCCGGCCCGTCGCTGTACCATGAGGCGGTGACGTCCGCGCACCGCATCGAGCTTCTTGCGCCGGCCGGTGACGAGCGCGCGTTGCGCGCCGCCCTGGCGGCCGGCGCCGACGCGGTCTACTTCGGTCTCGAGCAGTGGAGCGCGCGCGCCTTCGCCGGGAACTTCACCGGCGACGACGCCGCGCGCGCGGTCGAGCTGGCGCACCTGTACGACGCCCGGGCGCACTTGGCGCTGAACACGCTACTCCGGGAGGACGAGCTCGAGCCGGCGCTGGCGGCGCTTGAAGCGCCGTACGTCGCCGGCCTCGACGCTCTCATCGTCGCCGACTTCGGTTTCGCGGCGCTGGTCGGCGAGCGTTTCCCGGATCTCGAGCTGCACGCCAGCACGCAGGTGAACGCCCACTCGTCGGCTCAGCTCGCCGCCCTCGCCCGCCTCGGCTTCCGCCGGGCGATCCTGGCCCGCGAGCTGAGCCTGGACGAGATCGCCGCGCTGGACCCGCACGGCCTCGACCTTGAGGCCTTCGTCCACGGAGCGCTGTGCTACGGCTACTCCGGCGACTGTCTTCTCTCGAGCATGGTCGGCGGGCGCAGCGGCAACCGGGGCCGGTGCAGCCAGTCGTGCCGCATGCGGTACCGGCTGTCGGCGGGCACGGCGCCGCCGGCCTCCGGACCCCTGGCGCGGCCGGAGTGGGAGCGGCCGGGCTCGACCGAGGACGACTTCACCCGCGTGCTCTCGACCAGCGACCTGTGCGCGATCGGAGCGCTTCCCCAGCTGCTCGACGCCGGCGTCACCTCGTTCAAGATCGAGGGCCGCATGAAGGACGCGGTCTACGTGGCGGTGGCGACGGCGGTGTATCGCGAGGCCCTGGACGCGGCGCGGGCGGACCCGGATGGGTTCGTCGTGCGGCCGGACTGGATGAGCCGCCTCGAGCAGAGCTTCTCGCGCGGCTTCACGAGCGCCCATCTGCACGGCCGGCATGACGAGGTCCGCAGCGGTGGGAGGGGCGGGCATCGCGGCGTGCTGGTAGGACGCGTGACGAAGGTCGATGAGGTGCGTGGGGAGGCGACCGTCCGCCTCACGAAGCCGGTCGCGGCCGGCGACGTCGTCTACCTCTACACCTCGTGGGGACAGACCGACCCCGTTCGCGTCGAGGCCGGGGCGACCGGGCAGGTCACGCTGCGCGTCCGGGAGCGTGTGGCCGCGAAGGACCGCCTGTTCCGGCTCAGCGCGGCCGAGGTCGACGAGCTCGCGCGGGACCTGATGAGCGGCCGGACGACGCTGCGGCCGGTGCGGCTGCGCATGTGCCTGGTCGGTGAGGAGGGCAGGCCGGCGGCGCTCGCCCTGGAGCCGCTCGTCGAGGCACCGGCGGCGGTCGCCGCGTCCGCCGTCGACCTGACGGTGACGGTCACCTCCGCCAAGCCGCTCGTCGCCGCGCGCACGGTGGCGCTCGATGAGCCTCGCGCCCGCGACGCGCTCGGCGCCCTCGGCGGCACGCCGTACCGGCTGGAAGAACTCGAGTTCTCGGTCCCCGACGGGCTGTTCCTGGCCGTCGGGGACCTCAAGGACCTGCGCCGGCGGGCGCTGGCGGC
>Ga0315281_10000796_pt1 | contig 45579 bp, 49 predicted proteins | sample YL17G07_0_MG_FD_204540 | JGI IMG/M metagenome (GOLD analysis project Ga0315281, IMG submission 204540) | Sediment microbial communities from Yellowstone Lake, YNP, Wyoming, USA - YL17G07_0 | ecosystem: Environmental > Aquatic > Freshwater > Lake > Sediment | place: USA: Wyoming | collected...
CAGTCCGTGGCCTTGCGGCTGATCTGCGAGCGGGAGAAGGAGATCAAGGCCTTCGTCTCCGAGGAATACTGGACGATCGCCGCCCAGCTCGAGGCCGAGTTCCCCCCGCCCTTCAAAGCCGCCCTTGCCAAGATCGACGGCAAGAAAGCCAAGGTCAAAAACGGCGACGAGGCCCGGGCCGTCGTCGCCGCCTGCGAAAAAGGGCCCTTCGTCCTGGAAGGCATCAGGATCCAGGAGAAGAGCAGGCAGCCCGGCCCGCCGTACATCACGAGCACCCTCCAGCAGGACGCCTTCCGCATCCTCCGCTTTCCGGTTAAAAAAACGATGTTCATCGCCCAGAAGCTCTATGAGGGCCTGGAGATCGGCGAGCTCGGCCAGACCGGTCTGATCACCTACATGCGAACGGACTCGGTCCGCATCTCGGAGGGGGCCCGGGCGGCGGCGAAAAAATACATCGAGCAGGCTTACTCGCCCGCGCACGTGCCCGCCAAGCCGCACGCCTTTAAGAATCCGAAGAAAGCGCAGGACGCCCACGAGGCCATCCGGCCCGCCCACCTCGATTTTCCGCCGGACAGGGTCAAGCCGTTCCTCAAGAAAGAGGAGTATGACCTCTACCGGATGATCTGGAACCGGTTCGTGGCCTCCCAGATGGCGGCGGCCGTCATCGAGGAGACGGACTTCGATATCAGCGTCAAGGCCTTGGCTAACGAAGCTCAGCCTATGGACGCAACTCGAGCGCCAGAGGTCAAGCCCCCGGTCTATGGGTTCAAGGCCAAGGGCGAGGTCATCAAATTCGACGGCTTCCTGGCCGCCTACCCGAACGGCAACGGGGAGAAGGAGCTTCTCCCCAAGGCCCGGGAAGGCGAAACTCTCAAGCTCATCGGCCTCGACCCCAAGCAGAAGTTCACCGAGCCGCCGCCCCGCTACACGGAAGGCACGCTCGTCAAGGAGCTCGAGTCACGCGGCATCGGGCGGCCGAGCACGTATGCCCCCATCATCACGACCCTCCAGGACCGGACCTACGTCATCCGGGACAAGGGGAAATTCACGCCGACCGAGCTCGGGATGTACGTCACGGACTTCATGCTCAAGTTTTTCGCCGACCTCATGGACTACGAGTTCACGGCCCACATGGAGGAGGAGCTCGACCAGATCGGCGACGGCGAGCAGAAGTGGGTGGACAGCTTGCGGGAGTACTACGCCCTGCTCGAGAAAGACCTGAAGGCGGGCCAGGAAACGGAAGGCGTCAAGAAGACGGGCATCCCGATCGATGAGAAGTGCCCCAAGTGCGGCCAGCCCCTGGTCATCAAGGACGGCCGCTTTGGGCGGTTCAAGGCCTGCTCGGGCTATCCCGGGTGCAATTTCCGGGAAAGCCTGAACAAGAAGGAGTCCAAGCCCCTCGACGAGAAGTGCCCGCAGTGCGGCGCGATGCTCGTCCAAAAGTTCGGCAAGTACGGGCCCTTCGTGGCCTGCTCTGACTACCCGAAGTGCAAGTATATCAAGAAAGAGAACATGGACACGGGGATCGACTGCCCCCTCGCCTGCGGCGGAAAGATCCTCCGCCGGAAGACGCGGCGGGGGAAGCTGTTCTACGGTTGCAGCAACTACCCCAAGTGCACGTTCGCGACCTGGGACGAGCCGGTGAACAGGCCCTGCCCCGCCTGCGGCCAGAAATTCCTTCTCAAAAAGAACCTCATGCGGGGCGACCCGTACGTCCACTGCTGGAACGAGAAGTGCGCTTTCAAGGAGACCGTGGCTTCGGAAAAGATCTGGGAAAAGCCCAAGAAAGACGAGGACGATTCCGGAACCGATGAACAAGGAACTGTCTGAGTTTCTCGCCTACCTCCGCCACGAACGGAACGCTTCCGCCCACACCATCGCGGCCTATGGGCGGGACCTCCGCCAGCTTTCGGACTACCTCCAGGAGTGCGGCGTCCGCTGGAACAAAGCCGGGAACGTCGTCCTCCGGGGGTTCCTGGCCTCCCTCTACGAGAAAAAGCTGAAAAAATCGACCGTCGGCCGGAAGCTGGCCGCCATGCGGTCGTTCTACGAATTCTCCCTCCGCAAGAAATGGATCACAGAGAACCCGGCCAGGATCCTGTCGACTCCCAAGCAGGATAAGCGGGTGCCCTCGTTCCTGTCCGAGGAGGAAGCCGCCTCCCTCCTCAACCTCCCGGTCTCGAACAAGCCCATCGACGCCCGGGACCGGGCCATCTTGGAGGTCATCTACGCGACCGGCATCCGGGTGAGTGAACTCGTCGGCATCGACCTCAGCGATGTCCATTTTGACGAGAGGCTCGTCCGCGTCCGGGGCAAAGGGAAGAAGGAACGGCTCGTCCCGTTCGGCCGGAAAGCGGCGGAGGCGCTCCAGGCCTACCTCCGCGTCCGCCCCGCCCTGCTCGAAAAGAAGATGGGGGGGCCGGCCGTTTTCCTCAACTACCGGGGCGACCGCCTGACGACGCGGTCCGTCGAACGGATGGTCAAGGCCTACATTCGGAAGACCTCCGTGAGCCGGAAGATCAGCCCCCACTCGCTCAGGCACTCCTTCGCCTCCCACCTTCTCGGCCGGGGCGCGGACCTGCGCGTCATCCAGGAGCTCCTCGGCCACTCGAGCCTGGCCACGACCCAGAAATACACCCACGTGGACCTCCGGCAACTCCTCGAGGTCTATAAGAAAAGCCATCCCAGGTCCTGACGCGCCACCTCCTGCCACTTGGCGACCGGCTGCCATCAAGCGGCCGCCCTCGGCAGCCTCTTGATGACTGCGGGGGTTCAAGCCAACAGACACCCCGGCCGCCGCGCCGCGAAACAACGCTTGGCCGGCCGTGCCAACGCCCGTTTCCGCGCCAAGGATTGGTCTGACAACTTCTATTGCCCAGTTCCCGCTCGGCCATATTATTAAGTCGTTGAATATAAAGCAGATGATGACGAGAGGGCGTCTGGCATCCCGATTGCATTACAGGGCGTCGAAAGGAGGTCTTTCATGACCACGATGAAAAAGAAGGGGCTGGCACTGGGGCTGGCCGCGGCGCTCGTCATCCTGTCCCTGTCCGGGGCCTATGCCCAGACGAACGCGCCGAAGGCCAAAATCAACATCAACACGGCGACTCAGGCCGAGCTCGAAAGCCTGCCGAGGATCGGCCCAAAAGTCGCCCAGAGGATCATCGAGTACCGGGCCCAGAACGGGAACTTCAAGAAAATCGATGATCTCATGAAGGTCAAGGGGATCGGCGAGAAGATCTTCGCCCAGATCAAAGAGCTGATCACCGTAGGCCAGGACAACCAGGTCAAATGAAAAGAGGAGGGGGGTCCCCCCTCCTCCCGTCAGGACCGGAGGCGGCTTAAGCTGTCCGCCTCCTTGAGATGGGCCGCGAGGAACGCCCTGAGTTTGCGAAGGGCCCGGCCGCGGTGGCTGACGGCGTTTTTTTCGGCCGGCCGCAGCTCGGCGAATGTCCTCCGGAGGGGCGGATAGTAAAACAGGGGGTCATAGCCAAAGCCGTTCCGGCCTCGGGGCTCGAGGCCGATCCGGCCCCGGACCTGTCCCTGGATTTCCCGGATGATTCGGCCGTCCTCTGCGAGGACCATGGCGCAGACGAAACGGGCGTCCCGCTCGCCGGGAGGGACGGTCCGGAGAAGGCGGAGGGTTTTACGGTTATTTTTGCCGTCCGTCGCACCCGGGGCGGAAAAGCGGGCCGACCGGACTCCCGGCGCACCGCCCAGGGCGTCGATCTCGAGCCCCGAATCCTCGGCCAGGGTCAGACCCTGCCATTTCTTGCTGTAGAAGAGGCTTTTGGCCCGGGCGTTCGCGAGGAACGACGTTCCCCGTTCCCGGGCCGAGAGGCCCGGCAGGGCCTCGGCCAGGCCGATGACCGATACCGGGAGGCCCCGGAGCCCCCTTCGGATCTCGCGGACCTTGCCCCGGTTCGTCGTGGCCAGGAGGAGACCGGTCTCACTCAATCTTCAGCTCTTCGATATCGGCCAAATCGAACAGGCCCTGGTTGAATTCCTGCTCTTTCTCCTCGGAGGCCGCGAAGAAAAAAGTCACGAGGAAGGACTTGGCCTCCTCGCGCAAGGTCATCTTTTCCAGACGGATCCCGTGGTGGAGGGCCAGCTTACGGAGGCTCGACAGGATATACGGCCGCTGCTTGAACTTGACGTGGTAGTGGAACTGGGCCCGGCGAAGGTAGGATTCCTCGACCTTCCGGAAGAGGACCAGGGTGGCGATGGTCAGGGCCGTGAAGATGAGCGCCGGCACGTAATACCCGGCCCCGATCACGAGCCCCAGGCCGGCCACAAGCCAGAGAGTGGAGGCCGTGGTCAGTCCGGCGATCGTCCCCCGGGCGTGGAGGATCGTCCCGGCGCCGAGAAAACCGATCCCCGTGATCACCCCGGCCGCCATCCGGACCAGGGTGTCGGTCGTCCCGCCCTTGCCTTGGATGAGCATGACGGCCAGCATCATCATCATGGCCGACCCGACACAGACCAGGATATTCGTCCGGAAGCCGGCGGGCTTCTGGCTGGCCTCCCGCTCGAGGCCGATCAGGCCTCCCAGGGCGATGGCCAGGACCAGTTTCAGGATGACTTCAATGATTTCCATGGGGTCTCCCTCCGGGTCGGCCCGCGGCCGCCGGTCGCCGTGTCCACTTCAGCTCCCTTATTTAGCACCGGAGGGGGAGGTTGTCAATTCCGGGCCCGGCCGCGGGCTGGAGAAATCTCCCGCATCGTGCTAGAATCTTGCCTCCGGCGGATCGCCGGAAGGGAACGAGGCCCCGGACCCGATGGCCGAACAGCCGGGATGAAGGAGAGCCAACGATGTCCACATTCATCAGAAAAGTCCACGCCCGGGAGATCCTGGATTCGCGCGGCAACCCGACGGTCGAAGTCGAGGTAACGCTCGACGACGCTTCGTGGGGCCGGGCCGCGGTTCCGTCGGGCGCCTCGACGGGCGTCTACGAAGCCCTGGAGCTCCGGGACGGGGATAAGGCCCGTTACCAGGGCAAGGGCGTCCTGAAGGCGGTCGAGCACGTCAATATCGACCTCGCCGAATCCGTGCGCGACCTGGACGCCCTGGACCAGGCCGGGGTGGACCGGGCCATGTTGACCATGGACGGCACGGAGAACAAGGGCAAGCTCGGCGCCAACTCCATCCTTGGGGTTAGCCTGGCCGTGGCGCGGGCCGCGGCCATGTCCGTACGACTTCCGCTCTATCGCTACCTGGGCGGCGTCTCGGCCAACGTTCTTCCCGTGCCCATGTTCAATATCCTCAACGGCGGGGTCCACGCCAATTGGCAGAGCACCGACCTTCAGGAATTCATGATCGCCCCCGTCGGCGCGCCCAACTTCCGCGAGGCGGTGCGCTGGGGAGCTGAAACCTACCACGCCTTGAAGAGCGTTCTGAAGAGCGGCGGATACTCGACGGGCGTCGGTGACGAAGGAGGCTTCGCGCCGGCCTTCAAGAAGAATTCCGACGCAGTCGAGTCCATCCTGACGGCGATTGAGAAGGCGGGTTACAAGCCCGGCGAGCAAATCGTCCTGGCGGTTGACGGCGCGACGAGCAGCATTTTTGAAGACGGCCATTACCATCTGAGGACGGAAAACCGGAAAGTCAACGCCGAGGGAATGGTCCGGATGTACGAGGAGTGGTTCCGCAAGTACCCGATTCTCGTCCTGGAGGACGGGCTGGCCGAAGATGACTGGGACGGCTGGAAGCTCCTGACGAAGACGCTCGGCGATAAGATCGAGCTCGTCGGCGATGACCTCTTTGTCACCAATATCAAGCGCATCGCCAGGGGGATCGAAGAGAACGCCGCCAACGCCGTGCTGATCAAGCTGAACCAGATCGGGACGTTGACGGAGACCGTCGCCGCTATCGAAATGGCCCGCAAGGCCGGCTGGGGCGCCATGGTGTCCCACCGGAGCGGCGAGACGGTCGACAGCTTTATCGCCGACCTCACGGTGGCGATGCGCACCGGTCATCTTAAAACCGGCGCGCCCTGCCGCGGGGAAAGGGTCGAGAAATACAACCAGCTCATGCGGATCGAAGAAGAACTGGGCTCCAACGCCGTCTACGCCGGGCGCAAAGCGTTCGTGCGCTGAGCCGCTGGGGAAGGATCGTCGCCGGCCGCAGGTTTGCCCGGGGAGTTCCGTGCTAAAGGTGGTTTTTTCAGTCGCCCTGATCTTTTCCCCTTTTGCCGCGGCTATCGCCTTCGCCATCACGTATGCCGAATACTCAAGACATTTTGTCGATAAGAAAAGAGTCCTTAAAAGGGCCTTGAGAACGGCCTTGGTGGCCTTCATTTTTTTCTTGATCGTCCCGCCGCTCCTAATCTGGCTATTTATGGTTTCTTGACCGGGCTCGCAATCGTGCGACCGGCGCCTCAGCAAAACCACTTGACAGCGAACTTTGGATCATGTTATATGACATAGTCTATTGATATAGTCGACTAAAGAGGCGGACCATGAGGCTTTCGACCAAGGGTGAATACGCCAGCCGGGCCATGCTCGAGCTCTCGCTCCGGCATGATCAAGGCTCTCTCCACGTCCGGGAGATCGCCAAGGCCCAGATGATCCCCCTCCACTTTCTACAACAGATCCTCCTCCTCCTCAAGCGGGCCGGTTATCTTAAGAGCCGCAAGGGCCAGAAAGGCGGTTTCGCCCTGGCCAAACCGCCCGCGGCCATCACGGTAGCCGAGGTCATCCGGGTCATGGACGGCCCGTTGGCTCCGATAGACTGCGTCAGCGTCATGGCCCACGAGCCTTGTCCGATGGAGGCGACTTGCGGCCTGCGCTGGTTGTGGAAAGACGTCCGGGACTCCGTAGCCGGGATCCTGGAGAAAACCACCTTCGCCGACCTCGTGACAAAAAGCGTCAAGCCTCCGGAAGGAAGAGGACGCCATGAACATAAAAAAGACCCGTCCGGACGGACCCCCGTCCGGAGGCGGGTAAAGGAGGACAGATGAGAAGACAAAAAACGATCTGGCTCGGACGGGCCGGCCTGGCCCTTCTCGCGACGGCCCTGGCTGGCGGAACGGCCCTCGCCGAGGAGCCTAAGGAATCCCCCTTCGTGACCGCCGCCAAGTCATTGACGCTCAGCGGCTATGCCCAGGTCCTGGCAGTCGATTGGAACCGTGGCGTCGACACTTTTTCCCTCCGGCGGGCGCGCATCGGTATCTCTGGGGACCTCCTCAAGAACCTGAAGTTTAAGATCGTCGCTGACGTCGTGAAGTCTCCGGCGCTCCTCGACGCGATCGTCGAGTTCGAGCCGTCCAAAATCCTGAGTTTTAGGGTGGGTCAGTTCCTCATCCCTTTCAGCCTGGAGAGCATTACCCCGACTCGCGATCTTGATATGGTCAATCGATCGCCCGTGGTCGATACGCTCGCTCCGGGTCGTGATAACGGATCCTCGGGAAGGGATGCGGGGGCCGCGCTCTACGGAAGCTATGCGATCTTCGAATATACAGTCGGCCTTTTCAACGGGGCCGGCATCAACAAGTCCGATACGAACAGCCATAAAGACTGGAGCGGCCGGCTTGTCGTCCATCCCCTCAAGTTCCTCTCGGTTGGGGGCTCCCTTTACAGGGGGAGGCAAGATTCCACGCCCGAGGCCCCGCTCGTCCGGCGGGACAAGGAGGGCCTCGAAGCGGCCTTGATCTTCAAAGCATTTTCCCTCAAGAGCGAATACATCCACGCCCAGGACGATTTCATTTCAAAGGCCGGGTGGTACGTTCAGGCCGGATGTTTCGCCATCCCCGGGAAGATCCAGGCGCTCCTCAGGTACGATTGGATCGACCTCGACCGGACCGTCGCCGGCGATGCCACGAACGTGATCACTGCCGGTATCAACTGGCTCATCCTGGGCCGGACCAAGCTCCAGGTGAACTATGAGATTCACAGGCTCGAAGGGGGAGGACGGGATAAATCCGGCCTCCTAGCCCAGTTCCAGGTGGGATTCTGACCGCCGTCTCGGGAGGGAAGTCATGAGAAAAACCGTCCTGATTTTAGCGATCCTGATTGCGTCGTCCGCTTCCGGCCCTATGCCCCTGCTTTCAGCCCATGCCCCCGCGCCGGAGTTAGCCGGCCGCCTCTCGCTTTCCGGCGCCTGGGCCATCTATCCTATGGCCCTCAAGTGGGCCGAGGAATTCCAGAAGCTCCACCCGGGCGTCCGGATCGACGTCCAGGCCGGCGGCGCGGGCAAGGGCATCGCAGATGTCCTGGCTGGCGCGGTGGACATCGGCATGGTCTCGCGCGAGGTCAACCCGGCCGAGACAGCCAAGGGCGCCGTGGCCGTGCCCGTGGCCAAGGACGCTGTCGTGCCCACCGTCAGTCGCCGGAACCCGCTCCTCTCCGACATCCTCCGACGCGGACTCCGGAAGGAGGACTTCACCGCGATCTGGATCGCGGGCTCCGCCCCGTCCTGGGAGAGGCTCCTGGGCCGGGAGGGGAGAACGCCCGTCCGTGTGTACACCCGGTCCGACGCCTGCGGGGCTGCGGAAACGTGGGCCGCCTACCTGGGCAAGCGGCAGGAAGACCTGACAGGCGTGGGCGTCTACGGCGACCCCGGCCTTGCCGAGGCCGTCAAACGGGACCCGTTCGGGATCGGCTTCAATAACGTCAATTTCGCCTACGATTCCAAGACGAAGAAGCCGGTCGAGGGGATCGAGATCTGCCCGATCGACCTCAACGGGAACGGCCGGATTGACCCCGGGGAGAGCGTCTACGCAACGCGCGACGATCTTATCAAGGCCATCGCCGCGAACATCTATCCCTCCCCCCCCGCCCGCGAGCTCTATTTCGTACTCAGGGGGAAGCCAGGGAGCCGACTCCTGGCCGAGTTCATGACCTGGGTCTTGACAGCCGGACAGAAAGAGGTCCCGGACATGGGCTACCTCCCGCTCGGTCCCGAGCGCGTCGCACATGGCCTCGCGGCCATCGGAGCGGCGGACGGGAAAAAATGAAACGGCTCCTCAAGGACGCGCTGGCCCGCCGGGGGATGTCCCTCCTCCTCCTTCTCCCCGGACTCCTCGTCCTCCTCGTCGTTTTGGGGCTTTTCCTCAAGTCGAAGGCCATCCTCGGTGTCCAGCCCCTGTCCCGACTCCTCTTCGGCGCCTCCTGGCACCCCCTCAGGGGCGAGTTCGGCCTCTTCCCCTTCATCTCGGGCACAGTCTGGGTCACTGTCACGGCCCTCGTCCTGGCCGTTCCGGTTTCGATCCTGACGGCCATCTATCTTTCGGAATTCGCGCCCCGGGTCATTCGCGAGTCCGCCCGCCCCATGATCGACCTTCTGGCCGGGCTGCCCTCCGTCGTCTTCGGCGTCTGGGGCGTCATCCTTGTCGTTCCGTTCGTCGGCGGCGTGCTGGCCCCGCTCTTCGGGGTCTCCTCGAGCGGGTACACGGTCCTCGCCGGCGGCATCGTGTTGGCGATCATGATCTTTCCGACCATCATCCACATTTCGCTCGAAGTGTTCGCCTCCATCCCGCTCTCCCTGCGGGAGGCCTCGCTCGCGCTCGGCGCGACCCGTTGGGAGACCGCACGGCACGTCGTCCTGCGCAAGGGGAGCCAGGGTATCCTGGCGGCCTCCGTCCTCGGCTTCTCCCGGGCCTTCGGCGAGACCATGGCCGTGCTGATGGTGGCCGGGAACGTGCCGATTGTCCCGAAATCGCTCTTCGACCCTGGCTATCCCCTGCCGGCCCTTATCGCCAACAACTACGGGGAGATGATGTCCATCCCCCGCTACGATTCAGCGCTGATGCTGGCGGCCTTCGTCCTCCTCGCGGTTGTCCTGTTCTTCAACATCCTGGCCCGGCAGATCCTTGTCCGGGTCGAGAGGAGGTCGCGGTGACCGGGAAAGGGCTGAACGGGACCCTTAAGAAGAGGAAAAGGACCGAGGTCTTCTTCAAGGCCCTGATGATCGGATCGACGGCCTTGGTCATCGGCAGCCTGCTCATCATCGTTGCCACTATTGTCTGGAAGAGCCTGCCCGCCCTGAGCCTGGCCATGGTCACGCAGACGCCCAGAGGGGGGTTCTACCTCGGCCGCGAAGGCGGGATCCTGAACGCCATCATCGGGTCGCTCGAGCTGGGCCTGGGGGCGACGGCCCTGGCTTTCGTCCTGAGCCTGCCCCTGGCCCTCTACCTGAACCTCTACAAGGGCCGCGGTTCGAGGAAAGCAATATGGACAAGGTTCTCCCTTGACGTCCTGTGGGGTGTGCCGTCCATCGTCTACGGCGCCTTCGGCTTCCTGGTCATGATGTTCCTCGGCCTCAGGGCCTCGCTTCTGGCTGGCATCATGACTGTGGCCCTGCTCGAGTTCCCGATCATGAGCCGCGCCATCGACGAGGTCGTGCGCTTGGTCCCGAAGGATCTCCGGGACGCATCGCACTCGCTCGGGGCGACGCGCTTCGAAACAGCGACCAGGGTGGTCGTCCGCCAATGCGTTCCGGGCATCCTGACTGCCGTCCTGATGGCCTTTGGCCGGGGCATCGGCGACGCGGCGTCGGTGCTCTTCACGGCCGGCTTCACGGACCGGGTGCCATCCTCCCTCCTTGACCCGGCGGCAACCTTGCCCCTGGCCATCTTCTTCCAGCTCGGAAGCCCGCTTCCCGAGGTCCAGCAGCGGGCCTACGCTTCCGCAGCCGTGCTGATCCTGATCATCCTGGCCACGAGCGCCGCCGGCCGGCTGATCACCCGGAGATACCGGAAGAATGTCGTCAAGTAAAGGATGAAGGACCGATGAACGACGAAACTCCCATTAGCATCCGGAACCTAAGCGTCTTCTACGGCCCCCACGCCGCGCTCAAAGGGATCAATCTCGATATTCCGCCGAAAAGAATAACGGTCATAATCGGCCCCTCCGGCTGCGGCAAGTCGACCCTGCTCAAGTCGCTGAACCGGCTGCTGGATACGTTTGAGGGTGTCCGCGTCGAAGGCCAGGTCCTGGTCGACGGCGAGGACATCTACGGGCCCCGGACGGAGGTCACGCACATCCGCAAGAAGATGGGACTTCTCTCCCAGAAGCCCCAGGTTCTGCCCATGTCGATTTACGACAACGTCGCCTACGGTCCGAGGATCCACGGCCTCCGGTCCCGCCCGGAGCTCGACCGGACAGTCGAGCACTACCTGAAGGCCGCCGGCCTCTGGGACGAGGTCCGGGACCGGCTCCATCAGCCCGCCTCCGAACTCTCCGTCGGCCAGCAGCAACGCCTCTGCCTGGCCAGGGGCCTGGCCGTCGAGCCCGAGATCATCCTCGGCGACGAGCCGACCTCGGCCCTCGACCCGCAGTCCAGCCAGAACGTGGAGCGGCGCCTGATGGAGCTCAAAAAGGATTACACGGTCGTGGCTGTGACCCACATCCTCCGGCAGGCTCGGCGGATCGCCGATCATATCGCCTTCCTCTATTTGGGCGAGCTCGTCGAAAGCGGTCCGGCAGCTGAGGTCTTCGCCAACCCCCGCGACCCGCGGACGCGGGCCTACCTGACCGGCGAGATCAGCTGAGCGTCGCCCGACGCCGGCCCCCTCACTTTTTGACGGTGCACGTTATGTACTGCTGCAGGAAGTTGAAAAAATCGATCTCGTTGGCGGCCAGGCCGTGCTCGTAGACGTAGCGGGCGGCCAGGCGTGAGCCGAAGAGTGCGCGGAGATAGGCCTCCGGCACGCGCTCGATGATCTTGCCGATGCCGAGCAGGTCGCATAGCACGGGCGGGCAGCCGACCTCGATGACCTTCCGGACGAGAGCCTTGTCCTCGAAGAGTCCGGAGGCCATAATGCTGTCCTTGATGGCGTTGATCTTCTCGCTGATCGTGTCGCTGAGAATGCTCCGGGGGGTGCCCGTCCTTTGATGTTCCCGCCAGATGATCTCGAACTCCCGGCGCGCGTTATCGCAGATATGATCGACGATCTCCGCGACGTAAATTTTGCGGAATCCGGACACCTTGCCGTTCCTGACGACCATGAGCTCCTCGAACTCCTTGTCGGTCAGGGCCAGGGCGGACAGGACCTCGAGCGACGAGGACGTGACCCCGCCCTTGTTGGCCGACGCGTCCTTGTACAGGATAACCCCTTTCTCCTCGAGCCTCAGGCGGGCCTGCTGGGTGATGAAGAGGTTGGCTCCTTCGGCGATGACCTTGAAGCGGGGCTGGCCCTTCTCGTCGATCCACTCGGTCCAGTTGTTGATGTTGACCGAGGACGGCCGCCCGCCGCAGGGCACGAAGATATCGGCCTTGAACAACGGGTGGAGGTGGAAGGTGTTCCGGAATTCGAGCCCGTTCTCGACGCGCGCGCCGCCGGGGAGCGTCACGTCGGCGTCCTTGACATGGACGAAGAAGCCCTGCTTGGAAAGGAGCTTCTTTTCGAAATGCTCGGCCATTTTCCGGGCCTTGGCCAGCCGCACCAGCTCCTTCCGGTTGAGGCCCTCCGGGTCGTAGAGGACGCCCGAGCCGTCGACGATGGCCAGGAGCCGGTCCTTGGAGATGGAGATCTCGTTTGAGCCCAGGTCGCCGTCGGGCCCTCCCGTCATGACCTTGGTGATCTTGTCTTCCTTGAGGCCGAGCTTGCCGAGCGCGCCGAGGACGTACGCGTGGACCGAACGCGTGGTCATGCCGTAGAGGTCGTGGGGGATTCCGCCCATAGTCACGGGCTTGCCCGTCGTGAAGGCCTTCCAGAACTTGTAGCCGCGCTGGCGGGCCCGGAGGGCGGCCCATTCCATGAAGTCGGCCGTGCCTTCATCGGGGCCGAGGAAGAGGATGACATCCTTCCCGTAGTGGTCGACGACGCTCGGGTTGGGGAGCATGAGGTCGAGGAGGCCGTCGACGTATTTCTTGAAGGCGGCGACGGGTTGGTCCTGGAAGCCCCAGCGGAGGAGGATCGTCCCCTTGGACCCGCCCTCGGGGAGGTCCTTGTTCTTGCGCTGCTGGGTGGAGGCCAGGCCGTAGTTCTCGTCGAATATGAAATCGGAGTTGTTGATGTAATTCTGGTAATGGGAGGAACGGACGATCCGGATGCCGCCGCGGGCGATGTCCCGGAAGCGGATGTGGAAACCCCCGAACTCGCGCCCGACGATGTGGAAGAGGCCGAAGGGCTCGAGGGGATAATCGACCCGGTTCAGGAAGTTCGGCCGGTACATGAAGGCGATGGACGTTTTTTCCTTGATGTAGAAATTCGTTTTGAGGATGGCCTCGACGAACAGCCCCCCCGCCAGGAAGACGTTGCGGTCGGCTTCGACGACGATCTTCCGGCCGATCTCCTTGCGCAGGGCGGCCAGGCCGGCGGCGATGTCGTGGGCCTTGACGGCCGGGTTGTATTTCCGGTCGAAGAGCTCGAAGAGCCGCTTGATCCACTCGTGGTTGTCGATGAGGGCGTCCCAGATCCGGGGCTCGGTGTAGGTTTCTTTGGCCAGGCGGGTCTTGAGCTCGCGCAGGATGCCCTGAAGTTCCGGGGAATCCTTGAGGGCGTCGGCCAGCTTGAGGTACTCCTCGTTGTAGCCGCTCAGGAATTGATGGGCGAAACTCCAAAGGGCGGTGCCGAAGACCGTCTGCTGGGCCGAGAGTTTCCCCTCCCGGAAAAGAGAGGACAGGGGGCTCGTCGGAATAACATAGATGAGGCTGATGTCCTCGATGAGGTCCTGGAGCTTGCCCTTGGCCGCCCCCTCGTCGAGGTAATGGGTGTAGATCGTCTTCCCGTTCGCGAAATGCTCGATGTACTTCCGCTTGCTGTGGAGCCCGTGGGAATTGATGACGTCGGAGACGTTGGTGAAGAAGCGCGGGCTCGCGTCCGTGTTGGTCACGACGGAAATCCGGATTTCCTTTTCGGGGGCGTTGAAGGTCACGTCGATGAGCGGGCTTTCCCAGCCCCGGGCCCGTTCGAGGAGCTCCTGGGTGCGCTTGAAGGTGTCCCTGGAAATGGTGGCCATAAAGGTCTTGTCGGCGACCTTGCGGAGATCGGTCTCCTCGGGAGAGACCTTGCCGGCCGGGTACTCCGGCTTGTCCACGATGTACATCCGGAGGTGCTCCAGCCCGCGGGCCTTGCGCAGGGTGCGGTAGGACTGGAGGCGGTGGTGGGGGTAACGGTCCTCGATCCGCTCCTCGATCTCGATGGCCCTGAGGTGGGATTCCTCGACGAGATAGAGGGCCTCGTCCACGTGCTCTGTCATGAAGTCGATGCGGATGGCCTTCTCCCCGCGCAGGGTGGCCATGATCTCCGCGGCCCGGAGGGCCTCGATGTGGCGGGCGATGGTCTCGACCGGAGTGGCCATGAAATACGACTCGCTCATCCCGAGCCCGGTGAAGAAGAGATCGATCTCCTCCCGAACGCAGGCTTCGGGGTAGAAATTGTCCTCGAGCATGAGGGCCTCGAGCTTTTTCATTTGGTTTTCCGTGAAAACCGAGTTGGCGGCGATTTGCTTGAGAGTTTTCATGACGAGCTCCTTCCGTGGACGGACATCGTTCCGGCCCGGTCCCGCCAGTCCTTACGGAAGAGTCAGCCTCATTGTGACGGTCCAAGAGGTGGGGTGGGCGCCGAAACCCATCAATTATAGCAGTTCAAAATCCCCGTTTCAAACGGACCCGCCAACCCTTCCGGGCTACCCCCTCGGCTACAAAGCCCCAATCCGCTTCAGGCCGGCCTGGAGCGCATTCCGGACGCTTTGAATCCGCTCAGAGGACCAGGCCGGCCCGGCGCCTGTCCAGTCGAAGAAGCACTGGCTCGCGAAGCTGAAGGCCCGTCCGTTCCGGCGGTGGTGGTATCGGAAATCGATCTCCGGATGCCCGAAGACGAGCGTCATGATCGTCTCCGCCATTTTGGTCAGCGGGGGCCGGTCGATGTGGTGGTAGCGGAAACTCGCCGTGACCTTCGTCCCCTTCGCCAGGGAGGACTCGACGGCCATTTTTCCCCCGGCGATAGCGGCGGTCTGGGCCAGGAGCGCCAGGCCGAGGCCGGTCTTCTTGTGCTTGGTCGTGAAAAAGGGATCCCGGGCCCGCTTTTTCTCATCGGCCGTCATCCCATGGCCGTTGTCCGCCACCCGGATCGTCAGGAGGTCCCGTTTCTCGTTTTCGTTGACGGCGATCTCGATGCAATCCGCCCCGGCCACGATCGAGTTCTCGGCCAGGTCGAGGATATGGAGGGACAGGTCTTCCATCATGACGGCCGGACCTCCCGGCCGTCCCGGCCCGCCAGGGCCTTGCGGATCTCCTCGAGGCGCGGCTCAGCCATGAGGAATTCCATCGAGGCGCGGCCAACCTCCTCGGGCCGGTGGGCGTCGGAAAATCGGAGCAGGGGGAGGGCCGTGAGAGCGCCGAAAGTTTTCCGGGCTTCATCGTACGGGAGGAGGGGCGAAACTTCGACCGCGTCGAGCGCGAGGTCCGGGGGGATGAAGCCCAGCTGGGAGATCAGACTGAAGGCCTCCCGGTCGATGTGCGAGGCGACGGCCATTCCCCCGTGACCATGGATCAGGCCGACGGCTTCGTAGACCGTAAACCGGGTGGCCCCGATCAGGCAATGCGGGTTGAAGCCCACGACGCCATCTTCGGCGTCGACGATCACCTGGTTCTTGATGAACGAATGCCGGGCCGGAATGTCGGGCAGGTTCCGGTAAACGGCCGCGAGAAGCGGGCCGAGGTCGGTTCCGGGGTCAAAGAGGCCGAGGATATGGGCCTCTTCCTCCGTCGTCAGTTCGAGGCCGGGGAGAACCGTCAGTCCCGTTCCCTCCGCGGCCTGGCCCACGGCGGCCGCGTTCTCCGTCGCGTTATGGTCGGTGACGGCGATGATATCCAGCCCCCGGTCCAAGGCCTTCGCGACGAGCCCCCGCGGATACATGCTCAGCTCTCCGCACGGCGACAGGCAGGTGTGGATGTGGAGGTCGGCCCTGAACCTCCTGAGAGCCATTACTCTCCCTTGATCCCGAGCCCGTGGAGCCTTCCCGAGAGTTCGTACGCGCTGAACGGCGTGCCCAGAAGAGGCACCCCCTCCTTCTCCGCCCGTTCGACCGTCTCCGCGGCCGGCTCGCGGCCGTTCGTCAGGACGATCCCGGCGAGCTCCTTGAGGACGGCGACGGCGACGATGTTGGGGTGGACCTGGATCGTGACCCACAGGTCGTCTTTCCGGCCGTGGGCCATCACGTCGCTCAGGAGGTCTCCCGCGTAGCCCCCGCCGACGCTCCGGCCGAGCCGCGATTCCCCCGTGTAGACCTTGAGGTCCAGACGTGCCGCGAGGTCCGAGAGTTTCATCTCTTCTCCTTCTTGACGAAAGGGCAGTCCGCGAGACGCGCCGCTCCCCGGACGACGTCATCCGCGAGCGTCCAGCAGTCCGGCGCCCCGCAGACCCCGCAGTCCCTCCGCGGCAGTTTCTTGAAGATCTTCTCGCGCCGCTGGGCCTTGGCGATGGCCCGCGCGGGGTCGGCGTCGAGGGGAAGCGCGTCGGCCGGGATTACGGGGTGGTCGAACGACAGGAAATTCTTATGGTAAAGCCGGCTTACGTCCTTGTGATCGACGACGGCCCGGTCGCCCGCGGCGTCGACCAGCTGCAGGATGCGGCTCTTGGCCAGGAACCGGTTCTCCACCTGGAGCGGCCCGCCCACGCAACCGTCGGGGCAGACCGTGCACTCCAGGAGGTCGATGTCCTGGAGGAGGCCGGATTCGACCTGGTCCAGGACCCGCATGGTGTCGGAGACGCCCGAGACGGCCACGGCCCGGTGGCTCTTGAACCCCCGAATTTCCCCGCCCGACAGCGACCAGCCCATCCCGTTCCCGCTGAAGAGCGTCTCTGGGAATAGGTGGCGCATGAGCGCGTCGTCCTGGCCCTTCCGCAGCGCGTTGAGGACCTCCGGGTAGATGTCGCGGATCGAGATGGCGCCGTCGAGGTAGGATTTCTTGAGCGTCGCCGGGCTGTTGATGGAAACCATCTTGGCCGGGCAGGGGGTCAGGTGGATGATCCCGATCTTTTCGGAGGGCAGGTTCAAGGCCTTGGGCAGGATCGTCCGCAGGATCTTGGCCGCGATCTCCCGGGGCGGTTCGATCGGCAGGATCTGGGGGCAGAGTCCCGGGTATCGCCTCTGGATGAGCCGGACGACGACCGGACACGTGGACGTGATGAACGGCCGGGGCCGGGGATGCTCGTGGAGGTACTCTTCGACGGCGGCCGTGTTGAGCTCGCAGATCGCGCTCGGATCATAGACCTCGTCGAATCCGACCCGGCGCAGGGCGGAGAGGATCTCGTTGGGCAGAGTGGCGCTGCCGAACTGCCCGTAGATTACCGTGGAGGGAATGGCCACCTTGTACTCGAAGGCGTCCAGGGCGGCGAACGACGTCGTATGCGAGTGGACGGCGTCGTAGGGGCAGAAGCGGAGACATTCCCCGCAGTCGATACAGCGCTCGTCGATGATCCAGGCCTTGCCGTCCTTGACCCGGATGGCCTTCGTGGGGCAGGCGGTCATGCAGCGGACGCAGCCGATGCACTTATCCTTGGTGATGTGGATGGCGTGGAAGTGTTTTTTTTCTTTCATGGCTTTTGCCCGTTCGTATGGATGGTGATCTCGAGATGGGTTCCCCGGCCGACTTTGGAGTCGATGCGGAACGTGTCCGCGTTCTTCCTGATGTTCGGCAGCCCCATGCCCGCCCCGAAGCCAAGCTCGCGCATTTCCGGCGTCGCGGTCGAATACCCCTCGGTCAGCGCCAGGTTGACGTCAGGAATGCCGGGCCCCCTGTCATCGACGGTGATCCGGATCTTGCCGGGAGAGACCGCCAGCTTCACGCGGCCTTCCCAGGCGTACATGATGACATTCATTTCGGCTTCATAAGAGGCGATAGCCGCCCGCCGGACGATCTGAGTGTCGAGGCCCAGCTCTTTCAGGAGGCCCTTGATCCGGCAGGCCACGACGCCGGCCTTGGCGAAATTGCCGCCCTTGACGGCAAACTCCTGGCGGAAGATGGCGCTACCGGCCATGGGCCCTGCCCTCGAAGAGAGCGGCGATCCGCGAACACGCTTCGAACATCGCCATCTTCGTGGCGACGAGGGGCAGGCCCTTCGCGCGGGCCTGCCCGACGACGCTCGCGTCGGGGCGCTTGCCCTGGACGAAGACGACCGCCGCCACGTCGGCCACATTGCAGGTGCTGATGACATGGACATTAACCAGGCCCGTCAGCAGGAAAGAGCCTGGCTCGGCGGAGGTCAGGACATCGCTCATGAGGTCGGAGGCGAAGACCTTCGGACATTCGAGCTCGAGAGGACTTTCCGGCGTCAGCAGTTCGCCGTTGACCCACGCCATGATATCCTTAAGAGTGATCATCGGGGCCTCGCCTCCCGTGGGCTTTTGCGGGGTTTTTTCCCTCCGGCCTTGCCTGGTCGCACTTGGTCCTATCTTCTATTATATTATGGCGCCGCGCGGCAGGCAAGGCTCGTCCTCCGGCGGCCCGTCCGGGGAGCGGGAATGCGGCGCCAAAGAAAAAGCCGGCGGCGAATTGCCTGCGCTTTCCTTAACGACCAAAAAACCCTGACGGTCGGGCCAAGATCCCCTTTTTAGCTGGTCGACCCGCCATCCGAAACACATTGAAGCCGGCCAAAAAACCATTTGACAATATGTCACACTGTGTTATATTTTGAGGAAAATTATGAATGGTTTTGTTAGGCTATGCATATGAAAATAGAGGATTTCTCTCTCAGGAGAAATGGCCGAGAGGCTGGGACTTGAGGAAGGTGGAAGGTCATAAGGAAGGCCGGAGCGTGGCTGTCATTAGAAATTTCAATATTGCCGTATTGAAATAAGCAACAAATCAAAAAAGGAGAGGAGAAAATCTCATGGCCGTGAAGGATGTTTCTACAAAAGTTTCCTCATTCATGCAAAAAATTGTCGCCAAGAACCCCGGTGAAACGGAGTTCCATCAGGCGGTCCAAGAGGTCGCGCATTCTCTGATGCTCTTCTTAGAGGAGAATCCAAAATACGAAGAGGCGAAAATCCTGGAGAGGATCGCAGAGCCGGAGAGAGTTATTATGTTTCGGGTCCCCTGGATGGATGACCAGGGCGAAATCCAGATCAATCGAGGATATCGCATTCAGATGAACAGCGCGATAGGCCCCTACAAAGGCGGGCTTCGTTTTCACCCCACCGTCAATTTGGGTATCCTCAAGTTCCTCGCTTTTGAGCAGGTGTTCAAAAACGCCCTCACCACGCTTCCCATGGGGGGAGGCAAAGGGGGATCGGATTTTGATCCTAAGGGAAAATCTGATAATGAGGTCATGAGATTCTGCCAGAGTTTTATGACGGAGCTGGAAAGACATGTCGGGTCCAATACCGATGTTCCGGCGGGGGATATCGGGGTCGGCGGTCGGGAGATAGGTTATCTGTTTGGCCAATACAGAAGAATTCGCAATGAAGTCACAGGCGTCCTCACCGGCAAGGGCCTGACATGGGGCGGGAGTCTGATCCGGCCGGAAGCCACCGGTTACGGGTGCGTTTATTTTGTCGAAGAGATGTTAAAGACCAAGGGAGACTCCATGAAGGGCAAGATTTGCACCGTCTCGGGTTCAGGGAACGTGGCCCAATACACGGTGGAGAAGGTCAACCAACTCGGCGGCAAGGTTGTCACTCTCTCCGATTCGAGCGGCTATATCTATGATCCCGTTGGCGTTGATTCCAAAAAACTGGCTTTCGTTCTCGAACTCAAGAACGTGAACCGCGGCCGCATTCAAGCTTATACAAAGAAGTTCGGTGGCGAGTACGTTGCCGGCAAGCGTCCCTGGGGAGTTAAATGTGACGTCGCTTTTCCCTCTGCCACTCAAAACGAAATTAGCGGCGATGACGCCAAGGCCTTGGTCAAGAACGGGTGCAAAGCCGTTGGTGAAGGGGCGAACATGCCGACAACCGCTGAAGGCGTTGAGGTGTTCCTCAATGCCAAGATCCTTTTTGGACCTGGCAAAGCGGCGAATGCTGGCGGCGTCGCGACCTCAGGTTTAGAGATGTGCCAGAATTCCATGAGACTTTCTTGGACTCGTGAAGAGGTCGACACAAGACTGCACGGGATTATGAAGGCGATTCACGAGCAATGCGTGAAATATGGCAAAAAAGGCAACTGGGTGAACTATGTGAACGGCGCTAATATAGGCGGTTTCAAAAAAGTTGCCGATGCTATGATTGAGCAAGGCTTGGTTTAATTCAACGGACCCAGTCACAAAAAGGGTACCCATCCATAGATGGGTACCCTTTTTCATTTCAGGATCAATCAGTACAACGTTTCGCTGCCGACGGCGAGGGCATATTCCGGCACCGGGTGGCCGCCCAGGACGTGCTGGATGAAGATCTTGCGGATCTTTTCGGGCGTAAGGTCGATGTATTTGACGGGAGGCTGGTCCCTGAGCTCGATCGTGGCCATGGGCTCCCGGCTGCAGAGCCCTGCGCAACCTGAGGTCGTTACGATCACGTCCCCGACCTCATTCTTCTCCATCTCCTCAAGGAGGGCGTCCATGATCTCGCGGGCGCCGGCGGCGATCCCGCACGTCCCCATATGAACCGTGACCCTAGCCCGGCCTTCGCTTTCCCTGATGGTCACCAGGGACCGCGCTTTTTTTCGGATCTTCGCCAAGTCCTGGATTCGGAGTTTCTTCTTTTCGCCCATCAGCGTTCCTTTCCTCTTCGCTATATTCTCGGGGGTTCACGTCTGAATCCCAACCCGTGGAGTGCTCGCGTCAAACCTTGCCGCATCCTTTCAGGTGTAATGTATCATAGTCGTCAAGAGGGGGGGAATTTGACTGGATTTTGCCGTTGGGAGGGATCAACCGTACCAGGCTCTTGACCGCAGGCCGGAGCTGGAGCTAATATTCTTTTTGAAGATGACAGGTTTCGACGCCGAGGTTAAAAGCCGATTCGTTATTCCGGGCAGAAAACCAAATTCTTATAGGCCGTTGAATGATGCTTAGCGCCAAATCGGTTTTGGAGGAACTGAAGGCCTGCCACGTGACCTTCTGTGTCGGTTTGGCGGATACGGCATTGGCCGCTCTGACCACCATCATCGAAAACGATCCGTCGGTGCGCTTCGTTCCCGTGACCCGGGAAGGGGAAGCGTTTGCTCTGGCTTCGGGATTATGGATAGGCGGACAGAACGCGGTCATCTCGGTGCAAAATACCGGATTGCTGGAGAGCGGAGATGCCCTCCGCGGGACGGCTCAGCGCATGCGGGTCCCGGTCCTTTGTCTGATCACGTATCGCGGCTACTCGAATGTGCGCGGGCGAAAAACGCATGCGCCGTCCGAGCCGCGGGATCCTGACGAGTTCAGCAAGCCCGACCTGGACTCGGCGGCTCTCGTCACGGAACCCACACTGAAGGCCTGGGGCGTTCCCTTTGAATTCCTGGACTCCGACGCCGATCTCTCAAAAATTCGGCAATCTTTCAACCGCGCCCAGAGGGAATCCCGGCCCGTCGCCCTCCTGGTCACGAGCAATATGGGCTAAGGATTCTTGGCGGCGACGATGCTAACCAAGGAACAGTTGCTTAAGCCCCTGGCACGACTCCGAAGCACGGCCGTCGTCGTGACCTGCATGAGTGTCACGCGCCCCTGGGGACGCTATTCGTCTAGTGAGTTGGATTTTGCCTCCGCGGACAGCGCGATGGGTCATACGGCCGACCTGGCTCTGGGGATCGCGCTGGCCCAGCCTCAGCGCAAGGTCATCTGCTTAAATGGCGATGGAAGCATGCTGATGACGCTGGGAACGCTGGCCACGGTCGTTGCCGCGCGGGCCACGAACTTCGCCCTCTTTGTTATCCAAAATGATTCTTACGAGCTGACCGGGCATCAAGAGATCCCGGCGGCAGGACACATCGACTTTTCCCAACTGGCGCGAGGCGCGGGTTTCGAACACGTCTATTATTTTGAAGATCCGGATGATTATGAAAAGCGATTGCCGGCCGTGCTCGCGGAGGAAGGACCGGTGTTTGTAGCGGTTCGAGTAGAAAAAGGAGCGGAAGGCCCCATCAGCCGAAGCGCAAGGGAACAGTCTTGGTACCTTCAAGTCTCCCTCGCTGAGTCAGCCCATCGTCTCAGGAAGAAGTTGACATCGTAGCCATGCCGGCGGCCCGCTCCCGTTTATCGTCACACCGCTCAAATGAGAATTTCGTCATTTTGAACCTCAGCCAAAAACCGGCGCAGCCCAAGGAGATATTTTGGCGCGTCGGGACGTCTCCTCGAAGGCCTCGGCCGCGCGGCGACCCGTCAGGGAACTGAATCGGGGCCCTCCCCGTAAACCCCCCGTCTGCGCGGACTCTCCGTCGGTTAGCCTTTCTGCGAGCGTCGGCAAAAGTTGACCCGTTTGGAGCTGTTGCGGTATACTAAATTCTCAATAACGTCCTGGGAAAAGTTCATTCGCCTCGACACACGATTCACGAAATGGAGGGACATACCGTTTAAGAGATTGAGCCGACATCTCCAGATCGAAACCATAAGGGAGTCTTAAATCATGGCTAAGAAGGCGACGTTCTTCATCCGGGTCTATTGCCCCGAACTGATGGCAATGATCGTTCCGGGAGAATGGACGGATTGTCCCTTTTTCCGTGGCAAGACGTTGGATATTTCCAATACCGAAGACGCCTTGAAACAGATCTTCCGGTGTCACGTCCAGTGTGATTGCAAAGTTCAATATCAGTATTATGACGGGGGCAAGCTCGTGGAAAAAGTGGTAGAATCCGTCGAGGATCAGGAGAGCCTTCGCCGGATCCTTTCTTTGGCGACGAAACCGTCAGAAAAAGGGGACAAAAAGAAGAAGAAAATCCTTCTTGTCGATGACGATGTTGATTTTCTGGAGATGCACTCGGCCGTTCTGGAAAACCGGGGATATCAGGTGATCACGGCCCGGAGTTCTCAGGAATGCCTGGACAAATTGGATGAAATCCGGCCCGACGTGATCGTTTTGGACGTCATGATGGAACGGTTCGATTCCGGCTTTAGCGCCAGCAAGAAAATAAAGGATAAACACCGCAACATTCCGGTCATCCTGCTCACGTCGATCGGAGATCAAACGGGCCTGGAATTTTCATCCAACGAAGACATCCTGAAAGAGACCGGCGCCGATATTCTGCTCGACAAGCCGGTGAGCCCAAAGGTCTTCATCGAGGAAATCGAAAAACTGGCGGCCTCCCCGAAAAAAAGCTGAGAGCTTTCCGACCTCCATGGATCTTCTAAGCATATCGGATTCGAAGTGCCGCAGGTGCTACCGATGCGTCCGGGAATGTCCGACGAACGCCTTGAAAATCGACCAGGGCAAAGTCAAGCGAATCACGAGCCGATGCATCTTTTGCGGTATCTGCTATAAACACTGTCCGCATGACGCGGTGAACGCCCACACGGGCATCAAACACGTTCTGGAGCTCCTGGATTCCCACGAAAAGGTCGTCATTTGTCTGGACCCGACCTTCCCCGCGGTCCTGGACAAGGGGACGCCCCATCAATTAGTGACGGCGTTGAAGACGGCGGGATTTTCCGAAGTTTGGGAATCGGCCGTGGGAGGGGAATTGGTGACCAGGGCATACAATTCCTGGATGATCCAGAACAAAGAGTCGCCGTGGATCTCTTCGTTCTGTCCGTCCCTGGTCTATTACATTGAAAAATTCGTCCCCGACCTGACCGGGCAACTCGTCCCGATCGTTTCTCCCATGGTGGCGTGCGGCATGGCCGTCAAGCGGCTGCGAGGAGCTGAGACGAAAGTCGTATTTGTCGGGTCGTGCATCTCCCGAATTCGGGAACGCTTGAATCCCTACGTTAAACCCTATATCGACGGTGTCCTGATTTACCATGACATCACGGACCTGCTTACGAAGAAAGGCATCGACCGGGAAAAACAGAAGCCGTCGGACTTCGACGGGCCGCGCAGCGGACCCGGCCGGATCTTGAGCATCGCCGGGGGCATGAGCAAGTGCGTCGGATTTAATCAGGACCTGCTCAACCTGGATTATGTCGTCGAGGCCGGACCGGAAGAAGCCATGCGGGCCCTCAAGCAATTCCAGGAAGGGAAAATCCGCTCGAGCTTTCTGGACTTGTTGTTCTGCAAGGGCTGCATCAACGGGCCGGTCGTCGATAAAAATATTTCCGGACCCGGCCGGAAGCAGATCATCGTGGACTACATTAAGTCGCAGGATGGTCAAGAGCCGGCGTCAGGGCTGAACGGCTTAAGCACCTTGTTTGAAACGAACGTGAAAAGGAGCTTTGCGGCCTCGGACGTTGATCTGCCGGAACCCAAAGAAGAAGAGATCCAGGCCGTCCTGGCCCAACTGGGCAAGACCTACCCCCGCCAGAACCTGGACTGCGGCGCATGCGGGTACAGCTCGTGCCGGGAGAAGGCGAAAGCCGTCGTCCAGGGGCTGGCCGAGATGGAGATGTGCCACCACTACCTCCTGAAAAGGCTCCAGGGCCTTTATTCGCGATTGGAGAAGTCTCACCAGCAGCTGAAACTTTCTCACGAAGAGCTGGAGAATGCCCAACGGCAGCTGATCCAAACGGAAAAAATGGCTTCTCTTGGGCAGTTGGCCGCCGGCGTCGCTCACGAGTTGAACAACCCCATCGGGGCGATCATGATGTTCAGCCGAATTCTCCAGAAAGAACTGAGCCCAAACGAACAGTGGCAGAAGGATATCACGCTCATCGTCCAGGAAGCCGACCGGGCGGCCAAAATCGTCAAGGACCTCCTCAGCTTCTCCAGGGAAACCAAAATCAAGCCGGGTCTGGTGAACGTCAACAACGTGATTGAGGAGGCCTTATCGCTTTTGGTCAAGCAGGCCCTCTTTCACAATATCCAAGTTCAATGGCAATTGACCGCGTCCCTCCCGACCACCTTCGCCGACTCGGATCTCCTCAAACAGGTCTTTTTGAACATCATCCTCAACGCGGCTCAAGCCATGGAGGGGAAAGGCACGCTGACCATCCAAAGCCTCAAGCTCGATGGAGACAAAGGAATAGAGATCAGAATTGAGGACACGGGCAAGGGCATCCCCGAAGAGCACCTGCCCCGGCTCTTCGACCCATTTTTCACCACGAAAGAGAAAGGCACCGGGCTTGGGCTGTCCCTGGTTTACAGCATTGTTTCCAAGCATAAGGGGGCGGTTCGCGCCGAAAGCCAGTTGGGACGGGGGGCGACTTTCATCATCGATCTCCCTGTTTTAGGCCAGGACGAATGGCTAAAGACCGAAAGCTCGATCACGGGCTTGAAACCCGTCCCGGAAGGAAAGGACCATGGAATTCAAGGGAAAAATCTTATTGGTTGACGATGATACGGATTTTCTCGAAATGCACAAGGCCGTGTTGAAGAACCACGGCTATAACGTCATAACAGCCACCAACGGCCAGGAGGGGCTGGAGCGTGTCCGGGCCGAGATGCCGGATCTGATCATTCTGGACCTGATCATGGAAAAACACGACGCGGGGTTTTCGTTCAGCCAACGGATCAAAACGGACCCGCTGTTCAAAGCCATTCCCATCCTTATGGTGACCTCCGTGGCCGAGGCGACCGGTTATCATTTTTCTTTGCAGGAAGATGGGTACTGGATGAAGACCGACGATTTTTTGGATAAGCCGGTCATGCCGGAGGTCCTCATTGAGCGGGTCGAAAAACTCCTGACAAAAAAAAGGGGCTGACATTGGAAAAGCGAGCAAGCATTCTGGTCGTTGACGACGAAATGGGAATTCGCGAGGCCTGCAAACGTGCTCTCGCCGGGGAGGGGTATGCCCTCGATTTGGCCGAAGACGGGAATATCGGACTTCAAAAAGTCAAGGAAGGGTCCTATGATCTCATTTTGATGGACCTGATGATGCCCGGCATTGGCGGGCTGGATCTGATCAGGAAGGCTCATCACATCGATCCGGAAATCATCATCGTGGTCATCACGGGATACGCGACGATTGAAACGGCCGTCGAAGCGACCAAACGGGGAGCGTACGACTACTTGCCGAAACCGTTTACTCCGGAAGCCCTGACCGCCCTCGTCAAAAGAGGGCTGGAGAAACGGGAGCTTCGGCTCGAGGCCCAAAAACTCCACCACGAGCGGGAGCAGAGGCTTTTAGAGCTCGCCGGCGAGAAGAGCCGCATCCGGACGATCATCGGCTGCATGGCCGACGGCGTTCTGGTCACCAATCTGGAGCGTCAATTGGTCCTTTGGAATGCGTCGGCGGTGAAGATGCTGAGGCTCGGGGGAACCGACGAATCCGGTCATCCTCTGCAACGCTATATCAAGAACAAGTCGCTGATCGAGTCTCTGGAAAACATCCTGACGTCCAAAGACGAGAACTTTTCGATGGTCAGCCAGGAACTTCATTTCGATGACCCGAAATCCGTGTTGATGGCGGCCCTGGCTCCCGTCCGTGATGAGCGCGGAGAACTCCTGGGGGCCGTGACGGTCCTCCGGGATATCACGAAACTCAAGGAAATCGAGAAGGTCAAATCCCAATTTGTCTCGATGGTGGCCCATGAGCTGCGGGCTCCTCTGGCGGCGATCGAAGGCTGGCTCGACGTCGTGATTTCAGGCGAAGCCGGCGGAGACGAAAGGCAGCAGCGGCAATGGCTCGCGCGGGCGAAGGAGCGGTCCAAATCCCTGCTGGCGCTGGTCAACGACCTTCTCGAGATCAACAAGATTGAGGCGGGCAAAGTCGCCCAGAAGATGGAACCCGTGGAGGCGGCACAGATCATTCACAAAATCGTCGATTTTTTCAAGCCTGAAGCGGACAGGAAAAGAATTTCGTTCACGATCAACCTCCCCGATAAGCTGCCGGCCGTCCAGGCCGATATGCAGGATATGGAAAAACTCTTTACGAATCTGATCAGCAACGCCATCAAATACAACGTGGACAACGGATCCATCACGGTCGAAAGCTCGGTCGATGAAAACTACGTCGGTTTTCACATCAAAGATACGGGCATCGGGATCGCCGAGGGCGATCTTTCCCGGATTTTTGACGACTTCTTTCGCGTTGAAAATAAGGGAACGAGCCAAATCAGTGGAACAGGATTGGGGCTGACGATCGCCAAAAAGATCGTGGACTCCCATTTCGGGCATATCGAGGTCACGAGCCAACCGGATCAAGGGAGCACCTTCTCCGTGTACCTTCCGTACGCAAAGCACACGACCGGGGGGGTGAAAGCGGAGCCATGAAATCGAAAACAGACCGGCGGCCTAACGAAATCCTGAAAAAAGAGTGTCTCGCCCCCGCCATTACGCGTTTTGAAGTCTACGCCCCCCTGATCGCCCGGTCGGTCAAGGCCGGGCAGTTCGTCGTCGTTCGGGCCGACGACTACGCCGAAAGGATCCCCTTGACGGTCGCCGACAGCGATTTTGAGCAGGAATCGATCACTCTCATCGTCCAGGTCGTTGGGGTTTCGACCCGGAAAATGGATAAGTTGAACGTTGGAGACGTTTTCCTTGATGTCGTCGGTCCCCTGGGAAGGCCGACGGAGATCAAGAAGACCGGGACGGTCCTCTGCATCGGAGGCGGCGTCGGGGCAGCGCCGGTCTATCCGATTACGAAGGGCTTCAAGAACGCCGGCAACCGGGTTCTTTCCATTCTCGGCGCCAAGAGCAAGGAGATGCTGATATTAGAGAAGGAGATGCGCGCCGTCAGCGACGAGTTGTATATCACCACCGACGACGGAACGGCAGGCCGCCGGGGGTTCGTGACAGATGAACTCCGGAGGCTGATCGATGAGAACACGAAGATCGATCTCGTTGTCGCCATCGGGCCCGGGATCATGATGAAAGCTGTTTCCGACGCGACAAGAAAACTGGGGATCCCGACCCTGGTCAGCCTGAACTCGCTCATGGTCGATGGCACCGGCATGTGCGGCGGCTGCCGCATCCGGGTCGGCGACGAGACGAAGTTCGTCTGCGTCGACGGTCCCGAGTTCGACGGTCATCAAGTCGATTTCTCCGAGCTCCTCAAGAGATCGGGCATGTATGCCCGGGAAGAGCATCGGGCGATGTGGGATCACGAATGCCGACTTATGGAGGCCGAAAAAAAGCTCAAGAAGGCCAATAAACGCGAACCGATGCCGAAGCAGGATCCCAAACTCCGCATTCAAAACTTCGATGAGGTCGCTCTGGGATACAGCAAAGAGGCGGCGGTGCGCGAGGCCTCGCGCTGCCTCGGCTGCAAAAGGCCCCCCTGCATCGCGGGATGTCCCGTGGATATCGACATCCCGGCGTTCATCGACCTTGTCCGCCATGGCAATTTTATCGGGGCCATTCATAAGATCAAGGAAAAAAACAGCCTGCCGGCCATTTGCGGCCGGGTCTGTCCCCAGGAAGAACAATGCGAAGCCGTGTGCGTGCTGGCCAAGAAGGGGCAACCTATTGCCGTCGGCCGGCTGGAACGCTTCGTGGCGGATTACGAATTCAAGCAGGGAGACGTCCGCATTCCTTCCATCCCGGGTCCATCGGGGAAAAAAATCGCCGTGATCGGGGCAGGCCCTGCCGGTTTAGCTGCGGCCGGAGACCTGGCCAAAATGGGGCACAAAGTCACCGTTTTTGAAGGGCTGCATAAACCAGGGGGGGTGCTGGTTTATGGGATCCCCGAATTCCGCCTCCCCAAATGGATTGTCCAGCGAGAAAGCGAATATGTCAGCAAGTTGGGGGCAGAGATTCACGTGAGCCATCTCGTGGGGAGATCCAGCACGATCGACGGCCTTCTTAAAAATGGCTACGACGCCGTCTTTATCGGGACCGGCGCGGGCCTGCCGTACTTCATGAAAATCGTGGGTGAAAATCTGAACGGCGTGTATTCTGCGAACGAATTTCTCACGCGTGTGAACTTAATGAAAGCTTATCTCTTTCCCGAGTACAACACGCCGATTCATTATGGGCGCAATATCGCCGTTGTGGGAGGCGGGAATGTCGCCATGGATTCCGCTCGGACGTCCCTCCGCCTGGGCGCGGAAAATGTTTATCTGATCTACCGCAGGGCCAGAGAACAGATGCCCGCCCGCGCGGAAGAGATTGAAAACGCCTTCGAGGAAGGCGTCCAACCGCGTCTGCTGACGCATCCCGTACGCATTCTGGGAAACGAGAAAGGCTGGGTCAAGGAAATCGAATGCATTAGAATGGAACTGGGAGAGCCGGATGCTTCGGGGAGAAGACGACCCGTCCAGATAACTGGCTCCGAGCACAGAATTGAGGTCGATATGATAATCGTCGCCATCGGGCAAGGGCCCAATCCTTTGTTGACCGCGTCAACGCCCGATTTGGAGCTGACGAAATACGGGAATATCGTCGCCGACGAAGAAACCTGCAAAACTTCGAAAAAAGGCGTCTTTGCGGGAGGGGATATTGTCACCGGCGCCGCAACCGTCATCCTGGCGATGGGGGCCGGGAAACGGGCGGCGAAAGCGATCGACGCGTATTTGAAAAACGGAACATGGTAGGATGAACGGTCCCGGGAAGTCAGGGGTCGTCGGTCTCGATTTCGATTTTCTCGATGACGATGTCCATCCCGCCGCGGAGTTCGATGTCGTTGGACCCGCAGGCCGCGCAGGTGTAGGGCGGTTCGTCCCGGAAGGATTCGCCGCCGCACCCGCGGCACGTGAATGAGAAGGGGACGACCTCGATCTCCAGCCGGGCGTCCTCCGCCAGGGTCCCCTTCCCGTACGCCTCGAACGCCGATTCGAGGAGCTCGGGCACGACCCCCGAGAGCCGCCCGACCTTGAGCTTGACGGCGGTGATCCTGAGCGCCCGGGCGTCGCGGGCCTTTTCCTCGAGGATGTCGAACAGGCTGGCGATGATCGAAAGCTCATGCACGGCCGCTTCTCCCTTTTTCGAGCGCGCTTGAGAAAAACGCGGCCAGCTCGTCCATGCCCTCGCCCCGGAGCGCGGAAACGCTGAAGACCTTGAGCCGCGGGTTGATGGCCAGGGCCTCCGCGGCGGCCTTCCCGGGGTCGAAGGGCAGATAGGGGACGAGGTCGGACTTGGTCAGGATCAGGACATCGGCGGTCAGGAACGCCTGCGGGTACTTGGCGGGCTTGTCGTCTCCCTCCGGCGCCGACAGGAGGACACAGCGCAGGTTTTCGCCCAGGTCGTATCCGGCGGGACAGACAAGGTTCCCTACGTTCTCGATAAAGAGGAAGTCGATGTCCGCGGGGACGCGCGCGAGAACCGGTCCGATCATCTTGGCCTCGAGATGGCAGGCTCCGCCAGTCGTGATCTGCCAGGCGGGGATCCCTTTGCGCCGAATGCGCTCGGCATCCCGTTCGGTCTCGATATCGCCCTCGATGACGGCCAGCCGGAAGCGGTCCTTGAGCCTTTCCGCCAGGCCTTCGAGAAGGGTGGTCTTGCCGGAGCCCGGGGAGCTCAGGAGGTTGACGGCCAGGATGCCCCGCTCCCCGAGCTTCCGCCGGATCTCCGCGGCGATCTGCTTATTCGTGCCGAGGAGGTCCTCGAGGACGAGCAGGTCCTTTTTGGTCATGATCTGGTTCCTTTCCGCGGCACTTTTCTCTTCGCGAATTTCTCGAAGAAACGGACGGCCTCCCGGAGGTTCTTTTCCGCCCGGGCGGACAGCCCCTCGCCGATCACCCACCTGTGCCCTCTAATGCCCAGGAGGTAGGCTTCCGGCCTTCGCCCATAGAGGGCGTCGCAAATGGCCAGGACGGCCCCCGGCCCCAGGGCATGGGTCATAGCCGGAGATGCGGCCTCTGCCTGGACTTCGGTCCAGATAAACGGAGCGCCGAGACCCCTAGCGGCGTCGACAAAAATAACAACGTCGTGTTTAGCGCAACTCAGGGCATCCTCCACGTTGAGCTGGTAATTGGCGTCACAGGTCACGCCCGGGAGGCGGAGGGCTTCCACAAGCTCGACCGCTCGGGGGCCCAAGCCATCGTCCCTGCGGCCCGGATTGCCGATCCCGAAGACGAGGACGCGGCGCGGCGGCTTCCCGCCACGCCGTGTCAGCGGACCTTTCTGTCCAGGACGTTTCCGTTCGGACCGCAAAGCGTGACCTCGAGGGGCATTCGGCCGAGGGCGTGGGTGGCGCAGCTCAGGCACGGATCATAGGCGCGGATGGCCACCTCCACCCGGTTCAGCATTCCCTCCGTGATCTCGGGCTTCCCGGAGAGAATGTTTTCGGCCACCCAGTGGACGGCCCGGTTCATGGGCTCGTTGTTGTTCGTCGTCGAGACGATCAGGTTGGCCATCGTGATCTGGTCGTCGTTGTTGACCCGGTAGTGATGGAAGAGCGTGCCGCGCGGCGCCTCGACCAGCCCCACGCCTTCGCCGACCTTCTTTCCCAGCTTGACGAGCTTCGTCCCCTGAAGATCTTTGTCGAGCAGGAGCTCCTTGATGACTTCCGCCGAGTGCAGGAGCTCGATGAGCCGGGCCCAATGGGCATGGAGGGTCATGTTGTTGGGTTTCCCGTCGGTGTAGGCCTTGTAGGTCTCGAATTCCTTCTGGGCCAGCGGCGAGGGGACATGGTCGCAGGTGTTGAGCCGGGCCAGGGGGCCGACGCGGTACCAGCCGGCGTCCTTGCCCAGGGCCTTGAGGAAGGGGAATTTCATGTAGCTCCAGGACCGGATCTCTTCCCCGATGTGCTCGAGGTAATCCTGATAATCCACGTCGTTGAGGACCTTGTGGCCGTCCGCGTCCACGGCCCGGAGGACGCCGTGGTAGAAGTCCAGGGCCCCGTCCTTGCGGACGAGGCTCAGGTGGTTCGAGGGGAATACGGCGAAACCGTCCACGAGGTCCCGGTTAGCCTTGTGGTAATTCTTGAAGAGATCGATGGCCGCCTGGGACCAGACGATCATCTGGTCGATGGTCAGCGGGGCCGGGCCCTTGAGGAACGTGTCGCGCTCCTCGAGGCTCAGGTTCTTGTTCACGCCGCCCGGCACGGCGCCCGTGCCGTGGATCTTCTTGCCGGCCGTGGCCAGGATGATCTCCTGTCCGAACTTGCGGAGCAGCACGGCCTGGACGGCCAGGTCCCTGTTGAGCGCGGCCAGGCCGATGACGTTCCGGACGGCAGGGTCCGCGTCCATGCCGAGCAGAAAGTCGGGCGAGGCCAGGTGGAAGAAGTGCAGGGCGTGGGACTGGAGCATCTGGCCGTAATGCATGAGCCGTCTCATCTTCTCGGCCGTGGGCGTCAGCCCCTTGGGCCCCGTGCCGACGATGACATCCATGGCCTTGGCGGCGGCCAGGTGATGGCTGACGGGGCAGATGCCGCACAAACGCTGGACGAGCACCGGCGCCTCCCAGTACGGACGGCCCTGGACGAACCGCTCGAAGCCCCGGAATTCGACGACGTGGAAACGGGACTGCGTGACCTTCCCCGCGTCGTCCAGGTGGATGGTGACCTTCCCGTGGCCTTCGACCCGCGTGACGGGTTCGATCGTGATCTTGCGTGCCATGCTCGTTCACCCTTCAGTCGTACTTGATGAGGTCATAGGTCAGGTTCAGCGGGCGGCCCTGGACGAGGGCCGTCAAGGCCTCCCAGATGAAGTCGGCCGACGGCGGGCAGCCCGGCAGGAAATAGTCGATCTTGACGATCTCGTGACAGGGATAGACCTTGTCCAGGATGATGGGCAGTTCCTCGTCGTTCGGAATCAGCCGGTCGGCCGGGTCGACGCTCGGGCTGTTCATGTAGGCCTCGTCCAGGCACTCCTTGAGGGGGATGCCGTTGCGCAGGGACGGCATCCCGCCCATGGTCGCGCACTCGCCGACGGAGACCAGAATTTTGCAGTTCTTGCGGAAGGCGCGCAGGACCTCGACGTTTTCGCTGTTACAGCACCCCCCCTCGATGAGGCCCACGTCGACGGGCTTGGTGATTGTCTTGATGTCGTCGATCGGGGATTTGTTGAACTCCACGAGCTCGATGAGCTGGAGGATCCGGGCGTCGATGTCGAGGAGCGACATGTGGCAGCCGAAGCAGCCGGCCAGGGAGGCGGTGGCGATGACGGGTTTGCTCATGGTCTCACCTCGCGGACTTTTCTTCGACGTCGCTGCCGATGGGCTTGGCGTCGAATTTGCGCCGGCCGATGGGGACGGCGAAGCCGATCCCCTTTCTCAGGATCGAGCCGACAGGGCAGATGTCCCTGGCCCGCAGGGCTTCCTCGTCGCTGAGGTGACCCGCCAGCTCGCGGTCCACCTCGATCGTCACATGACGCGTCCGGCCCCGCGCGGCGAAGACCTTCCGGCCGTCCTTGGTGCGGATGGCCCGGACGCAACGAAGGCATTGGATGCAGCGGTTGCGCTCGAGCACGATCTTCGGACTCGAACCGTCGAGGTCCTTGACCGGAAAGAGATAGGGAAAACGGGGGGCCATGATGCGAAACCGGTAGGCCAGGGCCTGGAGTTCGCAGTTGCCGCTCTTCTCGCAGGTCGGGCACATGTGGTTGCCCTCGACGAAGAGCATCTCGATGAGCGCTCTCCGCATGTCCTCGAGGTCGGGGGCCGTGTTCTCGACGGCCATGCCTTCGGAGACCGGCTGGGTGCAGGCGGCCATGTACTTGCCGCCGACCCGGACGGTGCAGACGCGGCAGCTGCCCACGGGTTTGAGCCCCTCGTAATCACAGAGAACCGGAATGTACACGCCGTTGTCCTTGGCGGCCTCGACGATGGTCTGGCCGGACTTCCCGCGGCACTCCTTGCCGTCTATGGTGAATCGGATCTCAGTCATGGAGGGACTCCTTGCAATCGGGCTGCCGATGGGCGGCCGAGCAGCCGTCCTGCAGGGCGGTCTGGAGGTCGAAGTCCGGGACAAAGTCCGCGCCTTTCCGGACCTTCGCCGCATAGAGCTCGCGGAAGTTCTGGAGCGTCGTCAGGATGGGATTTGGCGAGGTCTGGCCCAGCCCGCAGCGGCTGGTCTGTTTGACCAGCTTCCCCCAGTCCTCGAGGTCCCGGAGGTCCTGCTCCGAACCCCGGCCCTGGACGACTTTTTCGAACTTCTTTTTCAGGAGCACGTTCCCCGCGCGGCAGGGCGTGCACCAGCCGCACGACTCCTCGACGAAGAACTCCATGAAATTCCGGACGATTTCGAAAATGTCGCGGTCCGGCCCGAAGACGATGACGGAGCCGCCCGTCGAGAGGTCCGAGAAACAGATCTTCCGCTCGAAGCCGGCCTTGGAAAGGCAGGTCCCCGAAGGCCCGCCGACCTGGACGGCCTTGGCGTCCGGGGCCCCGGCCATGTTCAGCAGGTCCTGGACGGTCAGGCCGAATTCGACCTCGTAGACGCCCGGCCGGGCGCAGTCGCCGGAGACGCTCAGGAGCTTGGTTCCGGGGGACTTCGGCGTGCCCATGCCCTTGAACCAGGCGGCGCCGTTGACCAGGACCTGGGCCGCCGTGGCCAGAGTCTCGACGTTGTTGACGGTCGTCGGCTGGTTGAGGTAGCCGACCTGGACCGGGAAGGGCGGCCTGTCGCGCGGTTCGCCCCTCTTGCCCTCGGCGGACTCGAGGAGGGCCGACTCTTCCCCGCAGACGTAGGCGCCCGCGCCCGACTTGATCGCGATATCGAAGTCAAAACCCTTGGCCCCGGCGACGGCCTTCCCCAGGACGCGCTCCCGGCGAAGGCTTTCGAGGACGGACTCTAGGTAGGGCTTCAGGTACGCGTATTCGGCCCGGAGGTAGAGCACTCCTTCCCTGGCGCCGACGGCGTAGCCGGCCACGGCCATGCCCTCGAACAAAAGCCTCGGGGACTCGGTGAGAATGACGCGGTCCTTGAATGTGCCGGGTTCGCCTTCATCGGCGTTGCCGACGACGAAATGCCGTTCGGCCTTTTCCTTCCGGCAGAACTCCCATTTGAGCCCCGTGGGGAAGCCGGCGCCGCCGCGTCCCAGGAGGCCGGATTTCTTGATTTCCTCGATGACCTTCTCGGGGGTCATCGCCACGGCCTTTTTGACGGCGGACCCGGACTCGAACGGGCCGAAGAGGACGGGGCCGCGCTGGCGGATGTTGTTCGATACCATCGCCTGGACGAGCGCGGACTGGTTGGCGCCGTCGCCGTAGGATTCGACGAGGTCACGGGCGGACTTGCCGGCCCGCAGGCCCCGGACGACGGCCCGGGCCTTTTCGGCCGTCAGGTCCGTGAAGACGACGCCGTTGACGATGGCCGAGGGCTCCTGGTCGTTCATCCCGATGCAGGACGTCGGGAAAAGCCCGATCTGACCGTCCGGGGAGACCTCCCCGAAAAGGCAGCCGGCCTCCTCCTCGAAAGCGCGGGCCACGGCGGTCCGGCCCTTCATCCGGGAGGTGATGGTGTCGTTGAGATAGACGGCGGCCTTGCCCCTCGGGGCGAGCGAGAAGAAGTGGTAGAAGGAGACCACGCCCCGGACGTCCGCCTCCGAAAGTTTGAAGGTCCGGGCGATCTCGGCGACCGCCTCGGGGGGGACGGAACCCGCCCGGGCCTGAATGTCCGTGATGATGTCCAGGAGCCGCGATGGGTCTTTCCCGTGACCGGTGATGATGTCCTTATAGTTTTGCATATCCGAACCTCGTCTTGGAGGGAAGTAGTTTAGCACAAAGGTGAAGAAAGTATATAGCCCGCGGAGGCCCTTCCAAAACGCATTTTGGGGCTTGCTTTTTTTCTTGAAAAAAGGGTAAGATTGGGCCAGAATAGTGCCACGAGAACTCGAAGGAGGAGGAATCATGAGAAAAAGAACACTCATCGTGTTAGGGATTTTGCTCGCGTTTTTCGTCATCCAGAGCTGTTCCTCGAGTCCTGAAAGGGGCATTCTGTCCCGGTACTTCAACGCCGTCCGCATGAACGACAACGCCACCATGGCCTCCATGGCGCTCGAGCCCGCGCAATGGGATGTCGCCTCCTGGGATATCGTCAGCGTCAGCCCGGAAAAGATCGAACCGATGACCCTGCCCGGGCTCACCAAGGCGGAAGCCGATGCGAAGAAAGCCCAGGACGGCCAGATCGGCCCCACGATGGACGCCGACACGGTCCTCCAGAACGCCAAGGATACGCTGGACGTATCACGGACCGGCGGGGCCAAGGCCGCCGCCAAAAAGCAAGTCGACGAGGCCCAGGCCAAGTATGACGTCGAATACGGCAAGATGAAGGAGTTCAAGACGAATTACACGGCCGCCAAGGCCGCCGCCGCGTCCGAAGAGCAGATCGCGCTCTTCTCGCTCGGTCTTCGCGAACTGGCCAGCATCAGGGACCTGACGGGGAACGTCCATTCCAAGGACGTGGTCGTCACGATCAAGACCACCCAGGGACAGACCAAGAACTACAAGCTGCTCATGCGGATGTACGAACTGAAAAACGAAGCCGGGCAGAAGCTTCCGGCCCGCTGGATCATCGTCAAGTTCGAGCCGGTCGCCTGATCGGGGATCCCCTCGCAGGGACGTGTTGACTCTTTCTCCCCATTCTATATAATAGACTTTTTTCCCGGGCCGTTAGCTCAGAGGGAGAGCACCGGCCTTTTAAGCCGGGTGTCGCTGGTTCGAGTCCAGCACGGCTCATTTTCTTCTTTTGCCCCTGTCGTCTAGAGGCCCAGGACACCGCCCTTTCAAGGCAGCAACACGGGTTCGAATCCCGTCGGGGGCGCTTTGTTCTTCCCTGCTCCGGCGGAAGCCGCCGGCCCGGGGAGGCCCCGGGAGAGGAACTCCCGACGGGCCGGCCGGATCAGGGTTGACTGGGCCCGGGCTCCTCATCCTTCGCCTGACGGCGCGGCGCGGCGCGTTTCCTCTTGTACAGCCAGAAAATGAAGACGGCGGGGATTTCGTAGAGGGCGATGATGACGGGGGCCAGGAACAGCCAGTAGACGTTGAAGTCCAGGACAAAGAGGTAGATGAAGCCGGCCAGGCCGAGGAAAGCGAGGAGGATGGAAAGCGCCAGAAGAAGGATGGGGCCTTTGTTCCGGTTCACGTCAGGTCCGATCATGCGGCTCACGCATTTAGAATTCGTGGCACCCGGCCCTGGGGCCGGGTGCTCCGGCCGTCCAGGGGGATGGCCATGGGCGGTGCAGGGTTCGAACCTGCGACCCCCGGCTTGTAAAACCGATGCTCTACCACTGAGCTAACCGCCCGCACTTGCCGCCCGCCGGGGGCGCGGCGCCTTAAAGGGTAGGGGAAGGCCCCGGCTTTGTCAATCCCATTCGCGGGATTCCCCGGCTGCCCTCACGAGGCCTGCGAAAGAGTTTGCCACATCGATTCAGGCCTCGTGATGACTGCGGGGGTCCAAGCCAACAGGCCCCGCGGCTGCCATCAAGAGGCCACCCTCGGCAGCCTCTTGATGACTGCGGGGGTTCAAGCCAACAGGACCCCCCGGCTGCAAGTCCGTGGAGCTTCAGGGCGCCCCCCTGAGGAGAATTTGACAGACAGCCGCTCATATGTTAAATTTGACGTCCAACTTTCATCTTTAGAAAAGGGTAGAGCCAATGTACGCAGTGATCCTGACAGGCGGAAAACAGTATCGCGTTAAGGAAGGCGATCTTCTGTCCGTTGAGAAGCTCGACGCCGGCCAAGGCGAGACCATCCATTTTGACCAGGTCCTCCTGATCGAGGACGGTGAGAACATCCTGGTGGGCACCCCCGTCTTGCTGGACGCCGTCGTCCGTGCCGAGGTCATCGAGCAATACAAGGACGAAAAAGTCCTGGTGTTCAAGAAGAAGAGAAGGAAGCAGTTCCGCCGGACGAGGGGTCACAGGCAGCAGCTGACCAAGGTCCGGGTCGGCGGGATCTTCCCCGACAAGAGCCTCGCGCCCGCCGTGGAGGCCCCCGTGCCGAAGCCGAAGCCGGAGGTCACCGTGACGGCGCCGGCCGCGAAGGCCGAGGCCAAGACGCCCGAAATCGCCGAGGCGCCAGCCACGAAGGCGGCCGCAAAGGCCAAGAAAGCGGCCGCGAAGGCCAAGAAGGGGGCCCGGGACACCCGGTCCAAAGCCGCTCCCAAGGCCAAAACGGTCGGCAAGAAGACGGCGGCCCCCAAGGCGGCCGCGAAAACCAGGAAAGCGACCAAGGAGTAAGTCATGGCCCATAAAAAAGCAGGCGGCGGCGGGCGTAACGGAAGAGACAGCGCGGGGAAGCGGCTCGGCGTCAAGCGTTATGGAGGCCAGACGGTCAACGCCGGCTCGATCCTCGTCCGCCAGAGGGGCACGCCGATCAAGCCGGGCCTGAATGTCGGGCGCGGAAAGGACGATACCCTTTTTGCCCTGATCGGCGGGATCGTCCGGTTCGTCGATAAAGGGAAGGGAGCCAAGGTCGTCTCCATCCTGCCCGCTTGAGGTCGACATCAAAGCGTCCTTTTCCGTCCCGTTGCGAATCACCGGTTTTCTAGCCCTTTTCTCCGGAGCGCGGAGTTCCCGTGTTCGTTGACCAGGTCCAGGTCTCGCTGAAGGCCGGGAGAGGCGGCGACGGCTGTGTCAGCTTCCGGCGGGAGGCCCATGTGCCCCGGGGCGGGCCGGACGGCGGTCACGGGGGCAACGGGGGCAGCATCTATTTTGTGTCCGACGCGAGCGTCCATTCCCTGGCCTACTTCCGCTTTCATCCCATCCTCAAGGCCAAGAAGGGCGCGCCGGGGGAGGGGAATAACCGGACCGGGAAGCGAGGGACCGACCTCCGGCTGCCCGTGCCGGTCGGGACGGTCGTCAGGGAAGAGGGCCTGGATGCGCCGCTTTTCGATTTCCTCCTCCCGGGTCAGGCTTATATCGCCGCCAAAGGCGGAAAGGGCGGCCGGGGCAACGCTTCCTACGCGACGTCCACCCACCAGGCCCCGCGAGAATGGGAGCCCGGGCGTCCAGGCGAGGAAAAAGGCCTCGTCCTCGAGCTCAAATTGATCGCGGACGTCGGCCTTGTCGGGTTCCCCAACGCCGGAAAATCCACCCTGATCTCCAAGATCTCCTCGGCCAGGCCGCTCATCGCCGATTATCCGTTCACCACGCTGACGCCCAACCTCGGCGTCGTGGACGTGGGCGTGTCCCGGAGCTTCGTCGTGGCGGACATCCCGGGCCTGATCGAGGGTGCCAGCCTCGGGCACGGGCTCGGGATCCGGTTCCTCCGGCACATCGAACGGACGAAGATCCTCGTGCACCTAGTCGACGTTTCGCCGTACACCGGCCGCGACCCCGTCCAGGATTACGAGGTCGTCATGAAGGAGCTGGCCGCCTTCAACCCCGGGATCGCCCGGCGGGCCCAGATCCTGGCCGCCAACAAGGTGGACCTTCTGGGCGGGGACAAGTCCCGGCTGACCAGCCTCAAACGGATGGCCGCCCGCAAGAAGATCCCCGTCTTTGCCATCTCGGCGCTCAAGGGCGAAGGGCTCCGCCCGCTCGTCGGGGCGATGGCCAAAACCCTGGACCGCCTGGAAAGCGAAGACACGTGCAAGACGCCGTGAGAGAGAGAATCGGCCTTCTCGGGGGGACGTTCAATCCCATCCACTGCGGGCACCTGCGGGCCGCGGCCGACGTTCAGGCGGCCTTCGGCCTGGACAAGGTCCTCTTCATCCCCTCTTATATCCCTCCCCACAAGGAATCGGCCGGCGTCGCGTCCGCGGCCGACCGCTTCCGGATGGTCGAACTGGCGTGCCTCGGACACCCGGGGTTCGTGGCCTCATCGATCGAGGTCGAGGCCCAGGAGACGTCCTATTCCATCCTGACCCTGGCCAGGATCAAGGAGCTGTATCCCGGGGCCCCGGTCTTCTTCATCCTCGGCGTCGACGCCTTCCTGGAGATCGGGACGTGGCGCGAATATAAGCGGGTCCTGGCGGAATGCCTGTTCATCGTGACAGGCCGCCCGGGATTCATCCTCGAGTCCGCGGCCGGCGTCCTGGGCGGGACGCTCGCCGGGCGGATCTACAGGGTCGCTGAGGGCGAAGCGCCGGACGAAGCCCTGTTTTCGCGTTTCGGCGTTTTCCTCCTCCCCATCAAGGCCTTGGACATCTCATCGACGGATATCCGGAGCCGGGTCCGGCGGGGCGAAAACCCGGAAGGGCGGGTCCCCGCTGCGGTCGCGGATTATATCCGGGACCATCAACTTTACACGGATCGGTAGGAACCATGGGACAAGAGAAAAAAAAGACGTTCACCAAACGGGGCCTTCCCCGCGAAATCCGGCTGGCCGTCGAGGCTTGCCTGGCCAAGAAGGCCGAAGACCTCTGCGTCCTGAACCTCTCGGAGCTCTCCTCGTTCACGGACTTCTTTCTCATCATGCACGGCCGTTCGTCGCGCCAGAGCGCGGCCATCGCCGAGGGGATCGAGGGCGAGCTGAAGAAGGCCGGGACCAGGGTTTTGAGCGTCGAAGGCCGGGAGACGGAGGACTGGGTCCTGCTCGACTACGGATTCTTCGTCGTCCACATCTTTTCGCCCAAGGCCCGCGAGCGCTACTCGCTCGAGAAGCTGTGGGGCGACGCCCCGCGGCTCGATTATTGACGCGCGTGTTGACAATCCGGGGACGAATCATTATGGTGTTATGGCGATTTCGGCGATGCGCCTGAAATTTCTCTGGCCCGGAAAAACGAAAGGCCCCGAGCTCAGGGCCCTGCAGGAGTTTTACGCGGCCCGCATCGGGACCCTCGCGCCGCTGGACATCATCGAGACGCGCGAGGCGCGGGGAGTAAACGAAAAGCATCCGGAGAAAATCCGGGAGATGGAGGGGCAGGGACTTGAAAAACATCTCAAAGGTGTTTATAGTATCTGCCTTCTCGACCAGGGGAAAGAAATGACGTCACGGGAATTCGCGCGATTTATCCGAGGCCGTGACGAGGAACTGGGGAAGCCCCTGGCATTCGTCGTCGGCGGGTTCCTCGGCCTCGCGGACGGGATCGTGGAAAAGGCGGACGCGCGGTTGTCGCTGTCGCGGCTGACCCTGCCCCACGAGCTGTGCCGGGTCGTCCTGCTCGAGCAGGTCTACAGGGCCCTGACCATCATCCGGGGCCGACAATACGCCAAGTAAGGGAGTTTGAGAGTGGCCAAGAAAATGGGCAAGAAGGAACGGGAAGATTTCCGGAAGACATTACTCCAGAAGAAGGAGACGATCGTCCGGAAGCTCAGCGAATTGACCAACGAGAGCAAGGAGATGGAAACCAACGTCGCCCAGGACGTCATCGATAAGGCGGAGACCTCGTATACCAAGGAATTCCTCCTGAGCCTTTCGGACGCCGACCGCGAGCAGTTGCTCTTCATCGACGAAGCGCTCAAGAGACTCAAGCGCGACGAGTTCGGCGTCTGCCAGCTCTGCCATCAGGAAATCGGCCGGAAGAGGCTCGAGGCCGTGCCCTGGACCCCGTACTGCATCAATTGCCAGGAGAAGGCCGAGGAAGAATCGAAGTCCCTGTGAGCATGTCCCTGCGAGCCAGGGCCGCCTCCCTGGGGAGGCACGTCGAACTCCTGATATTCCCCTCCTTTTGCCGGCTCTGCACGAGGCCCCTCGGGCGGCCGGGCGAAAAGGTCGTCTGCCGGGAATGCCTGGCGCAAATCGTCCCCCGGCGGGGGCCGGTCTGTCTCTGCTGCGGCCGCTTCCTCGAAGGCGCCGGTGAAGATCACCTCTGCGCGAAGTGCCTGGACCGCCCGCCGGCTTTCTCCCGTCACCGGTCGTGCGGACGGTACGGCGGCGTACTCAAGGACCTCATCCTGCTCTTCAAGTACAGCCGGGTTTCGGTCTTGAGCCCCGTGCTGGCCCGGTACGCCGCGGAAGCGCTGGGCGCCGACCAGGAGGTTTGGGAGGGAGTCGATTATCTCGTCCCCGTCCCGCTCCACCGGAAGAGGAGAAGGGAACGGGGCTTCAACCAATCCCAGCTGCTGGCCCACGACCTGGCCCGGATTCAAGGGGTCAAGGTCCTGGAGAGATGCCTCATCAAAATCCGGAACGTCCCGCCGCAGACGTCCCTGGAAGGCGCCGGCCGGGAAGGTAACGTCCGGGGCGCTTACGGGGTGAGGGGGATCCGAAATATCGCCGGGAAAACCCTCCTCCTCGTGGACGACGTGTTCACCACTGGCTCGACGCTCCGCGAGTGCAGCCGGGTTCTGATAAGCGCCGGGGCCCGCGAAGTCCGGGCCCTGACCCTGGCCCAGGCATAAAAAAAGGCGGCCACCCTCGAGGCGGCCGCCCGGCGTGTTCTTATCGAGAGTCTACTTCTTGACTTTTTCGACGCTCACCGGCTTCAGGATCTTGACCTTCCTCGGCTTGAGCTCGGCCCTCTTGGGCATGCGGATCTTCAGCACCCCGTTCTCATGCTCGGCTTCGATCCTGTCCTGATCGACGAAGGCCGGCAGGGTGAAGGACCGGAAGAAGGACCCGTAGGCGCGTTCGATGCGGTGATAATTCTCTTCCTTGGTTTCCTTCTCGAACTTGCGCTCGCCTTTGAGCGTCAGCGTATTGTCCTCGACCTTGATCTCGATGTCCTTCTCCTCGATGCCCGGGATCTCGGCCGTCAGGACAACTTCGTTTTCCGTCTCGTAGATGTCCACGGCAGGAGCCCAGGAACTCGTCGCTAGGTCCTTTTCCTCCCCCCGGGAGGCGGCCATGTCCTCGAAAAGCCGGTTCATCCTCTCCCTGAGAGTCGTCATGTCCCGAAAGGGATCCCATCTGATTATCGCCATCGATATCTCCTTATGATATATCTTAGTATGTAATTAATATAATATATTAGCGTATAATTGTCAAATAATTATGGACTTTGCCTTGAATTTCATTTCCATCGTCAATTAGGGGGCTATCTCAAACCTTCGACCAGCACGGTCGCTTCTCCCTTTAGAGGCCGCTTCTCCAGGGAATTGAGGAGGTCCGCCGCGGTTCCCCGGATGAATTCCTCATGGATCTTCGTCAGCTCCCGGGCGATGACGACCCGTCTGTCCCCAAGTGTCGCCAGGACCGCCCCAAGAAATTCGAGGGCCCTCCTCGTGGGGAGATAAAATACCAGGGTGGCCTGCTCGCCTTGGAGCGACTGGAGCAGCTTGCGAAGCCCTTCTTTCTTCGGGGGAGGGAATCCCGCAAACAGGAACCGGTGCGTCGGCAGTCCCGAGGCGGACAGGGCGGCCGCCACGGCCGAAGGCCCGGGAATCGGCACCACCTGGATACCTTCCTTGAGGGCCTCGCGGATAAGGGGAAATCCCGGGTCCGAGATGCCCGGCGTCCCGGCGTCGGAGACGAGCGCGACGTCCCTGCCGGACCTCAGAAGCCCGATGATCTCGGGGATCTTCCGCCCCTCATGAGGGTGATAATAGCTGATCATGCGCTTCCTCAGCTGGTACTTGTTCATGAGCTTGAGGGTTTGGCGGGTGTCCTCGCAGGCGACGGCCTCCACTTCGCCGAGGACGCGGAGGGCCCTCAGCGTGATGTCTTCGAGGTTTCCGACCGGCGTCGCGACGACGAACAGGCGGCCTTTCGGCGCGGACGCTCCCGTCTCGCCGGCCACGGGCTATTTTCCCCAGTCGTAGGGATAGAGGAAGTCGTGCCCGACGGACCGGGGCGAGAGCTTGGCGATCGGGGGGAGCTTTCTCTTGAACTCCGAGTTCCGGATCATCTGGAGGACCCTTTTCACCGTAGCCGTCTTGAAACCGGCCTTCGTCATCTCCTTGAGGGTCTTTCTGCTCTCGACCAGGTCCACGAGGATTTCGTCGAGTTCGGCGTAGCTCAGCCCGATTTCCCGCTCGTCGCTTTGGCCCGGCCACAATCCCGCGGTGGGGGCCTTCTTGACGATGGAGTCCGGGACGCCCAAATGGCGGGCCAGCGCGCGGACCTGCGTCTTATACAGGTCCCCCATCGGGTTGATGGCGCTGGCCATGTCGCCGTGAACGGTGCCATAGCCGATGAGGAGTTCGGTCTTGTTGCTCGTCCCGAGGATGAGGGACTTCTCCCGCGCCGAGTAGTCGTAGAGGATGGACATCCGCTCCCGGGCCATCTTGTTGCCCCGCAGGACCCGGCTCCCGGTCGGATGGGCGGAGAAATAAATGTCCACCTGGGGGGCGATGTCGATCGTCCGCGTGCGGATGCCCAGGCGGCGGGCGACCTTTTCGGCGTCCCGGACTTCCGCCGGGAACGAGTTCCCGTAGGGCATGATCAGGCCCAGGACGTGGCGCGGCCCCAGGGCCCGGGCCGCAAGCGCGGCGCACACCGTCGAGTCCAACCCTCCGGAAAGTCCCAGAATCCCCTTCCGGAATCCATGCTTGCCCAGTTCGTCGCGGATGAACCGGGTCAGGATCCCCTCCACGAAAAGAGGGTTAATCTTCAGGGACACGGACGACCCTCTCCAGCGAACGGAGGATGACGTCGGGTTTTTCATCCCGCTTGAAAAGCCACTTCGTCCTGGCCTCGCGGACGGCCGTGAGGTCCAGCCGCTGGACCAGGACCTCGGGATCCAGGTAGGCCGCCCGGGCCAGGAGATGGCCGCCGGGACCGTAAATGAACGACCCGCCGGCGAACGTGACGCCGTCCTCGATCCCCACCCGGTTGGCGTATAAGACGAAGGCCGTCGAAAAATAGGACATGGCCTCGCCCATGAGCTCCCACATCCGGCTGGTCGCGAAGGCGTCGCCCTCTCCCGAAACCCCCCGGCCGGGGGCCGCGGAGATGACCACGATCATGTCGGCGCCGCCCGCGTACAGGACGTAACTCGCGCCGTAATGGAGGAAATCGCGGCAGATCATCAAGCCGACCCGCCCGAAGGGCGTCGGGAAAACCCGGAAATCCCGGCCTTGGGCGAAGAACTTGGCTTCTTCGAACATGCCGTTCGTCGGCAGGTAAACCTTGCGATGGATGTGGAGGATCTTGCCGCCGGCCATGAACGCGGCCGCGTTGTAGAAGAGGCCCTTCTCCGCGGCGCTCTCTTCCATGAAGCCCAGGACGACCGAGAGCCCCCGGCTCCGGGCGGCGATTTTTGCGAAGCGGGGGTCCGTTCGGGGGTCGAGGGCCACCTCGCCGGCCAGGTCCTTCAAGGTATAGCCCGTCAGGCTGAGTTCCGGGAAAACGACGAGGTCGGCCTTCTCCCTGCGCGCCCGGTCGATATACTCCAGGTGGAGCTCGAGGTTCCGGGCGACGTCTCCGAGACGGGGGGCGATTTGGGCCAGGACGACCTTCATGGCACCAGAATTACCATAAACAGGACCCCTTTTCAATCGAACGCGGGCTCGGGAGACTCAAAGGTTGACAGATTCGAAGCCGCCGAGTGGAAGGGAGATGAGGGTTGAATTATTCCCGGCTTTTGATTATAGTCCTTATGTTCTTGCCGTGACGAGGAATTTGCCGCCCAGATGAACCACATCGCGCTCAGCCTCAGGGACATCTATTTCAACAAGAGGAGCGGCCGGCTCGTCTACAAGCGGAGCGAGGTCCTGAAGTACTTCTTCTTTCAGAAGGGGACCCTCATCCAGGTCAAGACGAACGTCCCCGAGGAGCGCCTGGGCGAAGTCCTCTACAAGCTCGAGCGCATCTCCAAGGACGCCCACGCGACGATGGACGAATTCGTCGAGCCCAACCAGAACATCGGCGAGGTCCTGCGCAGCCGCGGCGTCATCTCCGAGCAGGACCTGTCGGACGCCCTGACCTACCAGATGCGTGAGACGACGCTCAACGTCTTCCCGTTTTTTGACGCGGAGATCGCCTTCCAGGAGCGGGACGATTTCACCTCCCAGGTCGAGGAATCCAAGATCAGCATCCCCTTCATCATCGAATACGGCATCCGCCGGATGCAGACCAGCCCCGTCCTCAAATCGTTCCTG
>Ga0315281_10000797_pt1 | contig 45563 bp, 42 predicted proteins | sample YL17G07_0_MG_FD_204540 | JGI IMG/M metagenome (GOLD analysis project Ga0315281, IMG submission 204540) | Sediment microbial communities from Yellowstone Lake, YNP, Wyoming, USA - YL17G07_0 | ecosystem: Environmental > Aquatic > Freshwater > Lake > Sediment | place: USA: Wyoming | collected...
GGAGGCAGTGGTGGCGCAGCGCTACGACGCGGTCATCATCGGCGGGGGTCACAACGGTCTCACGACCACGGCCTACCTGGCTCGCGCCGGTAGGAAGGTGGTGTGTCTGGAGCGCCGCCACGTCCTCGGCGGCGCGACGGTGACCGAGGAGGTCTTCCCCGGGTTCCGCTTCAGCGTCCTGTCATACGTGGTGTCGCTGCTCCGTCCGGAGATCATCCGCGAGTTGAACCTCCCCAAGCACGGCCTGGAGATCCTTCCCCTCGATGGGACGATGACGCCCCTCGACGACGACTACCTCTGGCGCGTGAACGACCATGGGAAGACGATCCGCGAGATCCGCCGTTGGTCGAAGGGAGACGCGGAGGCCTACGAGGAGTACGGCCCGCTGATGGCCGACATGGCCCGGTTCGTGAAGCCGGTGCTGTCGATGATCCCGCCGGACCCCGGCAAGATCAGTCCGAGAGAGTGGATGCCGGTCGCGGGTCTCGCGAAGAGCTTCAGCCAGCTCTCCCAGCGGCACCAGGCGGCGTTCGTGCAGTTGATGACGATGAGCGCCACGGACTTCCTGCGGCAGTGGTTCACGGTCGAGCCGTTGATCGCGACTATGTCGGCCTCGGGCATCATCGGGACCTACCAGGGCGTCCAGTCGCCGGGCACGGCCTACGTCCTGCTGCACCACTACATGGGTGAGATCGACGGGGCGTTCCGCGCGTGGGGCATCCCGAAGGGCGGCACCGGCGGCATCGCGGAGGCGATCGCGAACGCGGCGCGCTCCCTCGGCGCCGAGATCCGCACGGAAGCCCCGGTGGCTCGGATCGACGTCCGGAACGGCCGTGCCACCGGCGTCACGCTCGAGTCCGGCGAGGAGATCCGGGCCGACGTGGTCATGTCGAGCCTGGACACGAACCTCACGTTCCTGAAGCTGATCGAGCCCGGCCAGGTCGACGACGACTTCGTCCACGAGCTGAAGCGCTACAAGTACCGGGGCTCGTCGGGGAAGGTGAACCTGGCGCTCGACGCGCTGCCCGAGCTCGCGTGCAAACCCGGCAAGGGAGAGTGGCTGCGCGGCGCGATCAGCTTCTCGCCGTCCGTCGACTACATGGAGCGGGCCTACGACGACGCGAAGTACGGACGCTTCTCGCGCCGGCCCTACGTCGACTGCATCTTCCCGACGCTCGTCGACCCTTCGATGGCGCCGCCCGGGAAGCACGTCATGAGCTGCTTCGTCCAGTACGCGCCCTACAAGCTCGAAGAGGGCAAGGTGTGGGACGACGAGATGCGGAACGCCTTCGGCGAGAACGTCATCGATACGCTGGAGGAGCGATTCCCGAACATCCGGAACCTGATCATCGACAAGCAGTTCCTGTCGCCGAAGGACATGGAGGACATGACGGGGCTCACCGAGGGGAACATCTTCCAGGGCGAGCTCTCGCTCGAGCAGCTCTTCTTCAGCCGCCCGGTCCCCGGGTGGGCGCGGTACCGAACGCCCATCCGCGACCTGTGGTTGTGCGGGTCCGCCGCCCATCCGGGCGGCGGCATCATGGCAGCGAACGGCCGGCTCGCCGCGCTGGAAGTCCTGAAGGCACAGAAGGTCGGCAAGGGGAAGGTGGCGTGATGGCGACCTACGATGTGATCGTCATCGGCGCCGGCCACAACGGCCTCGTGGCCGCGGCCTACCTCGCGAAGGCCGGCAAGCGGGTCCTCGTGGTCGAGCGTCGCGAGAAGGTCGGCGGCATCCTCGACACCGTCGAGATCGCACCCGGCGTGAAGGCGCCGGGTCCGGTGCACACGGTCGGCCGTCTGCGGCGGTCGGTGATCGACGACCTCGATCTGGGGCGGCACGGGCTGGTGCTGATCGACCCGCCCGTTCGGGTGTTCGCCCCGCAGCCCGACGGCAGCGAGGTCACGCTGTGGGCCGATGCCTCGAAGACGGCCGAGGGACTCCGGGAGCGCTCGGCGCACGACGCTCAGGCGTACGCGTCGTTTGAGAAGAAGGTCCGAGTGCTCGCGAGCTTCCTGGCGCACGTGAACACCGCGACGCCGACCGACCTGAAGAGCCCCTCCCTTGCCGATGTGCTCGCCGGCGTGAAGCTCGGGAAGGCGTTCAGGGACCTCGGGAGGAAGGCGGCGCGCGAGATCCCCAGGGCGCTACCTATGGCCGTCGCCGACTTCGTGGCCGAGGCCTTCGAGACCGAGCCGCTCCGCGCCGCCATCGCCTCGCGCGCGGTGCAGTTCACGGCGACCGGCCCCTGGTCAGCTGGGTCGACGACGAACCTCCTCAACGACTCGGCCGGGAACGACGGCGGAGCGGCGGGGCAATCGATGATCGCGAAGGGCGGACCCGGCGCGCTGGCGGAGGTCCTCGCCGTCGCGGCCCGTTCGTTCGGCACCGAGATCCGTACCGGCACCGAGGTCGCGTCGATCGTCACGCGGGACGGCCGCGCGGTGGGAGTCGCGTTCGTCGACGGCGAAGAGATCCGCGCCACGGTGGTCGTGACCGCCGCCGATCCGAAGCGGACGCTGGTCGAGCTGGTGGACCCGGTCGTCGTGGGACCGCAGCTGCTGTGGCGGGCCGGCAGCATCCGCACGCCGGGCCGCGTGTCGAAGGTGAACCTGGCGCTGTCGGGCCTGCCGGCGTTCGCCGGTGCCGACGGAGAGCGTCTGCGCGGCCGGATCGTGATCGCGCCGTCGATCGACTACCTCGAGAAGGCGTTCGACGCGTCGAAGTACGGACGTGTGAGCGAGGAGCCGTACCTCGAGGCCACTATCCCGAGCCTCTCGGATCCGTCCCTCACGCGCGAGGGAGAGCACGTGATGAGCGTCCTCGTCCAGTGGACGCCGTACAAGCTCCGCGAGAGCGACTGGGACTCCGAACGCGAGGGCCTCGGCGACCTCGTCGTGAAGACATTGGAGACGTACGCACCCGGCCTCGGCGGGCTCGTGACGGCGCTGCAGGTGCTCACTCCGCTCGATCTCGAGCGCGAGTACGCGCTCCCGCAGGGACACGTGCTGCACGCCGAGCACGCCCTCGACTCGTGGTTCGCGTGGCGGCCGCTTGTCGGGCACGCGCGCTACCGGTTCGGCATCGAGGGCCTGTACCTAGCCGGCTCGGGCGCGCACCCCGGCGGCGGGATCACCGGCGCTCCCGGCGCGAACGCGGCGCGAGAGATCCTGGCCGACCTGAAGAAGCGCGCGTAGCGCCGCCCGAACTGAGCGCGTGCCTACGGGCCCGTCGTCGCGGCAGCGGTGGCGCTGGCGCTCGCGCTGCCGCCCCCGTCGCCGCACTCCTGGAATCCGTAGTCCGCGGCGAGCTGCCCCGACTCCCCACTGGCCTTGACGATCGCGGTGAACGCGGTCTGGAACCCCGCGAGGTCACCGCTGGCCGCCGCGTCCTTCGCCGCCTTGACGCTCTGGACCACCTGGTCGAGCCCACCGGTGATCTTCTCCCAGGTCGCCTGGTCGGCCTCGGGCGGGTTGAGGGCCTTCAGCTTGCCGACCAGGTCCTGGTAGATCGGCAGCAGTTGCCCGAGGGCATCGCCCCACTGCGACAGGGTCTCCGTGCTGGGTTCGCCAAGGCCGTTCCCGATCGGATCGGCCTTGGTGCTCGCGTCCTTGCAGATGGCATCGCCCTGGGCGATGAGCTGTTCCTTCGTGAGGCGCTCCGTGCCGCCGCAGGCGGCTAGCAGGAGCGCGAGGACGACGACCGCGGCTGCGGGTGACGCGAACGGGCGGGCACGCATGCTGTCTCCTCTCTTCCCGTGACCCGAGCATAGCCGGGGGAGCGTCGCGTAGCATGAACGCCATGTTCCCGCTCGACCCCGGGCCCGAGCAGATGCGCGAGATGGGCGAGGCCGCCCTCGCGTACATGATCGGGTTCCTGCAGGGCCAGGAGGACGCACCGGCCAGCGGCGAGGGCGGGGGGCTCGAAGCCGCTCGTGCCTTCCGCGAGGCTCCGCCCGAGGTCGGCGGCGACTTCGAGCCGCTCATGGAGATGATCCGCGTGGCGGCGGCGAAGGCCTACGGGACCACCGGCCCCGGCTACCTCGCGTTCATCCCCGGTGGCGGCCTGTTCGCCGCGACGCTCGCCGACTTCCTCGCCACGGGCATCAACCGCTTCGTGAACCTGTGGGAGGCCGCGCCGGTCGTCGCGCAGGTCGAGAACAACGTCGTGCGCTGGCTCTGCGACCTGTTCGGCTACCCGGCGGAGTCCCGCGGCGTCCTCACCTCCGGGGGCTCGATGGCGAACTTCTCCGCGATCATCACAGCGCGCCGGGCGCTGCTGCCGGACAACTTCCTGAGCGGCACGCTGTACGTCTCCGAGCAGGTTCACGCTTCCGTGACGAAGGCCGCGTCGCTCGCCGGCTTCCCGCCGCGAAGCGTGCGGGTGGTTCCCTGCACGTCGGAGCTGAGGATGGACGCGGAGTGGCTCCGGCAGATGGTGCGTGACGACCGCGCGGCCGGCCGCGGACCGTTCCTGATCGTGGCCTCGGCGGGGACGACGAACACCGGAGCCGTGGATCCGATCGCCGAAGCCGCCGACGTCGCGGCCGAGGAGGACCTGTGGCTCCACGTCGACGCGGCCTACGGGGGGTTCTTCCAGCTCACCGAGCGCGGCCGCGCGCGGTTCGCCGGGATCGAGCGGGCCGACTCGATCACGCTCGACCCGCACAAAGGGATGTTCCTGCCGTACGGAACCGGCTCGCTCGTCGTGCGCGACGGCGTGCGCCTCCGCGAAGCGCACTACGCCGGCGCGCACTACCTACAGGACCTCGCCGGCGAGGCCGAGATCCCGAACTTCAGCGAGTACTCAGCCGAGCTCTCGCGCGACTTCCGCGGCCTGCGCGTGTGGTTCCCGCTGAAGCTGCACGGGGTCTCGGCGTTCCGCGACGCCCTCGACGAGAAGCTCGATCTCGCGCGCGTCCTCTACGAAGGGCTTCGTGAGGTGCCGCAGCTCGAGCTGCCCTGGGAGCCGGAGCTTACGATCGTGCCGTTCCGGATGCGGGGCGGTGACGACGAGGGAAGCAAGCGGCTGCTCGAACGGATCAACGCGTCGGCCCGCGTGTTCCTGTCGAGCACGATCGTCGAGGGCCGCTTCACGATCCGCGCGTGCATCCTGTCGCATCGCACGCACCGCGACCGGATCGACGAGTGCATCGAGATCGTGCAACGAGCCGCGGCCGAAGTCGCGGGCTGAGCGCTCCGTGCCCGAGCTCCCCGAGGTTCAGGCCCTCGCGGAGCGGCTCGGGGCCGTCGTCGGTGGCGCGGCGTTCGTCCGCGCCGAGCCGCTGCAGTTCTCCTCGTTGAAGACGTTCGCCCCGAAGCCCGAGACGTTCGCCGGCCGAACGCTCGACCGGGTCGGCCGGCGAGGCAAGTACCTCGTGTTCGACCTCGGTGGGCCGCGGCTGCTCGTGCACCTCTCACAGGGTGGCCGCGTCGACCTGGAGGACCCACCGAGGGCGACGCGGCCGAAGGGCGGTGTCGTGCGGGTGGTGTTCGAGGGGCGTCCGTCGATCCTCGTGAAGGAGTTCGGGCGCGAGCGGAAGGCCGGTTGGTGGGTGCTCGCGGAGGACGACGACGGGCCGCTCGCAGCACTCGGTCCGGAGCCGGACTCCGAGGCGTTCGAGGAGTTCGTGCTTCGCGGCGCCGACACGCGGCGGGTGCACACGATCCTACGCGACCAGCGGACGGTCGCCGGCGTCGGCCGCGGGTACGCCGATGACATCCTGCATCGCGCGCGGCTCTCACCGTACGCGTCGCTCGGCCCACTCGACGACGAGCAGCGCGCGCCGCTCGTCGTCGCGGTTCGCGAGGTCCTGGCCGACGCGCTCGAGATCGAGCGGCGACGCACCGGCGGCTTGCCGACGAAGATCGGCGACCACTTCAGCGTCCACGGTCGCTACGGCACACCCTGCCCGCGGTGCGGCGGCGACCTCCGTCGGGTCTCGTACGGATCGCACGAGGTCACGTACTGTCCGGCGTGCCAGACCGGCGGTAAGGTGCTTGCCGACCGGCGTATGTCCAGACTCGTCCGCTGATCCTGGGCGGGTCACGGGCGCCTTGCCGCGCAGGGCCGGCCGGGCCCCTGCCGCACTCCGCGGAACGGACTAGAGTCGGCCCCGAAGACATCCGAAGGGGGAACCATGCGTAGGAGAGTCGTTCTGGCTGTGGTCTTCGCGTTCGCCTTGCTCGCACCGCTCTGGGCGAACGCGGCGGTGTCTGGGCCACTCACGTTCCGGATCTCGTTCGACTCGGCGGTGCGCGCGGATCCGGCCGACGGACGCGCGTTCGTCATCGTGACGACGAACGCCGACTACGACCCGAGGTACCAGGTGTACGTGGCGGGCGGTGTGCCGTTCTGGGGGAAGGATGTCAGTGGCGTCGCGCCCGGCCAGCAGATGACGATCGACACCGGCGCCGATGTGTACGGGTACCCCTTCGAGTCGATCGACGAGCTGCCGCCCGGCGACTACACGGTGCAGGCGTTCCTGAACGTCTACACCACGTTCAACCGCTCCGACGGCTCGGTCGTGCAGCTCCACATGCCGTGCGGCGACGGCGGGTACTTCTTCGACTCGCCCGGCAACCTGTACTCGACGCCGGTGCAGCTGGATCTAGGGCCGAACGTGGGCACGATCGACCTCACGCTCGACAACGTCATCGAGCCGTCTGACCCGGTGCCGGCGGGCGGGACGTGCCAGCAGGGTAACCCGCCCGACTCCAGGCACGTGAAGCACGTGAAGATCGAGTCGCAGCTGCTGACCGAGTACTGGGGCACGCCGATCTACATCGGGGCGAACGTGCTCCTGCCCAAGGGCTACGAGGCGGCGAAGAACGCGGATCTGAAGTACCCGGTCGTGTACCTGCAGGGGCACTTCCCGGGCGACAACCCGTTCGGGTTCGTCGAGAGCGGCGGGAACCACTTCTCGGACTGGTGGCTCGGCAACAGCGCCCCGCGCGCGGTCGTCGTCGAGTTCCGGCACGAGACGCCGTTCTTCGACGACTCGTACGCGGTGAACTCCGCGAACCTGGGGCCGTACGGTGACGCGATGGTGGAAGAGCTGATCCCGGCCATCGAGGGTCAGTTCCGCATAGTGCCGAAGGCCTGGGCGAGGACGCTCACCGGCGGCTCGACCGGCGGGTGGGAGGCGCTCGCGCAGCAGATCTTCTACCCGAGCTTCTACGGTGGGACCTGGGGCCTGTGCCCCGACTCTCTCAGCTTCACGTACCACCAGATCGTGAACATCTACGAGGACCCGAACGCGTACTTCAACCTCTACGACTGGGAGCAGGTGCCCCGGCCGTCGGCGCGCTCGGTGCCCGGCGACACGCTGTGGACGATGGAGCAGGAGAACCACTTCGAGTTCGCGCTCGGCACGCACGGCCGCTCGCAGCTCGGGCAGTGGGACATCTGGCAGGCCGTGTACGGGCCGCAGGGGGCCGACGGCTACCCGGCGCCGATCTGGGACAAGCAGACCGGCGAGATCGACCAGGCGGTCGCCGAGGAGTGGCGCTCGATGGATCTCACCAAGTACGTCCGGGCGAACTGGCCGTCGATCGGACCGAAGCTCACCGGGAAGCTGCGTGTCTACGTCGGCGACGATGACACGTTCTTCCTGAACGACGCCGTGTCGGTGTTCCAGGGGGTCGTGGAGTCGCTGCGGAGCCCGAGCGCGAACGCCGTCTTCGAGTACGGGAAGGACGCGCCGCACTGCTGGGGTCCGTGGGGAGCCCACGTGGTCCAGCTCATGACCGACGCCATGATGGAGAACGCGCCGCAGAGTGCCGACACGTCGTGGTGGCGCCCAGCGGGCTACCTATCGGGGAAGGCGCGCATCTCGTCGGTCGAGCCGTACGGACGGCGCGGGCACGGCGTGTAGCCTCGGGGGCGTGCGCGACCTGAGCCGACTCCCGAAGGTGGACCTGCACGTCCACCTCGAGGGCTCGATGCGCGCGTCAACGGTCCGGGAGCTCGCAGGCCGGCACGGCGTCGAGCTTCCGGAGGGCCTGCGGGACGGGCGCTACGGGTTCCGCGACTTCCGGCACTTCATCGACCAGTGGGTCGCGGGGCTCCGGTGCTTGCAGGGGCCGGCGGACTTCCGCCGGATCGCGTACGAGTTCTGCGAGGACGAGGCCGCGGAGAGCGTGCGCTACGCGGAGGTGTCGTTCTCGCTGCCGGAGCACGGGGGACGGCTCGGCGACTGGGACGGGCCGCTACTCGCGGTCCTCGAGGGCTTCGCCGAGGGCGAGCGGGACTTCGGGATCGTGTGCCGGCCGTACGTCGACGTCGTCCGCGGACTCGGCATGGACCTGTCGCGCAGGGCGATGGGGTCGGCCGTGCGCCACCGCGACGAAGGCGTGATCGGCCTCGGCCTCGGCGGCGACGAGGAGCACCCGCCGGAGCGGTACGCAGAGCTATTCCGCGTGGCGGTCGGCGCGGGGCTCCACTCGCTGCCGCATGCGGGGGAGACCGGCGGGCCGGCGTCGATCCGCGGCGCGCTCGACGCGCTGCGGGCGGAGCGGCTCGGCCACGGCATTCGGTGCCTGGAGGACGACGGCCTCGTGGCCGAGTTGCGCGAGCGGCGGATCGCGCTCGAGGTGTGCCCGATATCCAACGTGATGACCCGGGTCGTGAGGTCGATCGAGGAGCACCCGCTGCCGCGGTTGCTCGACGCCGGGTTGAGCGTCACGCTGAACTCCGACGACCCGTCGATGTTCCACGCAGGGGTCACGAGCCAGTACGAGCTTGCCCGTGACGTCTTCGGGGTGTCCGAGGAGCGACTGGCCGACGTCGCCCTCGCGGGGGTAGGAGCGTCGTTCGCCGACGAGGCGCTGAAGGTCTCGCTCGAGCGCGACGTCCGGGCCTGGCTGGACGAGGTGCCCACGGCCTGAGGTGCGCCCGCGGGGGCAGCGTCAGAACGAGAGCGAACGGTAGCCGGGGTCGAGCCGGGTCGCCTCGCCGCGAGCGACGAGCTCCTCGAGCGCGGCCCGGGCGCCGTCCGCGCCCCAGCCGAACGCGTTGCCGAGCTCGTGCGCCCGGGCCACCAGCATCGTGTCGATGAACCGCCTCGCAGCTCGCAGCCGGGCCGCGGCGACGTTCCGGCGCCGCGGGATCTCGAAGGCCCGCGCGGTGAGCTCGAGGATCGGGGTCGGCCAGCCGGCGCCCTCCTCCTCGAGGCCGAAGTGCGTGACGACGAGCGCGCGGCCCAGTTCCCCCATCGTCTTGTTGAACGCCTCACCCGCTCGGCGACCCTCGACGTCCAGCGCCTCGCGGAGCGCCGCGGTCGACTGCGGTCCGCTGCGGAGCAAGATCCTTGCGACCCGGTGGGCGGCGGGGGAGAGCTCCGCGTCCTCGAAGTCGTCGGGGCGTCCGGTCCGCGGGTACAGGTCGATGAGCAACGAGGGCGCGAGGAAGGACGGGCGTCCCCGCAGGAACCTGCCGTACCAGACGAGGCCGCGACGTGGCAGCTCGTCCTTCCAACCCCAGACGCGGTCGGCGTCGGGCCCCCAGTCTCCATCGAGCCCGGAGAGCGGCTGGTCGCTCGCCACCTCGTAGAGCGTGGGCAGGACCACGCCCTTGTTGGGGAACAGGAGCGCGAAGCCGACGTCGTCGATGAAGGCAGCTGCGCGCTCGATGCTCGCCACCTTCCGTTTGGTGTGCCACCAACGCTTCGCGCGCGCCACGGCAAGCTCGTGCACACGCGAACGTTACCTCGCGGGAGATAGGGAGATGGGCCTAACGGGACGAACCCGCAGAACCCGTTGGGCCTCTTGCAAGAGCATAACGTGGATGCGAGACTCAAGGCGTTATGTCCACGGAGCCTATCGGCCTGGCTCTCGCCAACACCCTCGGCGCCGGTTCGGACGGCTCGGAGGCCGATCTGCTGCGCACGGCCGGCGACCTGGGTGCGTGGCTCGGGCGGCATCGGGATGAGACGGGGCCCGTGGGCCCGGAGGTCGCCCTGCGCGTGGGGGAGTTCCGGGACCTTCGGGGAGCGATCCGCGATCTGCTCGATGCGGTTGTGCGGCGCGAGCCGCTCCCGCCGGGCGCCGTGGCCCGTTTGAACGAGGCGAGCGGGCGGATCCCCCGGGTGGTCCGGCTCGAGGTGTCCGGCCCTCTGGCGCCGGTCGCCGTCGACGAGCAGGTGTCCGGGAGCGACGCGGCCCGAGCGCTCGCCGCGGTGGCCCGTTCGGCGATCGAAGTGCTCGGGGGGCCGGATCGCGAGCGGGTCCGCGTCTGCGGCGCGCGCGGATGCGGGCGCTTCTTCCTCGCGTCGCGCCCCGACCGGACGTGGTGCTCCGCGGCGTGCGGCACGCGCGAGCGGGTCGCCCGCCACTACGCGCGCACGCGGAACGCGGCTGTGGCGGAGCTCAGGCCGTGAGTTCGTCGAGCAGCTCGCCGTACGCGCTCACGTAGCGGTCGACGTCCTCCTCGACCGCCGGCACCGGCACGGTCGGCCCGGCGCCCGGGATGGCCTCCCAGACGCCGCGGTTCGCGAGGTATACGCGGAGCAGGTTCGTGAGCAGCCGGTCCTCGGTCGCGCGCGCCTCGTCGGCGTTGCGCGGCAGGCTCGGCGCGAACACGGTGCCCGAGCGCGGGAACAGCCGCTGGACCGACCACGGCAGGGCGGTCCGGCGCACCGCCGCCTCGAGTCCGTCGGCGAGCCTGGTCCCGAGCGCCGCCGTGTGGTCGTAGGCACCCTCGGTGAGTACATCGCCGAGCGCGGCGCGCGAGGCGGCCATCGTGAGCGCGTTCGCGAACAGCGTGCCGCCGGTTGCGACGGTGGGCTCCTCCTCGCGATCGTCGGGGTGGTCGGCGTGCGTGAAGACGTCGGCGACTTCCTCCGTCATCCCGTACGCTCCGATCGGGATGCCGCCGGCGACCGACTTGCCGAGCGAGACCATATCCGGCTCGAGGTTCCATCGCTGCACCAGGCCGCCGGGCCCGCAGACGAGCGTGTGGGTCTCGTCGAGCGCGAGCAGCGTGCCGGTCGCGCGGGTGATCTCACGCAGGCGCTCGTGGTACCCGGGCTCGGGGAGGATCAGGCCGTGATTGTTCGTCATCGCCGGCTCGGCGAGAGCGACCGCGACGTCGCGCGGCTCCAGCGCCCGCGCGAGCGCGTCGGCGTCGTTCCACGGGATCACCCGGGTCTGCTCGGTGATATCGGCCGGCAGCCCGAGCTCCTCGGGCACGAGCTCGCCGTTCTGCAACTCGACGAGGGTCTGGTCGAAGTGCCCGTGGTACTTGCCGTCGAAGAGAAGGGTCTTGTTCCGTCCGGTGGCGACGCGCGCGACGCGGATGACCTCGACGTTCGCCTGTGAGGCCGAGAGCGTGAACTGCCACTTCGGGAGGTGCCAGCGGCGGGCGAGCTCCTCGGCGACCCAGATCGCGTCCTCGCTCGGCAGGAGGAACTGGCTGCCGCACGCCACGCGCTGGGACACCGCTCGCACGATCGGCTCCGGCGCGTAGCCGCAGAACATGCTCATGTCCGCGATGTTGAAGTCGACGTACTCACGCCCGTCGACGTCGGTGAAGCGGGCACCCTTCCCCTCGACGACGAACATCGCCGGATGCGAGTAGCTCGAGAAGAACCACTGCATCGGCACTCCGTGCGGCATAGAGCGCCGGCCGCGCTCGATGAGCGCGATCGACTTGGGGTGCTCGGCGACGAAGCGCGCGTCCTCGCGCGTTTTAAGCTCGCGGACCCCCTCGACATCGATCCGCTGGGCGCTCATGAGCGGCATCCTCTCAAGTCTCCAAAGCGGCAGCAACGCCGGTCCCTGGGACACTGTGCGGCGTGATCGCGATCCTCGGAGGGCTCGGCGCGGCCGTGATGTGGGCGACCGCGACGCTCTGCACGAGCCGGTCGAGCCGCATGATCGCGCCGGCTACGGTGCTCGCGTGGGTGATGTTGGTCGGCTCGACCGTCACGGTGCCGTTCGCACTCGCGACCGGGGTGCCAGATGGGCTCGACGCCGGGACGCTCGGGTGGCTGACGGTGATGGGAGCCGCGAACGTGGTCGGTCTGCTCATGGTCTACAACGCCCTCCGGATCGGCAAGGTCGGCATCGTCTCGCCGATCACCTCGGCGGAAGGAGCCGTTGCGGCGCTGATCGCGGTCCTTGCAGGCGAGCGCATCGGCGCCGGTGCGGCCACGATGCTCGTCCTGATCGCGGCCGGTGTCGTGCTCGCGAGCTTCGGGCGGGACGACGACGCGCTCATCAGGCGGCACAACGGCATCGCGGTGGCGCTCTCGACCGGGGCGGCGGGACTGTTCGGTGTCGGTCTGTACATCACTGGGTGGCTGTCGGACAGGCTGCCGGTCGCGTGGGTGTTGCTGCCGCCTCGCGTGCTCGGCGTGCTCGCGCTCGCGGTGCCCCTCACCATCGCCGGCCGGATGCGTCTCTCACGCCGAGCCGCCCCGCTCGTGGTCGCGGCCGGACTCTGCGAGATCCTGGGCCTCGCGTCCTACGCGCTCGGCGCCCGGCACGGCATCGCGGTCGCCGCGGTCCTCTCCTCGCAGTTCGCCGTGGTCGCCGCGGTGGTCGCCTACTTCCTGTTCCGCGAGCGGCTGGTGCGGGTGCAGCTCGTCGGCATCGTCGCGGTCCTGCTCGGCGTGGGGGTGCTGACGGCGCTCCAGGCGTGATCCGAGGCTGGGTTCCCTCCCGCCGGACCGCCCTCGTTCGAGGGGTCGGTCGCCCCCCGGGTGGGCCGTAGATTCCTGGTTGGATGCGGTGCTTGGATGCGGCGGCGGAGCCGCCGGGGGAGGAAGCGATGGACGGGCCGGTCCTCGAGTGCCACGGTCTGCGCAAGGCGTTCGGCGAGCGCGTCGCCGTGGACGGCGTGGGGTTCACGATCGCAGAGCGCGAGACCTACGGCCTGCTCGGACCCAACGGCGCCGGCAAGACCACTACCATCTCGATGGTCTGCGGGCTGCTCACGCGGGATGCCGGAGAGGTGGTCGTCGCAGGGCGGCCGGTCGACACGCAGACCGTCGACGCTCGCGCCGCGATCGGCTACGTGCCGCAGGAGATCGCGATCTACCCCGACCTCACGGCGCGGGAGAACGCGCGGTTCTTCGGCAGGCTGTACGGGCTCGCCGGCAAGGATCTCGACGCACGCGTCGACGAGATCCTCGGCATCGTCGACCTCGCCGACCGCGCCGACGAGAAGACCGACCAGTACTCGGGCGGTATGAAGCGCCGACTGAACATCGGCCTCGGCCTGCTGAACCGCCCGCGGCTGCTCGTGCTCGACGAGCCGACCGTCGGCGTCGACCCGCAGAGCCGCAACGCGATCCTCGCGAGCGTCGAGCGCTTCCGCGAGCAGGGGATGGCCGTCCTGTACACCACCCACTACATGGAGGAAGCCGAGCGCCTGTGCGACCGGGTCGGCATCCTCGACGAGGGGAAGCTCCTCGCGGAGGGGACCCGGCGCGAGCTGGTCTCGATGGTCGGAGAGCGCGACCGGGTCCACCTGGCCGCGACCGGCGACCTGGGGTCGGCCGCGCGGGTGGTCGGCGCCCTCGACGCCGTCGAGCAGGCGACGCGGAGCGAGGACGGCCTAGATCTGGTGGTCGAGGACGCGCGCAAGCACCTCCCCGCGATCCTCACGTACGTCGGCGAGCACGCGCACGTGACGACCGTCGAGGTGGCGGAGCCGAACCTGGAGGCGGTGTTCCTCCACCTCACCGGCAAGGCGCTGCGGGACTAGGGGGCGCGATGCGAACCGCGTTCACGATCGCCGCGAAGGACCTCCGCCAGCGTGTGCGCGACCGCTCGGCGTTCGTCATCGCGTTCGTCGTCCCGTTCGGGCTGGCCGCGATCTTCAGCCTGACCCTCGCGAACGTGAGCGGGGAGTCGAAGTTCACCGCCACCTACGCCGTCGTGGACCTGGACCACGGCCAGGTCGCGCAGGCCTTCACGGACATCCTGTCGAAGCTCGACTTCGTGAAGCTGCAGCAGGCGTCCACGATCGCGCAGGCCTCGAAGCTGGCCGACGAGGGCAAGGTCGACTCCGCGTTCGTGATCCCGTCGGGATTCTCCGCCAAGGCCGAGGCCGGGCAGGGAGGCGAGCTGCGCGTCATCACGAACCCCAACTCGAGCATCGGAAGCCTCGTCGCTCGCTCGCTCGCCCGGTCGTTCGCGAGCGACATCGACGCGATCCAGGTCTCCGTCGCAACGGTCCTCGGGCAGCACGGCGGCCTGCCCGACCCGGTGCTCACCCAGCAGCTGGTGATGCGGGCGCGCGAGACGCCACCGACCGCCGCTCTGAACCCGAACACCGCGGAGAGCAGGCTCTTCAGCGCGACCACGTTCTACGCGGCCGGGATGGCCGTGTTCTTCGTGTTCTTCACCGTCGAGTTCGGCGTTCGTAGCCTGCTCGCCGAGCGGGAGAGCGGCACGCTGGCTCGGCTGCTCGTCGCTCCGATGCGCCCGGCCTGGATCATCGCGGGCAAGTCGATCGCGAGCTTCGTGGTCGGTCTCGTGAGCATGATCGCGCTCGTCCTCGCGAGCGCCCTGCTCCTTGGCGCGGACTGGGGGAGCCCGGTCGGGGTCGGGCTGCTCGTCGTCTCAGGGGTGCTCGCGGCGATGGGGCTGACGGCACTCGTGTCGAGCATGGCGAAGACGCCGGGACAGGCGGGATCCTACGCGTCGGTGGCGGCGGTCGCGGGCGGGATGCTCGGGGGAACGTTCTTCCCCGTCTCGCAGGGGCCGTCGTTCCTCGCGAACCTCAGCCTCATCACTCCGCAGGCCTGGATGATGCGGGGGTTCCAGGAACTCGCGGGCGGCGCGGGCGCGGCCGAGGTCCTCTCGTCGGTCGCGGCCTGCCTGATCTTCGCCGCGCTCATGGGCGGGATCGCGGTCGCGCGGGCGGGACGGCTGGTGCCGCGATGAGGAAGGCCTTGTCGATCGCCGGGGTCAACCTGCGGCGCGTCTTCCGCGACCGCATCTCGCTGTTCTTCATGCTCGTGTTCCCGTTCGCGATCATCCTCACGATCGGCGCGGTGTTCGGCGCGTCGTTCACGCCGGTCCTCGGCGTCGTGTCGGAGGGGAGCGGGCCGCTCGGCGCCGACCTCCTGTACCGCCTCCAGCACGCCGATGGGATCCGGGTGCGGACCTTCGACGGTCGCGACGCGCTCACGACCGCCGTCGAGCGCGGCCAGGTCGAGGCCGGCCTCGTGATCCCGCCCGGATACGACCGGCAGATCCGCGCCGGCGATACCGTGCAGCTCCCGTACATCCAGCGGCCGGCCGGCGCCGGGCAGGAGGGACAGCTCGTCGTGGCGGCGGTCGTGGACCGCCAGGCGGTCGTGCTGCGGGCGGCGCGCTTCGCTTCAGCGGAGGGCGTCGGGACCTTCGACGAGTCCCTCGCCCGCGCGGAGGCCATCGCGCCCGGCGTGCCGAAGGTGACGGTCCGAACGACCGTTGCCGGTGGGAGTCAGGCGAGCCAGTTCGGCTACGGAGCCGCGCAGGAGCTCATCCTGTTCGTCTTCGTCGTCTCGCTCGCGGCCTCCGGGATGCTGATCGAGTCGCGTCGGATCGGCGTGTCGCGGCGGATGCTCGCGTCGCCGACGCCCGCGCACACGGTGATCCTCGGCGAGACGCTCGGGCGGTTCGGCATCGCGCTGTTCCAGGGGTTCCTCATCATGGGGGTGACCCTGGCGCTGTTCCGGGTGGACTGGGGCGACCCGGTCGCGGCCGGGTCCATCGTCGTGCTGTTCGCGCTGACCGGGACCGGAGCGGCGATGCTCATGGGCTCGGTGCTCGACAACGCTCAGCAGGCGGGCTCGTTCGGCGTGTTCTTCGGACTGGTGCTCGCGGCGCTCGGCGGGTGCATGGTGCCGCTCGAGGTCTTCCCGCCGCTCATGGTGAAGATCGCACACCTCACGCCCCAGGCGTGGGCGATCGACGCGTTCGGGAAGGTCCTCGGCAAAGCCGCAGGGGTCGGACAGATCCTGCCCGAGCTCGGCGTCCTCGCCCTCTACGCGGCGGTGTTGCTCGGGCTCGCGACGATCCTGTTCCGGAGGAAGCTGACCGCGTAGGGTCGGGGCCGCCCCGGCGCGCCTTCGGCGAGGCGCGCGGCGCGTTCAGCCCTCGACCGCGTTCAGCTCTCGACCGGCAGGTCGACGACACCCCAGGGCGCGCCGTGCTCGGTCATGAGGTCGAGGAACGGCTGTGGGTCGATGCGCTCGGGCGCGAGCACGCCGTGCTCTCGGATCAGCCCCTTGGCGAGCATGATGGCCGCACATGCGGCCGGCACACCGGTCTGGAAGCCGGTGCCCTGCACGCCGTACCTCTCGAAGGCCTCGTCGTGGGAGGTGATCTGGTACATGTAGCGTCGCACGCGTTCGCCGCCGACGGTGCCCACCGCGAGCGCACCGACACAGACCGCGCCGTGCATCTTGCCGATCAGATCGATCGGGCGCGGCAGGCGCGAGACCAGCAGATCGAGCGGTCGGAAGCGGCAGCCCTCGAACTCGATCTCCTTGTTGTGGTCGAAGCCGAGCTTGCGCCAGGTGAGCAGCAGATCGACCCAGCCCTGATCGAGCGCGATGTAGAAGTCGGCATTCCTCAGACCCTTGCCTGAGAGGTACGTCGGCATGAGCTGTGATTCCTCGTGGTCGACGTTCCAGACCCTGAGCCTGCCGACCGGCGCCGGGAACTCGAACTCCATCCACTTCGTGAGGGGCTCGCGGCGGACGAGCTTACCGTCCTCGAACGCGTGCGGCGGCAGGATGAGGCACTCCTCGACCATGGTCGCGGGCGAGAAGCTGGGCGCGAAGTCGTAGCCCTCGACGGTGCCGTTGTCGCCGTCGAGCACGGTCAGGCTCTCCACCGTGTCGAGTTGGTCGTAGAGGGCTCGGGCGAAGACGTCGCTCGCGCCCGGGTCGATGCCGAAGAAGACGAGCGCCGTGAGGCCCTTCTCCTTGAACTCGGCGTCGAGCGCGAGCTCCTCGTCCACATCTGCCGTGCCGACCACGTCGCGCGGCCCCGCTGCGGCCATGTCGAGGTAGTTCGTCTGTGTCTCCAGGCACGCGTTCATGACGTCGAGGTTGTACTCGGGGATGAGCGCGTTCACGACGAGGTCGGCGTCCGCGAGCGCCTCGAAGAGCGCCTTCCTGTCGTGCACGTCGAGACGAAGCGTCTCGGCCTTGCCCGCGGGCAGCTTGGGGGCGACCTCGGCGGGCCTCCTCTCGTCGATGTCGGCGAGGACGACCTTGGTCACCTCCGGCTCGGTGGCGACGGTGCGCGCCGTCACCTCACCGACCGAGCCGACACCCAGTTGCAGGACCCGCATCTCTAGATCAACCCCTTTCGGCGTTGCGCCCCGTTCCCGGTGCACCAGCGACGCCGCCGCCAGCCTAGGCGCCCTTGCGCGGCAGCGCTCAGGGTCGGAAGTCCCTGCGGAGGAAGGACCGGGCTCCACGGGGTCGGATAGGATGCGGTCGTGCGCCACGACCTGCCGATCGACGAGCTGATGGGCTTCCTCGAGCGGCCGAACGTGGGCACCCTCGCGACCTTCCGTCCCGACGGCGGCGTGCTGCTCTCGCCGGTGTGGTACGAGTGGCGGGACGGCGGCTTCAACGTCGGCACCGGGGAGGACGACGTCAAGGTCCGGCACCTCACGCGCGATCCTCGTGCGACGCTCGTCGTCGCCGAGCAGACCCTCCCCTACGCGGGCGTGGAGGTGCGCGGGACCGCGCGCCTGATCCGCGAGGGGGGGCGCGAGGTCGCGCGACGGATCGCCGCACGGTACTCGGAGGGGCCCGACAGCGAGGACTCGGTCGTCATCCGCCTCGAGCCCGGTGCGCTCCGCACCTGGGACTTCGCCGACGACCAGGAGTCGTAGCTCGCTTCGTCGGTCTTCTCCACCGTCGGACGAGTGCGCGTGATGCGCTTGACGGCGTAGAGGAGGATCAGCAACCCGCCCGCGGACTCCACATCTCGGTCAAGACCGTCGAAGCCCACGTCTCGGCGGTCCTGAGGAAGCTCCAGCTCTCCAATCGCTACGAGCTGAGCCGCTGGGCCACCGACCGCCGGCTCGTGTAGTTGCTTCTCCCGGCGTGGGGCAGTCGTCGGAGCACTTCATGCGAGGGGAACCGCTCGCTCTGAAAAGGCAGGTCGGAGCGCCGGTCCCGGACCTGGTAAACGGGGGGTAAATGGGGCCGGGCGGATGAGGATGTGCTGACCGGACTGATTGGTGACGAAACGTTGCGGACAGATGCGTGACGTTCCGGACGGATGAGGAAGGAGGATGTTGCCTTCCGGACGGGCTGAACCGCTGGCAGTCCGGACTGCATCCGGCGAACGGACCCCTCGAGGGCTCTTTAGCCCTTCGCGGAAATCCGGCTGAGCTGGGGAAACACGCGACCACGGCAGATGCGTCGTCCACAACCGATAGAATCACATCGGTGTAGTTCGACGGGGTGAAGGGCTGATGGCGATCCGGTTCCGGAAGCGGGTTCTTCGAGACGCGGAGTGGTACCGCACCCCTCTCGGCACCGCCTACTGCGGGAATGCCCTCGACCTTCTTCCCGCAATCCCCGATGGGACCGTGCAGGCCATCGTGACTTCTCCGCCCTTCGCGCTCCGGCGGAAGAAGGCGTACGGCAATCCGCCGGAGCACGAGTACGTCGAATGGTTCCTCGCGTTCGCCGAGGAGTTCAAGCGAGTCCTGAAGGAGGACGGAAGCCTCGTCATCGAGATCGGCGGAGCCTGGTTGAAGGGCAGCCCGACGCGATCCATCTACCAGTTCGAGCTGCTCGTCGCGCTCGTCCGGCGCGCCGGTTTCCACCTGGCCGAGGACTTCTACTGGGTGAACACTGCGAAGCTCCCGACTCCTGCCCAATGGGTGAATATCGAGCGCAGCCGCGTCAAGGATTCGGTGACGCCGATTTGGTGGCTGTCAAAGAATGAGAGGCCAAAGGCCGATAACCGCCGGGTGCTCAAGCCCTACAGCGCAAGGATGCAGAAGCTCTTTCGTGTGGGCTACAACGACGGGCTGCGCCCGTCCGGCCACGTGATCGGCTCGAAGTTCGGGACCGACAACGGCGGCGCGATCCCGCCGAACCTCATCGAGACGAGCAACACGACCTCCAAGGACCCGTACCAGGACTACTGCCGCGAGAAGGAGCTCGAAGTCCACCCGGCGCGCTTCCCGCGGGAGGTGCCCGAGTTCTTCGTGAAGTTCTTGACCGAGCCGGGCGACCTCGTCCTCGACCCGTTTGCGGGGAGCAACGTGACGGGCGCGGTTGCCGAGGAGCTCGGTCGCTCCTGGGTGGCGTTCGAACTCAACCGCGTCTACCTCGATGGTTCGGTTGGTCGGTTCGAGAGACACAGGTCGAAGCTGTCGTATCTAGGGACCTACTAGCTCATATGTAGGTTGACGCTAGAGCCCTATCTAGTGTAGCCTCCTACCGTGAACCCACGGGAACCATCACGCGCGGAAGTGGAGCTATGGCTGCAGGCGGTCCGGCACGATCTCGACCTGCTACAGGGTCGTCTCAGCCCCCTCCTCGAGGAGCAGCGCCGTCTCGAAGCGCGCCAGGCTTTGCTCAAGGACTTGCTTTCCTCCTTCGTAGAACCAGGGGAAGAGTCGCTCCATGAGGCGCCCCGGCCGTGGGGACTCTCAGTGCAGCCGACCGGAAGCATCGGTGAATACGTCCGAGACCGCGCGGAGGAGATTCTTCGGGAGGTGGGCGGGCCGCTGCACATCAACGAAATCCACACGCGCTTCGTGAAACGGGGCTATCACGTGCCCGGAGCAGGAAAGCCCGTGAACCTGATCGTCCACCTGCGGAAGGCCCCAGGAATCGCCTCCCCGGCGCGCGGTATGTACGGTCTCGTCGAGGACGTCGGCCAGGTACGACGCACGAGGGCCAAGCGCACCCGACGCAAGTCAAAGGCAAGAAGACCCGGGAGAACCCCCGAGGTGAAGTGATGGTTGACCAAGCAGTGCTTGAGTACACGCCCGATGAAGACATCCGGGTCCACGAGGAGGGGGCGATCCGCCTGCTCTGTCGCGCGTTCCAATCACACGAGAACGGGCTGCCAGAGTGGTTCAAGAACTCCTCAGACGCCTACGCGGGCATCAACGCCGGGCCAGACCAGCGTGTTGTTGTGCTCATCCTTTCGCACGGCCGAGGTCAACAAACAAGCATCTCATGCCTGGACTTCGTCGGGATGACGAGCGCCGATATCGAGGGGCGCTTCCGCATCTGGGCTGATCCGGAGGCGGCAATCCGAAACGGTGGCGCGGCCGCTGAGGTTCAGGGCGGGCATGGCAACGGCGGAAAGTGCTACATGACCCAGATGTTCGAGGACCATGCCCAGCTATTCACGGTTCGGGACGGTCGCGCAAATCGCTACGGTGTCAACGCTGGCTCTGTGCGGTTCGGATACGTGCCGAACCGCGAGCGGGGTCGCGACTTCGAGGTTCTTGATGTCGATCGTCAACTGGATGAGCTGCTCCGAGCTCTCGGGTGCACTCTCGACGCCCTCCCGGACGCGGCCCGTAGAGCGCTTGACCTCAGCCGCGGCTTCACTCTGGTCACTGGGCAGCGTCCTCGCGGGTTCGACACGGGACGCCTCCCCGTTCGCCGACTGACGGAACAGCTGCAGGATCACCCGCAGATGATCGTGACACTGGAGCTGTGCCGCGTGTACGTGCTCGTAAACGGCGCGCCCTTCAACGCCGACGGACGGCTCGAGCTCCCAGCGATTCCACCGATGGCGGGCGTGGACGAGCCGCGCGTGATCCCCATCCCGGATACGCTGGTGGACGCGAGTTCGGGCGAGGAGGTCTCCACGACCAACCGTGGCGCGCTTCCTCCCGGCTCGCTGAGTCTTCGGTCGTCCAACGTGAGCATGCGCTGGAGTCGGCGCGGAAGACACACAGTCGTGTATAAGGCGGAGTCCGGCTACATCGGCTACATCCCGGTACCGGAACTCGACGTGCAGTCTGCGTACCGTGATCGCATCTACGGGGAGTGCACGCTCGCCACACTCGAGCCCTACAAGCAGAACGACCGCGCACGACTCGCCGACGCACCTCTCACTCGCGTCGTCAACCAGTTCCTCTCGGAGCAGGTCCTGGCATATGCCCGAGTGTTCGAGGAGCGGGACCGCCGCCATTACAACCAGGAGGAAAGGACCGCCCTGGAGCGCATAAACGACGCGCTCGACCGGTGGAAGAACCGTTTCCTCAACCAGATGATGCGCGGCATGTGGGGACCCGGAACGATCACTGCGCCTCCTCCGCCACCTCCCCTTCCCGTGGGGGTACCTGCCCGGCTCGAACTTGCGCTGGGCCACTCCCGGGCGGGCATCGGGGTGCCGCTTCGGCCAACGCTCAAGTTCTTCGACCCGGATGCAAGGCGCATTCGTGCCGTCCCCTTCCACTTCGTAAGTGATGACAACAACCTCGCTATGGTGGATGAGGATCTCCAAGTCGTGAACACGTTTAGTCCCGGCAACGTGCGCATCCATGCGGAGACGTTGGACGGTCGGCTCAGGTCGAACGAGGTAGAGCTCGAGGTTGTTCGCGTCGAAGAGGTCCGCATCGACCCCCAGGAACTCGAGCTCCCAGTCGGTACCCGCCATAGATTGGTGGCAGTATGCCGACTTGCGGGAGGGGAGGAAGCGAACAACGTCTCGCTCGTCTGGGACGAGAATCACCCGGATGTCGCCCGAGTGAGCACCTCTGGCCAGGTTTTCGGGTTCGCCGAAGGTGAGACGCAGGTCTACGCGGGTGACGATCACTGCTTGTCGCGGGACCCCGCGGTGGTTCGGGTCGTGGCTGGGGACGGGCGTGGCCCCGGAGAAACTGGGCGGGGGCGAGGCTACCCGCGAATCCTGATCTCCGGGGTGAACCAGGACCCCGAGACCGACGAGGATGTCAACTTCACAGCTGACGATCCCCCCGTTGCCCAGCGGCCGGAGGATTACGACCGGAATATCTGGTGGATCAACAGCTCCGCGCCGCTCGCTAAGATGTTCCTCGACAGCAACGAGTATGGTTACGGTTCTCGGGAATGGCGAATGTACCACCTCGAGCGATATACGGACGTGCTTGTTCAGATTGCGCTAACGCATGGTCCCGAGGAGCAGGAAGCTGTCTCCATCAACGACTGGATCTTGCAGTGGGGCTTCAAGGCCGCCGAGATCCAGGGAGCCGCGGCCGCGTCACTTCGCGACTTCATCGAGAACGGGGAGCTGCCGGGCGAGTGAGAGACGAAGACCGGTCGAGTCTTAGCGTCGTAGAGAAGCTCCTCCTTGCAGCAATACATCTGGAAGGAGACGGGCGCGATACGTTTACCGCTGAAGATCTCGTGGTTGGGGCGTGGAGGCTGTTCCCTGACACATTCGGACTTCGCGGATACGTCGACGATGCGGGCCACCCGCTGTACCCGGACTCGAACCGCGTATTCGCCGAGATCATGGGGTCGAAGCCCGTACGTAAGCGCGGGCTCTTGGTCAAGGTGGGGAACAAGCTCTACCGGCTGACGGAGGCCGGTAGGGAGCACGCTCAACTGCTTCAGAAGCGAGGGGCGACAGAGCAGCCAGAGAAGTCCACACTCGACCGCAAGACGCGATCGGAGCTCCAGCGGGTTCTGAACTCAAGGGCGATCGGCAAGTACCGCAACGGTAGGGAGGGTGAGATCACGTTTTACGACGCCTGCCAGCTGTGGGGCATATCACCAAGAAGCTCTGCCATCGAACTCGAGGGTCGTCTTCGTAACTTCGAAACCGTCCTGGGTTCGGCCCGCACCGCACTCAGGGGCGACGAGGCCGCCTTCACGCACGGTGGCGAAGGTTACGGGATTGAAGATCTCGATGAAGCTGTCACCCTTCACGAGCTCCTGCAGGAACGCTTCTCCGCGGAGCTGGAGGTAATCGGCAAGAGGACTGATGAGCGGCGTGCTGACTAGATGTCACTAGCGATGAACTTCGAAGAGCACGTTGCCCGGGCTACAAGGCGGCGACACGTGTGCACCGCCTCGGCGTCTTGACATCGCCGTCGAACAGCGGCGAATGTCGAGCGGATCGAAGATCGGTAGTCGCACGGGAGGGCCCACCTCGCCGTCCACCTTGGCGGGCATTAGTCCCGTCGGCCGATAATGGACGGATGGATCAGCCGCTGTACGAGCGCACTCGTTGGCACGTGCAAGATGAGCTCCGGCGCATCGCCCGCTGGATGAGGTCCACTACTTTAACACGTTCCGATCCACGACGCTCCCTGCTACCCGGACGATCTGCCGCTCGCCTTCGACAAGGACGCGCGAATCAAGCGCGGTGATGCGAAGTCGAGGTTGGAGGGAGGCGGATTCGCGAGGCCGAAGCCGCCCCTGTTCCCTGGCGGGAACGGCCGGCACATACAGCGAGCGTTCCGTGACGCACTCTGCGACATCCTTCCGCCGGAACACGGCTTCGGTCCCACGCTGCGCCTCGGCGACTTCGAAGTGGGTTCGTGGATCGAGCGCGAGGGGGCTAACGAACGGATGAGTACGTTGCTGAACGAGCGGTTGGCGCGGTGAAGCGACCTACGGGAGGGCACATGCGACGAGGACGGACGGAACGCGGTCTGGCTACAGCTCCCATCCGGCGAACGAGGAACGGAGCGGTGGCTGACCTCGTCAACATCCAGGGGCTCCGGCTCTACGTGTACCCGGACGGACACCTGCACCTTCAGGGCGCCGAGGGCTCCGGCTATCCGTTCGAGAGCGTCGCTGAGTTCGCGGAGGCGCTTATGGGACTGATCCGCCGGATCGAAGTCGAAGCCCGTCGCGGGCGTCCATAGGGCGCATCCCGGCTGCTGAAACGCGCTCTCCCTGTCCAGGCCGCCCGGATTTGCTGTCTTTGCTGGAACGCATCCCCGGTCAGTGTTACATGCCGGCGTGCTCACGCCGATGATGCGCCACGGTGCGGAGCGGAGCAGGCCCCGCAGTTCCGGGACGGCGAAGACGCGCACGACCCGATCCCGGGCTTCCCACACGCGCGACGGGAACAGCCGCGGGCCCGGGTAGGCGTGGTGCGGCCCGGATCGTGGTGGCTGGGCTTCGTTGGACCCACTTATTGGACCCAGATGCTGGACCCTTGACACGGGCCCGCCACTTGTGCTTGACTTCGGGTAGGTCGCCGCGAATGCGGCGGCACCGCGACCGAAGGGGCCTGACCCCCTGAGCCCGAAGGCCGCGAGTAAGGATCAGGGGAGGTGCTGGGAGGTGGTCGACATGACCACGAACGGGAACGGCGGAGACCTGCAGGTGCTCGATGCACCCGCGCTCCGTACAGGGACGCCGGTCGTTATCGGCGTCGTCGAGGCGGGTCGCCTCGTCTCGCAGCGCGTGGTTCCCCGCCGTGATCACAAGCGCAAGACCGGGTACCAGCGAGAGGTCTCCGTGACGCGGGTCAACCGCCTGGTTTCCGAACTCAAGTCCGGGCGCGTGGACCTGCCGACGGCGGTCCTGCTGAACGTCCGCGACTACGACGCGGGCACGAACCTGGTCCGCCGCGACGGGCGCAAGTACCTCCACCTATCAGACGACCAGTCGTTCTTCGTCGTCGACGGGCAGCACCGGATCGAGGCGCTGACCCGGATCGTTGAGGAGGATCCTGACCGCTGGAACGGGTACGAGATCGCCTTCGTCTGCATGCTCGGGGCCGACGAGCGCGAGGAGATGCGTGAGTTCTACGTCGTGAACTCGACGGCCAAGTCCGTGCGCACCGATCTCGCCCTGGACCTGCTGAAGCAACAGGCCGAAGCGGACCCGAACATCATGGACGGGCTCGTGGAATCCAGCGAGGACTGGAAGGTCCGCGCGCAGACCATCGTCGAGGAGCTCACCCACCGCTCAACCGTGTGGCGCGGTCGTATCCGGTTCCCCGGGGAGCCGAAGGCCGACACTACGATCGGCAACGCGGGGCTCGCGAACACCCTGAAGCAGTTGCTCGCGACTCCCTACTTCGGGCAGGTGACCACCGAGAACCAGGTGAAGATCTTGGACGCCTACTGGCAGGGCATCAGGAAGGTGCTCCCCGAGGTGTTCGATGAGCCGCTCGACTTCGTGATCCAGAAGAGCACCGGCACGATGGTCATGCACACGCTGCTCATCAGCCTGCTGGAGTACGTCCGCTCGGTCGGTAAGTCGGTGATCGAGCCGACCAGCTTCGCGGACACGCTGGAGGACACGCTGCTCGAGCTCCAGGGTGACACCCGCGACGGCAACGTGGTGACCGGGGCCGACTTCTGGCGTTCCGGTGCTGCCGGCGCCGCGGGATCGTTCTCGAGCAACGCCGGGCGCCGCGTCCTCACCGCGAAGATTCGGGCGAGGCTGCCGAAGCCCGAGGTCGACTAGGTGGCCATCGGTGGGGCAGGGGCCTATAGGTCCCTGCCCCACGTCGATAGGGGCGGCGCCGACGCGCGCGCGCGTCAGGGCAGTGTGTGACAACGCGAAGGAGGAGAAGATGCCGAAGCCAGAGCGTAGGGATGTGGTCCCGAGCAAGAGCGGCAAGGGATGGGATGTGACGAAGCCCGGGGCCAAGGAGCCGGTGTCCCACCACCGGACGCAGGCCAACGCGGAGCAGGTGGCGAAGCGTGAGCTCCGTGGGACGTCCGGCGGCGAGGTCGTCACCCACCGCCCCAACGGCACGATCCGCGACAAGGACACGCTGCCGCCCGCGCGCGACCCGAACCCGCCCAAGGACAAGAGGCACTAGGTCAACGTGCCGAAGAGTCCGAGCCTCGTCGAGCAGATCGAGCAGGATGCCCTCGATGGGAGCGCGAGCCTCGCCGACGCGCTCCGAAAGTGCATCGCGCTCGGCGGGCACGCCGGGAGCGCCGAACTCCGGGACTGGGCTACCCGCGAGCTGGAGGGCCACGAGGGGGCGTCGGAGGTGCCCGACTACCGCACCGTCGCGGCCCCCGTCGTCATCGACGGTTTGTCGGGCAACCTCCATATCACCGGCGAGCAGATCAGCGTCTTCGACCTACCCGACTTCGCCCGGTCGCCCATCTCAGAGGAGGTCACGTTCCGGCAGGGCGTCGGCGAGCTTGAGGAGCTGATCCGATTGGCGCGAGCCAAGGGCGAGGCGGTTCGCATCGGTCTGCCCAAAGGGGCGGGCCTCGCGAAGATGATGACGGACGAACTCTAGGACCCTTTCCGCGCCGTCGAGCGGGTCTACTGGAACGTCTCGCCCACCGCCCTCTTCGGAGTCGTCGATCAGATCCGCACGCGACTGGTCGGACTCGTCGCGGAGGTACGAGCGGCAGCGTCGGACCCGAACTCGCCCTCCGCGGAGGCCGTGGCGAACGCCGTTGAGGTCGCCGTCTACGGGAAAGCTCGTGACATCCACATCAACGCCGCGCAGAGCTCTGGAGCCGGACCTGCGACCGTTGGGACTGCGCCCACGGGCAATCGACCGTGGTGGAGGAGGACGAAGGTGCTCTGGCGGATCGGCGTCGGGTTGGCGACGGTCGCCGGGACACTCATCCTCTGGCTTCAGTGGAAGTAAGGGGCGGCTCCGGCGTATCAGGCGCCGGTAGCTCGCTCCCGGCCGCCGACCCGGACCCCGTCGGTGATCGTTCCCGGCGGGGTCCGCCGCGTCCTCAGTTGATGGGCTAGCGAAGCTACTGCATTGAGACGCCGGCGGTCCGGTCCCCCGGCGTTCTTCGTGAGTCCGACTGGCGGACCTGCGGCGTTCACTTGCCTTTCTTGGAGCGCTTCTTAGGGAGTGCGTCCAGGTGGCCACTGATGAAGGTTTCGAGACGCATCTGCCGACTGTTGACGCTTGTCTTGCCCGGAAGCCACTCGATATTGGCACGACCGACCCGCAGCCTACCTACCTTCTTCCCACTATTGTCGGCGATGTGGAGGGTGATTCCCGTATACCCAAGCTCGGCCCTCGAGTCGCCCACGTTGATCCAGACCTGCATGGGACCTCCTTCCGTCTAGTCGCCGGTTGCTAGTAGAACACGGCGAACGCCCCGACCTGCGCAGCCAGTCCATTCGTCCCGTCTCCGTCCCCTCCCGTGTAACGCGGTGTAACGGGTTCACACGCAACAGCCGGAATCCAGCGGTACTCGCCGGTACTTCTAATAGGCTGTGACCTGTGGGTTCTCGTGTCTTCGCTGGTTGGCGAACGTTCCGCCCTTCCTTGACGCGGGAGAGCTCAACTTGTAGCCGGGGCGGGCACCGGTTGACGCTTCTCAATCGCGGCGAGACCGACCGCGAGGTCGAGGTCCCCGACGTCCGCCACGCTCGCCTGCGTGGTGGCGATCGTGCTTCTGGTCAGTACAAGCGGATGACCGGCTTGGGCTGTGGTGGACGTCGAAGCTGGAGCCCGAGCGCGATCGCGAGGCCCGCGAGCGGCAGCGTGAGCACAGCGCTCGCGACGCTCACGAGCCCGGCCGCGGACGGGGCGCCGGCCGCGAGCACCACGAACGCCGCGAAGCTCGTCGCCGCGACGAGCAGCATCGTCTTGCCGATCCAGCGCCAGACCCCCTCGCGCTCGTGGAAGCCGATCGCGAACAGCCCGAGCGCGATCGCGAGGAACGTGTACCCGAGCAGATCGATCGCGAACGGGATCGACCGGTCGTCTTGGAAGTACCACGCGCCGGCGCCCGACGGGTCGCGCTGGATCAGGCCCGGCAGCACGACGTACTGCGACGCGTACGCGACGATCGAGCAGGTCGCGTACATCGGCAGGAACAGGACGCCGAGCCAGTCCCGGAGCCGCATCGCCTCACGCCCTCGCGCGGCGACCAGCAGCACGAGCATCGTTAGGAAGGCCGGCGCGAGGAGCGACGCGCACACGAAACCCAGGCGGTAGAGCACGCCGAGGGAGCCCTGCTCCGCGAGCTGCGCCGCCAGATGGGACTTCGGCGACCCCGCCAGGATGAAGCCGGCCATCCCGATGCTCACGAGGAGCTCCGCGGCGGCCGCCCAGATCAGAGCCGTGCCGAGCCGTCGGTCGGACGGAACGGCTACCTCGGGCAGGATGACCTGCGCCCCCAGCGTGGCCGTGCGCGGACCCCGGATCGTGGTCATGGTCGTTGCCTCCCCTCCCGGTTCACGCTCCCGACATCGGTGGACGGCCTGAGTCAGACGACGGGGCCTTCCACGACCTCGGGGTCGACGAGCTTCACCTCTTCGGGGTCGAGGCCGGCCGCGCGACGCGCCCGGCGCTGGTGGAGGATGTCGTAGAGGCGGTCGAGGTGGACCTCGATCTCCTTCAACCGCGCACGCTCCTTGTGGGACGCCTCACCTCGCGCCTCCTTGTCGAACAGCTGATGCTCCTCGTGAGCCAGCTCGTTGATACGCGCGATGACGTCCTCATCCGACATGCACATCCTCCTCACGTGTCTCTGCAACCCTACTACCGGGAGGGAGCCGCACGCGCGGGGACTAGAGGCGCTCGACCGGCGCCTCCATCGGCCCGAGGACCTCGACGGAGCGGGCGGCGAGGCGACAACCGACGAGCGCGGCGGCCTCGGGATCGGCGCCGAGGAGGGTGGCTGCCGTGAACCCGGCGGCTAGCGTGTCGCCGGCGCCCGTCGGGTCGACCTCGCGTGCGGGCGGCGCCGGAACTTCCGCCGACACTCCCGGGGCGCGCACGCTCGCGCCGGCGGCACCACGCGTCGTGCAGACGACGGCGTCTCGGGCGACGAGCGCGTCCTCGTCCAGCCCGAGCGCTTCGAGCTCGCCCTCGCTCGGGAAGACGGCGTCGGCGGCTTCCACGAGGTCCCGGACCCGCACGAGCATCTCGGCCGAGACGGCCTCGGGGCGGACGTTCGGGTCGACGCCGAGGCGGCCGCCGGAGGCCTTCACCCTGCGCGCGGCTTCGACCGCCGTCTCGGCCATGCCCTCGCCGAGCGCGAGCGTCGAGCCCGACACGTGGAGCCACTCGGCCCGCTCGGGGAGGTCGCCCAGGTCCGAGGGACGGAGCTGCGCGGCCGCCGCGTGCCGGACGTGGAAGACGAAGGTCCGCTCTCCGCCGCTCGTGTACGCGACGAAGGCCGTGGCCGTGGTGTGCTCGGGGTCCACCCGGACCGCGCCGGTGTCCACACCGTCGCGCGCGAGGCGATCGAGCAGCAGGCGGCCGAAGGGGTCGTCGCCGACGACGGCGCAGAGCGCCGTGGGCACCCCCAGCCGCGCGGCGACGCTCGCGAAGATGGCCGGCGCTCCGCTCGGGAAGGGGCCGACGACCGGGCCGGGACGGTCGAGGGGGAGGTCGCGCTGCGGCCGCATGAACTCCACGAGCGCCTCGCCCACGACCAGCAGCCGCACGTCGCGCCCCACTCAGGTCCGGCGGTACAGGCGGATCGACAGCGGCACGAAGAGCGCGAGGATGAGGCCGATCCAGAGCCCGGATCTCAGCACGAGCGCGCCGATGGATTCGTTGATGAAGACCAGGTACTTGGGGCCCAGTGTGAACCCCCGGAGCGTGTTCGCCCAGATCGTGACGGGGTTGTTGCGTGCGAAGACCTGCAGCCAGCCCGGCATGCCCTCGATCGGCACGAACGCCGAGCTCGCGAACGTGAGCGGGAAGACCCACACGAAGCTCGCCGCCTGCACCGACTCGAGGTTCTTGATGGCGAGGCCCAGCGTCGCCGAGATCCACGAGAACGCGAACCCGACGAGGACCGCGAGGCCGATCGCGAGGGCTGCCTTGATGGACCCGTCCTGGAACCGGAAGCCGACGAGATAGCCGACCACGGTCATCGAGATCACGACGATGAGGTTGCGGCACAGGTCGGCGGTCGTGCGACCGGCGAGCACAGCCGATCGCGCCGTCGGGAGCGACCGAAACCGGTCGATGATGCCGACGTTCAGATCCTCCGCAAGGCCGATGCCGGTCTGGGTCGCTCCGAAGATCGCCGCCTGGACGAAGATGCCGGGCATCAGGTAGTCCACGTAGGCGTGGGCCCCCGGTGGCAGGTTCGCGATGTTGCCGCTGAACACGTAGCGGAACAGCAGCACGAACATCAGCGGCTGGATCGTCGAGAAGACGAGCAGCGTCGGGATCCGGACGTACCGGAGCAGGTTCCGGCGGGTGAGCACGGTGCCGTCGTGAAGCGCCCAGCGCGCACGTTCGACGAGACCGTCGGAGCTGAACGGCGCGCTCACGTGTCACCATCCCCGCGCCGACCGTGACGGCGCCCGTGCCGGGACCCTGCAGGAGCCGCCGCCGTTTCGAGCCCCTCGGTCTCGCGCCCGGTGAGCGCGAGGAAGACGTCGTCGAGCGTCGGGCGGTGCAGCGCGATGCCGGAGAGAGTGACGCCGGCCGAGTCGAGACGTCGGATCGCCTCGGTGAGGATCGCCGGGCCGTCGGCCCCGACCGGGAGCGTGATCTCGCCGGTGTTGTTGTCGACCTTCGCGCCGCCCGGCACGAGGCCGATCACCGCGCCGGCGGCGTCGGGGACCCTCGCGCGGTCGGAGAGGCGCAGCTCGAGCACCTCGCCGCCGATCTGGGTCTTGAGTTCGTCGGCCGTGCCCGCGGCGATCACGGTGCCGAGGTCGATCACGGCGATGCGATCGGTGAGCACGTCGGCCTCCTCGAGGTACTGCGTGGTGAGCAGGAGCGTCGTGCCGTCCTTCACGAGCTCGCGGATCAGATCCCACATGCCGAGACGGCTCCGCGGGTCGAGGCCGATCGTCGGCTCGTCGAGGAATAGGACCTGCGGGCGGCCGACGAGGCTGGCGCCGAGATCCAGACGGCGCCGCATGCCGCCCGAGTACGTGCGGGCCGTCCGGTTCGCTGCGTCGGTCAGGCTGAACCGCTCGAGCACCTGCCCGGCGCGTTTCCGCGCCTCGGCGCGGGGGAGGTGGTAGAGACGGCCGACCATCTCGAGGTTCTCGAAGCCGGTGAGGTTCTCGTCGACGGCGGCCGTCTGTCCCGCGAGGCCGATCTCGTGGCGCAGGCGCTCCGCGTCGCGGACCACGTCGTGGCCGGCGACCCGCGCGTGTCCCTCGTCGGGGGAGAGCAGTGTGGTGAGGATCCGGACCATCGTGGTCTTCCCGGCGCCGTTCGGGCCGAGCAGGCCGAACACGCTCGCCGGCTCGACCTCCAGGTCCACGCCGTCGACCGCCCGGACGCCTCCGAAGCGTTTCTTGATCCCCTCGACGATGATCGTCGGCTCTGTCATGCGCGGCATGGTAGCCGAGATGTTCGATACGAGCGTCTCGAGCGGGCGAGCCCTGGGTATCCTGAGCGCACCGTGCTCGAGCTGATCGACCTCACGCGCCGTTTCGGCGATGTCGTCGCCCTCGACGGGGTCTCCTTCGAGGTCGCCGAGGGCGAGATGGTCGGGTTCGTCGGCCCGAACGGCGCCGGGAAGACGACCGCGATGCGCATCGCGGTCGGCGTCCTCGAGGCCGACCGCGGAGAGGTCCGCTGGCGCGGCAAGCCCGTCGACGCCGGCGTCCGCCGCCGCTTCGGCTACATGCCGGAGGAGCGCGGTCTCTACCAGAAGATGCACGTCCTCGACCAGCTCGTGTACCTCGCGCGGCTGCACGGGCTCACGCCGCAGGACGCGAGGGCGTCGACCGAGCGCGCGGTCCACGTCCTCGGGGTCGCCGACCGGGTCCGCGACCGCGTCGAGGCGCTCTCGCTCGGCAACCAGCAACGCGTGCAGCTCGCCGCCGCGCTCGTGCACCGGCCGGAGGTGCTCGTGCTGGACGAGCCGTTCGCGGGGCTGGACCCGGTCGGGGCCGACGTCCTGGCGGGCGTGCTCCGCGAGCAGGCCGCCGCCGGCGTGCCGGTCGTGTTCTCGAGCCACCAGCTAGACCTCGTCGAGCGGCTGTGCGAGTCGGTCGCGCTCATCCACAAGGGGCGGATCGTGGCGAGGGGCCGGATCGGCGACCTGCGGGCGGCAGACGCGCGCTGCCTGGTCCGGGTCGAGGTCGCCGGCGCGGCTCCCGAGGGCTGGTACGCGCGACTGCCCGGCGTGCGGGTGGTCGACCCGCTCCCCGGCGGCGCGATCCTCGAGCTCTCCGGCTCGGTCCGTGAGCGTGATGTGCTCGACGCGGCGCGGGCCGCCGGCGACGTGCGCCACTTCAGCGTCGTCCAGCCCTCGCTCTCGGAGATCTTCCGCGGGGCGGTGCAGGGATGAGGCCCGAGAGCGACGAGGGCGCGTACCGGATCGTCGCGCGGCGTGAGTTCGTCGAGCGCCTGCGCGACCGGGGCTTCCAGATCTCGACGGCCATCACGCTCCTGATCATCCTCGGGTTCGTCGTCGCGGCCTCGCTGTTCGGCGGCGGGACGCGGTTCGACCTCGGCGTCGTCGGCGATGGATCTCGGACGACGGGGGAGGAGGTCGTGGCCGCCGCGAAGCTCCTCGACGTCGCGGTGACCGTCCACGGGTATGCGACCGAGGCCGCGGCGGAGGCCGCCGTGAAGGCCGGGGCCGTAGACGCGGCGATCGTCGACGACCGTGAGGTGATCGTGAAGTCGCAGCCGCCGGCGCAGGGTCAGCAGCTCCTGGCGATGATCCAGGCGGTCACCGCCCGCGAGCGCGCCGGCTCGGCGCTGCAAGGAGCCGGCCTCACCGAGGAGCAGATCGCGAGCGCCCTGAACGCCCCACCGCTCCCGATCCACGAGCTCCGGCCGCTCGATCAGCGGCAGCGCGAGGAGAACGCCGTGGTGTTCGTCGGCGTGCTCGCTCTCTACGGGCAGCTGTTCGCCTACGGCTACTGGGTGGCCGCCGGGGTCGTCGAGGAGAAGTCCTCTCGCGTGGTGGAGGTGCTGCTGTCGACGATCCGTCCGTCGCAGCTGTTGCGGGGCAAGATACTCGGGATCGGCACGCTCGGCCTCTGCCAGCTGCTGCTGATCGCCGCGGTCGGGGTCACGGCGGCGCAGTTGGCCGGGATCCTCAGGTTCCCGGTCGGGGCGGCCACCGCGATCGGCTGGGTCCTGTTCTGGTTCGTGCTCGGGTTCTTCTTCTACAGCACGCTGTTCGCCGTAGCGGGTTCGATCGTGTCGAGGCAGGAGGACCTGCAGGCGACGATGACACCGCTCTCGCTCTTGATCATCGCGGCGTTCTTCGTCGGGATCACCGCGCTCCAGGCGCCCGACTCCACACTCGCGATCGTCGCGTCGCTCTTGCCTCCGACGGCGCCGCTCGCGATGCCGTCGCGGATCGTTCTCGGGCAGGCGCCCCTCTGGCAGCCGGTCGCGTCGGCCCTGATATCCGTCACCGCGACGGCGGCACTCGTGCCGTTCGCGGTGAAGATGTACTCGCGGGCCGTGCTTCGCACCGGGCGTGTGAAGATCCGTGATCTGCTGCGCGCGGAGCGTCGGATGTCGTCTTGAGCGCGCGACGCTACGTCGCGTCTCCCGTGTGCTCGTTACCCTGCTCGGCCGGTTCGACCCTCTCGACGACGATCGTCATGCCGGAGACGAGCGCCGCGACCGCGCCGAGGGCCGCCCACAGGGGCAGCAGCATTGCGCCGACGACGCCGACCGTCAGCGGGATCTCGAGGAACGTCTCGCCCGACTCGGTCTTCAGGATGATCCGGCGGACGTTGCCCTCGTGGACGAGCTTCTTGACCGTCGCGACCAGCTGGTCGCCGGTCACCTTCAGCTCCTCCCAGTGACCGCCCCGGTCCTCCATGGCTTCCTCCTCTCCGGCCCCTCCGGGAGTCTCCCGGGCGGAGCTCCCGGGGACAGGACCTCCGCGTTCCCTACCCCACCAGCTCCGCGGCCATCTCGTCGAACACCCCCGTGTGCGCGTCGACGTCGGCCTCCGTGGTCGCCGGCGACATCAGCGCCATGTTGTGGAACGGGGTGAGCAGGATGCCGCGGTTGAGCGCGTACAGGTGCGTGAAACGCGAGAGCCCCTTGTCAGCGGCCGCGGCCGCCTCGCCCCCGGTACGGGGCGGCGTGGGGCAGAACCAGTACTCGGCCCGGGCGCCGAGGCGCTGCACCTCCCACGGGAGGTCGTGCGCCTCGATCGCGGTCTTCACACCGTCGGTCCACCGCGCGCCGAGCGCGATCATCCGCTCGAAGACGTCGTCGGTGAGGACGTGCTCGAGCGTCGCCCGCATCGCCGCGAGCGAGAGCGCGTTGCCCGCGAGCGTGCCGCCGACGCCGCCGACGCCGGTGGTCGGAAGCGTCTCCATGAACGCCTGGACGCGCTGCGCCGCAGCCTCGGTCATCCCGTAGCACGCGGCCGGCACGCCGCTACCGAGCGGCTTACCGATCGTGACGAAGTCGGGCTCGAGCCCCCACGCCCTCGTCGCGCCCCCCGGGCCGGCGCAGATCGTGTGGGTCTCATCGATCACGAGGTAGGTGCCGTGCTCACGCGTGAGCTCGCGGAGCTTCCCGTGGAAGCCGGGCTCGGGGAGCACGATGCCGATGTTCGTGAGCGCCGGCTCGGCGAGCACGCAGGCGACGTCCTCGTGCGAAAGCGCCTCCTCGAGGGCCTCGACGTCGTTGAACTCGACCACGCGGGTGGTCTCGACCGGGTCGACCGCCGGGCCGATGTTGCCGGGCCGCGAGCCCGGAACGCCGTCCCGCAGGACGATGATGGTCTCGTCGACGGAGCCGTGGTAGGAGTAGCTGAAGACGAGGATCTTCGGCCTGCCGGTGACGGCCCGGGCCAGGCGGATCGTGAACCGGTTCGCGTCGCTCGCGGTTAGGCAGAACTGCCAGTAGGGGAGCCCGAACCGGCGCCGCATCTCCTCGCCGATCCAGATCGAGTCCTCGACCGGAAGCATGAACGTGATGCCCTTCGCCGCCTGCGCGGCGATCGCCTGAACCGCGGCCTTCGGAGCATGGCCGGTCATGCCCCCGGTGTCGCCGAGGCAGAAGTCCACGTAGTCGTGGCCGTCGACGTCGGTGAACCGCGCGCCGTTCGCCTCTGCGACGAACACGGGGAACGCGCCCGCCCACTCGCTCATCCAGGGCATCGGCACGCCGGCCACGAGCGTCCGCTTCCCCTTCTCGAAGAGCTCGCCGGACCTCGGGTGTTCCTCGACGAAGCGCTGCTCCTCGCGCGCCATCAGCTCCGTCAGCCGGGTGCGGTCGACGGTGCTCACCATCCGCGGTTCCTCCTCGTCGCGGTTCAGCCTGAGCCTACGCGCGGCGCGGGCGAGCCGTCGAACGGAGCCGGGTGCGAGCGCTCCGCGATGGGGACGTGCTACGTCTCGGCCGGGCGGTACGGCACGTATTCGGGCCACCACATGGCCGCGTCGACGGCGTCCTCGATGTCGTCGTCGCGGTACGCGCGGCCGACCCCGCAGTCTCGGGCCGCACGGACGATGCGGATGGCGATCGCCCGCGAGACGTTCCGCAGCTCCTGCTGCGTCGGGAAGATCGCGCCCTGCTCGAGCCGGTCGGCCGTCATGTGGTCGGCGAGGGCGTCCGCCGCGACGAGGAACATGTCGTCGGTGATCTCCCGGGCCTCTGCCACGATCGCCCCGAGCCCGACGCCGGGGAAGACGAACGCGTTGTTCGCCTGGCCGATCACGTGCGTCCGGCCGCCGTACTCGACCGGGTCGAAGGGGCTGCCGGTGGCGACGGTCGCGCGCCCCCCGGTCCACTCCATGATGTCCTTGGGCTGCGCCTCGGTCTTCGACGTCGGGTTCGACATCGGGAAGATGATCGGGGTCTTCACGTGCTTGGCCATCTCCCTGATGGCGCCCTCCGTGAAGGCACCGGGCGTCCCGCTGGTGCCGAGCAGCATCGTCGGCTTCACGTGACGGATGACCGTCTCGAGGTCGTGGCTCTGCCCCTCTGCGAAGCCGTGGGCCTTCATCTCCCCTTGCCGCAGCGCGAACTCGCGCTTGTCGTCGTCGAGCGGCTCGCGTCCCTCGTACGTGAGCCCGTGCGAGTCGAGCTGGGCGATGGCCTTGCGGATCTCGTCCTGTGACACGCCCTCGCGCTCCATCGCGGCCCTGACGAGGCGCGCGATACCGATGCCGGCCGCGCCGGCTCCGAGGAAGACGAACCGCTGCGCGCCGATCGGCTCGCCGAGGAGCTTCAGGGCGGTGAGGATCCCGCCCATGACGACACCGGCGGTGCCCTGGATGTCGTCGTTGAAGCTCGTGATGCGGTGGCGGTAGCGGTCGAGCAGCCGGATCGCGTTGTGCTGCTTGAAATCCTCCCACTGCAGCAGCGCGTGGGGGAAGACCTCGAGCACGCCCTCGACGAAGGCCTCGACGAACTCGTCGTACGGCTCGCCACGAAGGCGCGGGTGCCGGTACCCGAGGTAGTAGGGATCGTTCAGCAGCTCCTCGTTGTCGGTGCCGACGTCGAGCGACACGGGCAATGTGAGGGCCGGGTATATGCCAGCGCCCGCGGTGTACAGGGCGAGCTTCCCGACCGGGATGCCCATACCGCCGGCGCCCTGGTCGCCCAGGCCCAGGATCCGCTCGTTGTCGGTAACCACGATCAGCCGCACGTCCTCGTGGCTGGCGTTGCGGAGAAGCTCGGGGACCCGGTCGATGTCCTCAGGCGTCAGCCACAGGCCGCGCGGGCGGCGCAGGATGTGGCTGTACTCCTGACACGCGCGGCCGACGACCGGCGTGTACACGATCGGCATGTACTCCTCGAGGTTCTCGACGAGCACGCGGTAGAACAGCGTCTCGTTCCGGTCCCGCAACGCGGCCAGGCCGATGGACTGCTCGAGCTGGTCCTCCTTGCGGTGGATCTTCTCCACCTCGACCGCGACCTGCTCCTCGATCGTCATGACCCGCGTCGGCAGGAGGCCACGGAGCTCGAACAGATCGCGTTCGACATCCGTGAACGCCGTGTCCTTGTTGAGCAGGGGGCGCTCGAGCAGCTCGGCTCCCTTGGTCGGGACCGCCGCCGGGTTGCCCAAGCTGAGCGCATGTATCCACTCATGCTCGAGTGCCTGCCCGGCATCCCGCGTCGTCATCGCATCACCCCCGCCGTGGCAGGCATCTTCGAGATCTCGTTCACGACCTCGCCCATGACCTGCTTCGCGTCACCGAAGAGCATCTGCGTCTTGTCCAGGTAGAACAGCTCGTTGTCGACCCCCGCGAACCCGGAGCGCATCGACCGCTTGACCACGATGACTGCCTGTGCCTTGTCGGCGTCCAGGATCGGCATGCCGTAGATCGGGCTCCCCTTGTCGGTCCGGGCCGCCGGGTTCACCGTGTCGTTGGCGCCCACCACGAGTACGACGTCGGCCTGCGGGAACTCGGAGTTGATGTGCTCGAGGTCGTACAGCTGGTCGTACGGCACGTCGGCCTCGGCAAGCAGGACGTTCATGTGGCCCGGCATGCGGCCGGCCACGGGGTGGATCGCGAACTTCACGTCGACGCCGCGCTTCATCAGCACGTCGGAGAGCTCCCGGATCTTGTACTGCGCCTGCGCGGCGGCCATGCCGTAGCCGGGCGCGACGATGACGGAACGCGCGGCGTCCAGGATCATCGCGGTCTCCTCGGGGCTCACGCTCCGCACCGGCCGCTCCTCGATCGAGCCGACCGTCTCCTGGGCGCCGAACCCGCCGAACAGGACGTTCATGAACGACCGGTTCATCGCCCGGCACATGATGATCGACAGGAACAGACCGGAGGACCCGTCCAGCGAGCCGGCGATGATCAGCAGCTTGTTGTTCAAGACGAAGCCCATCATCGCCGCCGACAGGCCGGCGTAGCCGTTGAGCAGCGAGATCACGGTCGGCATGTCGGCGCCGCCGATCCGGATCACGAGCATCACGCCGAACACGAGCGAGATCACGATGATGAACGGGAACAGGGCGGCCTTCGCCGGGTGGTAGACGAGGATCCCGACGAGGGTCAGCGCCGAGCCGAGCACGGCCAGGTTCACGATGTTCTGACCCCTGTAGATCCACGGCCGGTCGCGAACGATCCCCTGGAGCTTCCCGGCGGCCATCAGCGACCCCGTGAAGGTCAGGAACCCGAGCACCACCTCGAGGCCGAGCGCGATCATCGTCGTCTTGTCGATGGCCGGCCTCTGCAGGTAGTACTCGGCGGTTCCGACGAGGCCGGCGGCGAGCGCGCCGAACGCGTGGGACAGCGCGGTCCGCTGCGGCACCGCGGTCATGGGTACGAGCAGGCCGAGCGGCACGCCCAGCGCCGTGCCGAGGACCAGCGCGATCGCGATCCACTGGAACTCGACGATATCGGTCTTCATCAGCGTGGCGACGATGGCCACCGCCATGCCGATCTCGCCGGTGTGGACGCCCCGGCGAGCGGTCAGCGGGTGGGACAGCCACTTCAGCGCGAGGACGAAGCACGCGGAGGCGAACAGATACGCGAGGGGGATGATGACGTCTTTCACATCGTTCACGGCGTCACCTCCTGCGTCTGGGGCGCGGGTTCCTTCTTCTTCGGAGCCTCACGTCTGCGGAACATCTTCAGCATCCGGTCGGTGATCAGGAAGCCGCTCACGACGTTCGTCATCGAGGCGAAGACCGCGACCGAGCCCAGCACCGTCGCGAGCTTCCCCTCAGCCGCGCCGGCGAGGATCAGCGACCCGACGAGCGAGATCGCGGAGATCGCGTTGGTCAGGGACATCAGGGGCGTGTGCAGCAGACCGGGCACGCGCGTGATGACCTGGAAACCGAGGAACGAGGCCAGCACGAAGACGAACAGACCGATCTCAAGCTTGCTCGACATGCTCCACCTCCCCGAGTGCCTCGAGCACCCGTTTCTGGAAGATCTCTCCCGCGTACGCGACCAGCGTGCCCTTGGTGATCTCGTCCTCGAGGTCGAGATCGAGCTTCCCCTCCTTCACGAGGTGGAGCAGGAACGCCGTCATGTTCTTCGCGTACATCTGGCTCGCCTCGTAGGGCACGGTCGCCGGCAGGTTCGTCGGGCCGAGGACCGTCACGCCGTTGTCCGTGACGACGGGCTGGTCGGCCAGCGTGACCTCGCAGTTGCCGCCGCGTTCGGCGGCGCAGTCGACGATCACGCTCCCGTGCTCCATCCCGCGCACGGCTTCCTCGGTGATGAGCACCGGCGCGCGCTTGCCGGGGATCAGCGCTGTGGTGATCACCACGTCGCACCCCGCGACCACCTGCGCCATCAGCTCCTGCTGACGCTTGTAGAAGGCCTCGCCGAGCTCCTTGGCGTAGCCCGACTGGTCCTCCGCGTCGCCCGGTTCGAGGGGCAGCAGCACCGCCCGCGCGCCGAGGCTCTCGATGTCCTCCTGCGCGGCGGGACGCACGTCGTAGCCCTGGACGACCGCACCGAGGCGCCTCGCCGTCGCGATCGCCATGAGCCCGGCGACGCCGGCCCCGATCACGAACACCTGTACCGGCGGGACGGTGCCGGCGGCGGTCGTCATCATCGGGAACACCTTGGGCAGCAGGTTGGCGGCCATGAGGACGGCCTTGTAGCCGGCCACGGTCGCCTGCGAGGAGAGCACGTCCATGCTCTGGGCCCGCGAGATCCGCGGTAGGGACTCCATCGCGAAGGCGGACACCTTGCGCTCGGCAAGCTGGCGGACGCCCGCCGGGTAGCCGAGCGGGTCGGCGAGCCCGACGACCACCTGGTTCGGGCGCATCCGGTCGAGGTCGTCGCGCCCGGCGTCGGGGTTGGCGCCGAAGGTGCGGACCTGGACCACGACGTCGGCCCCGAAGACGTCGGTCCGCGATCCGACGGTAGCGCCGTGCTCGCGGTACATGTCGTCGGGGAATCCGGCGGCCGCTCCCGCTCCGGTCTCGACGACCACGTTGATCCCGGCCTTCGTGAGCGTCGGAAGCACCGTTGGGACGAGCGCGACCCGCGTCTCGCCTGGATAGGTCTCCCGAGGCACGCCCACGAGGACTCGTATCTCACTCACGGTAGTCACCTCGCTACGTTGCCAGCCGCTTCAACATCGCAGAACACCTCGCAGGCGCTTACCGCCGCACGGCCCGTCTACCTCGGGACTTCCGGCCGGGGGACCCGGAGCGTCTGCCTCGGGCACCGAGCTCCCGCCGGAGCGCCGGGAGGGGCAGCGACCCGAGCGCGAGCAACCGATCGTGGAACGCGGGGAGCGAGAAGCTCGCCCCCTCGCGCTCGGTCGCCTCGGCGCGCTGCCGCTCGATCTCGAACTGGCCGATCTTGTAGGAGAGTGCCTGGCCCGGGAGCGTGATGTAGCGGTCGGTCTCGATCACCGCGTCGACGTGGGGGACGCCTGCCTCTTCGAGTTGCTCGATCGCGCGCTCCCGGCTCCAGGCGAACGCGTGGATCCCCGTGTCGACGACGAGCCGGGCGGCCCGTTCGGCCTGCGCGTCGAGCATCCCGAGGCGCTCGACGTCGCCGTCGAACAGCCCCATCTCGTCGGCGAGCCGCTCGCTGTACAGGCCCCATCCTTCCGCGAACGCGGCGCCGGCCAAGAGGCCGCCGAACCGGCGGAGCGTCGGGCGATCGCCCATCTCCTGCTCGATCGCGATCTGGAGGTGATGGCCCGGGTTCGCCTCGTGGTACGTCGTCGTTGCCAGGTGATGGAGCGGCCGGCTCTCGAGGTCGTAGGCGTTCACGTAGTAGATGCCGGGGCGCGAGCCGTCCTCCGACGGCGGCTGGTAGAAGGCGAAGGGCATGTCGGCCTCGCGGAACTCCTCGACCGGGCGCACCTCGCAGTTGGCGCTCGGCATCCGCCCGAAGAACCTGCGCGCCGCATCCCAGCCGCGCTGCACCTGCTCCTCGGCGAGGCGCACGAGCGCATCCTTCGACGCGGGACGGTTGCGCCCGCTGGCGTCGAGCTCGCGGATCGCCGTCGCCGCGTCGGGATAGCCCAGGCGCTCGGCGCAGAGCCGGCGCTCCTCCTGGATCTTCTCGAGGTCCTCCAGGCCGAGCTCGTGCACCTCGCGCGCCTCGAGCGGCAGAGTCGTGAACGAGAGGATCTCGGCTTCGTAGATCGCCTCGCCGTCGCGCAGCGCGTACAGGCCGATCGTCTCCGTCGCGTGCGGCAGATACTCGCGGAGCGTCGCGAGGTAGCCCTCGAGCGCCGGCATCGCGGCGTCGCGCAGCACGGCCGCGACGCGCTCGCGGCCGGCGGCGTCGTCCTCGGGGACGGGCACGATCGCCGGCGAGCTTTCGGCCGGCGTCGCGATCAACCGTTCGACCTGCGCGAGGGTCCGCTCGACCACGACGCGAGGCGCGGTGACGCCGGCGGCCACGCTGTCGCGCGCGACCCCGTTCACGGCTGCGAAGTAGTCGGGCGTGGCGGACAGGCGCGCCAGGTAGCGCTCGAGTCGCTCCGGCGTATCGGCTCGCTGGATCGACCCGAGCTCGCCGAGCAGCTGACCCGGGCCCCACAGGTGGCTCACGACCTGCAGGCGATCCAACCGGTGCTGGACGGCGGCGACCTCACGCTCCGCGATCGCCTCGAGCATGTCGAGCGACGTTCGCAGGCCCGCGTCGGGGAGATCGCGGTCGAGCCGGGCGAGCTCGGCGAGGGCGGCGGCGGCAGCCGCTTCACGGCGCGCGAGCCCCGCTTCGCTCGGGTCGGGTAGCCGGTCGTCGAACCGCTCGTCGCCGACCATCGTGCCGAGGGTCGGGTCGAGCTCGAGGAGCTGCTCCCAGTAGCGGTCGACCGAGGTTCGGGCGGCGTTCTCGGCGTCGGTCATGCGTTCCCCTCCAGGCTCACTTCCGGCCTTGCTCTCCGGATCGCCCAATCCTAGCCGCGTGGGTGGACCGCGCCTCTCGTGGGCGTGTCTCGTACCCTGGGGACATGGCGCCCCCCGCAACCGACCGCCAGCGCGCACGCAGGGTCGCGCGCCGCGGGACCGCCGCGCTCCTCGCGCTCGTCGTGCTGCTCGGCGTGTCCGAACTCGCCGACGGCCCATCGCCGCGCCCCGCCTTGGCCGGCCCGAGCGCGCCGATCGAGGTCTATCGGGGCCTCGGTACGTGGATCGACATCTACGACGACTCCGCTTGGGGCGACCCTGCCGGGACCGTCGCGGCGATGAAGGCCCACGGGGTTCGCACGCTCTACCTCGAGACGTCGAACTTCAACCGTGGGAAGGCGTTCGTGTTCCCCGACGGCGTGCAGGCGTTCGTCGACGCCGCGCACGTGAACGATGTCGCGATCGTCGCCTGGTACCTGCCGGGCTTCGACGACCTCGCGCGCGACCTGCGCCGGTCGATGGCGGCGATCCGCTACAGGACGCCGTCGGGGAACGGGTTCGACTCGTTCGCGCTCGACATCGAGTCGCCGCAGGTGGCGGACCCGGCGGTACGGACGCGGCGGCTGCTGGACCTATCGCAGCGGATCCGGGACGCGGTCGGCGCCGACTACCCGCTCGGCGCGATCATCCCGTCGCCCCTGCGGGTGCGGAAGAGCTCGTCGTACTGGCCCGACTTCCCGTACCCGCAGCTAGCGCAGCTGTACGACGCGTTCCTGCCGATGACGTACTTCACGGGGCGCGTGTCGGGGGAGCTTGGGGCGCATCGGTACACCACAGGCAACATCCGCATCATCCGGGAGGAGACCGGCGTGCCGACCGTGCCGATCCACGTGATCGGGGGCATCGCCGGGGGCGCGACGCGGCTGGAGACACGCGGCTTCGTCCATGCGGTGCGCGAGCACGGGATCATCGGCGCGAGCTTCTACACGTTCCCGACCATCACCGAGCGGGAGTGGTTGGAGCTCGCGAACGTCCCTGCGAACCCCGTCGAGTCGCCCGCGCTGCCGGTCGGCTTCGACTGCACGGAGGGCCTCGGGAACATCCCCGGTGGCGACGCGACCCACCCGAAGGAGGTCGTCTACCACACCAAGGGGCACGCGGGCTCGTGGCGCCTCGTCTACCAGGGTTTCGATCTCCAGAAGGGCGAGGTCACGATCTACGTGAACTGGCACGAGCTCGCGAAGGCCGCGCCGACCGAGGCCGGCGCGTGGTCCGCCACCCACGGGCGCCTCGTCCCCGACGAGTGGCTGAACGACGCGAGCCCGAACTACATCGCGTTCGTCGCTAAGGGCGCCGATCCGAACTGGACGGACTGGGGCGTGCGGGCCGCCAACCTCGTGCCGACGCCGTCGGCGACGGCGTCGCCGACGGCGTCGCCGACCTAGAGCCCTATCGGCTGGCGGATCACCGTCCGCATCCGCTCCGGCGCGCAGCGCTTCGGGTCGGACAGGTAGATCTCGTGGTGCCGGCCGCGGACCGGGTAGTCGTGCTCCGAGATGAACGCGTGCAGCTTCCGGATCGTCGGCGCCTCGTCCTCGTAGCGACCGATGTGCAGGATCTGCGCCGACAGCCCCTCGCGGAAGCCGTCGAGCCGCATCTTGCGCAGCGCCGGGAACCTGCGCTTGTGCGCCGCCTCGTGAGCGGCCGCGCGTACCAGGTCCTGGTTGATGACCGGAGGCTGCGCGACCATCGCGGTCCACCGCCACGTCGAGCGGTCGTCGGCATCGAACCTCTTCTCGTCGGTCCACCAGAGGCTCTCGAGCGGCATGACCGTGTAGTCGTCCTCGGGATCCACGCGCTTGATCGTGAACTTCAGTGCGTAGGAGACGGTGAAGAGCGCGTCGATCGCCTCCGCGTAGGTGTGCGAGGTCGCGGGGTCGCCCCGACCGTCGATCATGAGGAACTGCATCTCCGGGACGTCGACGAGCACGGGCTGATTGGCGGGCGGGAAGTAGAGCCGCCGCATGGTCCGCTTCAGGTCGAGCTTCGTCAACGCCGCCACTCCTCTCGGCGGCCAAGCTAGCCAGCGGCCGGGTCGGTCGTTAGGGGCGAACGACCCGTCGGCACCTGAACCCACGGCCCGAGAAGACTCCGGCCGACCGGTCCCGCGGGTGCCTGCGCCGGACGCGAGCGAGCGGCCCCGCCGGTCGCTAGCATGCTCGGGGCCGACAAGGAGGAAGAGATGCTGCTCGAGGCGAAGAAGCTCTTGATGACCGGGGTGCTCACGCCGGAGAGCATCGCGTTCGCGGCCGCACAGATCGCGCAGGAGCAGGGCGCCGAGGTCGTCCTGACGTCGTTCGGCCGCGCGATGGGCCTCACCGAGAAGAGCGCGCGCCGGCTGCCGACGCCGGTCGACGTCCTCGAGATGGACGCGAACGACCCCGAGCAGATCGCAGCCGTCGCCGCTGAGCTCACGGGACGGTGGGGGAGCCTCGACGGGTTCCTGCACGCGATCGCGTTCGCGCCGCAGGATGCCCTCGGCGGCAACTTCCTGAACACGCCGTGGGAGAGCGTCGCGATGGCGGTGAGGACGAGCGCGTACTCGCTGAAAGCGATCGCCGTGGAGCTGCTGCCGCTCATGAAGGAGCACGGCGGCGGCATCGTGAGTCTTGACTTCGACGCGCGGTTCGCCTGGCCGCTGTACGACTGGATGGGCGTCGCGAAGGCGGGTCTGGAGGCCGTGACGCGCTACCTCGCCCGCGACCTCGGGAAGCACCGCATCCGCGTGAACTGCGTTTCGGCGGGACCGCTTCGGACGGTCGCGGCGAGGGGGATCCCCGGGTTCGAGACGATCGCCGACGCGTGGGCGGACCGCGCGCCGCTCGGCTGGGATACGGGCGACCCGATGCCGGTCGCGCGGACGGTCGCGTTCCTGATGTCGGACTGGGCCTCCGGGATCACCGGGGAGATCGTCCACGTGGACGGCGGGTACCACGCGATCGGTGCCGCCTCGCCCGGTGCCGCCTCGCCCGGCGCGTAGCCGTCCCGGGAAGACCGCTACGGCAGCTCTGCGGCCGTGAGCTGTGCGGCGTAGGGCCCCCGCCCGGCGACGCACGCGGCGCCGCACCGCGCGGCGAGCGCGAGCGCGTCCTCGACCCCGAGCCGCGCGCCGAGCGCGTACGTGAGGCCGGCGGCGAAGCTGTCGCCGCCGCCGTAGGTGTCGACGACGCCGCCGGAGGGCGGTGGGACCCGGAACGTCCCCCGTCGGCCGTCGGCTGTCACCCACCTCCCTCCGTTCGCGCCGTCGGTCAGCACGGCCAGCCGCGGCATGCGCTTGAGCGCTCTCGGGTCGTAGCGCTCGGACGGGTCGCGGGCGCTCCCGACGACGGCGTCGAGCGGGAAGTCGGCCTGCGCCAGAACGTCGAGCACGCGGCTCGTCCCGACCAGCACACGGGCCCGTCTCGCCGCCGCGAGAGCGCCGAGGTCGCCGGCCGTGAAGTACACGGCGTCGGTCTGCGCGAGCTCGTTCCAGGGGAGCGGGTCCGACTCATTGGGCTGGAGGCGTTCCCCTAGCGTCGTGATCGTCCGCTCACCGCTCGGGTCGATGAAGGTCACGGCCCGGCGCGTCACCGCGCTGCGCCTGGCCGCTTCGACCCGAGGGCCGAGCGCCTCGAGCTCGAGGTGCGCCCGCTTGCCGACGGTGTCCTTGCCGAGCGCGGTGTAGAAGGTGCAGTCGCCCGAGAGCTTCTGGAGCTGCACCGCGGCCACCGATCCGCCGCCGCCTGGCTCCTCCCACCAATCGAGCGCGTGCGCGATGTCGCCGGCGGAAGGCACGCGCTCGACCCGCGCGAACTCCACCCACTCCACGTGCCCGACGACCGCGGTTCGCATGGGTTGCTCCTATGTCAAGCCGCGACGGCCGTCAAGCCGTCGGCAGGCTGGTTCATCGATGTCATGGTCTTGAACACCACCCTCGAGAGGTGTCGCTTTAGGGCTCGGATCGCTTCGGTCTTAC
>Ga0315281_10000798_pt1 | contig 45549 bp, 60 predicted proteins | sample YL17G07_0_MG_FD_204540 | JGI IMG/M metagenome (GOLD analysis project Ga0315281, IMG submission 204540) | Sediment microbial communities from Yellowstone Lake, YNP, Wyoming, USA - YL17G07_0 | ecosystem: Environmental > Aquatic > Freshwater > Lake > Sediment | place: USA: Wyoming | collected...
ATCACGATCATAAAAAACTCCTTGGAGGTAAGATACCCTTGCTTATTGAAGTTCTGATTTACCTTGCCAAAAAGATATTTCTCCTGATCGTAATACTTTAAGTATTTCCGGAGGTCTCTCATAGGGCAGGTGGTGGATTATTGGAAAACAGTTTGCTCCAGTCAGCGTCGAGATCGGTAATCTGCCAGTAGCGACCATCTTCGGCTCGGGTAAGAACGTATCGCATCTCCACTTCGTCAGCTGTCTCCGCTGGGGCAACTAAGTAGGTTTTGCCTTGGCTAGTTTCTAATTTGAACTTGCTTAGATCCTCTTTAGTGATGGGAAGGCTGCTCGCTTCTCCTCCCGAGTCCCCTGAGTTTAATGTCCCAGTAATGCTGTCCTTAATACCAGTTATGAGCTGCTCTTTCAACATAGGCTTCATGTTCTCAATCAGCCCTGAGCCGAGCATCATTCCCAACATTCCAAATGGATCATCAGTTTTGGACGCTTCCGCCATCATGGCCGAGGTGAATTTTGGCCAGACATTATCCATTAATTTATCTACATTGATAAATCGCATGGCTTTGTCGGCATCATGATTAATAGCGGCTTGCTTCATTTGCCACACTGAATATTGAGGTGTGCCAATAAACCAATAGGCCCCTGCTCCCAAAATGACGACGGCAGCTGCCCCATACAGGAACCACTTATGTTTTATAAAACCGAGGGGGATTTTAACGGAAATGTGGCTGGGTAAAGATTTTCTCTTCATGAACAAATCAGTTTATATCTTCTGCTAACTGATGGATAACCTCTTCCAGGGTTTTAACATTGACCTTCCCCCACGACCATTTGGCTAACTTATAGAAGCTAACATCCCGATGAGGAAGTATCTCCGCCCCGGGAATCGCCTTCTTGATTACGTTTTCCAAAATATCAGCTACTGAGGCATCGGCTAAGAACTGGGGCCCTCCGCCCTCAAAATTGGGATCAATATGCAGCATGATCGTTACTCTGTACCCAGGACGAGTGCCAATGTAGAAATTAAGATACTTGGGCGTTCTTTTTGCACTGACGCCGGAGATCACTAGCCGACCATCAAAGATGCTGTTAAATAGTTCCAGATACTGTTTGATAGTTGTTGAATTGTCATAAGCCAACAGGAAATCATCATCGCTCGGAATAGGTTGTTGAGATCTGGACGACACCTGCTTTTTAGTGCCGGCACCGAACAACTTCGGAATCACAATCTCCAAATCGTTAAATTTATAGTATTCTAACTCAACGGCATAGATATCAAACTTGCTGTTTTGGTTGAGATAGCCGATCAAATCTTTGAGACGGTCATCCAAGTGGTCCATTAAGACCACAAACTTATAACTGCTGTCATCTAACTTAATTCGGACATTATCCCAAAGCTGTTGAGCCCCGGCGGCATCCAGGCCGAGTTCGTCTTGAAGGCGTTCGAATAGTCCTTGATTAAAATGTTGTCTTACTTCCTGCTCGATCTTGGCAGTAAATTCATCCCAGTCGGTATCATGTTTCCACAACGAAGCACCGTAATCTAATACCTGAGCTACTACTCTACGCTTATCCGGGTTCTTGTAGAGCTTGGTCTCGATGAGATAAATATCTCCGTCGGTATCTATAGCGAAGGCATCTATCGGACCGCTTTCGGTTGAGTATTCCCGGGCCAGAATGATCGGACGGGCATTGTCCTTGATATCGTAAAGCGGAATTACCCCCGGATTCTCGTAGATATATTTCTGCAATGCGTCTTCCTGCTCGAATCGGGACTGTTCTATCTTTTGAGCATTCTTCCCAGATTTTGAAATGATGATGGCCATGGGGTTTGCCTTTCCGGTGAGTCACCCTGGCCTCTGATGATAATCAAAAGAGGGCAGACCTCACACTTAGTCAACCCATGACTTCTACTCCGAAGAATAGTCATCACGGTAAGTAGAGCATCTGCCCACCTCTAACCGTGATGACGGAGAAAAAGTACTACAATTCGGAGTTTTCAATATATGCAAAAGCCATGGGTTGACGATGCCATCATAGCATAAAAACCTCCTCTGGGAAGGGGTTTGCTGGTTCTAGAATAGGGGCTTGTGGGTAGGGGGACGGGTCGGAATAACTACCCGCACTTGCTGGCAGGGGTAGAGGGAATCGAACCCCCGTCTGATCTTTTGGAGAGACCCGTCCTACCACTGAACGATACCCCTATTTACAAATGCTAGAAAGTGCTGCCAGAAGGCCAAAAACCTCCCTCGCGATTAGCTTATCATAGTAGTTTATGGTAATACAGCCCTGATAATTAGCCCTTTGACGAATCCCAGTGTGTGGCTTCCGATATGATTTATAAAACTGCTGCGGCGGGATGCTTGTCAGTTTTGACCAAAAGGCAATTTGCTTTCTCTCATTATGGTAATCGTGCAGGTGAATCATGGCGCGAAACTTATCAGATCTCACGTCAAATCCCTTTTTTAACATTAATAGAAAAAACTTTACGAGTGCGGGATCGGAATTAGCAAATTTCAAAATATTGTCAGCCCCCTTGGCGCCCTCACACCAATAAATCAAAGCGGTATACAGCTTAGCCTGTTTAGAGGTTACCCGGCTCGCTGAATTGACAACGAGTCGGCCCAAACGCAGAAAGTGCTCCCTCTCTGATTTTGTTTTAGCCATCTGTCTCTGGGCTGATACCAACACACCAAGCCGAACGCGTGACCGAAGGCGGGCTTGCGCCTTGGGCCCCAAGGCAATGTCCCGAGCCCAAAGCGAAGCAGTGCTTTGGGCAACCGATACTCTGCTGGCAATCTCCTTGATAGAGTACCCTTGCCTACGCAGGATAATCGCTTTTTGTTTAGCCGCCAGTTTCATATCAAACCACCGCCATGCGTTACATAACCATTATAGCATATCGACCGACACAAAAGCGGGCCATGGAAAGCTAGCTCTAGTAAGCGTTTTTTGTTTATTGCTGGATTCCCGATCAGGTCGGGAATGACAAAGAAAGTTATTTGGTTTCTTTATGGAGGGTGGTCTTTTTGCAGATGCGGCAGAATTTTTTGCGAGACAACCGGTCCGGCGTATTGGTCGGATTCTTGCGGGTGGAATAGACGCCCTGCTTACATTCAGAACACATCAACCTGATGATGGGGCGTTTGACTTTTCTAGTGATTTTTCCCTTTTTCGGCATGGTGATTGATTATTATTTAAGATCCTTCGACTCGGTTTACGCCTCGCTCAGGATGACAATATAGGAGTTAGGCTTTTTTGATCTGGAGGAAGTCTAGTTCGACGGGAGTTTCGCGGCCGAAGATAGAAACCAGCACCTTGATCTTGCCTTTTTCTTCGTCAATTTCGGAAACGGAACCATCATAATTTTTAAACGGGCCGTCTTTGATGTGGACCAGATCGCCGATATTAACATCGATCTTGTACTTGGGTTCCTCCACATCCATCCGTTTGAAGATAGCCCTAAGTTCACTATCGGAAACTGGAACCGGCACGGTGCCGGAGCCGATAAAGCCGGTGACATTGGGAGTGTTACGGACAACATACCAAGAATCTTCGGTCACTTTCATATTCACCAAGACATAACCCGGGAACATTTTCTTTTCGACTATCTTGCGTTTGCCATTCTTAATTTCGATCTGGTTTTCTTTCGGCACTAAAACATCAAAAATCTTATCCTGCATATCCAAAGAACTGATGCGTTGCTTCAGGCTTTCAGCCACCGCGTCTTCATAGCCGGAATAGGTGTGCAGAACATACCACTGCCCGGGCCACTTTTGAGAAAGCGAGGCGGCGGTATCGGCGGAGGGGGCGGGTTCCTCTTCGATGGCTTCCTCCTTCGCTAAAGCTCCCTCCTTCGCCGAGGCTTCGGAGGGCTCGCCGTCGGAGGACTGCGCCTCCGGCTTGTCGGATAAGGTCTCTTCTTCAACAGGTTTAGGATTTTCGGAAAATTCGCCTGTGGCTTCCAAGTCTTCCAACTCGGCTAAGTCGCCCTTGGTTTCGGTCACGCTAGTGGACGGACTTTCAGCCTCCACCTCGGCTTCAGCCATCTCCTCTTCGGGAGTTTCGATATTTTCAGCGCCCTCCACGGGAGCGGCTTGTTCGATCACTTCTTCGTCTGTTCGTTCTGGTTGTGGTGATTCATCATCCATCATTATTGGGTGGTGTTGGTAACGGGAGTGACTTGAATATCGCTGGGGTTGGCAGGAGAACCGGACTTAAGCTGTTCGGCATAATTGGTTATCCATTTAATACTGGTGGTTAAACCAAAATCCACGGCGGTGAGATAAAGCATAAACAGAACCGAGATACCGATCACGATCAAGGTCAGATTAATGGCGGCTTGGCGCGTGGGCCAAGTGACCTTGGCCAGCTCCACGCGGGCTTCATGGATGAATTTGGTAATTGCTTTTAGCATAGTAGATGAATAATCGGGTAGCCCCTCGACGTTGCTCGGGGCGAAACGGTAGCGGAGCTATCGTTTCGAGAATTGGGGCGCCCGGCGAGCACGCTTAAGACCAAACTTCTTGCGCTCTTTGGCGCGGGCATCACGGGTCAGAAAACCCGTCTTTTTCAGCGCAGATTTGAGATTCACGTCAAAGGCGACCAGCGCCCGAGCGGCACCATGGCGGATCGCATCGGCTTGAGCCGCCATTCCACCGCCGTGAACGCGTACAGAAATATTAAAATCTTTCAGCATACCGACCGCCTCGAGCGGTTGGTAGATGCGGGCAACTAAATCCTTAGGGCTAAAATAACGGCCGCCAACTTGGCCATTGATGACCGTAATTTTGCCATCGCCCTTATACAAACGCACTTGAGCGGTGGCGGTTTTGCGGCGACCGACGCCGTAAAAATACTGACCAGAAAGTTTAAGCGTTTGTTCCATAATATTTAGCTTGATAGCGAGATAGCTTGATAGCTTGATAGTGAAATAGTTGTTTGGCTATTAGTCTATTAAGCTATTTGGCTATTAGTCTATAAGTCTACTGTGATCGGGTTTTGGCCGGCGTGCGGATGTTCGCTTCCAGCATACACCTTGAGTCGCTTCAGCATCACAGTGCCTAATTTGTTTTTGGGCAGCATCCCGGCAATAGCGTGGCTAACCACCCGCGTGGGAAATGAACCGGCAAGCACTTGGGCGGGAGTTTTCTCGCGCAGGCCTCCCGGATAACCGGAATGAGAGACATAGGTCTTACCCGCCAATTTATTGCCGGTGAATTTGATGCTCCCGGCGTTGATAATTACCACGTTGGTTTTTGCATCCACCGCCCGATTGAAAGTGGCTTTGTCCTTGCCCATCAAAAGTTTGGTCACCTTGACCGCCAACCGCCCCGGTACTTTGTCTTTGGCGTCAACCAAAAACCAGCGTTCGGGAAGTGTTTGACTTGGCATGTGAGGTGTAGCTTTTTGCATAATCGCTTTTTTAGATCCTGAAACAAGTTCAGGATGACAATAATGAGTTATACGAATTCGATTATGGCAACCGGCGCGGCGTCCCCCGCGCGGTAGCCTTTTTTAATAATGCGGACGTATCCGCCTGTACGCTGTTTGTAGCGAGGGGCAAGCACTTGCAGCATTTTTTTTACGACCACCTGATCATTGTACAAAGCTTTCATTAAGCGCTGTTTCGCGGCTAAATTCCCCCGCTTAGCCGTAGTCATCAACCGTTCGATCTTGGGTTTCAGTGTTTTAGCTTTCGCGGTGGTGGTAACAATGCGTTCATGCAGGATCAAAGCAGTGAGCAAGTTGCGCAACAGGGCAGTGCGCTGCCTTCTCACCCGTCCCAGTTTTCTCCCCTCGATTAGGTGGCGCATTACTGTGATGAATTAAACTTTAAGCCCAGCTCTTCCAGCTTGCTGGTAATTTCATCGAGGGCCTTGGCTCCCAAACCCTTCAATTCGCTAAGCCGCGTGGGGCCAAGCTCCAAAATTTCACTGACCTTGCTGATACCGTTGTTGGTGAGCGCATTAGTAGTACGCACCGACAGATTAACCTCATCAATGCTGAAATCTTTGGCATCGATAGCGGCGGCTTCCTCCTGCGGCTCGCCTACCGGTAAGCTCTCTAAGTCAACGCCAAAAATGCTAAGTTGGCGGGCAAAGATCTGCGCGCTTTGGCGCATGGCCTCTTCGGGAGTAATGGTGCCGTCGGTTAATACATTCAGGGTAAGTTTGTCATAATTGATCATTTCACCCACCCGGGTCGGCTCGACATTGAACATTACTTTGATCACCGGGGAAAAGGCAGCGTCCACGGCAATGGTGCCGATGGAAAAACCCTTCTCATCCATTGCTTCGCTGGGGAGATATCCCCTGCCCCGGGCGACCTGAATTTCCATTTCCAGAGCACCTTTTTCCGCCACGGTAGCAATGTACTGATCGGGATTGACGAGGGTGACCGAAGAGGGAATGTCCAGTTCTTTACCGGTGATCTCGCCCGTCTTGGCTGATTTGAACTTCAAGGCGACTGGGCCATCATCGTGCAGCAGAAAGCGCAATTTCTTGAGGTTAAGAATAACCTGCACCCCGTCCTCCGTGATGCCGGGGATAGGCGAGAATTCGTGCTCAACACCGGCAATTTTCACGGCGACTACCGCCGCGCCCGGCAAAGAACTTAGCAACACGCGGCGCAATGCGTTGCCCAGCGTTGTGCCATAGCCGGGGTAACACGGCTCGATGACGAAGACCGCGCGATTTAACGCTTTTTCTTCGATCTTGATGTTTGGGATGCTGATATCTTCAATCATAGTTTTCCCCACAAAAATTATTATCTCGAATAGAATTCAATGATGATTTTCTCATTAAACGGCGCTTCGATCTCTTCGCGGGTAGGCAGAGAGAGCACCTGAATAGTAAGCTCGGCGGGGTCCACCTTGAGCCAAGAAGTGGGTTTGTTGGCTTTGGCAAGTTCCTGAAGCTGCTCTTTCAATGCCTGGTGCAGGCTGGCAAAAGCGATCGCATCGCCGGGTTTAACTTGAAAAGAAGGACTCTTGACTCTGCGCCCATTTACTGTGAGATGGGCGTGGGAAACTAACTGGCGGGCGGCGGGATGGGAATTAGCCCAGCCGGCGCGATAAATTACGTTGTCCAGCCGGCGCTCCAGAGCGGTGAGCAGGGTAATGTCGGTAGAACCATGCTCACGACTGGCCTGCCGGTAATAGCGACGAAGTTGCTTTTCGGTCAAGTGGTAAAAAGCGCGTGCCTTCTGCTTCTCGCGCAACTGCTGAGCATAGCTGGTTAATCTCGCAAAGCCGGCCTTTTTACCGTGCATGCCCGGGGGTTGCTTACGATGCAATTTAACATATTTGGCCGCGACGGAACGGTCACTGCCCAAAGCGAAGCTTTCGCCTAGCCGTCTTGCCCGTTTCATTTTTGGTCCCAACGTTCTTACCATTTTTACTTTGCTTACACCCTGCGAGCCTTGCGCGGCCGAGGGCCATTATGGGGAATGGGGGTAATATCTTTAATTGAAAGAATTTCTAAGCCGCCCTGGGCTACCGAGCGAATGGCGGCTTCCCGGCCGGTGCCGACTCCCTGTACGAAGATGTGCGCTTTCTGCAGGCCGGCGGTAGCAATGGCCTTGGTAACGGCGGCAGTGGTCGCTTTGGAGGCGGCAAAAGAAGTGGATTTCTTGGAGCCCTTAAAGCCCTCCCGCCCACTGGAGCCACTGCTCACAACATTGCCCTCTAAGTCGGTTACAGTGACAAGAGTGTTGTTGAAAGTGGATTTAATATAGATCTTGCCTTCGGCGGCAACCCGTTTAACTTTCTTTTTCTTCTGCTTGGTCTTGGTGGCAACTTTGGCGGCATAAGCCTGCCGCTTGGCTTCGGACTTCTTGCCTTTCTCGACCTTCTTTTGTAAACGCTTCTTGCGAGACATAATTCAAATGTTTAAGTCTTGTCGGAAGATTTCTTGCGGCCGCTGCCCATCGTCATCCGCTTGCCCCGCTTGGTGCGCGCGTTAGTGCGGGTGCGCTGACCGCGAACCGGCAATTTCCGGATGTGCCGCTGGCCGCGGTAGGTGCCCAGGTCTTTCAACCGCTTGATGTTCACTGCGATTTCCCGCCGCAGATCTCCCTCCACCAGTAAATCCTTCTCGATGATACTGCGCAGGCGGGCTTCCTCGTCGGCGGTCAAATCCTTTATCTTAGTAGCGGGATTGATCTGGGTTTGGGCAAGGATTTTGGCGCTTAAGCTGCGCCCGATGCCATAAACAGCCGTCAGAGCGACGTCGATGCGCCGTTCATTGCTCAAGTTGATGCCTGCGACTCTAACTACCATAGACACAAAACGCTAAAAATGGATTATCCCTGACGCTGTTTATGCTTTTTGGTTTTGCAAATAACTCTGACCACTCCCTTGCGCCGGATGATGCGGCAGTTTTTGCAGATCAGTTTGACGGAAGGGCTGACTTTCATCCCGTAGAAGAATTTAGAAGCTATATTCTCTTGCCCGACTTGGGCATTGTTCAATCTATGATACTAACCTGATTACTATCTCGTGTTGATTTATCCAGCAGAGAACATAGCTTTCGCCCAAGGCGTTCTAAATTTCTCTACGGGATTCATCACCTTATTTGTACCTATAGGTGATGCGGCCTTTTTCTATATCGTAGGGGCTCATTTCCACCTTGACCTTGTCGCCCGGCGCGATCTTGATGTAGTGCATGCGCATTTTGCCGGAAATGTGGGCTAGGATAATGTGACCGCCATCAAGCTCTACCCGGAACATCGCATTGGGCAGGGCCTCTTTAATAGTCCCGTCCAGCTCAATAACTTGTTTTTCTGAAAAATTCACCCAGTAGAAGAATTTAGAAGATATATCCTCTTGCCCGACTTGGGCGTTGTCTAATATGCAGCCTAATGTTGTTAGTGGTTCAAAACGTGAGCTATCCAGCAGAGAATATATCTCTCGCCCAAGGCGTTCTAAATTTCTCTACGGGGTCCATAAGTCGCTATACCGCCCACCTTAGCTCTTTAAGAAAGACTTGGGGTCAAAGATAACCGATTGGCGCCGTGATTTTCAGAAGGGGCCGGAAAAATTACTCTGCCATTATTCAATGTTTTCGCAGACTAGTCAAGGATTTTCAGAAGAGTCCGGCAACGATATCGGCCAGAGGGGTGAGTATCTCGGGGCCTTGGGGGGTAATGAGCAAGGTATGCTCAAAGTGGGCGGCGGGCTGCCGATCGACCGTTTCGATGGTCCAGCCGTCCGGAAGCTCGCTCATTTCCTCCTCCCCGAGACCGGCAATTGGCTCAAGCGCCAAGGTCATTCCTGCGCTCAAAAGCAGGCCGGGGTCGCGGGAGCGGAAATTGGGTATCATCGGCTCCTGATGCAGTTCCCTGCCTACCCCGTGGCCGACCAGCGAGCGAAAAATGGTAAGCCCCCTGCCCCGGAGTGTCTGCTCAATGGCAGTCGAAATATCCCCTACCCGGTTGCCTACCCGGGCGGCTTCTGTGCCACTCAGCAGAGCCGTGTAAGTACCTGCCAGCAGCCTTTTGGCGGCAGGGGCGATATTGCCCACCGGAAGGGTTACGGCGGCGTCGGTGTGCCAACCTTTGTAATACAGACCCATATCAATGGCAACTATATCCCCCTCCCGCAGTACATAGTCTTTGGGAATGCCGTGTACCACGGTCTGATTCACCGACAGGCACAAAGCGGCGGGATAGCCCTTGTAGCCCCTGAAGGACGGAATGCCGCCCAGCCGGGCGCTCAATTGATCGGCCATTTCTTCCAGCTCCAGCAGATTTACTCCCGCCCGGACCATTTCTTTTAACGAACGCAAAATCGTGGTCAGGTGATTCCCGCCTTCTTTGAGGTCGGCAATGTCCTGTTCGGTCAACATCATTGCAATACCCGCACGGCGCGATAGATGTCCGCTGTTACTCGACTGATAGTTTGGTTGCCGTTGATGGTAATCAGAAGTTTCTGTTTGCGGTAGTGCGCTAGCAGAGTTTTGGCCTCGCGATGGAATATCCGCAGGCGCTCGGTCAGGGCGGCAACGTTTTGGTCATCAGCGCGGTTCTCAGTGCGCGCGCGCTTCAATAGGCGCTGTTTGGCCGCAGCGATAGGCAATTTAATATATACCATCACGGCAAAGCGGTGGCGGCGAGGCAGCAACTTCTCAAAAAAACGGAGCTGGATGAGATTGCGCGGATAGCCGTCAAAAATGATCAGCCGCCTAAGAGGAGTGGATCCGACAAATTTTTGTACTAATCCGTTCGTAATGCGAACCGGCGCCAATTTACCGGCGGCCAGTAACTGATAGGTCAATATCCCGTCGTGGCTTTGGGAGCGAGAAAAAAGACGCAGGGACGCGCCCATATTGAGATAACGGGCAGACAGCTTTTTCGCGAGCAACCCGGCTTGAGTGCTCTTACCGGAACCCGGACCGCCGTACAAAACAATGTCCGGCCTGCCCGTCCGATAGGGCCTAGATCGCATCATAGCGCTTCATGATCAGCTGGGCCCTAAGTTGCCGCATTAATTCCAGCGCCACGGAAACTACGATCAAAAGGCCGGTGCCGCCCAAGGTCAGGGTTTGAATATGAGTGGCGCCTTGCACAATAGTGGGCAGGACGGCGATCAGCCCAAGGAATATCGCGCCCGCTAAAGTGATGCGGTTGGTAACATAACTCAGAAATTCGACGGTCTGCCGGCCGGGACGAATGCCGGGAATAAAGCCGCCGGATTTTTGGATATTTTCCGACACTTGGTCCGGCTTGAAGATCACCCAAGTATAGAAATAGGTAAAGAACACAACCAAAAGAAAGTAGAGGGCGCCATAGACCCACTGATCCTGAAAAGCGTGCTGGACCCATTGAGCGCCACTGGCCAGCCACGCCGTGCGCGCGGAAGCGAAGAAGGAAGCGATGAGCCCGGGAAAGAGCAGAAGGGAAATAGCGAAAATAATGGGAATTACTCCCGCCTGGTTCACGCGCAAAGGCAGATAGTTGCTCTGTCCCCCATACAGACGATTGCCGCCGCCCCGTCCGGCATAGGCAATGGGGATATTGCGCTGCCCCTCGGTAATGTAAACTACGAAATAAACTGTGGCGACAGCCAAGGCGATAAATACCAGTACCTCGAACAGCTTGCTGGTGTCAAAGAGGGCGACCGTGCTGGCCAGTCCCTGGGGCAGACGAGCGAGAATGCCCGCGAAAATGATCAGGGAAATCCCGTTGCCAATGCCATGCTCGGAAATAAGTTCGCCCAGCCACATCAAAAGAATGGTACCGGCAGTAACTATCAGCAGTATGGCCAGAAGTTTAAGGATAGTGAGTTCGCCCAAAATATTAATATCAGAACGCTGCAGGAGAGCGATCATACCGTAAGCTTGAATGAGAGCGAGGGGTACGGTCAGCAGCCGGGTATATTGGCTCAATTTGCGCCGGCCATATTCGCCTTCTTTTTGCAGCGCCTCGACGCTGGGCAGGGCCATACCCATCAGCTGAATAATAATTGACGCATTGATGAAGGGTGCTACTCCCATCAATGCGATGGAGAACTGGTTTAACGAGCCTCCGGAAAAAAGATCGATCAGTCCCAAGAATTGGTTGCGGGAGAAGACCTGGGCTAAGGCGGCTAAGTCCACCCCGGGCATCGGCGTGTGAGTGATGAGCCGGACGATCAGCAGAATAAGCAAAGTAAAAATAATGCGCATCCGCAGGTCGCGGTGCTTAAAAATCTGCCGGATTGATTCGATAATGTTCACCCTGTAGAAGAATTTAGAAGATATATCCTCTCGCCCGACTTGGACGTTGTCCAATATATGACTTCATCTGATTAAGGTTTTGATAATAAGCTATCCAACAGAGTATATATCCTGCGCCCAAGGCGTTCTAAATTTCTCTACGGGGTTCATTCGCTATTGGATGATCTCAACGCTTCCGCCCTGCTCCTCAATTTTAGCTCGGGCAGAGCCGGAGACGAAATGGACCTGAACGGTGTAGGGGGCAGTAATCCCCCCCTCGCCCAAGATCTTTACTTTGGTGCCCGGCGTGATTTGCCCCTCGGCGATAAGCTGGCGAACGATGATTTGACCGTCCTTGGCATATTTAGCAAGATCTTTTAAATTGATGCGCAGGATCTTGAATCTGCGGTGCGAGCGAAAACCACGACGCTTGGCGAGCCGCCGGATCAGGGGCGTTTGTCCGCCTTCAAAATAGGCTGGTATCTGGCCGCCTGTCCTGGATTTTTGGCCCTTGTTGCCGCGGCCAGAAGTGTTGCCGCCGCCCGCCGATGAACCACGGCCCAACCGCTTGCGGGAGGGATTTTTCTTGATGCCAACTATGTCGTGTAATTGTTCCATAATCTAGCCCTCCTTATTAGCGGGAGATTTTTCAGCGGATAACTTTCCGCGATCTTCGAGCATCTGCCGGGGTGCTTCAACGGAGGTCAATGCCTTGATCGTCGCTACCACATTGCTGATTTTGTTCGATGAGCCTAATACTTTGGCCACCGCATTTTTGACCCCGGCCAATTCGAGCACAACCCGCACTGCCCCGCCAGCAATTAAGCCGGTGCCGGGCCGAGCGGGCCGGATCAGCACCCTGGCGCTCTTGTGGCTACTGCGCACTTGATAGGGCAGAGTGCCTGCCTCGGTGAGAAAGACGGGGGCCACCCGCTTTTTGGCGTCGGCCACCGCTTTAGCGACCGCCGTGGTAACATCGTTGGCCTTGCCCAGACCAAAAGCGATCCGCTTAATGCCGTCGCCAATTACCACCAGCGCCCTAAAGCGCATCCGCTTGCCGCCCTTGACCACGCGGGTAACCCGGTTGATTTCCAAGACCCGCTCCTGAAATTCGGAGGGCGCGGCATGCTGCGGCCGGCGCGAACGACGGTCGCCCCGATTCCCCGCACGATTGGCATATTGAGTATTTTCCATAAAATTTTACTAAAAGATTAATCCGCCGGTGCGAGCGCCCTCGGCGAGCGCCTTGACCTGCCCATGATAGCGATATCTTCCCCGATCTAAGACCACCTTGGTGATCTTTGCCTCCTTGGCTGCGGTAGCGAGCAGGCTGCCCACTTGGGTGGCGCGCTCTATGGGTTTACCGGCGAGTTTCATGCTGGAGGCGGAGACTAATACCCGGCCGTCCGCACCAACAATGCAAGCATAAATATAGCGATTGCTCCGGCGAACGATCACACGGGGCTGGGCGGGGGTTATATGAAGCCTGGCCCGGGAGCGGCGAGCCCGGGTAATGCGTTGCTGCTTAATGCGACGAGGTTCTTTTAACATAGGGGGGATTAGGCTGCCGATGGCTTGCCGGTAGCGGCAGCAGTCTTACCTGCTTTCCGGCGGATAACTTCGTTAAGATACTTGATGCCCTTGCCTTTATAAGGCTCGGGGGGGCGCTTGGAGCGGATAATAGCGGCCACTTGGCCAACTTTTTGTTTATCAATGCCGGAAATAATGATTTGATTTTTATCCAACTTAACATCTATGTCGGGCGGGAAGGGAACTTCCACCAAGTGAGAAAAGCCGATATGCAACACGAGGGATTGGCCCTTCAACTCGGCGCGATAGCCCACACCGTTGATCTCCAAGGTCTTGGCAAAACCCGCGGTTACCCCTTCCACTAAATTATTTAACAGGGAGCGTACCAATCCGTGCAGGGCGCGGGTAGCATGTTCTTCGTTGGCGCGGGCTACCAACAATGCGCCATCTTCTTGCTTCACGGTAATGCCAGCAGGAAGCTCCATCGCGAGCTCACCCTTGGGGCCCTTGACCCCTATTTTATCCCCGGCCACATTAACGGTGACCGAGGCAGGAAGTTGAATTGGCAGTTTGCCGATCTTAGACATATTGGGAATGTATTACCAAATCCTGAACAGTACCTCTCCTCCGATGCCTTTCTTACGCGCTTCGTGGTCGGTCATAAGGCCGGTAGAAGTAGAGATCACCGAAGTGCCTACCCCGCCTAACACTTTGTGCAGGCGCGGAGAAGAACTGTAAATCCGCTGGCCGGGACGGCTGGTGCGCCGAATGCCGTGAATGATAGGCAGCCCCCCGGAGGAATATTTCAAACCTAACTGGAGCCGGCTGAACTTGCTCTTGCCTCCCGCCGGCACCGTAGTCACTTCTTTTATATAGCCCTCTTCCTGCAGGAGTTTAGCGATCGCCTCCCGCAGTTTGGAATACGGCACAGTGAGGGTGTCTTTGCGCACCGCTATGGCATTACGCAGGGCGGTCAACATATCAGCAATGGGGTCGGTCATAGTCATAAAGTTAAATTACCAACTAGCTTTCTTAATGCCCGGCAGATGTCCCTGCCGACTAAGTTCCCTGAAGCAAATACGACAGATGCCAAAGTCTCTCATATATCCGCGTCCCCGTCCACAGATCGAGCAACGCCGCACGATCCGGGTAGAGAACTTGGGTTTCCGATTGGATTTGTTGATTAAAGCTTTACGTGCCATGAAGTTATCTTAAGTTTTTTGAAAGGGAAAGCCCAGAGCCACCAGCAGCGCCTTGGCGGCGGCAGTGGTCTTAGCGGTGGTAACAATAGTAACTTGTAATCCTAATATTTTTTCCACATTCTCAAACACTACTTCCGGGAAGGCGATGTGTTCCCGGATGCCCAGATTAAAACTGCCGTGAGTATCAAAACCCTTATCGGTCAGCCCCTGAAAATCACGGACCCGCGGCAAAGTGACATTGATCAACTTATCCAGAAAATCGTACATCCGCTTCCCCCGCAAAGTGACCATTACGCCGATGGGGGCTTTTTCCCTCAATTTAAAACCAGCAATTGATTTGCGGGCACGGGTCACTACCGGCCGCTGTCCGGTAATTTTGCTCAGTTCGCCGCTTACCACCTCGATCAACTTGGGCTCAATGGTAGCCTTACCGGCGCTGACGTGCACGATCACCTTGCTGACGCGCGGCACCGCGGAGACCGACTTCAAGCCCAAGGACTTCTTTAAGACCGGCAACAATTTTTGGTATTTATCCTTTAACATAAGCAATAATGGCCTGACAATTCTTACAAATTCTTTCTTTCTTGGTACCAACGATCTTGTGCCCGACGCGCGTGGGCTGATGGCAGTTGGCGCAAAGCAGCATAACCTTTGAAGCGTGGATGGGCAGAACTTTTTCGGTAATGCCGCCGGGGGCGCCGGCGCGGGCAGCCTTGCGCAGATGCCGCTTGTATACATTCAGACCCTCTAACTTAACCTGATGATTCTGGGGGTCAATTACCAAAATGGTGCCAGTCTTACCGCGATCCTTGCCTTTTACCACCAACACTTTGTCGCCTTTGTGTAACTTCATTGCGTTAGAGCACCTCCGGGGCTAGGGAGATAATTTTCATAAAATTTTTATCGCGCAGCTCGCGGGCAACCGGGCCAAACACGCGAGTGCCGCGGGGTTGTTTCTGATTATCGATGATCACCACCGCATTATCGTCAAACCGGATATAGCTGCCATCGGAGCGGCGGGTGGCGTGTTTGGTCCGCACAATAACCCCTTTAACCACCTCCTTTTTCTTAACTACGCCAGTAGCCGCGGCTTCCTTGACCGCGCAGACCACTATGTCCCCCAGACCGGCATAACGGCGGCGGGAGCCGCCCAATACTTTAAAGCAGCGCACCGCCTTGGCGCCGGTGTTGTCCGCAACCTTTAAATTGGTTCCTTCTTGGATCATACGGCGGTAACAGTTTTATGCTTGATAATCTTGATCACCTCCCAATGTTTGGTTTTGCTTAAGGGGCGCGTCTCGCCAATTACTACGGTATCACCCGCCACTACGGCGTTGTCAGCATCGTGGACGGCAAATCGCTTGGTCTTGCGCACCCGTTTTTTATAAAGTGGGTGGGCGATCTGGGTATCGACGCGCACGATGACGGTCTGCTGACCGGCGCGAGAAATGGCAATGCCGGTTTTTTGCTGTTTAACTTTCTCCATGTTGTATCGCCTCCAACAAAATTTTCTCGTTATGAACAGTTTCCATTTGGGCAATGGTGCGCCGGAGCGCCTTGATCTGATGGTAGCTTTTTAATTTACCGATCGTGAGCTGATTCTTAAGATCCTGCAGTTTGGCGCGGGCGTTGGCCAATTCCTTGAGCAGGGCTTTATCGTCCAGCTTGCGATAATCAGCAATAGTGGTTTTCGTCTTGGCCATAGGTTACACCTTAGTGACAAACTTAGTCTTAACGGGGAGTTTATGCCCGGCTAGCCTTAACGCGCGTTCGGCCACCCCCTTCGGCACCCCATCCATTTCAAACATTACCGTGCCCGGCTTGACGGTGGCGACAAAATGACTGACTGCCCCCTTGCCGCCACCCATGCGGGTCTCATTGGGGGTGGCAGTAACCGCCTGATGAGGAAAAATGCGGATCCAGACTTTGCCTTCGCGCTTAATGAAATGGGTGATGGCGCGGCGGGCGGCCTCGATCTGGCGGGCGGTGATCCAGTTGGCTTCCAGGGACTTCAGGCCATACTTGCCGAAGCTTACCAGACCGCCGCGCGTGGCCACGCCCCCGCGTTTGCCGCGTTGCTGTTTGCGATATTTAACTTTACGGGGAATTAACATAATGATTTATTGGGGAGAAGCATTATCCTCGTCGGCGGGAGATAACACCCATACTTTGACGCCGATGGTGCCGTAAGTGGTATAGGCGGTGCGGAAAGCGTAATCAATCGCGCGCTTGATCGTATGCAGCGGCACTTTGCCGAAGCCAAAGGCTTCCCGGCGGGCGATCTCAGCGCCGTTGAGGCGGCCGGAGATCACGATCTTGGCCCCCTCCGCTTTGGCTTGGCGCGCGCTTTCCAGCGCCTGCTTGACAGCACGACGGAAAGGGATCCTTTTCTCGATCTGCTCCACAATGCCGTTGGCAATGACGGCGGCAGAAGTTTCCGGGTTACGTACTTCCTGAATGTTAACGGTTACGTTGGTAAGGTGAGTGATGGTTTTAATTATTTTCTTGATCTCCTCCACGCCAGCACCGCCGCGACCAATAATCACTCCCGGCCGGGAGGTCAGGATAGTGAGAGTAAGATCAGCACCTACCCGCTCGATCTCCAGCTCTACGACTGCTCTCTTGAATTTATCGCCGACTACTTTACGGATTTGATAGTCCTCCAAAAGAAGTTTGGGATAGTGTTTGACATCAAACCAGCGGGAACGCCAGTTGGTGGTCACGCCGAGTCTGAATAAATGAGGATGGATCTTCTGTCCCATGAGAATTATTTATTAGTGGTGCGGCGGGTTAATATTTTTTTCAGTCCTTGGGTTAGCCTTGGCTGAGAAAGTTTTGTGCTCGGTCTGAGGGTAGCGACGGGGGTGGATTCCTTCGGGCCGGCGGATGGTGCGGACGCGGGAGAGGCAACGGGTTTCTTCACCAGAGTGGGTTTGATCTCTTCCACTACTACATGGAAATGGCTGCTGCGTTTGAGCAAGGGATCAGCGGCGCCATGCGAACGAAACCAAAAACGTTTTGTAGTGGGGCCGCCATCAACAGTTAAGGTTTTGATACGCAGGTTATCCTCTTTCAAATTATAATTATTGGTGGCATTGGCGGCTGCCGATTTAATCACTTTATAAAGCAATCGGGCAGTCTTGCTGCGATGATATTTGAGGACCGTTAAGGCGCCGGTCACAGGAAGTTTGCGTACCGCCGCGATCAGGGGCCGGGCCTTTTTGGGACTAATGCGGACAAATTTTGCGGTTGCGGAAACTTCCATTGCGATTATTTACGGTTACTCTTGCGCTCTTGTTTTCCTGCGGCCGCTGCCGCTTCGGGAGCGGGGGCGGCTGCAGGGGCCATCGCGACCTTTGCCTGCTCCTTGGCCATTTTGCCGCCATGGGACTTGAATTTGCGCGTATGGGCGAATTCACCCAGATGGTGCCCAACCATTCCTTCTTGAATATAGACCGGAATATGCTCTTTACCGTTATGGACCCCGATGGTCAGTCCGACCATCTCCGGCGTGATACTGCAGGCGCGGGACCAAGTCCTGATCACCGCCTTGTTACCGGAGGCTTTGGCAGCCAACACCTTTTTCAGCAGGCGTTCATCAATATAAGGTCCTTTTTTGCTTGATCTTGCCATCTTGATTATTTCTTACGCTTCTTGGGGCGAGGTTTAACAATAAATTTGTTGCTGAATTTTTTACGATTGCGCGTTTTATAGCCAAGCGCCGGCCTGCCGGTCCTGGTCTTGGGCTGCTTTAAACCAATGGAGGTGTGGCCTTCACCGCCGCCGTGGGGATGATCAACCGGATTCTTCGCCTTGCCCCGCGTGGTTGGCCGCCGCCCCATCATTCTTGCCCGGCCGGCCTTAGCAATGCGAATGTTCATATGGTCGGGGTTGGAGAGCATACCGATACTGGCAAATCCTTTATCTAAAACGCGGCGAATTTCACCCGATGGCATCTTCAACAGGGCATAGCCGCCGTCAAAACCCATCAAGGTTACCGAGGTGCCGGCCGAACGGGCGATCTGCCCGCCCCGCCCCGGCGTCAATTCGACATTGTGTATCACGATGCCGGTGGGCATGTTCTTAAGCTGCAGCCGATTGCCCGGTTTGATCTTGGTGCTGGGGCCAGCGACTATCCGGTCCCCCGCCTTCAGGCCTTCAGGGGCCAGAACATAAGCATGCGCACCATTGGTAAAAAGAATATGGGCGATAAAGGCGGTGCGGTTGGGATCGTACTGGATGCTTTTCACGGTAGCTGGCACTCCCAACCTTTGCTGCCCAAGATCCACTAAGCGGAGGAGTTGTTTGGCGCCGCCGCCGCGACCGGTAAGGGTCTTTACGCCACGGCTGTTGCGCGCGTCCAAACGCTTACGCCCCCGCGTCAAACTTTTGACCGGCCGCTCTACCGATACGACATTACGGAAACGCACAAACTGCATTTTGCGTTGTCCGGAAGTAACTGGTCTGATGGTTCTGACTGCCATTATTTATTCTCCTCAAATAGTGCAATGCGATCGCCGGTTTTAAGCGTTACTATCGCCTTGCGGCGGGCCGCTCTCTGACCGCTCTCACGACGAAAGCGTTTGGATTTACCCGTGAGATTGATCACATTCACATCGGTCACTTTTACTTTGAACAGCTTCTCCACCGCTTGAGCGATCTGTACCTTGGGGGCGGCTTGTTCCACTAAAAAAGTATATTTATTAACCGTGCCCTGGATGATGCTTTTTTCAGAAATGATCGGTCGCTTAAGCATAGTCTAGATCTTTAATCTGCCTTTTAATGCAGTATAGGCGTCGTTCACAAAAATTATTTGGCGATAACGGATGATATCTAAAGCGTTCAGACGATTGACCGAAGTGAGCCTCACGCCGGCAAGATTGCGCAATGGCCGGGTAAAATTCGCTTCGGTGGTGACGATAAGGGCGGGAGCGGATATTAAAACATTGGCTAGTTCCTTGAGCGCCGCCTTGGTCTTGGCGAGGGCAGGGGACAAAGCGATGACGGCCATTTGTCCGCTCTCGGCTTTCAGACGGAGGGCGGCAAGGAGCGCTTGGCGGCGCAGCCGAGGGGTCGCTTTCTGTTGATAATTTTTGAGTTTAGATGGGCCGAAGGTGATGCCGCCGCCCCGCCACAGCGGACTTCTGCTCGAGCCAACACGGGCCCGACCGGTGCCCTTTTGCCGCCAGGGCTTACGGCCGCCGCCGCTAATCTGCCCTCTGGTCTTGGTGTGGGCGGTGGAATGCTGCTGATTGGCCTGGAGGGCTAAGACCACCTCTCTCAGTACTTGCGGCGAGAGCTTAACGCCTTGCAGGGCATCAGCCGACACCACCTGCCAAGTGGGGGCGGAAGAAGTTTCGGGAGTAATATCTTTAGTCGCGCGAGCCATGTTGCTTGATGATCACTAATTGCTTGTTGGCACCGGGCAGAGCGCCGGAAACGGCGATCAAATTGGAATCTTTATCCAGTGCCACTACTTCCAAATTTTTAACGGTGATCTGGGTGGCACCCAATCGGCCCGCCATGCGCTTGCCCTTCAAAACCCGGGCAATGCCCATGGGGCCAATGGAGCCGGGCGCACGATGATGATCGTGGCCGTGGCCTCCAGGGCCGCTCTTAAAATGATGACGCTTGATCGTGCCGGCGAAGCCCTTGCCCTTGGAAATGCCGGTTACATCCACTTTGTCGCCAACCTGAAAAATATCGATAGCGATGCTTTCACCTACTTTGTATTCACCCTCCGGGAAGCGGAACTCTTTGCTCTGCGCCTTTTTTGCCTTGGCCGAAGGAAATGCCAGTTGCAACGCAAAGTAACCATCCTTATCCACCGTTTTAATTCGCCTGATCACATTGGACGGAGCCTGCAGAATGGTGATCGCCTGGGTCTTGCCGTGCGGCAGGATCGCCTGGCTCATCATTAATTTTTTAGCGATTAAACCTTTCATCCCGTAGAAGAATTTAGAAGCTATATTCTCTTGCCCGACTTGGGCGTTGTTCAATTCATTATCCTATCTGATAGATAAACTTTTATCTTGTCTACCCAGCAGAGAACATAGCTTGCGCCCAAGGCGTTCTAAATTTCTCTACGGGATTCATATAAATCTTTCTTCCGGCCTCATTAAGGGCGAGGCGCGGAAGCATACTAGCTGGTTAGCAGGTTAGCGGGTTAGTAAAAATTTGATGAATCTGTTACTGACCTGCTTACCCGCTGACCCGCTACATTTTGACTTCGATGCTGACTCCGGCGGGCAAACTCAAGTTCGTGAGGGCATCGATAGTTTTGGGCGTAGGGTCAACGATTTCTATTAATCGACGGTGGATGCGCATCTCGAACTGGTCGCGGGAATCTTTGTGCACAAAGGTGGATTTCAGAACGGTATAAACCTTTTTATCCGTGGGCAAAGGAATGGGGCCCAATACCACCGCCCCCGTCCGCTCGGCCGTTTCAATGATCAGCCGGGCCGACCGATCCAGAATGCGATGGTCGTAGGCTTTCAAGCGAATGCGAATGCGCTGTTTGTCCAAGCGGGTAGCATCCGTTTTGGCCTTTTTGGAGCCTGATTGTGCAGGAGCTTTGGGCATAGTTAAGTGTGCAAGAAATTTTTTGGCCGGAGGGGGATAACGCGGGCCTCTACTTGGCTATTTTTGCCACCACTCCCGCGCCTACCGTTCGGCCGCCTTCGCGAATGGCGAAGCGCAGACCTTCATCCATAGCGATCGGTACGATCAAAGTTACTTTACCCTTGACAGTGTCTCCCGGCATCACGATCTCGGTGCCTTCCGGCAGGGTGATCTCACCGGTTACGTCAGTGGTGCGGAAGTAGAATTGCGGCTTGTAGCCTTTGGAGAAAGGAGTGTGGCGGCCGCCTTCTTCTTTGGTTAAGACATAGATCTCGGATTCAAATTCGGTATGCGGGGTAATAGTCCCCGGCTTGGCAATGACCTGGCCGCGCTCGATCTGCTCGCGCTCGATCCCGCGCAGGAGCAGTCCAACATTATCGCCCGCCTGGCCCTGGTCCAGCAGCTTGCGGAACATCTCCACACCGGTAACCACCGACTTCTGGGTCGGCTTAATGCCAACTATTTCCATTTCCTCGTTCACTTTGACTATTCCCTGCTCAATCCTTCCGGTAGCCACAGTCCCGCGGCCCTTAATGGAAAAGATGTCCTCAACGGGCATCAGGAACGGCTTGTCCAAAGCCCTCACCGGATCAGGAATGTAGGTATCCAGGGCGTTCAGCAGGTCCCAGACGCACTTGGTCGCCTCCGGATCGGCCGGATTCTCAAGGGCCTTTAGGGCAGAGCCCCGAATTACCGGCACTTCATCGCCCGGATATTCATATTTCTTAAGCAGGTCGCGGACTTCCTGCTCTACCAGGTCCACCAATTCCGGATCATCTACCTGATCGGTCTTATTGATAAAGACAATGATATAGGGCACACCTACCTGATGGGCAAGCAGAATGTGCTCGCGAGTCTGGGGCATTGGGCCATCAGTGGCAGCAACTACCAAGATCGCGCCATCCATCTGGGCGGCGCCGGTAATCATATTCTTAACGTAGTCAGCGTGACCCGGGCAGTCCACGTGGGCATAATGCCGCTTTTCCGTCTCATACTCCTGATGGCTCGTTGCGATGGTAATCCCGCGCGCCTTTTCCTCTGGCGCGTTATCGATCTCATCAAACCTTTTAGCGGCGGCCAGGCCCTTAAGGGCCAATACCTGAGTGATGGCGGCGGTTAAAGTGGTCTTACCGTGGTCGACGTGACCGATAGTGCCGACATTGACGTGAACCTTGTCTCGCTTGAATGCTTCTGCCATAAATTCCCTCTTGAAACTGTTTACAGATTGGTATAGGTGTAGAAAATGATACTTTTAGACAATACCCAATCTTGGGGATAAACGCAAGGGTTTTTTGGAGCAGGACATAGAAAAAGGCCACAGATTACTCCGTGGCCTTAGGTTCACATCCGATTTCCGGGCTCGCCTAGCCAGACAGTACCACCTTTCTCGTGACGGGGCAGATGCCCAATCTCCTGTCCCTGGCGTGGGCTGCCATGACTTCGGCCAAGGTGATCTTGGGTACGGCGACGGGTTTGATATCCTTTGCCTTGAGGGGCCACTCCGGATGAGAGGCACCTGCTCTTCCGACAGCATTCCTAACCAGCGGGAGTAGTACTCCAAGGAAGAGCAAGAACGCCGGGTTGAAGGCGCCCGTGGCGTAAACCAGGAAGGAGAGGAGTTCTGGGTCCGATGATGCGTGGACAGCAACAAGGTCCAGGATGAGACATGAAGCTCCCCAGACACCGGTTGCGATCCACATTGTGCCGCGAGATATTTCTTCCTCGTCACCAAGATCATCCAGCTGCTGGAGGAAATATATAGCAACGGCCACCATTCCCCAGCTCCATCCCAGCATTAGAAGTCCGATGGTCACCCAGCCGAGGATCTTGAGCCACATCAGCGGCCAGAGGGCAATGCTTAACAGCCACAGCCCGAGCAGTATCCAGCGAGTCCAGCGCCACCGTTTTACTATGTACCGGCCAAAGACCCAGAGGACAGTAAGCAACCAGTAGACGACTCTCCCGATGGTTGCCTCGAAGAGCCACCAGTGGAGAACATTCCAGACGGTCGTGCCAAGATAGCACAGGTTGCGATACCTGCCCTCAAACTCGAACTCATCTTCGATGGACAGATTAGGACCGGTCTCAAATATCTCGTTCCACTTCTCAACGAAATCCTCGTAGTACCACCGTAGAAGATGGGTTTGCCAGCGGGGCAAAACCACTTCGCCCGTTGCCAAGTGCGAGCGATAGTACGGGATGACGATAAGGACAAGGTATCCACCGTACTCTGCTAGAGCCGCTCCAGCAACGATAGCAATGGCTGGGATCGGTCCCAGAACTGCAACGAGAGCGATGAAAGCACCGACCAGAGCGCCCAGGAGAAGCGTAGCCTCCAGGGTAGTCAACAACCAGGACCACATTAGCTTGCACCTCCTCGGATGCATTGTAGGGTACGAAAAACTGCTTTCAGATTAGATAAATCACCTCGTAAAGTCAACAATAAAAGTCGCGGATGGTATCCCCGTCATGACCTGTTTTCTTGGTACGAATGGATGTCTAAAGTTGTTGTTTGATGGGCTTTAGCTCTACTAACTTTTTTGAGGTTTCAAAGATAACTCTGAAGTGCTCAAAGAAGCCTTTGTGTCCCAAAACCCCAAAGCTGTAATTAAGTGGTAAATCCGCCGAAAAACTAAATTCTATGTCTGGGATTTTATAACCACCAATTTCTATCTCCAGATAATGCTTATAGGCGATGCCTGGACCGGTAATACCGCCAAATTCATACTTTGCGCCAGATGTAACAGCAATGCCGATTGCCTTGCCAACTTCAGCATGCCCTAGACACATATCTGCCCCTGAATCCAGCAATACGTTATACTCTATTTCCTGATTTCCATTACGTAAAACCACCGGGATAACTGGCTTCCAGATATTCTTTCCAAAGTTTTTGTATTTGAACTTCATGACAACCTATTTAGCCCACATAGGGTATCAATTTTGTTGGCACTTTAAACACCGAGGGGCGCATTTTAGGATGTTTAACCCTAAATTTGGCTAATGCCTTTTCCAGCTTTGCATCGTAAGCGGCAACCTTGTTCCCTTGACCGAAAACCACCCATTTGCCACCGTAGGATTTGGTTAACTTGCCCCAGTCATTCATAAGCCCAGTATAAACTACTCTATCAAAGTCCATGCAAGCACTTTCAAGTCTAGCCTTTTTTGGCGACCAGCTCGGCCTGGATGCTGGCGGGCACCTTCTCGTAGTGGTCGAACTCCATCGTATAGGAGGCGCGGCCCTGGGACATCGAGCGGAGATTCGTGGCATAGCCGAACATCTCGGCCAGAGGCACCAGTGCCCGAATAACTTTAACATTAGTCCGGTCGGTCATCCCCTCAATGCGGCCGCGCTTGGCATTGAGATCCCCCATCACATCGCCGGCGTAATCTTCAGGGGTAACCACCTCCACTTTCATTACAGGCTCTAAGACCGCTGGCTCCCCTTTCCGCACGCCTTCCTGCAAACACATTGAGCCGGCGATTTGGAAGGCCATTTCGTTGGAATCAACTTCGTGGTACGAGCCGTCGAAAAGAGTGGCGCGAATATCCACTACCGGATAGCCGGCAATCACACCGCGGGTGAGAGCTCCCTCCACTCCCTTTTGGACGGCGGGGATATATTCTTTGGGGATAACGCCGCCGACGACTTTATTAACAAACTCGAAGCCGCCATCTTCTTTCGGTTCAAAGCGAATTACCACATGGCCGTACTGGCCGCGGCCGCCGGTTTGCTTAATGTATTTGGTTTCCACCACAGATTTTTGCGTAATGGTTTCGCGATAGGCCACCTGCGGTTTGCCGATATTGGCTTCCACTTTGAATTCGCGTCTCATCCGATCAACAATAATATCCAAATGCAGCTCCCCCATACCGGAAATAATGGTTTGAGAGGATTCTTCGTCGGTCCTGACCTGAAAGGTCGGGTCTTCCTCGGCCAATTTGCTCAGTGCCAGGCCCATTTTTTCTTGATCGGCCTTGGATTTCGGTTCAACGGCAATGGAGATAACCGGCTGGGGGAAAACAATGGCCTCCAAAATGATGGGGTGGGCTTCGTCGCAAAGGGTATCGCCGGTGGTAACGTTCTTAAGACCCACCATCGCACCGATCTCACCGGCAAAGATTTCCTGCACTTCCTCGCGATGATTGGCGTGCATCCTAAGGATCCGGCTGACGCGTTCTTTAGTGCCTTTGGTGGCGTTTAGAACATAGGAGCCGGCCTTAAGCGTTCCGGCATAGACACGGAAATAGATCAGCTTGCCCACGAACGGGTCGGTGGCAATTTTGAAAGCTAAAGCGGTGAACGGCTCATCATCCGCGGTCAGACGCGTAAGTTCTCCGCCGGTTTTCGGATCAGTGCCCGTAACCGGTGGAATATCCAAGGGATTAGGCAAATAATCCACCACCGCGTCCAACATTTTTTGCACGCCCTTGTTTTTCAGCGCTGAGCCGCACAGCACCGGTACGATCTTCCCGGCGATGACCGCGGCGCGCAGCGCTTTCTTTAATTCGTCCATAGTGAGTGCTTGATCGGCCAAGAATTTCTCCAGCAGAGCATCTTCGGTTTCGGCGATTTTTTCCAACAGCAGGTGTCGGTACTCTTTCACCCGCTCTTTCATGTCCTCGGGGACATCAGTTTCAAGAACATCTTTACCCAGATCATCTTGGTAGAGATAGGCCTTTTCGGTAATTAGATCTACCAAACCCTTGTAGGTTTCAGTCGCGCCGATCGGCAGTTGGATAGGAACAGCATTGGCGCCTAGCCGATCCAAAATGGTTTTGTAGCAAAAATAAAAGTCGGCGCCCATCCGGTCCATTTTATTAACAAAACAGATCCGCGGCACATTGTATTTATCGGCTTGGCGCCAGACGGTTTCGGATTGCGGCTCCACGCCGGCAACGCCGTCAAAAACGACCACACCGCCATCAAGTACGCGCAGACTGCGCTCCACCTCAACGGTAAAATCCACATGGCCGGGCGTATCAATGATATTGATGCGGGTGTCATTCCAAAAACAAGTGGTGGCGGCGCTCGTGATGGTAATGCCGCGCTCCCGTTCCTGTTCCATCCAGTCCATTACCGCCTCCCCTTCGTGCACCTCCCCTATCTTGTAAGTCTTTCCGGTATAAAACAAAACCCGTTCAGTAACGGTGGTCTTGCCAGCATCAATATGGGCAATAATGCCAATATTTCTGGTGTTCTTCAGAGAATAAAGTCGTTCAGCCATTGATTTTTAGAAGCGGGCGAAGTGGGCGAAGGCCTGATTCGCTTCGGCCATGCGGTGCGTTTCCTCTTTTTTCTTCACCGCGTTGCCGGTGTTATTGTACGCATCAAGTAATTCTTGAGTGAGCCGCTCTTTCATCGGCTTGCCCTTGATCCCCCTGCTGGCCTGCACTAGCCATTTCATGGCGATCACCAGCCGGCGATCGGAAGTGACCTCAGTGGGAATTTGTAAGTTGGAGCCGCCAACTCGGCGAGATTTCAGCTGCACCGAGGGGGAAATATTGCGCACCACCGTTTCGAATACTTCCACTGGTTCTTTGTCTAGCTTCTTGGCGGCTGCTTCCAGTGCCTGATAGACGATCCTTTCCGCTACTGTGCGCTTGCCATTCAGCATTACCTTATTAATAAGGCGGCCTATTAACACATTGCCGTATTTGATATCCGGCTTGAAATGCCTGGTGATTTTTCCCTTGCCGCGTGCCATTATTTACCTGCCGCTTCCCGCTTAGTGCCATATTTACTGCGACCTTGTTTGCGATTACTGGTACCGGCAGTGTCCAGCTTGCCCCGCACGATGTGGTATCTTACGCCGGGCAAGTCTTTTACCCGACCGCCGCGGATCATCACAATGGAGTGCTCCTGCAGATTATGCCCGATGCCGGGAATGTAGGCGGTGACCTCCATCCGGTTGGTCAGCCGGACGCGCGCGATCTTGCGCAGAGCGGAGTTTGGCTTCTTCGGCGTAGTAGTGGTTACCTTGGTACAAACTCCCCGCTTGAACGGCGAGCCTTTTTTCAGACGGACCGACCGGTTTTTAAGCGTATTGAAACGGCGCTGCAGCGCAGGTGATTTGCTCTTTTGCGCTGTTCTCTTACGACCCGCTCTTAGTAATTGATTAATCGTCGGCATGAGATGAAGTGTAGCTAAGCTGGTATGGTGCTGTCAACTTCGGGAGCAATTTCCGGGATGACCTCTTTATGATATTCACGAAAGCCAGTGCCGGCGGGGATGAGGCGGCCAACAATGACATTTTCCTTTAAGCCCTTGAGATAATCGGTCTTTCCGATCACGGCGGCATCGACCAGGACCCGGGTGGTTTCTTGAAAAGAGGCGGCGGACAGGAAGCTCTCGGTGTTAAGAGATGCTTTAGTCACTCCCAACAACAGTTGGGTGGCGATGGGCGGGGTTTTGCCCTTGGCTACCGCTTCCGCCGCTAAACGATTGAATTTAAGCCGTTCAATGATCTCGCCAACCGTTAATTCGCTGTCCCCTTCCTTTTCGATCCTCACCTTGGAGAACATCTGCCGCACGACGATTTCGACGTGCTTGTCGTTGATATTCTGGCCCTGCAGGTTATAGATCTTTTGGATTTCATCAATGATGTAGCGCTGAGTGGCAGATAATCCTTTGAGCTGCATTAAATCTTTCAGATTAAGCTGGCCCTCGGTGAGTTGCTGCCCGCGTCCTACTTTCTCATTGTCTTTCACGCGCAGAAAAGTCCGGGGAGTTAATTGAAATTCATAAGCCTGCTTCTTGGTGTAACGCAAAGTAATGACATCATCGTCGATCTGAACAGTGCCGCTTACGGGGGCCTTCACTTCCTGTTCACCCTCCACTAAGACGTCGCCGCGTTTTACCTTGGCGGCATTTTGCACCCGCAGTTTTCCGCCGGCAGGCACAGTAAGCTGCGCGACCGTTTCTTCATTCCCCTCCAGACGCAAGATTTTCTTGTTACCAACTTCCATAATGTTGACTATGCCTTCCACGGGGGCAAGCAGGGCCTCGGTCTTGGGGGCACGCGCTTCAAATAGCTCTTCGACGCGGGGCAGACCCTGAGTGATGTCAGCAGTAGAAGCAACTCCACCAGTGTGGAAGGTGCGCATAGTCAGCTGGGTGCCGGGCTCGCCAATGCTTTGCGCCGCAATGATGCCAATAGCTTCGCCAATTTTAACCAGACTGCCCCGAGCTAAGTCTTTGCCGTAACACTTTTGGCATAGACCCCACTCGGCCTCACACCAGATGGGCGAACGCATGATAACGGAGTCGAGACCGCTGGCATCAATGGCTAAAGCTTTGTCTTCGGTAATATACTCACCGGTGGCCACGAGCAGTTTGCCGGCGGGATTCTTAATGTCTTCGGCCGCAAAGCGGCCTTCGACGCGTTTGATGAACGGATCGCCAAGCAAGTCATCGGGATTACGATGAAGGCGAATTCCCTGAGTGGCGCCACAGTCGGCCTGCGCTATAACAACGTCCTGGCAAACATCCACCAAGCGACGGGTCAAATAGCCGGCATCGGAGGTGCGCAGGGCGGTATCGGACAGACCCTTGCGGGCGCCGTGAGTGGAAAGGAAATATTCCAAAGATTCCAGCCCCTCCTTGTAATTGGACTTCACCGGCAATTCGATCTTGTTGCCGGCGGCATTTACTTTGGTACCGACGATGCCGATCAGCTGGTTGAACTGCTCCAGACTGCCTCGGGCGCCGGAGTGGATCATCATCGCGGTGGGGCTAAACAATTTATAAGTTAATTGGTTTTTCAGCAGCGCTTCCACTTCCTGTTTGGTTTTCTCCCACAGGTTAATGACCAAACGGCGACGCTCATCTGCGGTAATGAGACCTTCTTTGAATTGGAGCTTGATGTTTTCCACTTTGGCGTCAGTATTGCTTACCAAGCTCGCTTTTTCATTGGGGATTTCCAGGTCGGCAGCCGAGAAAGTAGCGCCTGAGAGAGTAGCGTATTTGAAACCCAGATCTTTGATGGCGTTCACCAGCTTCACTGTCTGCTCGCGGGTCATCCGTTTATAACAATCGTTAACCAGCCTCTTCAGCGCTTTTTTGTCGGCAACGTCATTGAAGTAGACAAATTCCTCTGGCAGGATCTCATTGAAAATCAAGCGGCCAAGCGTAGTTTCATGCATTCCGCCTTTGGCCGGCACGACGATGGAGGTGTGCAGTTCAACTACCTTATGCGCATGAGCAAGGCGGGCTTCATTGACATCAGCAAAATATTTCTTCTTGGCGTCAGGGAGAGGAGGGGCCATCAAAGTTAAATAATAACAGCCCAGGATCATGTCCTGATCGGCTAAAACGATCGGGTCGCCGGTCGCCGGTTTCAGCAAGTTTTTCACCGACAACATGATCTCCTCCGCCTCTTTTTGGGCCGGTTCCGACAGCGGCAGATGAATGGCCATCTGGTCGCCGTCGAAGTCCGCGTTGAAAGCGGCACAGGTCAGGGGATGCAGTTGGATGGCATTGCCCTCCACTAATATGGGTTTAAAGGCTTGGATCCCCAGACGATGCAGGGTCGGAGCGCGATTCAGCAACACGTAATAGTGGCCGATGACGCTATCCAGCGCATCCCAAACTTCGGTGGTTTCTTTTTCCACTAGCTTGCCGGCGGTCTTGACATTGTGGACTAAGCCGTCGCGCAGGAGACTGGAAATAACGAACGGTTTGAATAATTCCAAAGCAATGGACTTGGGCACTCCGCATTCGTCTAATTCCAAGTCGGGACCGACCACGATGACCGAGCGGCCGGAATAATCCACCCTTTTGCCCAGCAGATTCTGGCGGAAGCGTCCCTGCTTTCCTTTCAGCATATCGCTCAGGGATTTCAACTGGCGCTTGGTGGCGGTGGCGGTGGAGGTTTCCCGTGCGGTAATGTCAAACAAGGCGTCCACCGCTTCCTGCAGCATTCTCTTTTCATTGCGGGTGATGACCTCCGGCGCGCCGATCTCAACGAGCTTTTTCAGACGATTGTTGCGGTTAATGACCCGGCGGTATAAGTCATTGAGGTCAGAGGTGGCAAAGCGGCCGCCATCCAGCTGTACCATTGGCCGAAGATCCGGCGGGATGACCGGCAATATCGTGACGAACATCCATGACGGGTGGAGATTGGCCTTAAGCATTCCCTCCAGCAGGCGCGACCGCTTCTGTAAACGCTTGTACTTCTGGCCGGTGGCGGTCTTTAGCTGGTGACGGCCTTGTTTGATTTCCTCATCCAGTTCAAGATCCTTGACCAGCTGATAGACCGCTTCCGCGCCTATACCGGCCTTGAAAACCTGGCCGTATTTCAGCGACAGATTACGATATTCATGCTCGGAGAGGATCTGTTTGAGACGGATGTCTTTAACCTCACCAATGGCGGTTTGGTAAGCCGCTTTGAGCTTTTCCAATTTGTCTTCCAGTTCGGCATCACTCAGCCGGTCCTGTTTGCGCTCTGCCTTCAGTCTGGTGATATGAGCCTTGTACTCCTGTTCCAGCTGCTGCAAGGCCCGGCTGCGCGCCTCCTCATCAATGGCAGTAATAATGTAGGCGGCAAAATAGATGACTTGTTCGATCCGGCGGGCGGGCACATTCAGGGCAAGGCCCAGCCGGGAAGGAGTGCCCCTGAGATACCAAATATGACTGACGGGGGCGGCCAATTGAATATGCCCCATCCGTTCGCGCCGCACTGCCGCCCGGGTAACTTCCACGCCACATTTATCACAGACGATCCCCTTGTAGCGAATTTTTTTGTACTTGCCGCAGTAACATTCCCAGTCTTTGGTGGGTCCGAAGATGCGCTCATCGAACAGACCGTCTTTTTCCGGGCGAAGAGTGCGATAATTGATCGTTTCGGGCTTGGTAATTTCACCGTGCGACCAGTGCAAGATCTGCTCGGGCGAGGCCAGTCCAATGCGCACGGCTAAAAAGTTGCTCTCGGCTACGTCAGTTTTATTCATCATTCTCATATAAGATCTACTTACGCCGGCTGCTTTTTACAGCAGTTAGCTTGCCCGTCTCGCTGCGCAGCCCGCCGATCGGCCTTTTCAGCAATTCGGGGTCGTGCACTACTTCCACATTCAATCCCAATCCCTGCAATTCTTTGACAATTACATTGAAGGCTTCGGGGGTCTGGGGTTTTTGGATGGCTTCACCCTTGATGATCGATTCATACGTGCGGGCCCGTCCCTGCACATCATCGGACTTGATGGTCAGCATTTCTTCCAGAGTGTAAGCGGCGCCATAACCCTCCAGCGCCCAAACTTCCATTTCACCGAAACGCTGGCCGCCCAGTTGCGCTTTACCGCCGAGGGGCTGCTGAGTGACGAGCGCGTAAGGGCCGATCGAGCGGGCGTGGATCTTGTCGTCCACCATGTGGGCCAGCTTTAACATATAGATAACGCCGACCGTGGTCGGTTGGCCGAAGGGCTCACCAGTGCGGCCATCGTGGAGTTGAATCTTGCCGTCTTCGGGAAGCGTTGCCCGCCGCAGCTCTTCCACGATGCCCTGCATGCTGATACCTTCAAACACCGGATTAACCGCATTGAAGCCAGAGGTACCCGCCGCCCAGCCCAAATGCGTTTCCAAAATTTGACCCAGATTCATGCGCGAAATAACGCCCAAAGGATTTAAAATAATGTCCACTGGCGTGCCATCAGGCAGGTAAGGCATATCTTCCTGAGGCACGATCTTGGAGATAACCCCTTTATTGCCATGGCGGCCGGCTAACTTGTCGCCAACGGAAATTTTGCGCATTTGGGCGATGCTGACATAGATCCGCTTCAATACGCCCACTTCCAGCTTGTCGCCCTTGCTGGCATCAAAAATCTGGACGCCGATGACTTTGCCGTAACCGCCGTGGGGCATAGTGAGGGAGGTGTCTTTAACATCTTTAACTTTTTCACCAAAAATCGCCCGCAGCAATCTTTCCTCAGCGGTGAGTTCGGTCTCGCCTTTGGGAGTGATCTTACCAACCAAAATATCTTTTGAGGTAACCCGGGCGCCAACGCGAATGATGCCGTCCTCGTCTAAATCGGCCACCGCTTCCTCACCGACGTTGGGAATATCGCGGGTGGTAATTTCGGGGCCAAGTTTGGTGTCGCGGACATCGATCTCTTCGCGCTTGATATGAATGGAAGTGAAGACATCGTCTTTCACCGCGCGGCTGGAAATAACAATGGCGTCTTGGTAATTAGCGCCGGCCCACGGCATAAAGGCGACCACCAGATTGCGCCCCAGCGCCAATTTCCCTTGGGAAATCGCCGGGCCATCGCAGAGCGGCTGTCCCTGCTTCACTTTGTCACCGATCTTGACCAGGGGGGTTTGATTTAAATTGGTTTCGTGATTGGAGCGGATAAACTTAGTTAAAGCGTAAGTGATGCTCTTGCGGCTCCCCTGAGGCTGGAACTCGATCCGGGTGCTGTCGACATATTTGATAACGCCATCTGCGGGGGCAGTAATAACCCAACCCGAACCGACAGCGGCATCGGCCTCCATGCCGGTACCGATGATCGGCACTTGGGGCTGGACCAGCGGCACCGCCTGGCGCTGCATATTAGAGCCCATCAGGGCGCGCTTGGCGTCGTCGTGTTCTACGAAAGGAATTAAAGAGGTGGTGACGCTGACGATCTGTTTGGGGGATACGTCCATATAGCTGATGCGCCCGACCGAAACGGTGGTGGGCTCGCCCTGCTGGCGCGCGGTGACGTGGCTACTTAAGACCTGCCCCTTTTCATCCAGAGGGATGTTGGCCTGGGCGATGGCCAGGTCCTCTTCGGCATGAGCGTCCAAGTATTCAATTTGAGAAGTAACAAAAGATTTCACCTCGATTTGGGTGATGCCTGTAATCTGGGCAAGTTTATTGGCTAGTGCTTCATCTACTACCATACCGGAGGGCGCCACAATATTTTTGCTGCGCGGGTCTATTACATCTTTGTGCAGGGTCCGGCCAACGACCGCTTTGCCGTTGTTGGACACTATAAAGAAGATCTTGCGGTAAGGGGTTTCGATGAAACCATAGTCATTGACTTGGGCATAGCTGGCTAAATGTCCGACCAAGCCGATGTTCTGGCCCTCGGGTGTCTGGATGGGGCAAATGCGGCCGTAATGGCTGGTGTGCACATCGCGCACCTCAAAGCCGGCACGCTCGCGGGAAAGTCCCCCCGGACCCATGGCGGACAGCCTCCTCTTGTGCTCTAACTCGGCAAGCGGATTAGTCTGGTCCATGAACTGAGAGAGTTGAGAAGAGCCAAAAAACTCCTGCATGATCGCGGAGATGGGCCGGGCGTTCATGAGCTGGGCGGGCGTGAGGGTATTAATGTCCGATACGCTCATCCGGTCTTTGACGATACGTTCAACGCGCAGAAGCCCGGTGCGGAATTTGCTTTGCATTAATTCCCCGACCGCCTTGACGCGGCGGTTTTTCAGATGATCAACGTCGTCAGCCAGCCCGCCATTATTATCCAACCTGATGATCTCGCGGGTGATGGCGATCAAATCGTCTTTGGTCAGCACGCGAAAGTCCGGCTTATTGGGGCGCTCTATTTTCAGGCGCTTGTTTAACTTGTAGCGGCCCACCGCCCCGAGGTCATAACGGCGGAAATTCTGGAAAGTATTTACGAAAAGGGTGCGGGCATTATCAACGGTGGCAAGATCGCCCGGCCGAATTTTTTTGTAGACTTCCAGCAGCGCTTGATCGGTGGATTTGGTGGGATCTTTTTCAATGGTGGTCTTAACGAGACCAAGCTTGGGATTATCGTCCACGTCGGCAAAAAGCTCTATCAACTCGGCATCACTGCTGATGCCGAAGGCGCGCAAAATAGTGGTGATGAAGGTCTTGCGCTTACGGTCGATCTTTACCGAGATCACTCCCTTGCCGTTGGTTTCGATCTCCAGCCAGGCGCCGCGTTCAGGAATGATTTTGCAGCCGTACTGGCCGTGCTCCAGCCCGTCTTCCCGGGTGAAGAGAACGCCGGATGAGCGCACCAACTGGGAAACGATCACGCGCTCCACGCCATTAATAATAAAAGTTCCCGACCCAGTCATTGTCGGGATATCGCCCAAGAATACTTCCTGCTCTTTAATTTCCCCGGTGTTCTTATTAACCAAACGTAATTTTACGCGCAAGCTCGCTTCATACGTGGCATAGCGTTCGCGCGCGGCTTGTTCGGTAAACTTGGGTTCCTCAAAATAGTAATCGACAAAATGCAGTTCCAGATTCTTTCCCGTCAGGTCCTCGATCGGACTGATCTCCATAAAGAGTTCCCTCAGTCCTTCGCGAACGAAGTGCTCGTAGGAACGGCGCTGCAGATTATTTAGCTCGGGAAGGGGAGGGACTTTTTTCTTGTCGGTATACCATCGATCAGGGAAATCTTGGTTGTCAGTAATTAAAATGTCCTGGTCCAGCTGATTTCTTGCCATAAAAATGCCTGCTCTTTGAATAGAGAGTTGCTCAAAAAGTTAAGAATAGAACCAGCTTTTAAGTTTTGGGTGGATAGCCGGATAGTAACTAAAAGAGGGCTGGCCGTCAAGCTCCACACGTACTTGCACCATTATAAGGGAGGGCTAAGAGGGATGCAATAGTCTGAAAGCATGGGTCAGGACTGAACCAGGAAGCTGCCGGTCCAGGCCGCTACCCCGTTCACCTTGGCCGTGACCTGGAAGCTGCCCACGGGCCAGAGCTGGTCGCTCCAGAGTTTCCCGAAACGGTCTCGCGACAGGGCAAAGACCAGCTGGTCGTCCCCCATTACCACCGAGGAAAAGGTGTTGATCAACAGATCGTCCTTTACATACCTCACCCCCACCTGCAGATCGGTGCCGGGCTTGGCTCCGGCAAGCTCAACCTGAATGTAGATGGCGGGGGCTGTGCGGCGGAAACTGGTCTTGCTGGAACTTAGCTGGTTGCTGTCATTTAAAGTGTCGCCAAATTTTACCGAACGAATGATTTTTTTGGCCGAAGCCTCTTCGGCGGCAATATCGCTCACCACCTTGAAGAAAACTGTTTTGGCCAATTGGCTGCCGAGCCTTACTTCCGCGCGATACTCCCCCATCGGCCAACTTAGGCCCGGCCGTTCTACGCGGGAAGCCAGCCAGCTGGCGCTTTTCTGATAATCGAAGTCTAACTGATTACTGCTGCTCTGCCTTTTGCCGGCGAAGGTTTCCGTAGCGATAACTTGATTAGGCAGCTGATACCAAGTCACTTGCACGGTCGTAGCGGAAGTGGGATCGGTAACTTCAGCGGCCAGATAGATAACGGCGGTGCTCGTGGGCACCTGCTCTATGTTATTGTCCGGCTGATTGTCGTAATGAATGCTGGTAGCGATAACGGCCTGCTCCACCGCGGGACGGGTCGCGGCAATGCCGCCGCAACGCGCACCGCTAAGCGTAAGAAGAGCGAGAAGAAGAACAAGAAGGGGTTTCAGTTGTTTCATTAAGCCCCCATACTCCTTAATAATTTAATCCGCTGCTCAACCGGCGGATGGGTGGACCAGAGACTGGCGATAGTTGTTTGCACTTTGTCGGCGAAGGGGCTCACGATAAATAAATGCGCGGTAGCGCGGTTGGCAGTGCGCAAACTCTTAGGATTGGCAGCAATTTTTTCTAAAGCTTTGGCTAATCCTTCGGGATAACGGGTAAGCATAGCGCCGGAAGCATCAGCCAAAAATTCGCGCTTGCGGGAAATTGCCAACTGCAGCAAGGTGGTGAAGATGGGAGCAAAAATTATCAGCACCAGGCCTAAGACCACTAAGATGCTGCCCGCCCCATCCCGGTCATCACGGCTGCGAAACAGCCAGCGTGTTCTGACGAACCAATCTGCCAAGAGAGTCACTGCCCCAACGAGAGTGATGACCACAGTAGAAAGCAGGATGTCATAATTTTTAACATGGGACAGTTCATGCGCGATAACGCCCTCCAATTCGGTCTTGTCCAGCGCCTCAATGATGCCTCTGGTTAAGGCAATGCTGGCATGCTTGGGGTCGCGGCCGGTGGCAAAGGCGTTCATAGAGGCGTCACTGATGATATAGACTCTGGGGGTCGGGATGCCGGCGGTAATGCTAAGATTTTCTACCAAATGGATGACCTTCTGCTGGGTCAGGTCGTGCGGATCAGCCAGCCGCGCCCGGTTGATGGCTAAAGCTACGCGGTCGCTGTAAAAATAACTGATCCAGTTCATCACCACGCTGACGATTACGGCGATAACCAAAATGCTGGGGTCGTGGTAAGTGTAAGACAGCAGCCAGCCAATGCCAACGATGACGGCAAAAAAGATTGCCATAAGTAAAATGGTGCGGAAACGATTGGCGGCAATGGCGTTGTACATACTAGAACTTAACTTCCGGCAGTTCGCGTTCTTTTAAGTCCTGCAACTCAAACTGTTCCCGTCGGGTGAAGTTGAACATACCAGCCATCACGCTGGCAGGAAAGATCTCCCGACGAGTGTTATAGTCGCGCACATTAGTATTGTAGAAACGGCGAGCGGCCATAATTTTATTCTCGGTGTCGGCCAGCTCTTCCTGCAAAGCCAGGAAGTTTTGATTGGCCTTCAGCTCGGGATAATTTTCCACTACGGCAAAAAGGCTGCGCAAAGCGGAAGTAAGCATGTTCTCCGCCTCTGCTCTCTTCTGCAGATCGCCGCTGCCTGCCGCAACGGCATTACTGCGCGCTTGAGTGACTCTTTCCAGCAGCTCTCTCTCGTGCGCGGCATAGCCCTGCACCGTACTCACCAAATTGGGGATCAAGTCATGCCGGCGCTTGAGCTGTACATCAACGTCGCTGGCCGCCTCATTAACCCGATTCTTGAGGACCACCAGCCCGTTGAACATCCCGATCACCCAGCCGACCAGCGCCAGCAGGATAAGCAGTATTAGCCATATCCACCACATATTTACCTCCTTAAAGTAAGGTTTATAAGAAAAATTACCTGTCCAGTATACTCGCTTTCCCCCCTCCGTTAAAGACGACCGTAAGATACACTATCTTCTGTAATTCGCTAAAGGTGATCCGGCGGGCCCAGGAATTGCTCCACCAGCCGTTTTTGCGCCAGGCCGAGTCAAGCGCGGAGTGGTTCACAATGCCAACTGTCCCGCCCAAATAGTATCTGAAGGTAAGGGCTGCCCGCCGCTGATGATAGGGAGAAGTGACCAGAATAACTGATGTGACATTGTGCCCGGCCAGCAGTTCTTGGGTAAAACGGGCATTGTCCACGGTATTGCGCGCTTCTTTTTCCACTAAAATTTTATCGGCCGGGGCGCCCAGATCGATCGCCAGCCGCTTCATCGCTTCGGCGTTCGATTCGCCCGCGTCTCTGGCGGCGCCGGACATAATGAGCAGGGGCGCCCAACCTTGCTGAAATAATTTCACGCCTTCTCTGACGCGTAGATCAGTCTCTCCCCCGCTGATGACGACGATCGCGTCAGACTGCTTTAACGTGTCTTGGGGAGACAAATAAAAACCGATGCCGACGATCCCGCCGACAATTATGGCAAAGACCCCTATTAGCCCGAGCAGATATTTCACGGCAGTTTCAATTCTTGGCCGATCGTCAAATCATAGGGAGACTCAATATTGTTAAGACTGGCCAGTTCTTTCCAGTCTAAATTCAAGGCGTCAGCAATACTATAAAGAGTATCGCCCTCCTTTACGGTATATTTTTGCGTGCTGTGCAGAGTAAAGCCGCCTGTGGTATTGGTGGTTTCGTTGGTAATCGAGGGGGTAGTATTACCGATCGAAGGATTAATAATGCCTAGCGGTTTAATGAAGACCGTGGCGATCAACCCGCGGAAAGCAAAGATCAAAAAAATCAGCGAGAAAAACAGGGCGTAAAGCACAATAACCGAAAACGGCTCCTCGCGGAACCTCTTTTTGATGCGATAACCATAGCGCCTAGCTTGATGAGGAAGTCCTGTCATAGGTTGAAGTTACTGCTGGTGGGCGAGAGAGGAGTCGAACCTCCACGGGATTGCTCCCACAGCGACCTGAACGCTGCGTGTATACCGTTTCACCACTCGCCCGAATTTTGCATAGTCCATGCTTCGCTCTCCCGAGCTACGCAGGACAGTCTTCGCTTTTTACATTTTAATTGGCGAAGCCAGGCGTAGTCCTGCTGGACAGCACGGACGAAGACTGGTGGACGGGGTGGGACTCGAACCCACAAGACCTTGCGGTCACGACATTTTAAGTGTCGCGTGTATACCATTCCACCACCCGTCCGGAGGCCTGGGGCCGGACCTGCCTACCGGCAGGCAGGGTCGTCCCGCCAGTTGTCTGGAGGCCAGGAGGAGAGTCGAACTCCTGTACGAGGTTTTGCAGACCTCTTCCTAACCGCTCGGACACCTGGCCATGAACTGGCGAGATTGACCGCCCACCGCCTACGGCGGGGTCCCGCTGAAAGCGGTGATCGGCCACCAGGCCAAAACTTGTCAAAATCTGCCCTCCCCATCTTACAGCCTGGGAGAGGAAAAATTAACCCTCACTAGCCCGTCCTTCGCTAAAGCTACGGAGGGCAGCCTTCGCCAAATATATTTTTGCTGGCATAGCCAGCCGTAGTCCTGCTGGACAGCACGGACGAAGGCTGGAGCGGGTGAGGAGAATCGAACTCCCTTCTCTGCCTTGGCAAGGCAGTATAATAACCGTTATACGACACCCGCCTGGTGCCGAAGGTCAGAATCGAACTGACGACACGATGCTCTTCAAGCACCTGCTCTACCACTGAGCTACTTCGGCCAAGCATGCCAATACTAACAGGTTTTCAAGGCTGGTGGACGATGTTCTGCTGGTCAGCAGAACGACACCTCGGACCCCGTACCAAACTTGGATTCATCAGTGGTGGATCCAAGAGGATTCGAACCTCTGACCTTTCGGATGTAAGCCGAATGCTCTACCAGCTGAGCTATGGATCCAAGTTGGTACGGGGCAAGTTCCAACCGAGTGCTTGGCTGCTGCCTGCCCACCAAAGTGATATTCTGCTGGACAGCAGAATTGAACGACGGTGGGAGCTAATCGTCCTTATAAAACAGCTCTGGAGGGATGGCCCATGCTTCGCTCAAAAGCTTCGCAGGGCAACCTTCTGATTTCAATACGACACTGGCAAGATATCTGAAACTTTAGTTCAAGATATCGCAGCCGACCGTAGCTTGAAAAGCGAAGGTTGGTGGGCCGGAGAGGAGTCGAACCTCCACGGGATTGCTCCCACAGCGCCCTTAACGCTGCGTGTATACCAGTTCCACCACCGGCCCCTGTTGCCGTTGGCCGCTATCCCCTCTTGCTCTTAACGTACCACTGCCCTAAAGTTGTAAACCGATCTGTCGCAGATGACAAGTTAATCTTATCAGTTATGCCTTTGACTTTCCTATCCACCAGATAGGTATATTTAGGCTGATACAGCAAAATGGCGGGCACCAGATCGGCAAAAGCGGATTGAAAACGCAAATATGCGGCGATGGATTGATTTAAATTGGTGGTTGTCCGCGCTTGCTCAAGATTGTTATCAATGTCCTTATCCACCTCCACCGCCAGCGCCAATCCCGGGTCCTTGATTTCACTGCTATGCCAGTAAACATACGGGTCGGAATTGCTGCCCAGGTCTTGGCCAAAGATCAATATTTCGTAATTGCGCGGGCGAATGACATCCTTGATCAGGGTAGCGGCATCCAGCGGCTGAAGGATGGCTTCCACGCCAATGCTCTTCCACATCTGCTGGACCAATGCCGCGACCTGCTGTGATTTTGCATCGTCACGGAAAGCTACGTTCAAACTTAGCCGGGTTTTGCCCTTGTCCAATACTCCATCGTGGTTCGAATCTACCCAGCCGTCTTTTTTCAATAAACTGGCGGCACGGGTAACATCAAAATTATATTTCTTGATGTTGGGATTATGACCCCAGAAGCCGGGCAAGATCGGCGAATCCGCCTGCACGGCATAGCCCTGCTCTACCTGATCAATAATTTGTTGTTTGTTCACCGCGTAGGCCAGCGCTTGGCGGACGACCTGGCTTTTAAGGAGCGGATTGTCACTCAACTGGTTGAAGAAGATCCCTTTGTATTGCGGCAGAAGGAACTCATAGGCGGCGTCGCTGGCGGCCGGACCGCCAAAGACAGGTTCGGTAAATCCCGCCGCGCTGACTTGCCGATTGCGGAAGGCGGCATAGAGGGTATCCTGATTATCAAAGAAATAAAATACGACGCTTTCGAGATACGGCTTGGGGCCATAATAATCCTTGAACTGGGTTAAGGTGACGGCAGTATTGAGATCAGACGGTTGGTATTTGTACGGACCGGTGCCGATAATTTTATCAGGGGTATACGCGCCGGCAAGGTTTTTGACGGCGATGTCTTTGTCAATGTGTTCGGGAATGATGCCGACTGCGGCGTCAGTCAGGAAGAACGCCGAGGCAGCGGGAAGCGTGATCTTCACCGTCAAGTCGTCCAGCTTTTCAACCAGTAAGCCGGAGAAGTTCGCCTTCAACACACCGGAGTAGTCGTTGTTCTGCAAGACGTTAAAAGTGTACAAAACATCGTCCGCCGAAAAATGCTCGCCATCATGCCAGAGAGCGTTGGGCTGCAGGTGGAAGAGGTAGGTTTTGCCCCCGTCCAAAACATCCCAACTGGTGGCCAGATCGGGCAAAACTTCGCGGCCGGCCCCGATCTTGGTCAGACCGGAATAAATTAAGCGTGATAAATCGCGGTCAACGGGATTGGTGCCCGCAAACAACGGGTTGATGATCTTTGGTTTACCGACCAGCCCTTCAATGTGCGCGCCGCCGGCAACCGGTCGCAGTTCTGTCCCCCCCTTACCGCTTAAAATCGACTGGGCGCTGCCGGCAATGATAATGGTCAGCAGGCCCGCCAGCACGACCTTCTCGGTAAGGGTGAATTTACGCAGCAATGCCCCGAGCCAAAGCACCGTCTCACCAAAAAACTTCTGCAATCCCCCGATCGCAGAGATGGCAGCGTGGGTGGTGTTATCCAACCGCAAACGCTTAATGATACGAATTGCTGGCTCTTTCATAAAAGAGGGTTCGGCCAGTCCTACTTAACGAACAAGATCGCAAAGGAGGTGGCCACGAACAAAACAGCCAAGATAACGGTGATGTAATAAAGAACCCTTTCAGGGCCCCGGCGGGTGCCATAGAAGACACCGCTGCCTCCAAAAGTCTCACCCAAAGAGGCGCCTCTGGCCTGCAGTAGGACGGCAGCCATCAGTAAGATGCCGATTATTACCTGAAAAACAATAAAAACCTTACTCCAGACCATAAAAATACCTGTAATAAGTCTTACCTATCCTAGCAAAAAACAAGGAAATGGTCAAAAGAGGAACCCCGCAGTGGGCGGGGCAAAAAGAACAGGGCGAGGTGCTGGCTTACGAGCTTTTGGGGGCGCCGGCTGACGGAGCATCCTGTTGCGCCGCTTTAGCGTCCCTTTGTTGCCGCTGGAGAATGAGGGCAAGGGTCAAGGCTTCCTTCGCACGTTGGAACTCGCTACTCTCGGACTGCGCGCGATGGATGGTCTCGCTGGTAATTCTCTGAACGCGGTTATGCGCATCTGTGATCAGGCGATTGAGTTCCATCGCAACCTGATGGCTGGGCTCTACCCCGTGGTTCACTGCCGTGCGGAGTTGGTCCAGAAGCTCGGTGAGCTCAACCACGGTACCATTGCGGATGCGCTCGCCTAGGACGTGAATATCCTGCAGTAGCGGCGGCTCTGGCATATGCGACCTCCTGCGGTACAAGTTGCCCGCATTCTCCCCCACCCCCCTAGATCCGTCAAGGAGGGGGGCTTTGACTTTTTTGCCTGATTCTGCTTACAATTGGGAGGTCGTATGGCTAAAACCAGAGCAGATTTTGCTGATTTCAATAACCCCGACACCATCATTGGCCGGGGGGTTAAAGTAGAGGGGACCCTCCAGACCGCCGGGGACATCCAGATCAACGGTGAGTTCAAGGGCAAACTGATCACGGAAAAGGACGTGGTAGTGGGCGAGCACGCGGTGGTAGATGCCGACATCAACGCCCAGAACGCTTATGTGTCCGGCGAGGTAAAAGGCGATATCAACGCTTTTGAGAAGATCGAAATATTGGAAACCGGCAAGGTGGACGGCAACGTTACCGCCTCTGCTCTTTCGATCGAATCGGGAGGTATCTTAAAAGGCACCAGCACGATGCATGAGGTGGAGGCAGAGCGGCCGGAGACCGAGCCGACCTATGAAGTGCAGGAGGCTCCCGCCGAAGAAGCCCCCGAGCAGGATACTTCTGCTGGTTAAGGCTTATGTATTTACTTCTTGCCAATCCAGAAGCCGGCGGCAGACGATTTCAGAAGGTAAAAAACCAGCTGCTCAAGACCCTTGAGCGGTTGAAGGTTAAATTTGAGTTGGTGGAACTGCCGAATTTGGTTGATGCGCAGGAAATGATGAAAAAGCACATTAAAACTGACACGACCGGCATTGTAGCGGTAGGCGGCAACGCGACGGTCAATACGGTCATTAATTCATTAGCGGACGAAAGCATACCGATGGGAATTATCCCGGTCGGCAAAACGAACTATCTGGCGCATAGTTTGGGCATTAAAGGCTGGCGCGCTGCCTGCGGCATATTGGCTGCCCCTGCGCGGCGCGAGCAAAGGCTGGGTAAGATCGGCAAACACTATTTCGTGGATCGGCTGGAAATCCTATGCAGCCAAAATCTGCTGGCCAAGTATTTGCGAAGGGAGGGGCCTTTGAAAAGATTTTTGGGTTCAACCAAAGTCGCGCCCCGGCAGCTGCCCTGCGTGCATACCGAGATCAAGCTTGATGATAATCTAAAGGTTGAGTCTTCGCTGCAAAAGCTGGCAGTGGTTTTGAATAATGAAAAAGGCGGCAAGAAACTATGTTTGGAATTAGTCACCGACAGCCCTAAAAACCCTACGCGCCTGTGGGCGGACGAGATCGCGATCGAGGGTGATAAAAAAATGCCGGTGCTGATGGGCAATGAAGAAGTGGCACATACGCCCGTTGAGATCAAGGGGATGACAAAATACATTGAGCTATTGGTGCCCCAGGCATCAAAACCCCAGCGCCCGGCAAGGCGGCTACTTAAGAAGTTTAAGAAACGGTGAATTGACCAGACCAGCGACCTGATGATAGATTTAAGATGATTTCTAACCGGCTTTGAGTAGACCGATCTTCTCACCCCGAATCCGCGCTAATCATATGATCCGAGCTTCTCGGCTGTTTGTGATTGACGAGGCGGGCCAGCCGCGAGGAGAGATGTCTTTGCAGGAGGCAATGAGGTTGGCGGAAACAGCAGAGCTGGACTTGGTGGAGGTGTCCCCGAATGCCAATCCGCCGGTGGCAAAGATCCTGGATTTGGGCAAATACCGATATGACCAAACCAAGGCGCAGCAGCGCCAGCGCAAACACCATAAGGAAGTGGTGATAAAGGAAGTGCGCCTGGGGCCCACCATCGGTGAACATGATTTAGAGGTCAAAGCCAAGCAGGCAGAGAAATTCCTGGAGCTGGGGTATCGGGTGAAGGCCACGGTGATGTTCCGCGGCCGGCAAATGGCCCATATGGAGCTGGGGCACGAGGTCTTGCAAAGGCTGGTTGACAGATTACGCGACAAAGCTAAAATGGAACAAGCTCCTGTCAGGCAAGGCCGGAGCATCCATATTATCATCGCCTCCATAAAATAGCAAAATAGCCCAATAGCCTCATAGCTAAATAGCAAATTATTTTTGGCCATCCTGCTATCCGGCTATAAAGCTATACTGCTATCAAGCTATTAAGCTAATTGATATGCCTAAACTTAAGACCCACAAGGCGGCAGCTAAGAGATTTAGCGTTACCAAGACGGGAAAGCTTTCCCGCCGGCGAACAATGGGCGCGCATAAATTGACCAATAAGTCAGCCAATCGCAAACGCCGCAGCGCCCAGCCGGCACAGGTATCAGCGTCTGATGTGAACAGAATAAAACGAATGCTGGGCAAGATTTAATCAAACCATTTTGTCATCCTGAACTTGTTTCAGGATCTAATTACTATTATGGCACGCATTAAAAGAGGAAAAGTTGTCCGCAGAAAGCACAAGAAAGTTCTAGCCGGAACTCGGGGATTTCGGACATCACGCCGCACTAATATCAAGCGCGCCAAAGAGGCGCTGATGAAAGCGCTTTCTTATTCCTACCGCGACCGGCGGAATAAGAAACGGGAATTCAGAGGACTGTGGATCAACCGCATCAACGCCGCGCTCTCCGGTATGGATATCAAATACAGCCGCTTCATTCAGGCTATGACGGCTAAGAAGGTTGTGTTAGACCGCAAGATCCTCGCCCAACTCGCCGTCCAGCATCCCGAAGTATTTGAACGAGTAGTACAGGAAGCCACAAAATAATTTCAACAAACGAAAAGCCGTCCGAGCTTTCCAGCCAGAACGGCTTTTTGGTTGTCGGGATAATTACCTGAGATAAAACAGCCAGATGCCGATGGCCAAAACTACCAGACCGCCGAACATCAGGAAGCCACTGGACTTAGCAAACGGCCGGTAGAGCGGTTTGGCAATGTCCGGAACCAGGGTAAGTATTATACCCTTGAGGAACGTGATCCAACCCAGTAGCGGCAGGACCCAGAGCGTACCGGTCCAGACGATTTGAAACCCTGCGGTGCCCAGTACGATCAGCCCTAAGATGGTGGTGAGAATGCCGAAAGTAAAGATTTCCGAAGGCTCATCCGTCATCTTCATAACCATCTTGCCCATATATCCGCCCCTGAGCAGCAGGGCAGCGCCCAAAACGATAAATACACCGCTGTATACCAGAGTGATAATTTCAAGAGAAGTCATTTCTACTCTCACGTTAGTTGGTATAGATTCGACCCCAATTGACGAGAACCATTACTGCTTTAATGATACCACTCCGTGGAGGTTTTTATTTTTCTTCTTTCCTCCGTCATTCCCGCGAAGGCGGGAATCCATTTTTCTTTAATTTGTTTCCAAACGCTAGCTGGCGTTTGATCCAGCAATACTTTCCTCTTGGGGAAAGTATCCAAAGCCGTTCCCCACTCACAAATTGTCCCTAAGGGATCCCTTCGGGACTAGCCAGAAAGCAAAATTGGCCTTTCTGGACTATACGCGAACTCGTCGTTCTGCTGTACAGCAGAACTCCTCAAACAGCGCTATCCATACCGGTCAATTTTGCTATTGGCTTACGCAATTTGCTCGATGGGATATTCATAAGATACCATCCCGGGTATAAACTATGAGTGATGGTAGTGAATCACGATCCAGTAAAGAGGTGGTTAGCCAAGTACTGGGACCAATGCTTGATTGTCGTTGGGTTTTTCTTGTTAGTACTTGGGTTGCTGACCCTTGGGTTCGGGAATTTAAGCGGAGGTGGTATTGGATATGGAATTGGCCCCGAGTATGACTACACGGGTTCCTGGATTTTTGTAGCCAGTCTTGGGGCAACCTTGACGGTGATAGGATACCTAGCTTACAGACAAAAGAAATCCCGGCAGTAACCCAATATCTCTTACCGTTCTCTCCCTT
>Ga0315281_10000799_pt1 | contig 45538 bp, 40 predicted proteins | sample YL17G07_0_MG_FD_204540 | JGI IMG/M metagenome (GOLD analysis project Ga0315281, IMG submission 204540) | Sediment microbial communities from Yellowstone Lake, YNP, Wyoming, USA - YL17G07_0 | ecosystem: Environmental > Aquatic > Freshwater > Lake > Sediment | place: USA: Wyoming | collected...
GATTCTGCAAAACTGGCGCGGAAAACACGTTTGGTAGCGGTTGCTTTACAAATAATGCGACGCAAAGTTTCGCTTAACTGCGGAATAAAACCAAGCGAAAAACGGCTAACCGGTTGCGCGCAACGCTGTTAGCCCAAAGTAGAAATGTCCCCGCCCCGCGGGGCGGGGACATTTCTACTTTTTTTCTGCGAAGGGAATAGGGGTGGGCTCGCCAAGGATGATTGGTCGCAGGCTTGGCATAAATGCGCTCTTTAAGCGTCGCATCAAGGTCTTTCGTAGAAACCACTTCAGACTGTTTTGCTTGGCAATGATACACCTCGTAAGGCAAGGGTTTACCTTTGTAAAGTATCGTGAGTTGTTGTTGAGCATTAACACAGACTGTCACCGTTGCGCTACGCAGCGCATACGAAGGACGCTCGGTTTGAATTTGGTAGACCACCTTTTCAAATTGGATGGTCAGGTTCTTTGAGACAATACGCTGTTCTTGCCAAGTTAAGATGGCAACCAGATCGTCTTTGACATTCAAGGCGCGGTGAGCGTCAACTGAACTGCGCGGTTCAACGGCAAAACGCGGATTGAAATCTTCGATATATTTGGGCAGGTAAGCGTTGCCGTCATCCATGCTGGAGATGTTGAGCAAGCGCATTTCCTTCACCAGACGGTCTTGCAGGGTTTGATTGACCCGTTCAACACGCCCTTTGGCTTGCGGCGTATTCGCGCAAATAATCTGAATATCCAGTTCTTGCATAGCGCGTCCAAACTGCGTCAGAGCGTCCGTTTTGCCTGCGCTCGGCGTGTATTGACCCGAAAAATGCCGTGTTTATCGCTGTAGAAGGCGACGGGCTTGCCGTGTTGCCTGAAATATCTGTCCGCCGCTTCGCTGTAACTAAAAAAACTCTCGCTCTGCACAAAACGTAATTGCAGTAACTTTCCAGTCGCGTCGTCAATAAACACCAGCAAGACGCAGGCTTCTGCGCGCCCTTCACATCGTCCCGATGCTCTTTCGGGAAACCAATCATGCGGCGAGCCGTCAATCTGCACCAACTCCCCAAAACACGCGCGTCTTTCGCGCAACTGATGCGTGACTTCTTTTTTGATCTTGCGCGGCTTCCATAAGCCTTCCGCAATCATCAACTTGCGCACGCTTTCATCCGATATTTTCAGGAGTTCTTGTTCGACTAACTTCTCACGCGCCAGCGTCGGACCAAAGCCTTGGTATTTGCTTTTCAACAAATCCAGCGCTTTTTTCTTCACCTCATCAGACAAACAATTGTTGCTCTTTTCTCCGCGATGTTTTGAGATTAGCCCAGACGCGCCATCTTCGCGATACGTTTTGGTCAGGCGTTTGATTTGCCGCAAGCATAAATTCAAAATTACGCCCGCCTCCTTTTGTTGCATACGTTTGTCTTCCACTTTTTGGATTACTTCCAACCTGTCAATTTCTTTCGTACTCATGCTGATTATCTCCATTTTTCACGTCCTCCGTAGGGGACATTTTAACTTTGGAGAAAAGGGACATTTCTACTTTGGGCTAACAGATTTTACGTTCAACTAGACAGAACCTTTCCCCTCGACTAAACTTAACCATTCTATTTCAAGAGGAGCGCTATGGACTTCCACAACACAAACGATTCTGTGACTCGCCGCGTCAAAGCCATGACGGATCGCGTTCATTATCTTAAGACGAACGACCTATACTTCTACAATCAACCGGTGGAAGAGGTTTTAGGCGGCGCGCGCGTGCGCGTACATGGGCGCGAGATGGGCATGTACGCTTCTTACAGCTATCTGGGGCTGGTCGGTCACCCGCGCATCAATGAAGCCGCGAAAAAAGCGGTGGATAAATTCGGCACCGGCACGAACGGCGTGCGAATGCTGGCGGGTACGCTGACCTTGCACTCGGAGCTTGAAGAGACCATCGCTCATTTCAAACATACCGAAGGCGCGGTGACTTATTCGTCGGGATACGCCACCAATTTAACCGTCATCTCCTCCATGATGGGACGCGGCGATTATGTCTTCTCGGATAAAATCAATCACGCTTCCATTGTGGATGGTTGCCTCATGTCGGGCGCGGAGTTCCGCCGCTTTCGGCATAACGACATGGCGCATCTCGAAGGCTTGCTCAAGAACGCGCCGGCGGGAGTCGCCAAAATGGTCGTCGTGGACGCGGTCTTCAGCATGGACGGCGATATCGTGGACCTGCCTAAAATCGTCGAGTTGTGCGCAAAATACACCGCCTGGCTGATGGTGGACGAAGCGCATTCTGTCGGCGTGCTGGGCGCAAAAGGCACGGGCATTGAAGAACATTTTGGTTTGGGCAACGTCATTGATATTAAAATGGGCACGTTGAGCAAGACCATTCCCTCAGTGGGTGGATACGTCGCCGCGAATCGAGATATCATCACTTATCTGAGTCACGCCAGCCGCGCATATATTTTTTCAGCGGCGATACCCCCGGCGCAAGCCGCCGCCGCCAATGAAGCTTTCAAAGTCATCTTGGACGAACCCTGGCGCGTTGAAAAATTGAACGCCAACACAAACCAATTCATCGGCGGTTTGAAAAAACGCGGATTTGACACCATGCTGACCCAAACCGCCATTGTCCCCATTTTATGCGGAGAGGACGACATGGCTTTCGCCATGACGCGCGAGGGGCAACATAAAGACGTCTTCGTCCTGCCCGTCGCCTCGCCCGCCGTGCCAGAGGGACAAGCCCGTCTGCGCGCCACCGTCACCGCCGCGCATGAACCCAAAGATATTGAATACGCCATGGACGTGATTGAAGTCGCGGGAAAAAATTTGGGAATTATCAAGTAACCCAAAAACCCGTCTCACGCGAGGCAGGTTTTGTTTTTAAGCGCCAACGAGCGCTTTGAAATTTTTCATCTTTGTCTATTGCGCGTAACCCTCAAGCCAAATACAATTTTGGCTCATCTGTAAAGAATGCGCAAAATGGCTTTGCGTAGCGGACGTTCTCTAACGTCCGCGCATGGATTACACATGAGCCTACAATCTTTCTATGATTGAAGAACGCGATCGCAAAAGTTTATACGCCGTCAATCTTGGATTGGGCATTAATATTTTGCTTGCCATTATCAAGACGGTCTTCGGCATTACGGGGCATAGCCCGGCCTTGTTGGCGGAAGGCGTCAACTCCACCTCGGATGTAGCGTATTACATCGCGGCGAGTATTTTTATGCGCCTTGCCAATCAACCCGCCGACAGCGACCACCCTTACGGGCATCGCCAGATGGAGAGCATCGCCTCGGTTTTAATTGGCTCGTTCATCGTCGTCACGGCGGTTGCGGTTTTTTGGGACGCAGTGGATAAAATTTGGGACGTCATTCACGGGCTTGGCAACGCCGGCGCGCATCCTTACGCGTTATGGGTTGCGCTGGGAACTGTCGCGATAAAATTTTTTCTGACGCGCTACATTCGCAATCTGGGTAGCGAAACTCAAAACCCCGTTGTCGTCGCCCTCGCTTACGACCATCGCAACGACTTGTTCTCCGCTTCCGCCGCGTCCATTGGAATTTTTCTCGGTCAGCGCGGATTGCCCTGGGTAGACCCGCTAGCTGGCGCGCTGGTCGCCTTGTTGATTCTGCGTACCGGGGTTTTTGTCCTGCGCGAATCGTCCGACGATTTAATGGGCGTCGTTCCGCATCGCGATTTAGCGAAACGCATCGCAAACTTATTGAAAAACACGCCGGGCGTAAATCAAATGGAGGAATTGCAAGCGCATCGCTTTGGACCGCATATCGTTATCAATTTGACAATCGGAGTGGACGGCGATTTGACCGTGCGCGCAGGCGACGCGATTGCCAGCGCTGTGGAGGAAAAGCTAATTGATTCAATTCCAAACGTCAGGCGGGTGCATGTGCATTATCACCCGACAAAAAAAAATTGATTGAACGTTTTCCTATTCGCGCTTCACATGGAAGCGTTTGGCTTTGAGCTCAAAGCGCGGCAACGTGTCGCGCTCCACGACGCGCACGTTGGGGCGGAATGAAAGCGCGGTATCGATCGCCTGAGCGATGGAATCAGCCAGCGCCGCATTGGCGCCGTTGGACAATTCAATCTCGACGTCCATCTCATCCATCTCTCGCACGGCGCTAACCGTCACGCGAAACTCGTCCACTTCCTGATAACGGCGAATGATGTTTTCCACCGCACTTGGGAAAACATTGACGCCGCGCACGGTGACCATATCGTCGGCGCGCCCGACAATGCCGCCCTCAAAGCGGGCGAACGTGCGCCCGCACACGCACTCGTTGAGATTGACCTCTACTAAATCGCCGGTGCGATAGCGAATAACTGGAAATCCCCAGCGCCCCAAATTCGTGATGACAAGTTCGCCGCGTTCGCCCGTTGGCAAAATTTCGCCCGTGCGCGGATTGATGACTTCGACAATAAACTCGCTCTCGATCACGTGCGTCCCGCCCGGTTGCGCCGCGCATTCAAACGAATGCGCGCCAACTTCCGAGGCGCCGGCATGGTCGTAGCATTTGGCGTTCCACGCTTCTTCGATTCGCTTTTTTGTCGCGGGGATGTTTGCGCCCGGTTCGCCGGCGTGAATCGTCGCGCGAACGGGAATTTGGCGCAGGTCAAATCCGTTTTCGCGCGCCACTTCGGCGAGACGCAAAGCGTAGGTGGGGGTGCAACATAACGCAGTGACGCCCGTATCGCGCATCAATTCCAAACGCTGTTGCGAATCGCGTCCGCCGCCGGGAATCATCATCGCGCCGATTTGACGCGCGCCATCCACCGACGCCCAAAAACCGATGAAGGGTCCAAATGAAAACGCCTCAAAGACGCGATCCTCATTCGTCACTCCCGCGCCTGAGAGAACGTGCGCCCAACACCGTCCCCACCAATCCCAACTTTCTTCCGTATCCAAAACGCGAAACGGAACGCCGGTGGTGCCTGAAGTTTGATGAAAACGAATATACGCTTGAATGGGATAAGAGAGGTTCGTGCCAAACGGCGGATGGGCAAGTTGGTCGCCGACAATCTCATGTTTGGTCGTGAACGGAAGGCGACGCAAATCGTCGAGCGAGCGCAGATCGTCGGGGGCGAGGTGCGCGGCTTTGAGCTTCGCCGTATAAAACGCGTTGCGTTCCCAAATCCCTTCCAACATCGTCCGCAGTTTTTGATGTTGCAACGCGTTCAATTGCGCGCGGGGCATGGTCTCAACGGCTTGATCAAAGAACGGCATGGTTACACCTCGACTTCCACAGTTTTGTTTTGATAAGAAAGCGTGACGCGGTCAGGTTGCGCCGATGGTTCCAGTGTGACGACGCCGCAAAAATCAGGCTCGCCAAGGTCGGCGCCAAAAGCGTACCGCAGAAAAACTCGCAACGCGCCTGAGTGCGTGACCATAATCCAATGCGAACGGGTCGCGGCGTTTGCATGGGCGGCGAAAATTTCTTTCGTCCGCGTCAACAAGCGCTTTAGCACAGTCTCCGGCGTTTCCGCGCCGCCGTCGCTCTGGTGCGCGTGAGTTAGCCAATAACCCATCGGGTCGTCTGTTGTCCAGAAGTTGCGATAGAAATCGGCGCGAGCGGGCGATAGGCTTTCAATGTAGGCGGAATCGCCGACAAGACTTTTATAAAGTAGCGACGGTTCTTCAATCTGGTCTTTGCCGTTGACTTGCGCCATGAAGCGCACGTTGCAGAGCGAGACGTCGGATTGAATCGGCGGGACGGCGAAGCGCGCGGCGAGTTGTTGATGAATGTCGGCGGCGGTTTCGCTCACCCGTTTGACGGGGGCGTGAAAAACGAAGACCGCGTCGCCTTTCGCGATGCGTCCTAAGATGACGTCGGCGGCGGCGCGAGCTTGCGCATGTCCGCGCTCCGTAATCCCAACGTCGTCGCGATGATGTTCGACTTCGCCGTGGCGCACAAGATAAATCGTCGCGCTCATGCTTCCTTTGTTTGGCGTCGCGGTCCTGTCCAGCGCTCGGTCAAATCTTGGGGAAGTTCGACGCCGACCAGATCCAGAACGCGGCTGACGGTTTGGTTGATAATATCGTCTATGGTTTTGGGGCGATTGTAAAAGGCGGGGATCGGCGGGACGAGGATTGCGCCCATCTCAACCGCTTGCGTCATTAGGCGCAGATGACCCAAGTGCAAAGGCGTTTCGCGCGGCACAATCACAAGCCGGCGCCGTTCTTTGAGGGTTACGTCGGCGGCGCGGGTTAACAAGTTCCCGCTGGCGGAGAGGGCGATGCTCGAAAGCGTTTTCATCGAACAAGGGATGACAACCATGCCCATTGTTTTGAAAGAACCGGAGGCGATGGCGGCGGCGACGTTGTTGAACTGATAACGCGCGGTCGCAAGCGCTTCCACCGCTTCAACCGTGTAATCCGTTTCAAGGCGAATATTTTGTTTAGCCGAATCGCTGACGACCAGATGCGTCTCGACGTCTTTTACGTCGCGCAAAACTTCGAGCAAGCGGACGCCATAGATCGTTCCGCTGGCGCCTGAAATTCCAATAACTAATCTCATCATGAAAGGGTCTCTTGAGCGTAAATTCTTAAAATGTTTTTTCTGCGTCTCAGCGGTTATATCTTTGAACGTCAAGTTTATCGAGACGTCAAATTATCCGAGTTAGAGAGTGTTTCTTAACAGGACTTTCGCTTGTCATTCTGAGCGAAGCGAAGAATCACTACGATTGTCTCAGAGACCCTTCGCTGTCGCTCAGGGTGACATGAAGTGGAGCGAAAGTCCCGCTTAAGTCTTTTTGTACACGGATTGGACGGATTACACGGGCAAACACGGATTTTAAAAGGTTTTTTCTGTGCGAGAATCCGTGAAATCCGCGTACTTAAGAAACAGTCTCTTAGGATTTAACTTTGATTTGGCTCATCGCTTTTTCCATGAGCAATTCGTAGCCGCTCTTTTTGCCGAGCAACGCCCCTTGCGAACGCTGACTCCACACCGTTTCGGGACGGCTCTGAACGATGAACACATTTTCAGGGAAGGCGAGGTCGTGGTCAATCGCCCATTCGATATCCATCGGGCGTCCGTAATGCTCTTCAATGCGCTTGGCGATGGTCACCAATTCTTGCAACTCGGCGTCGTTCATGCAAGGCGTCGTCTGCCGTTCAGCTTCCACGACGCGGTGAATCACTCCATCGCCCGCTTGGTAGACGCATTCGATCATCTTCGTCGAAATCGTCCGTTCATTAACTTCGCGCACCACTTTATCAACCACGAATTTATCCGGCGTCACTGCGCCTGAGACGATGGCTTCGCCGAATCCCCAGCTGCCTTCGACCACGACTTTTGACGGGTCGCCGTTGATGGGATTGAGGGTAAACATGACGCCCGAAGTGCGCGAGTCGACCATCTTTTGAACGCCGACGCTAATTAGCGTTTTGTCGTGCGGGAAATTCATTCGGGCGCGGTAGTCAATTGCGCGCGCCGTAAATAGGCTTGCCCAACATTTCTGCGTCGTCTGGATAACCGCTTCGAGACCTTTCACCCAGAGATAGGTGTCTTGTTGTCCGGCAAAGCTGGCGTCCGGCAAATCTTCCGCAGTGGCGCTGGAGCGCACCGCCACCGGGAGATCGTTTATATTGCAATTGTCGCACAACATGCAATAGTTCTCCTCAATCGCATCGGCAATGGCAGTCGGCATCGGAGCGTTCATAATCAGGTTTTGAATGGCGGCGCTCGCTTTGTCCAACGACGGAATATCATTGGGGACGACGCGCGCCAGAATATTTTGGATTTCAACGTCAATCCGCGCCGATGTGATGAGCTCAAGGTAGCTGTTGGTCGTAATCGCAAAACCCGGTGGAACGCGAATGCTCGCTTTGAGCATTTCGCCCAAGCTAGCGTTCTTTCCTCCAACGGTTGGCAAGGAAAATTTGTTGACCTCTTCAAATCCTAATACATACGCCATTTTGTTAATCTCCTGACGCTCCCTCACCCCTTACCCCTCTCCCAAAGGGAGAGGGGAAGAGACTCCCTTCCCCCCCTGCGGGGGAAGGGCTGGGGATGAGGGCGCGTTCTGCGTAAAGCGGTTATTTACTAGCGAAGCGCTCAGGAACCGTTTGCGCGTTTAATAATGCTGACGATTCCCCGATCGCCGTCCACCTTGACCCAATCGCCGGTCTTGATGGTTTGAGTCGCCGTACCCGTGCCAGTCACCGAAGGCACGCCGTACTCGCGGCAGACGATCGCCGCGTGCGAGGTGATGCCGCCGATGTCGGTCACCGCGGCTTTGATCTTGGAGAAGATCGGCGCCCAGGCGGGATTGGTGTTTGGAACAACCATGATGTCGTCCTGTTCCAGCGTGATGATATCTTCAAGACGCTTGAGGACGCGCGCCTTGCCTTCGACAACGCCTGCGGAAGAAGCGAAGCCTTTCAGCTCGTTCGGGTTAGCGGATTTTCCGCCCGCGCCTTCCAGCCATTCCGCGACGCGCTCGGTCGTCACGCCCCAGAGCATCACCGTAAACGGCTCGGCGACAACTTCGGGCGGAACGCCTAACGCAGGCGGCGGCGCCCAGTTGGCGGCGGCGGCGAGAATTTTCTTGCGCTTGGCGGCTTTTTCAGCCCACTTCATCAGGGGCATGTTTTCGCCTAACGCCCACGAAGTCACAAAGTCTTCGATCAGCGACGGAATTTCAAGGCGGTTGAACATGAAGAAATCATCAACTTCGACGAGTACGCCATGCTTGACAAACAAACGACCAAATTCGCGCATCTTTTCAAACCAAATGGTGTGGAACCAATGCTCAACCCAAAATAGGTGATCTTCGGCGTAGCGATAGATGGTGCGCGTGTTCTTAAAGGCGTCTTCAAACGATTTGCGATCTTCATCGTTCTTGATCAGTTTGCGATATTCGGCGACCATCGCGTCGCGGGCTTCGGAGATGGTGGATAAAGAACGTTCGATGCGCTCGCCTTTATCAAGGCGTTCAATATAGCCCTTCATGTAGCTGAATGGCACGTCGAGTTTGTCAATCCAGCTGCCTTCGTAATGGAACCAACCGCTACCGCAGGAAACCATGAACCAGGGGTCTTTGACTTCATCCATGCTTTCCAGCCACATTCTGCCCTCGTCAAATTCGCGCAGACTTTCGATCTTGGCGGCGGCGAGGCGATCTGTTTTGAGAATCTCGGCGACGCGCGGCTGTCCGTGCGCGAGGCGCGACAAGCGGCAGAGTTCTTCTTCGGGGCGGAACATCGAGACGTCCGCGCCCGCGACCATCTTGCCGATGGCGCTTTCGCTGATGCCGGGGAAGAGTTTGCGCGCGACGTCGGCAAACATCAGGTAAGCGAGGTATGTGACGTTCAGATAACTGAAGTGATATTGCCAGCCGCGATAAATAATGTTGACGGCGTTGTTGAACGCCTCAATCAAATCATTTCCAGGTCCCGCGTTCGGAAGCGTGGTTGCGGAATCAAAGTCGTCCACAAATTGCGGCAGTTCTGTCGGAACTTTGATCGCCAGTAATTCGTTGCCGAGTTCCTGCTGGCGCGTGCGCCATTGCGTCCACAGTTCTTCGTAATGTTCAAAGACGGGGAAGGTGCGCGCTCCAAATTTTGCGGCTTTCGCCCCGATGATTTCAGGGTCTGGCGGCGGAAGCGGCGAGATGTACAAGTAGCAACCCAACATGCGATGGGCGACGCCCTGCGCGGGCGGAATACAAAAGACGCGCGTGGTGTGCTGGGAAAGAGCAATCTGCCACGCTTGATGAAACACTTCGTCGAGCGGAACCATCGGGTCTGGCGCGTGAATTTTGTCGCCGTACCAGAACTGGGCTTCGTCCCACTCTTTGCGATCGTCGGAAAATAGACGATGGGCAGGATACATTTCCTCCCAACCTTCCATATCCTTCGGCACTTTCACTTCACGACCATGAGGAAATCTTTTTTCAGACATGTTTATCTCCTTCGCTTGTTGCGAAATAGTTTATGACGATTTGACAATCAACGCGGTTTGCGTTTGCGAGCGAACATCTTCCAAAGTTGAATCTCTCTGAGTTGGTTAGTTGGTTTGTTTGCCTCCGTCGTACAAGGTTTCGATCTCGTCAATCGCGTTCCACAGATAGCTCGGTTCAGCGGCGACCAGAGCGACGGAAGCGCTCTCTCCGCCCTGAATGATTGCCGCCTGCACCCCCGCGTCTTTCGCCGCTAAAACGTCGGTCACGCTATCGCCGACAAAGAGGGCGTCGGAATTTTTCGCTCCAAGTTTTTTCAAAGCGCTTCTGACGCCTTCGCCGCTGGGTTTGAGCGCTTCGACGTCGTTGCGCGTGATGATGACGTCAAAGAAGCCCGTCAATCCTAAGCGCGGCGTCGCCTCGTCCAGCGCGCGTCTGCCGATATTGGACGTCAGCCCGATTTGAATTTGCAACTCGTGTTTCAAACGCGCCAGAACCATTTTGACTTTTGGCAAAACCGCCCAGCGCGTCGCGGCGTCTTGGTCATATTGGTCGTAAATTGGATCAAGGCGCTTGATGACCGCGCGTTTGTCCAACCCGATTTGCGCAGCGAATTGCGTCGCTTGGTTGCGCAAAGTCGCATAATTATCTTCCCAAGCCGAAGGGTCAAATCCCAGCAGACGCAATTCGTTTTTGACGTCGCGCGCCGCGTCTTTCAGCTTCCACTGAAAGTCAACGAGCGTGCCTTCAAAGTCAAAGAGCAAAACGGGGAATTGGGTTTTCATCGGCGGGTTTATCTCGCTAAACACGACTCAAGCGCGCGCGCGGCGGTTTCTCCAAACTCTAGCGTGTTGACGTCCGCGTCCACTTCGATCATTTCAATTTCGGGATTGAGATTCGCGCGTAGCGTTTCGACAAACACGCGGTCAATTTCGGGCGCGTAGAGCTGCCCGCCTTCGACGCTGAGCGACGAGAAGCCTTTGGTTGGGATGATGAATTTGACGAGGGATTTGCGCGTGTGCTTGTTTAATTTTTCCGCGACGGCTTTGGCGATGGTCGTCAATTCATCCGCGTTCGTCCGCGCTTGGACGCGCATCGCGTCTTGAACGAACAAAGTTCGTTCGGCTAACTTGCGCGAAGTCCAGAGCGGGTCGTTCTTGTCTTTGCGCTCGATGGGTCCGCAACTGAGCATGTCAAAACCGCAGGGGGAGAGGATATAGGGAATGCCGCGTTTGCAGGCTGCTTCAAGGCGATTCGGCGCGGAGGCGCGATTTCCGCCGAGTAGGTACTCGCCATAGTTGGCTGGCACGAGATCAACGAAGGCGTCAAAGAGACCTTGCCCGACGAGGTCTTCCACCGCGCGGTCTCCCAATCCCGTAGCGTGGAATGAAACGATATTGTATTTGGATTGAATCTGCGCGCGCACGTAACCCGCGCCTTTGTCGCAAAAACCAAACTCGGTCATTGCGATTAATGGCTTGTCGGTTTTAGCGGGCGGCTCGTATCCTTCGACCATCCCGCTGATTGCGTTCGCGCCATTAATCATCAAGCTACGCACGAGGGTATTCATGCCTACTGTGTCTGTGACGGTGTGCATGACGGTAATATCGCGGACGCCAAAATAATCGGCGAATTTGCTGGCGTAAGCGGGCATTGCCGCGACGCTGGAGATCAAGACTTTGGGCAAGCCAAACGGCAACGCGCGCATCACATTCAATGACAGGAAAGTGCCAGTCATTCCCGCGACGGCGATCACGCCTTCCAACTCGCCCGTAGCGTACATCTCCACGGCTTTTTTTGTCATGCCGTCTGCCATGGTCGAGATGGCTTTGTCTCTCTCTTTTGCCAACATGCCGCGAATGGTTTCGAGGTCGCTTCCGCCCGCTAGAGCGATTTCTTCGGGAGCGATGTTCGCTTTCAACGCGGGGACAATCGAACCCGTGCCAACGCTGACGTCGGCAAGCGCGACCTGATGCCCGCGCTTCTCGATTTTTTCTTTGAGGAGCGTGAGGGCTTCTTCTCTTTCGTCCACCATCCCAATGACTAAAATTGACATGCGTTTCTCCGATGCAACCTTACGCGCCCTCACCCTAGCCCTCTCCCGCAAGGAGAGGGAATTGAATTAACTCCCTTCCCCCTGTGGGGGAAGGGCTGGGGATGAGGGAGAAACTACTTGCCCGGAAAAAATTCGTTCCAGCGCGCTTCGACTTGTTTTTTCACGGCTGGGTCAAGTTCAATCGGGACGGGTTTTTCTTTCCATTCGTAGGGAATCGTCGCGTCGAGGATGATGCGCGAGGTGATTTCGCGCTGGTCAATCGGCAACGAGGGGTCAAGCGGCGTCGAGCGTCCGCGCTTGATAAACTCGGCGCGCGAGGGGTTGAAGCGGAAACTCAACGCCCACAACACGCGCGGCCAGTCCCAGGCGTCAATGTCGTCGTCCACCACAATCACGGTCTTGAGTCCGTACGCGCCCATCTCGGTTGAGATGGCGGCAGTGCCGACTTGCGCCGCGTGACCAGGATACATTTGCTTAACGGAAATAATCGCGATGAATCTTCCCGCGCCTTCGGGTGGGCAATAAACGGATTTGATACCCGGAATGCGCATCGCCACCAGTTCCTGCCAGAGCGTCGAGCCGTAGGTCAGCGCCATCGTCATGTGCGTGTCGGTCACGGCGCGTCCGACAGTGGTGCTCCAGTAGATTGGGTCGTTGCGATAGGTGATGCAATTGATTTTGATAAAGTTGCGCGGCGTAGCGCCAACGCCGGAATAGTACCCCGTGTATTCGCCGAAGGGTCCTTCGGGTAATGTCTTCTCTGCGTCCACTTCGCCTTCCACCACAATTTCAGCGGTGGCGGGAACCATCAGGTCGGACGTTTCGCATTTAATCACGTCAATCGGCGCGCCGCGAATCGCTCCCGCAAAATCGTATTCGTTCTCATACGCGGGCAAACGCGCCGCGCCCATGAGGAACATCAACGGGTCGCCGCCGATGATTGCCGCAACGGGCATGGGTTTCTTCATCGCGGCGTATTGCTTGAGCATGATGTCGGCGTGCTTGCCTTTGATGAACTGCGTGCCGAGTGTGCATTTGTCCAAAATTTGCAGTCGGTAAGTGCCGATGTTCACCCAGCCTTTATCGGGGTCTTTGGTGACAACGGCAACCGCCGTGCCGAAATAGCGTCCGCCGTCTAGCGGATAAACTTTTGGAACTGGGAATTTGAACAGGTCAATCTGGTCGCCCTTGTCAATGTTTTCCTTGCAAGGACCTGACTCAACCACGCGCGGCGGGATTTTGTTTTGAACGCGGTTGACCCACTCGCGCATCAGGTCAACCAGCCCGGATTCTCTGGGCATGTTCATAATCAAAGCCAAACGCGCGGGGGTCGTGCAAGCGCTTGTCAACACGGGCGATTTATAGCCCTTGACGTTTTCAAAGAGCAACGCGGGTCCGTTTTGCTCTTCGTTGATCTTGGCGACATGGGAAAGTTCCAAATCCCAATCCACCTCGGCTTTCACCCGCTTCAATTCCCCCACTGATTCACACTTCGCAATAAAATCTCTCAAGTCTTTCATAAACGCCATCCTTTCTTCTTTGAATGTTTTAGGCTTTACCGTTTTAACGGAAAAACCGTTTTCTTTTCAACGCAAAGGACTTTATTTTTTTTACCGCTAAGTGGGGGGAACTCGTTTTTTTGTTTCAGACTCTTTAAAAAAGCGACTTGCTTCTCTTTGTCAAAAATTCAAACTTCTTGCATTATACCAAAAGAACGCTTTGATTAACCGTAACTTTCGTCACAAAATTTAACGAAAATGTCCCAAGTTCTAAGGGGGAGCCGTTAGGGCAATGTAAACTCTTCGCGGTGACCGAAGCCTTGCGAGTTGTTAATCCAGCGCATCCATTGCGGCGCGCAGATATAAAAGGAACTGCCTGCGACCCGCTCTGCAAACTCGCTGGCGAAAGGAAACTTGTCGCGGTACAGCGTCCACGCCCGATCTATTTCATCGGGAACGACCAAGCGCCGCGCTTGTCCGTTGATTTGCAAACCTTGAATATCGCGCCAATTCCATGTCTCGTTGTGAATCGCGACAGCGACGCGGCTGGCGCGTTCAATGTTTTGCGAATGCGCGCTTTTCTCGTCCGATAGCCAATATAAATTCAAGGCGGCGTCGCTGACGTAAAACAAGCTGGCGGCTTGCGGTTGCGTTTTTTGGTCAAGCGTGGCGAGGACGAGGGTGCTGTGCGTTTTTAAGAAAGCCGCCGCCGCGGCGCGTTGCGCCTCCGTAATTTTTGTCATAAAGCCTCTCGAAGATTTTTTTATTATATTTGACGCGGTTATAAATTGCGGTTTTAAAAATCAAACCATTGAACCGCAAAGCGCGCCAAGCGCGCGAAGACAAAGGCATTTCCTTTGCGCTCTTCGCGCGCTTAGCGGTAAGAAAAAAGCGCAAAACCTGCCCGCGCTCAGTATAGCGTCGTTTCGCGCTCTGGGTCGGTTCAATTTTACCTCGCGCGCGGCGGCGCGTTCTGGCGAGTTTCTTCCTCTGCTATAATCTCAGCCATGATACTCATCACAGGCGCGACGGGATTTATTGGACGCGCGTTGGTGCGCCAACTCTCGTCCATTGGATATCCGTTGCGCGCGTTGATTCGTCCCTCGCCGCGCACTCCGCGTCTGCCGAAAGGCGTACCCGTTGAAGTGGCGGTAGTCTCGCTTGCGGATGCGCGCGGTCTGCGGGCGGCTTTGAGCGACGTCAACGTCGTCTTTCACCTTGCCAGCGCGGAGAATCAAGGCAGTCGCGGAAATCTTTTCACGGCGGATATTCAAGGCACGGAAAACCTTGTGACGGCGGCGGCGGACGCGGGCGTAGATCGCATCGTGTACCTCAGCCATATTGGCGCGGCGCGCGCTTCGGGCTATCCTGCTTTCAAAGCCAAAGGCGTCGCCGAGGAATTCATCCGCAACGGAAAAACGCCTTATACGATTCTGCGCGCTTCGCTGGTGTATGGACCCGAAGATCATTTCACCAACAACCTTGCGCGTCTTATTAGTTCTTCGGTTGGCGTGTTTCCAATTCCATCGGGCGGGCGGGCTGTGGTGCAACCCGTGTGGGTGGAAGACCTGGTGACGTGTATGTTGTGGTCGCTTGAGAACGAAGACACGCTCAATAAAGTTTACGAACTTGGCGGCAGCGAATTTTTTACGTTGCGACAGATTGTCGAAACCATCATGGACGTTACGAACAGGCGACGTTTTCTTATGCCTTTATCGCCAGTCGCGTTGCGCGCGCTGATTGTATTCCTCGAAAGCGCTGTCCCCACTTTTCCCATTTCATCTTTTTGGCTGGATTACTTCGCCGTAAATCGCACCTGCGCGGTGGATTCCATGCCGCGCATTTTTGGTCTCATGCCGGCGCGCTTCACTTATCGTTTGGATTATCTCATGCGCAAAACCTGGTATCAACGCGCTTGGAGCGCCGTCGCTGAAAGAGCGGCGTCCTTGCGCCAGAAAACATAGCGGGCGTTTGCGCCGTTACGGCTTCTCTAACCCATGCGCGGTTAAAAATGATTCGTCTTCCAAAATCTCCGCAGTCAAGCCGTCGGCGACGATGCGCCCTTCGTCCATGACAACGGCGCGCGGAAAGAGTTCTTTGACCATGGTCATATCGTGGGTGGAAACTAGCATTGTGATGGGCAGCTCGCGCAACAAATTAATTAACGAACGGCGCGCGCGCGGGTCCAACCCGGCGGAGGGTTCGTCCAAAACGAGGATGCTGGGATTCATCGAGAGTACGGTGGCGATGGCGATGCGTTTCTTCTCGCCCATGCTGAGATGATGCGACAGGCGATCTTTGTAAGCGGACATGCGCACGGCTTCCAGCGCGGCGGTTACGCGGGCGCACACGTCCGCTTCGGGCAAGCCCATGTGTAGCGGACCAAACGCGACGTCCTCAAACACCGTCGGCGAGAAGAGCTGGTCGTCGGGGTTTTGAAAGACGAGTCCCACCATCGAGCGGATGAGCGGCAAATTGTCGCGGGTGAGGCGCAGACCCGCAATTTCAACTTCGCCGCGCCCGCCTAAAATCCCGTTCAAGTGCAACATCAACGTAGATTTGCCCGCGCCGTTCGGTCCCACCAACGCGACTTTATCGCCGCGACATAGTTTGAGCGAAACGCCGTGAAGCGCGGCATGACCGTCGGGGTACGCAAAATGCAGGTCGCGGATTTGCAAAACGTCGCCCACGCATTCAGGCGCGACAAAGGTTTGAAACGCATGAGAGACAGGCATTTAAAGTCTTCCAATGATTTGCAGAATAAAAATAACGGCGACGATAAACGCGGCGGCAAAATAATCGCTGGATTTCATCTCATGCGGATTCAAGGTGTAAAGCCGCCCCGCGTATCCGCGCGAGACCATCGCATGATAAACGCGGTCGCTGCGCTCGTAGCTGCGCAAAAAAAGTTGACCGGCTAGATTGCCCGCCACGCGCGCGCGCCACAATAAACTCCCGCCTGATTTATGTCCCGCCACCGAAGCGGAGCGCGATTCTCTTGCGCGCAGCAGACGATAAACCTCGTCGGTCAGCACGAATAAATAACGATATAAAAACGCGATGATGGCGGTGAGAATCGCGGGGACGCGCAAATGCTCCAGCGCGTGAACGAGGTCAGGGAAGCGCGTGACCGCCACGAGTAAAATCGCCATTTGAACCGAAAGCCATGAGCGTATGAGAATGCTTGAAAAACGCAATAAGCCCGCGTCGGTGACGGTGAAGTTCCATGCGAGAAAGAAGAAAGATAAAAGAGGTTTGCCGTGAATTGAAAAAAGAGTCGTGACGGCGATGAGCGCAAACGGCAGGGCGATGAGCGAACGCTTGAAGGTGTATTCAATTCCCAATTTAGAAAGCGCGTTTGCCGCGATTAACAACGACCATGAAAGCGCAAAGGCGACCCACGCGCCGTCGGGGAGCAAGACGTTGGATACGATAAAAATTATCGTCGCCGTCGCTTTGACGCGCGGGTCGAGGCGGTGCAGGAAACTTTCTTTTTCAAGGTAACGGTCAAAGGCGTTGAAGTGCATGGGGGAGGAAGTTGAAGGTTGAAGGTTGAATGGATTTATGATTTTGCTTTCATTCCGCGTCCGATGAGAAAAATGATTGCGCCGACGACGAGCGTTCCAATGATACCAGCGCCGATGGTTGAAAAAGGGGTTTTGCCTAAAAATGGGATGGCGTAATTAGAAAAAAGCGCGGACGGCGCAGGGCGACTCTGGCTGATCAAACCCAGATTCATTGCGACGCGCGTAAGCCCGTCGGGGTTGGACGAAGCAAACGGGGAAAGCAAAATCACTCCGAGCGAAGTCAGAACGCCGACGAAAATCCAACCGCGTCCGCCTTTGACGGCTTCAGAGTCAGCATCCAAAAGGTCGGGGCGCATCCGCATAATGAAAGATAAAGCGGCGACGGTAATCGTCGCTTCGCCAAGCCCAATCAAAGCGTGGACAATTAACATCGCGGGCAGAATGACTTTCAATTCGGCGTTGCCGCTTAACCAAATTTCAAAAGAGGAGAGCGTTGCGCCGGCGACGACTGAAAGCCACGCGGCGACGCCCGCCGCAAAAAGTTTTATGGGTTTCGGTTGGTTGGAGGTTGAACGATAAATTCCATAGCCAATTGTGGCTGTGACCAATCCCATGTTGAGGATGTTTGCGCCCATTACCGTCATGCCGCCGTCTTGAAACAAAAGCGCCTGCACTGCAATCACCGCCGTCATTACCAGCATCCCCGCCCAAGGACCAAGCATGATTGCCGCCAATGCGCCGCCGAGCAAGTGACCCGACGTTCCGCCTAAAATTGGGAAGTTAATCATCTGCGCGGCGAAGATAAACGCCGCCATCACGCCCATCAATGGGATTTGTTTTTCGCCCAGCGCCTGATTGGTTTTTGAAACGGCGACGGCGAGGGCAAGCGCCGTAATTACCCAGCAAACGACGGAAACGGGGACGCTCAGAAAACTATCGGGGATGTGCATCAGAACGGGCGAAAAAAACATGTTGCCTTCCTTTGCGCCCTCACCCTAACTCCCGCAGGGAGAGGGGACTCCCTTCCCCAGCGGGGGAAGGGCTGGGGATGAGGGCTAAATAAAAGTAGGTCACGCTTGAAGCGTGACCTACAAGCGCGACCCGCCAGCGCAGTTTGTCAATTTATTGATTTGCGTCTTCAGCCATTTTTTTTGAGATGCGCTTGATGACTTCCGCGACTCCGCCGATGGGATTTTTCAGCGTTTCAAAAGCGATTTCCACAATTTCGGGCGACATGCGTTGCAGGTTGCGAAAGCGCCGCGCAAGAAAACCCTCGTCGGGTTTGGGCTGTTCCAGCGCGGTTTGAATCTCTTGGAGTTCTTCCTTTGCGTCTTGTTTTTTTCCCGCTTGCAGTTTGGGGTGCGTCTCGACAAAACGGTAAATGGTTTGAAACAGCGGCGCGACGTTCACGCTTTGATTGGAAACTGTATTGTTGGATCCCACCACAATATTACTTCCTTGCACGTTGCCGCCAATGGCAATACTGCCCTTATTCGCGCGGACTCTGTTTTTATTTTTCTCTGCCATGTTGTCTCCGATTTTTTTTTACCTGTTTCCGTGTTTACTTGTCTACGTTCCTACCGCTTCTTTCTTCCTTCGGCGCAATCGCCACGCGAAAGCCGAGATCGTCGTTGAACATCAACGGGGTAGACCAGTTGCAAAACGACGAGCGCGCAAACCATTGATAGCCAATCCACGAACCGCCGCGCACGATGCGATATTTCTTGTCTTCATCGTACCATGAGTTGGTCCACTCCCAAGCGTTGCCGCTCATATCCCAAACGCCCGTTGGACTGACGCCTTGCAAAAACGCGCAAACCGCCGTCGTGCCGCCCAAGCCTGAACCAGTCGCGTCGCTGTCCCAAGTGTTGGCGGCGGATTTATCAAACCCATCGCCCCAGGGATACTCGCGCCCATCCTCGCCGCGCGAGGCGCGCTCCCATTCGTCGTCTTTCGGTAGGCGAATGGTATAGCCCTCAGGCGTCGCCACAATTTTTTTGGAAAGCCAGTTGCAATACGCTTCGGCTTCAAACCAGCTCACGCCCACGACGGGGACAATGGGATTGCTCAACTCAATGTTATGCCAATAATAGGGCGCATTTCTTTTTACGGCGGGGCGATGTTCCAGCCAATCGCGCGCCACCGCTTCAAGCGTGCGGGAGTCGTATTTGCCCGAGCGCCATTCCCAGCCTTCGGCGCTCCAATATTCGCGGTTTTGATATCCGTCTTCTTTAACGAAACGCGCAAACTGGATATTGGTGACGGGATACTTGCCGATAAAATACATATACGGAATTTCTTTGACGTCTTTCTTATTCCCAGATTGATATGCGCCGGCGGGGATTTCCACAAACCGATCAAGGTCGTCGGGTTGCCATTTAAGGCGTCCCAATAAAAGCCCCGCGTGTCGTCTCAATTCAGGGCGAATCGCGCCGTTGTGCATGGTAGTTATTAAGGCTTGGATGACGTGTTCTTTGCTTTTTTGAGATACGCCGCTGGGCCAGGTATCTAACACGGCGTCGCCGGCAAGCACTACCGCTTCGCCGGGCGGACCGGGTTGGTTGTTGACCAACGCCTCAACCACCTCGCCGGCAACCTTGGGCAATTGCTGGCGAATGCCGAGATAACCGATAGTCAGCAACGTCACCTCGCGCCAAGCTTGCTCGCCGACATGCGCGGATAAGGTCTCGATAATCGTCGCGGAATTGCCTTGTCCTTCCAGAGCAAGCGCAACCGCCGCGAGGTATTCTTCAAAAGTTAAATGGATGAAGCCATATTCGCCGGGTCCGCGTTCCAGCAGGAGAGCTGCATGTTCGCGGACGTCAATCAGGAATTGGCGCGCGGCTTGATAGGGCGACGCTTCGCTGCGTTCCAGAAAAAGCTCTTCGAGTTTGCGGCGCATATCTTCGCGCCCAACCAATCCAATGCCGGGATTTACCTCGTGCATCCACAACGCCAGCGGGGCGAGAATGCGCACAGTTTGGATTTCGTCAATATCGCGACCTGGCGCGCGTCCGCTCAAACTGCGGGCGCGATTCCATGTCGAGAGCATGGTGTTTACATATTGGTCGTAAAGTTGCACGCGCCGTTCCGGCAAAGAAACGCCCTGGCGCTTCATCAACGCCAGAATGGTGAGCAACAAAGGCGTGGACGCCAACTGCCGTACGCCGGGGTTTTGCTGAATGGCTTCAAGCAATTCGCGGCGATCTGTTTCCGCGTTCGCGCGCGCAGTCGCTGTGTCGCCTTGCGCTTGCTTTTCGATTGCTGTCGTCCAAAATTTGACGAACTCTTCAATCTCGTCGTCTTCAAAATCAACGATGGTGCATTCCGCCAAGTCCTCGGCGGAGGGGCGCACGGCGCGATACCCAACGATGCGGCTGGTCAACACAAACTTATTGCCCTCGCGCCGATGAAACGCGAAGAAATCCACCACGCGCTCTATGACCGTATTGCGCACGTTAACGTCGCGCACTTCGTCGAGACCGTCCAACAAAATGAGCGCGCGTCCCGCTTTGAGCGCCTCGCTCAACATGGCTCCCACGGGCAAGTTCGCGCCGATGCCCGCAAAGTATTCCGCGATAAAATCATCGAGGCGAATGTCGCGCGCGGTAATGGCATTGGCGAACGTCGCTAACGGGAGTAGGATGGGCAGGTAATCGTCAAGCCCGATCTTTTTTCCCTCGCCGCGCGCGAGACGCAACGCGAGGTATTTGACGAAAGTAGTTTTGCCGGCGCCGGGGTCGCCAAGGATGATGACCCCCGAATGGTTTTGTAAAATCTGTAAAAGCGGGATGGGCTCGCCAAAATGTAAAATCTCATGATTTTCATCCGCCACTTCGCGCCCGGCAAGGCTGAGGTCGCGGTTCCAGGTTTCGCCCTCCGGCAATTCCATGCGCGCCTTAAGCGGGACGTAGAGATCGAGCAGTTTCAGCCTTAATGGAATGCGGTCGGAAACGCCCATGCCTTTTAGGTTGAGATAATAATGGCGGTCCATCAGGTAGGCGAGATAAGCCGCCGTCGCCTCGCGCAGTTTCTCGGCGGGCAAGGCGGGCTTGAGGTCGCGCCAAAAGCGATCCGCAAGGACAATGGTTTGCCCGTGAATGATGGCGCTGTCCGTCACCGAGCCGCCAACGGCAATGCTCTGTTCGCCCGCGCTGATTTCCTGTTCGGGTTCGGTGCGTTTGGTTGCTTTCTTTGATGGAGTTTTCTTTTCAATCATATTTTTTGCCGCGCTGGCGCAAGTATACAATAATTTCAGAAAACTAGGGTAATGTCGAAAAGCGTTATTTTCATTCAGGACTTTCGCTCAATTAGCGTTAGAGACTGTTTAATAACTATTTTTCAACCGCAGACGCTTCGCGCACGGATGAACGCAGATTTTTGGATAAAATTCCCAAACAAGGCTCTTGAAATCCAGCCAAATCCATTTTATCTGTGTTCATCTGTGGTCAATTTTGACTTATTAAACAGTCTCTTAGAGAACGCTGACTACGCTATATTGAACACGAGCGCAAATTGCGTTTTTGTTCAACGGTGATGCGGCGGGCTAAAGCCCTGCCTCAGCGCATGGAAGTCCGCTAAAGCGGACTGATTTTTCCAATTATGCCAGCGCGCAGCGCTTCCATAGAACTGAGTAGCCGCGCGAATTTCGGCGCTAAAAAACCGCAATTTATGACCGCGCCAAGTATAAAATTTTTTTTGAGCGTAATCGGCGCTCTCTTGCGCCGATTTTTTAGAAACAAGCGAAAGTTCTGTCATTGACATTTTATTTGTTCTGCATATAATCAGCCAAAATAAATCAGGCTATGACAAGAAAAAATACGCTTGCGCAACGATTTAGAGTGATTCAATTTTCCGTTTCAAACGGGAATTTTCGTCGTCGTCTTGCCAGTTTGTCGAGCGGCTCTACGAACGTAACAGCGTTTATTCCAGTTGGGATGAGCGCTGTATTTTTTTAATTTCGCCAAAGGAGAAATTCGTGAATACCATGCCGCAACCCGATCCGCAGGAAACAAACGCGCAGATTCCCGTCGTCGCAATTCCCGCCGATCATTCCCTGCCCGCCGCGCAAGTCATCGAAGAGCAAACCCATGTAGCGGAGCAAAACCACGCGCCGCGCTTCATCCCATAATTCTATTTTCTGGAGGAACTCTCATGTCTGACCAAACCCGCTTTCTTTTGAACGAATCCGATCTGCCGAAATTCTGGTACAACATTTACGCGGACAGTCCCGTCCCGCCGACCCCGGTGTTGCACCCCGGCACGATGGAGCCGGTCACCCCCGACTTTTTATCCGTCTTGTTTCCGATGGATATCATCATGCAAGAAATCAGCGCGGAACGCTATATTGAAATCCCCGAAGAAGTGCGCGAAGTCTATAAGCTCTATCGCCCCACTCCGCTTTTGCGCGCGCGCCGCTTGGAAAAAGCGCTCGGTACGCCCGCGCACATTTACTACAAATACGAAGGCGGTTCGCCCTCGGGAAGTCACAAGCCGAACACCGCCGTTGCGCAAGCGTATTACAATAAACTTGCCGGCACAAAAGCAATGACGACTGAAACCGGCGCGGGACAGTGGGGCTCCGCGCTGGCGTTCGCTTGTAGCGTTTTCGACATTGACCTTGAAGTGTACATGGTGAAGGTCTCGTATCAACAAAAACCATATCGCCGCAACTTGATGGAAACTTACGGCGCGAAAGTGTACGCTAGTCCCACCGACCAGACAAATTACGGGCGTTCCGTGTTGGCTGAAAACCCAAATAATCAAGGCTCGCTGGGCATTGCGATTTCAGAAGCGGTGGAAGTCGCCGCAACGTCTAATGGCGCGAAGAAATACGGATTAGGGTCCGTGCTGAATCATGTCTTGTTGCATCAAACCGTGATTGGCGAAGAAGCGTTGAAGCAAATGGACTTGGCGAATGAATATCCCGACGTAGTGATCGCCAGCGTGGGCGGCGGCTCGAACTTCGCGGGCATTGCCTATCCTTTCCTGCGCGAGAATTTGAAAAACGGCAAGCGCACCCGTCTCGTCGGCGTAGAGCCAACCGCCGCGCCCTCGTTAACCAAAGGAAAATACACCTTTGATTACGGCGACACCGCGAAGATGTCGCCCATCGTCAAGATGCACACCTTAGGACACGATTTCATGCCAGCCGGCATTCATGCGGGCGGGTTGCGCTATCACGGCATGGCTCCCAGCGTCAGCGCCTTGCACGACGCGGGCTACATAGACGCGGTCGCCGTCAAACAAAAAGGCACGTTTGAAGCCGCCGTGCTATTTGCGAAGGCGGAAGGCATTGTGCCGGCGCCCGAATCGGCTCACGCGATTCGCGTCGCCATTGACGAGGCGTTGGACGCCAAAGCCAAAGGCGAGAAGCGCGTCATTTTGTTCAACCTTTCGGGGCATGGCAATTTTGATATGGCGGCTTACGAAGCCTACCTTAGCGGAACGCTCGAAGATTATGAATATCCCGCCGAGGCGGTGGCGGCGTCAATGAGCAAACTTCCCCAAGTCACGCTCGCCGCTTAATGACGTCCGCGCATCGCATGAGATCGAGTAAAAAGCGTATTATGCGCGCTTGAAATATAACTGCAAATTTGACAAAAGGTCTTTGCGCTGAGTTCCAAACGGGAACAGCCAAAGACCTTTTGTTTTATCTTCCAGCTTGCTTTTTATCCTTGCAACCTCTCCCACTCCGCCAGCATGGAATCCATTTCCTTTTGCGCGCCTTCGTATTCGACGCCCAACTTCGCCACGACGCCCGCTTCCTTCGGCGGATTTTCCAATTGCGCGCCAATTTCGCCCAAACGCTTCTCCAACTCGGCGATTTTGTTTTCAACGCGCTGCAACTCCGCCTTCTTTCTTCTTTCCTCTTTTTTGAAGTCAACGCCCGCGTCTTGCGATTTTCCTTTTTCGGAAGCGGATTTTTTCTTATCGCTCCCGCGAGCATTTCGCGCCGCCATGAAGGCTTCATATTCTTTATTTTCTCGCTCCGCTTTCAGTTGCGAGTACGTCCCGTTGAATGCGAACAAGTTAGAGACTTCCGAAGTCTCGGAGCCGTCCGAAGTTTGAATTTCCCAAATCTGCGTGGCGACGGCGTCCACCAAATAACGGTCATGCGTGATGAGCAAGACTGTGCCAGTGTAATCGTCCAATACGGCTTCTAAAACTTCTTGCGAGGGAATATCAAGGTGATTGGTCGGCTCGTCCAGCAAGAGGAAATTTGTATCCTGCAACGCGAGTTTGGACAACGCCAAGCGTCCGCGCTCACCGCCCGATAACATGCCGACGACTTTATGAACGTCGTCGCCGCTGAATAAATACTTGCCCAAATAATCGCGGATTTGACCGGGCAACCAACTCGGCATGATCGATTCGATTTCTTGCATGAGCGTTCGCTTCGGGTCGAGACCTTCGTGCGCTTGCGCGAAGTAGCCGATATGCAAACTAGAGCCGAGAGTCACTTTGCCGCCCAGCGGTTTGATTTGACCGAGAATCGTTTTCAAGAAAGTCGTCTTGCCCGCACCGTTGGGACCAATCAACGCGGCGCAGTCTTGGCGACGCAATTCAATGTCGGGGCAATTGAATAATAATTTTTCAGGCGCGCCGCGTTCTTCTTCGGCGGGGTAGCCGACTTGCAAATTTTTTGTGCGAATCACCACGTCGCCGGAGCGACGCTCGGAGCCGAGGCGCAGATGCAGGTTGGGCAATTGGCGCACGGGCGAACGCAAAGCGCGGATGCGCCGATCGGCTTCGTCCACGCCAAAGTTGGAGGTGGCGACGTTGACGTCTTCGGCGGTCTCGCTCCACTTTTGATTGAGCGCCGCTTCAAAGCCAATCTGCTCGACGGCTTGGATAATCCGCGAGATGCGTTTCAACTTGCCTTTGGCTTGCAAGGTGTTTTGCCCCGCAATGTTGCGGCGGATATATTCAATTTCTTTGAGCAGTTTTTCTTTTTCGCTTTCAAAAACTTCGTGGCGGCGCGCGATGCGTTCTTCGCGTTGCTTTAAGTAAGCGGTGTAATTTCCGTTGTAAAGTTCAAACGCGCCGGGCAGCAATTCCAAAATGATGTTGCTGACTTTATCCAAAAAGTAGCGGTCATGCGAAACGATGACCACCGCGCCCGCCCATTGATTCAAATAGCCTTCGAGCCATTCGGCAGCGTGCATGTCGAGGTGATTCGTCGGCTCGTCAAGGAGAAGAATATCCGGGTTGGCAAGCAAGAGACGCGCGAGAAATGCGCGGGTGCGCTGTCCGCCGGAGAGATGATCCAGCGAGAGCGAGTAATCGGCTTCGGTGAATCCCAAACCCGTCAAGGTTTGTTTGATGCGCGTGTCGTAGGTGTATCCGCCGCGCTCTTCAAATTCTTCTTGCAGATGACCGTATTCTTCGATGGCTTCGGGGAGCGTCGCCATGAGACCTTCGAGACGATGCAACTTGTCTTGCATTTTAAGTAAATCGTCGAAGACGGAATAGCAGGCGTCCCACAGCGTTCCCTGCATTTGAAAATCCGCTTCCTGCGAAAGATAACCGATGCGGACGCCTTTCAAGCGGTTGACGCTTCCGCTCGAGGCTTGGTCGTCGCCCGCGATGATGCGTAGCAAGGTTGTTTTTCCAACGCCGTTCGGACCGACAAGCCCGACGCGCGCGCCTTTGTGGATGGTGAATGTGAGTCCCGCGAACAGGTCGGTTGCGCCGAAGGATTTGGCAAGGGAGGTGACTGTGATTAGCGACATTTTAGTTATCAGTGGATTGTTGCATATAGAAATTCCCCGAAAAATGGAGTTTGAATATTATAAGGCAAAAAGCAATCCGCGCCCAAATCTAATGTACAATCCCCGCCATGCTCTTGCTCTGGATTTCGCTCTCGTTTATTTTCGGAATTATCGTTTCCAGTTTGCTTTCTCTTCCTGCGTATGTTTGGTTGATCAGCGCCGCCGTTGTTTCCGTCGGCGCTTCTTTTGTAAATAGATTGATCAGACAGCGAAACGCCTCGCCGCCCAATTTTCCCTACATGCGAGCGTTTGTTTTTTTATTGACGTTCATCGCGGGCGGATGGCGCTATCAATTCGCGCAACCCAATTTTGACGACCCGTTTCAAGTCGCTTTTTATAATGACCGCGATTATGAAATGCTGGTCACAGGCACATTGGTAGAGCCGCCCGATTACCGCGATACTTATACGAATCTAAAAATTAAAGCGGAAGCGATTGATTCAGGCAGCGGCGATTTGCCCGCTTCGGGTCTCGTCCTCGTCCGCGCCGCGCCGAATCAAACTTACGAATACGGCGAACGCATCCGCGCGCGCGGCAAGTTGAAGACTCCGCCCGTGAGCGAAGAATTTTCCTACCGCGATTTTCTTGCGCGCGGCGGCGTTTATTCCTACATGACCGTCGCGGAGATTTCCGTCTTGCCCGGCAACGGCAGGAATTTTTTCTTTACGCAGGTTTATAAACTCAAAGCCGCGCTGTTGAAAAATATTTATCGCATCTACCCCGACCCCGAAGCGTCTTTGCTGGCGGGCATTTTGCTCGGCGTGGATACGGGGCTGACCTCCAAGTTGCAAGTCGCGTTCAAAAACACAGGCACGTCGCACATCATCGCTATTTCAGGTTTCAACATCGCCATCATCGCGGGGATTTTTTTTTCCACGTTCAAATCTATCTTCGGCGAGAGAATCGGCGCGATATTGGCGTTCTTTGGGATTGCGTTTTATACTCTCCTCGTCGGCGCCGACCCTGCCGTATTGCGCGCCGCGTTGATGGGCAGCATCTCGTTATTTGCGCGGCAAGTCGGCAGAAAAAATTCAGGCATGACCGCGCTGGCGTTTGTCGCATTCTTAATGATGCTTCTCAATCCGCTTACTCTGTGGGACGTCGGCTTTCAACTTTCTTTCCTCGCCACGTTTGGATTGATTCTTTACGCCGAACCGTTTTCTAATTTCACCAACAATCTGCTTGCGAAAATTTCAAAACACGACCTTAGCGCTTTTTCGCGCATCGTCAACGACAACGTCATCCTCACCTTCGCCGCGCAACTCACCACCATTCCGATTATGGCATATCACTTCAAACGCATCTCCCTCATTTCATTCATCGCCAATCCCTTCATTCTTTTTGTTCAACCCGCCGTAATGGTTCTGGGCGGGTTGGCGGCTTTTGTCAGCCTGATTATTTTCCCGCTTGGGCAGTTGCTTGCGTGGATTGCCTGGCCCTTTGCGGCTTATACGATTCGCATTGTGGAATTATTCAACATTCGCGGCGGAGTCGTCATCATGCGAGATTCATCCATCTGGATTGTTCTCGCCTTTTATGCCGCGCTGCTTGCCGTGACCTTTAGTTGGTCAAACTTCACGGAGTGGTTCAACTCCCGAAAAGATTCCGTTCGCGCAACCGTTATCACCGCGACGCTGGCGCTTTTGTTTATTTGCACAATGGTATTGTGGCGTTCCGCCGACAGCGCGGGCGACGGCAAATTGCACGTTACGTTTTTAGACGCGGGTTCTGCCAGCGCGGTGTTGATTCAAACTCCCGAAGGGCGCAATGTGTTAATCAACGGCGGCGAAAGCGTCGTCAAACTTTCGGACGAACTCGGCAGGCGTTTGCCGTTCTTCAGTCGCAAGTTGGATTGGCTCGTCGTTGCTTCCACCGCTGAAAACGAACTCGCCAGCTTGCCGCGTGTTGTGGAAAGATACCCGCCCGATAACATCTTGTGGAGCGGCAACATCCAAGCCTCGTTCTCCGCGCAGACGTTGGATAAATACTTCGCAGAGAACAGCGTCCCCGTGACTCGCGCCGAAACGGGGCAAAAACTCGACATGGGCGGCGGCGCGTATATCGAGGTCAAAGCGACGGGCGGCAGAGGTTGCGTGATTCTCGTCCAATATAAAAATTTCCGCGCGTTGCTTCCAATCGGCGTCAGCAAAGAAACGTGGACGGCGCTTGATTTTGGAAAAACCATCGAAAAAACAGACGTGTTGTTGCTGGCGGATTCGGGGTACGCGCCGTCCAACCCGCCTGAGATTATCAAAAATATAAATCCGCAACTGACGATATTGAGCGTCGCGGCGGGAGATAAAAACGGCAATCCCTCGCAAGACGTTTTGAAATCGCTGGAGGGCTACTCGTTGTTGCGCACCGACCACAGCGGCTGGATCTCCGTGATTACCGACGGCGCTACCATGCGCGTCGAAGCGGAGCGCGGCGAGAACAACGGGACTATAATTAAGCCATGAAAGCTAAAACGCCCACGCGAATAAAAAAACTATTAAAGGATTTAAAGAAAGGACTTGTTCCGATTTATGGAAACAGGCTGAAAGGCTTGTACTTGTACGGCTCTTATGCGCGCGGGGATTATCGTTCAGGCTCGGATGTGGACGTGATGATTTTGCTCAACGACTATCAAAGCTATTGGGAAGAGTTGCGCCGCTCCACCGAGCTTGCCAGCGACGTTTCGCTTAAGTACAACGTCACGGTCAGCCGCTTGATTATGAAAGAAATTCAATGGAAAAAGTCGGATATGCCTGTGTTGCGCAATATCCGCAGAGAGGGGGTGTTGGCGTGAATGATTACACTCGTAAATTGCTCGACAAGGCGATTGACACAATTGAAGCGGCGGAACTTTTATTGGACAATGAAAAAATAGACATTGCGGCGGGACGCGCTTATTACGCCTTGTTTTATATCGCGGAAGCCTTGCTCAACGAAAAAGGACTTCAGTTTAGCAAGCACGGCGACGTAATCGGCGCGTATGGGAAAGAATTTTCCAAGACCAAACTGCTTGACCAAAAATTTCATCGTTGGCTGATTGAGGGTTTTGATACGCGGCAGATTGGCGATTACCACGTTGATACGCATATTGAAACGAGCTTCGTCGCGGATATGATTAATAAGGCGCGTGAGTTTTTGGAAGCTGCGCAGAAATTTTTAGAAAAGAAGTAATCTATGACTCGAACCGTCGCCATGATGTCTGAAAAAGATTTAAACGCCTATCGCAAAGCGTTGCGGTCTCGGCGCATTGTCGTCAAGGATGAAGTTCGCGCGCGCTTGAAAAAAGCCCGTCAACTCGCCCGCCGCGCGGCGACTGTGTTGAAAAAAGAATTTGGGGTTGAAAAAGTCGCGTTGTTTGGCTCGTTGATACATCCAAAATTATTTCACGCGCATTCGGATGTCGACCTTGTGACTTGGGGATTAATCGGCAAAGAGTATTATCGCGCAGTCGGCGTATTACAAAGCCTCGACCCCGAATTTACAATTGACCTCATCGCGTTTGAAGACGCTTCGCCGACGTTAATGGAAACGATTCTTCGCGAAGGAAAAGTAATATGAAAACGTACAAGGCGCTCGCGGAACGAATACGCGCGGCGTTTTTCGATTTAGAGAACACCGTAGCGCACACGTTGGAATTAAGCCAAAAAGCAAAGACGTCAAACGACGACGCTTACTGGGAAGCCGTCGCGTTGAACTTACATTCGTTTTACACAGGCGTCGAGCGCGTCTTTGAGGATATTGCCCGCGTTTTAGACGACGACGTTCCATCGGGAGCGAACTGGCATATTGACTTGCTAACGCAAATGGCGGAAGAAATTGAAAACGCGCGTCCCGCAATCATAGAGCAAGAAACAAAAAATAGTCTTGACTTGTATCGCGGCTTGCGTCATATTGTGCGAAATGTGTACGCGTTCAATTTGCGTCCAGCGCGTTTGAACGAGTTAACCAACGACTTGCCTTCATGCTTTGAAAATGTCAAACGCGATTTGTCGCTGTTTGCCCAATTTCTTGAAAGTTTGGATTAATGGGCTGCATCCTTCTTGAAGGCGGCTCGGAATTTGGCGGGCGCATGTCCGCGCCTGATTTACGCGCCATCGAACTCGCGGGCGGATGCGATGCGCCTGTTGGCATTCTCCCAACCGCCGCCGCACCCGACCACAATCACAAACGCGCGGGAAAGAACGGCGTCCGTTGGTTTCAAAATCTAGGCGCGAAAAACGTTTTTGTGGTTGACGCAATTGATTCAGCCAGCGCCAACGATTCATCCCTCGCCGCTTCGATTCGCAACTCGCGTTTGATCTATCTCCTCGGCGGATTTCCGCGTTATCTCGCGGAGACTCTGGCAAACAGTTTATGCTGGCAAGCAACGCTTGACGCCTACAAAGAAGGCGCGGTCATTGCGGGCAGTAGCGCGGGGGCGATGGTTTTATGCGAGCAGTATTACGACCCTGACGAAAAGAAACTGTTAAATGGTTTGAACTTGATTCCCAACGCCTGCGTTTTGCCGCATCACAATAACTTCGGCAAAGCGTGGGCAAATCAACTGTTGCGGCTATTACCCGACTCAACTTTGATTGGCATTGACGAGGAAACGGGAATAATCAATGATTCTTCAAATGGCGAATGGCGAGTCTACGGCGCGGGGGAGGTTGCGATTTATCGAGGCAAAGAGATTAAAGTTTATTCGCAAGGCGAGACGGTTGCGTCGCTTATGACGTCGGTGGGTATAGCGGACAAGGAAATTTAGACACAAAAACTATGAGAATACCGAACCCACTTAATTCTTCTTTCCTCTTTCTACTCTCTTCATCCCCTCTTCAACATATCATCCGTCACCTGATCCAACCTTAGACTAATAATCTGACTCGCCGAATCGCGCCCCATCGTGATTCCATAAATCACATCCGCCGCTTGCACGGTGTTGCGATTGTGCGTGATGATGATGAACTGCGTTTCCTTGCTAAAATCCACCAGCGCGATGGCGGTCAAACTGCGCTCGCCGTCAGAGAGTATGAGATAAAATCTGCTCGCGCGGCGCTTCAAATTGTTGACAATTTTGTTGAAAACGTGATAAAACATCCGTACATTTATAATTATGTTGGCAACATAATAAATCAAGCAGTTTTCAACTGTGTCCAGAAATCCCCGCACCTGTCCCTGCGCCAGTGCGGGGATTTTTTTATGACAGAATAGCCCGCTTATTATTTGCGTCAAAGACGTCAAAAAACGATCTGCCCGCTTATGACGTCTTCGCATAAACGAAATGATTTAAGTCGCTCTTTAGACAATTGAATATAGGAGCTGTTATGAAACGCAATGCCGGTAATGTTTTTCGTTTGTGTATTTCCTTGCTTCTTATCCTGTCCATTTTTTTACAGGGGTGTAACCTTCCAATTTCGCCGCGGACTACGGCGCCGCCTTTGCTTGTGTCTATCAGCAGACCGAGGGATGGGGCAACGTATCCGTTATTTTCCCCCATTGTGATTCACGCTGAGGCGCAAAGCGACGCGGCGCTTGCATCCTATGAATTATGGGTGGACGGCGCCATATTCAAAAGCGAAAAGACGGATATTCCAATCGCTAAACTGGATTGGAGCGTCACCGAAGGAAGCCACACGCTGTATGTGCGCGCGGTGGATGTAAACGGAAACGCGGGTATATCAAACTCGATCCGCGTAAAAGCATCCGAATCGCCTTCACGGATCGCAACTTTTTACACTGCCCAACACGGCGATACGCTGGAAAGCATTGCGGGCAAATATGCCATGCAACCGCAAGCGCTGTTGCAATTAAACTCGAGGCTGAACGCGTCAGCCCCAATTCACTCCGGCGCGGAGATAAAAGTCATCATTACAACAAACGCCCGTAGCCTGTCCTCCCCGCCTTCAAACGTTGCAAGCCAGCCTGCTGAAAGTCAGCCTGCCGAAGGTTACTCGCCTAGTTCCTATCAACAATTTTGGGACAGTGTTTTACCGCAGAGCGAGCCGCCCACTGCGCCAACCATTCAAGTAAGCGCGGATGTGAGCGCAAATGGCTGCACCGCCAAAGTTTTTATCACAGACACATCGAATAACGAGGCTGGATTTTATTTGTATCGCCTCGATGATTCAAGCCAATCTTTCAAACGGGTCGCCACCCTCGGCGCCTCTGACGGAAAATCCCCGCTTCTTTACCTGGACCCCGACTTGGGCGGCACGGTCAATTATTACGCCGCCGCTTTCAACCTGGCCGGTGAAGTTGCGGGCGCGCCAGCCGGGTTTGTCTTTGACAAAAAGTTATGCGGGTCGGCATTTTGGAACGGCGCGCAGCCCAAGAATAATTTCGACGTCAACAACATAGACGCCGTTGTGTCTTATGACAAGACCTATATTTATCTTTCGGTCAATGGCGGACAGAACCTGCGCGTGCCAAAAGACCCCAAACAATTCTTCATCCCTGAAAATAAAGTTTTCGATCTTGCCGGCGAAATCAAGAAGATCGTCCTCGAAACAGCCGCGCCCGCGCCCGGACAACAGGTCACGCTGGATATTGACGTGTGGGGCTGGCAGGGCGGGACGCTGATGCACATTGGAACCTATCAGAAGATTCTCACAGGACCGGAAGGTGAGGTTGCGCCTCCAGGCGCTTTGCAAGTCTGTAGCTCCGATCCATGCTATGAAAATAATAACTCCGATGTTGGAGGCAATACCAATAAGGCTGATTCCCTGGACATGATCCAATTGGGCAGCACATTGTTCGAGTGGAAAAAAACGGCCGATTATCAACAGGGCTTGTGGCAGGTATCCGATGCGCCGATGAACAGCAGCGACTGCTCGATAAACGGATTCTTGAATACAGGCTATGTTAATGGAGGCGGTGAAAGCGCTGTCAATTTCTATATAGATTTTTCAAAATTCATTGCCCCGCCCAACTTTTGGGAAAAACTGTTTGAGGCGTCAAAACCATATTATGTTCGCGTACTGCCCATTGTCAACGGGCAACCGCTGTGCCAGCCGACCAATGAAGTCAGCATTATCAAAATTCCACCGCCTGTGCCTCTAAAGTTTCCACAAGACGCGCCGACTCCGCCGACGCCATTCGACGTTCATATCGTAAAGTATCAGCCGATCCAATACCCTAATCCCGATCATGCGCGTTGCGTTACCGTGCAGGAAAATGCGTATGTTGGACTTCCAGACAATAGTCCAGAGTTCCAGTTCTTTGGTGATGATGGGACTCCGAATCCATCTTTTGTCGGGTACGCAGAGAAGTGGAGAGACAGACCGGTAGGCAGCAGCTGGTGTCCCGGAGTTTACGGAGGACCATCAACTTGGGATAATGTGCTGGGTTACATCAAAGAGGCGGTAAACTTTGTCTCCGATCTTTATAACACTCTGAAAGACGCCGTCGTCTTTGTGGTGTCAAACATAATAAGCCCAGTATGTACGTATGCGAAAATAGCTAAAGAAACCGGTGCGACTGGGGCAGGAGGGGATACAGTAGAAAAGACTGCGGCGGAAATAGAAGCGGGCTGCCAGGCAGCCGCGGGAGTTGCAGTGGCGGCGGGTATGACTTATGTGGGCTTGCCCCCGAGCCTGCCCAATTACAATGAACTTGTAGAGATAGGTAAAGGAAAAGCGGTTGACTTTATCGCGGCAAAAATGTTTGAGGAAACCGGACTCCCGTGCGATGATGCGCCTATTGGGGGAGCGCCTGATGCAGAAGCGGTAGGCGGACCTCATGTGCCCTCGTGCAAGGAATTGATCCGAAAAGCCCTGGACGCTGTGGAGCAGGAAATGAACAATGCAGTTCACGAGCAGTCGTGTATGGGCGAGGAAGAGGCGCATGCAATCGGCATCGAACCGATGTGCATTCCCCCTGGCGTCACAGTGACGCCAATGTCGGATGGCTTATTGCAGCCCGCCGCCATCGTGGTAGAGGTAACGCGGCGCGCGGGTGTGCCTGAATCAGAAATGCCTGATCCCGAGCAATTCAAGACTTCCTGCGGCTTGAGCATTTCTTCTTCCGCAAAGAACACATCGCCGAAAGACGGCGCGCCGATTAAAGGGACGCTTTTCAAAAACATAAATCAACCCCTAGCGCTTAATATGGAGTCTGGAACGCCGGAACAGTTTGCATTTGTTCTCAATCCTAATAGCGTTCCCTTTGACACTAATGACCCCAATGGCTACCCCAGCGGCAGCGGCTTTTGGTTGCCGGGACATTTGCAAGCGGATAAAGATCAGTACGCAGCCAATAATTGGAATGGCGTTGTTCCCGGCGGACTACTCTCCGACGACTGGCCCTCGTTATATCGCGGTGGAACCATTGAACTGACCGCCTCAGCCACTTGCGTGACGGGCGGGGAAGGTTTTACTCCAAGCAGCAGCAGCGCATCCGATGTGTGGAACGGCGCCGCGTCACAGGAGGAAAAATGAAACGTATAATTTTCTTTGCCATGACAATTGCATTGCTCCTAAGCGCATGCGAAAACAAGACAACCCCAAGCGGAGGCGTTCCCCGCGCGTGGGTAGATCAACCGCTCGACGGCAGCGTCTTCCCGATTGGGGCTGTGGTGCATATCACAACACACGCGAGCGACGCTCAGGGAATCTCAAACGTGGCGATTTACGTCGGCGCAGATATTTTGGATACGGGAGCCATTCCAGAGGGTCAAACGTATGTTTTGTTGAATCAGGATTGGGTGGCGGCAAAAGCGGGCGTCTATCTCGTCAGCACGCGCGCACAATCCGTCAACGGCACATGGAGCAGTGACGCTGTTACTACGATCACGATCCTCGATACTCCGCCGCTTACGTCAACGCCTAGATTTACGGTAACCCCGCCGTTTACGCCAACGTCTAGATTTACAGTCACCCCGTCGCCGACGCTTGCCGGTCCGCTAACTTTCACATTAACCCAAAATGCGTTTTGTCGTCAAGGTCCCGATGTTTCCTTCCCGGACGTCACCGGTATCACAGCTGGCGAAACGGTGGATCTGCTCAACGTGAGCGCAGACGGTTTCTGGTATTACGTATACTGGAAACAATTTAACGCCAAATGCTGGGTGGGCGCGCGCATGGGCAATGTAAACGGCGATATAAGCGGCATAGGAGTTTTAGCTGGACCCGCGCAACCCAGCATTCCGAGCCGTCTACCGCATGAACCGCCAGTTGAGATTCCTCCCACCGTAGCGCCGCGTGTGCCGCCGACAGCAGTCCCAACTTTAGCGCGATAAACCTAAGATCGGACAAGCCAAAACTATGGCGGCGGTTAAAAAGTATGCGGTGAATTGGGCTTTTTCGCCCGCCGTTTACTACTTGACCGCCGCCTAATTTTGTAATCAACTTCAAAGGAAAAAGTCATGAAAAAAACGCAATCCCTGATTCTGTTAATTCTCATCGTTTCTGTGGCGCTGGCATGCAACTTGCCGGGTAGCGTCGCGCCCACGCCGATACCGCTCACGCTCACCGCCGCGCCGTCGTCGCAAACGACTAATTCCACTGAAACGGCGGACGAGTTCTATTCTGGGACGATTAAGTGGTACGACAATCTCAAGACTTGCAATCCTTATGCGCGCACATATCTACATCCCTTTTTGGGCGTTCAAGAAATAGACGCCATTAAGGGAAAGGACGGCGACTTGTGCATAGTCACCCAAGAGGCGGTCGGAAAGATTTTATTTGAATGTCGTTATACCGCCGAAGGCCTTAAGACGGTGACGCAGGATGTTTTGTATCAGGATGCGAAAAACAAAACGATGAGCACACATAACGACGTTAATGAAGTTTTTAGCCAGCAATGCGCGCTCACTCGGCTGGATACGCCGCAGTCAACAACCTCCGCAGGAATCGCAGAAACCGCAACAACTGCGCCGACTCCAACAACTATGCCCACAGCGACGCCTTGCGTCCCGACCGTCACGGCGAATACAGACGTCAACGTTCGTAGCGGTCCTGGCTTGGTTTACAACATTATTGGGTATTTGCCAAGCGGTGCGACTGCGCCCGTATCCGGAAAAAATTCGGAAGCCTCCTGGTGGTATATTGAGTTTGCGGCTGGAAGCGGCGGACATGCTTGGGTCGCCGGGAGCGCGACAACTGCGACGTGTATTCCAGCCACGCTCGCCGTGGTTGCGGCGCCTCCCACGCCTATTCCTAGCCCCACTCTTGTTCCCGTTCCGCCCACTCCCACTCTTATTCCTCCCGTCGCCTTTGCGGTAACTAACGTGGCGTTCTCAGTCGCCGGTTCATGCCCCAATTTTAGTTATACGGTCAGCGTATCTACGAATGGCGCGGGTACGGTAAATCTGCATAGAATATTTAGCGACGGCGGCACAGACACGCTTCCCAGAACTTTGACCTTCGCCGCAGCCGGAACGAAATCGTTTACCGAGTCGCTTTATTTTGGCGCGGCAGGCAGCAGCGCCTGGACCGACGTTTATATTGACAACCCCAATCATCAGCGGTTTGGAAGGGCTAACTATTCCTGCCCGTAATATTAATGGCGTTAGCGCTGTTACCTTTCCATACACGGTGTGTCGAAGTAGCTCACCTTACGCAGTGTCATTCTGAGCGAAGCGAAGAACCTCTACGATTGTCTCGGAGACCCTTCGCTCCGCTCAGGGCGACACAGCCAAACTGCGTAAGGTGAGGAAGTAAGTCAAGCGAAAGTCCTGAATTAGAATAAATCAAGAAAAACGTCCGGAACTCCGGACGTTTTTCTTTCCTCTTTCTTCTTTCCTCTTCATCCCCTCTTCAACATATCATCCGTCACCTGATCCAACCTTAAACTAATAATCTGACTCGCCGAATCTCTTCCCATCGTGATTCCGTAAATCACATCCGCCGCTTGCACGGTGTTGCGATTATGCGTGATGATAATGAATTGCGTCTCCTTGCTCAAATCCACGAGCAAATCGCGGAAGCGCCCGACGTTGGCTTCGTCTAGCATCGCGTCCACTTCGTCCATCACGCAGACGGGAGTCGGCGAAACTTTGAGGAGCGCAAAAACTAAAGCAATCGCGGTCAAACTTCTTTCGCCGCCAGAGAGCATCGAGAGTCCTTGTTCTCGTCTACCGGGCAAACGCGCTTCGATTTCAATGCCTGTGTCCACTAAATTTTCGGGGTCGGTCAACGCCAGCCGCGCCGAACCGCCGCCGAACAATCGCACAAAAGTTTCGCGGAATTGTTTATCCACCGCGTCAAACGTGCGCACGAATTCTTTCTTGGTAATTTCATCCAACTCGGCGACGACTTGTTTTAAATCCGCTTCGGCTTTGTTCAAATCTTCGACTTGATTTTTCATAAATTCGTAGCGTTCTTTTTCTTGCTCGTATTCGGTTTTCGCGTCGGGATTAATCGGTCCCATGCGACGCAACTGCGCGCGATGATGATTCAACTGCTCTTCAATTTCAGGCGCGAGTTCGGTGACGATGGGCAACTGCTCGACCATGCCGTCCAACGGCAACGGCACGGGGCCCGAGACGTCGTCGGCGTAATCGAACAAGACCAAGCCAAAGTCGTCGGTGATTTTTTGCGTGAGGCTGTCCAGCGCTTCTTGCTTGCGCGTTTGTTCCAATTGCGTATGTCCGTGCGCGCGCTCGGCGTTTGCAAAAATTCGTTGCGCGTTTGTTTCGGCTTCTTGCAGTCGCGCTTCTTCTTGTTCCGCCATTTCTAAATCTTTTTCGGCGGGATCAATCAAGACGCGCATTTCTTCAATGTGTCCATGCAAGCCGCTTTCGTTTTCGCGCAAGCGCGTCTTCTCGGCGTCCAAACCGTTCAAAGAATTTTCGGTCTCGTGCAACCGCGCCGCCAACTCCGCGCGTCGCGCATCTAGTCGCGTAATATCTTTCGCTCTTTCGTCTTTCTTCGCTTCATTCTCTTTTATTTTTTCGCGCAACACTTCAACGCGCGTATGCCAATACGAAACCTGCTCTTGCAATTCGTCGGTTGCAACTTCCGCCGTCTTCGCGGAAACATCTTTCAGGCGCTCTTCTTTCTTCTTTCTTCTCTCTTCTATTTCAATTTGCGACTCGTTTGTTTTTTGTTGGATTGAAAGCGAATCCTGCGCCTCGAGTTCAAGTTGCGTCAGTTGATTTTTCTGCCATTCAAGTTGACGCTTCGCGGACTGCGCTTCCAACTCGGCTTGTTGCTCGGTCTCTTGAATTTCTCCCAACCCGATGCGGGATTCTCTCGCGTCGGTCTCGGCTTGCGCCAATTCGCGTCGCGCCTCCGCGAGTTGATTCGACAAACGCTCCACCGCATCATTCGACTCCGTCAGCCGCGCAATCACTTCGCCCAACGACGAATCCAATTCCCGTCTGCGACGCGGACGACTCAACGCCGACGACGAAGCGGTCTTGCCCGCAATGACGAGTCCGTCGCCGCGAAAGACTTCTCCGCGCAACGTCACCACCCGCGCATGTTGCGGTAAATTTTTAATTAATTCTCGCGCTTCGTTTCTGTCGTTTGCAATTAAAGTTTGTCCCAACATCAACCGCACCGCGCCGCGCAATTCATCGGGACAATTAACCATTTCAGAAGCGACGTTATTGTAAGACAAGGCTATGCCTTGTCCCGTTGCCAACGGCAACAACGCCGCCCGCCCCGCGTCATTCGCTTCCAACAATTGCAACGCTTCTTCCAATTGATTCTCGTCTAACAAAACCGCGTCCAGCGTATCGCCCAACGCGGCGGCGATTGCAGTCTCCAACTCGGCGGGGACGTCTAACGCCGCGCTCAACGCGCCACGCGCTCCGCTGAGTTTCGATTGACGCGCCGCGTCCAAAAGATAACGCGCCCCTTCCGCGTATCCCGCCAGCGACTGCTCGGATTGCTCCAACACTTCAAGCTGCGCCTTCAAACGCGAGTGGTCGGATTCCTGCTTCGTGCGTTCTTCCAACGCGGCGCGACGTTCGCGGTCAATCGCGTCGGTTTCGTTTTTCTTGGCGACGGATTTTTCTTCCGCAGTCTGTAAAGCAAGTTGCGCGTTGCGGGTTGCGAGTTTTGCGTTATCGGTTGCGCTTTGCGTTTCCGTAACTCGCGTCTCGCCGCTGGCAACTGCATTTTTCGTTTGCTCGATTTTTTGCGTTTGCGTTTCGATGCGCGATTTCAATTCGTCAAGTCGCGCATTGTTCTCGGCGCGTTGGCGACTGAGGTCGTCCATTTGAGCGCGGACTTGGGCGAGTTCGTTTTCCAGCGTGGCGAGTTGCGCGTTGCGGGATGCGAGTTGCTCGTTGCGGGATGCGAGTTGTGTTTGGGCTTCGTCGTATTCTTTTTGAATCCGCGCAACGTCTATATCCGATTCGTTGAAACGGTCATTCGCAAGATGCAACTCGTCCAGCGCTTTTTCTTGGTCGGAGAGAATGGACGCTTGCGCGTTGGTCAATGCGCGGCGACGTTCTTCGAGAACCGCCAACTCGCGGCTGATCGACTCGCGCTGATTATGCAACTCGGAAGCTTGACGATGCCAGCCGTTGAGTTGGGCGCGCAATCCCGAAAGTCGCTCGCGGAAGGCGGCGTATTCGGCTTGCGTTTTTTCATGCGCGGCGCGGGCTTCGTGAACGCGGGCGTCCTGTCCGCGTACGCCTTCTCGGACATCGGTGAGGTCGCGTTGAGCGCGATGCCAATGAAAACCGTACCACTCGCGCAGAATCAATTTCATATCCGCTTGGGCGCGGGCAAAATCAATGGCGCGTTTGGCTTGGCGTTCCAAACTTTTGATGCGCGGCTCAAGTTCCGCCATAATGTCGAGGACGCGCTCCAAGTTGCGTTTGGTGTTATCAAGACGCTTCAAGGCGTCGTCGCGGCGCACGCGATACAAACCGACGCCAGCGGCTTCCTCAAAGAGGCGGCGGCGGTCATCCGCTTTGAGGGCGAGGGATGCGTCCACCAAACCTTGACCGAGAATGGTGTAGGTGCGTTCGCTCAAGCCCGCCTGCGCGAGAAGTTCGTTCATCTCGCGCAAACGCACTTGTTGACCGTTGATTAAATAATCGTTGTGACCGTCGCGGTGCGCCGTTCGCGCCAGCGCGACTTCGGAGAAATCCACAGGCAACCATTGCTCGGAGTTGTCAAAGGTGATGGTGGCTTGCGCCATACCCGAACGGGCGCGATGCTCGGAGCCTGAGAAAATCATGTCCTCAGTTTTCTTGCCGCGCAAAAGCGTGTACGATTGCTCGCCCAACACCCAGCGTAACGAGTCGGCGATGTTGGATTTGCCAGAGCCGTTAGGTCCGACAATGGCGGTAATTCCGCTGGCGAATTCAAAGACAGTGCGCGAGGCGAACGTTTTATAACCTTGCAGTTCAAGTGATTTTAGACGAAGGGGCATGGGGATTTACGATTTCCGATTTTGGATTTTGGATTGCGGGTTACAGGTTATGCTACCTGTTTCCCTGTCTACTTGTTTTACGGATATAAATTCTGTTTGACTTGCTTACAGTTCTTCTGTATAATGAGTTTACCAATAAAACGGAAGCGCCTGCAAGTAGGCGGAAGACCGTTTTACTCGCCCAAGGCGACAAGGTTGCCAAGAGAGGCGGCCTTCTCAAGCAAGTTTTGAGATAGCCTGGGTGTTTTATTTAACTTCCCACAAATCTACAATCTTTTTTATAAACGTCTGGCGATATGCGGAATTATGCCCTAAAGCATAATCGCGAATCGCGCCTACAACCATGTCGGCGAGTTGCAAACCGTCTTCTTTTCTGGAGTTTGCCGTCGCTATTTTGCTAAAAGGGCGGATGCGATTACTCTGTCTGCATTCCTGCGAGAGTCGAATTCGCAAAGCGGAACGAAGTGCGTCGGTCGCGCCGTCTATCACCAAAATATCATTGCCAATATCCAGCGGGGACGCGCGTAAAGTTAAACGCGCAAGCAACTCGATTGTAAATTCAAAACCGTTCATCTCTCGATAAAACGCGGACAATTCGTCTTTCAAAACAACCGCCGCGCGAACGCGAAATTCAACCGAAGCGCTCGCTTGATAAAACGCTTGTCTTTGCAACGCGCTCATTTTTGCGTAGTGAAATTCAAATGAAGGCGCGAGGCGTAATTCTTTGCGCAACGCTGCTAATTCAAAAATCGACTCGCAACTGGGCATTTGTGCCAGCGCAATTACAAAATAAGTCGAGCCTCTGGGACTTTTTAATCCGGGTTCGCCCGATTCGTCGGCGTAAAAATACTGCGCCATTTCTATCCCAGCCCCAACTTATTCATCGCATCTTGCGCCGCCGCATGTTCGGCTTGACTTTTGCTTGTGCCAGCGCCTTGACCTTTGATCTCGCCCGCGACTTCGACGACGACTTCAAAGGTGACGGCGTGGTCGGGACCGACGGTATTAATCACGCGATAGCGCGGCGAGCCGAGCTTTTGCGATTGAGTCCATTCTTGCAGGAGACTCTTCGGGTCGTGAATTTCGTTGAGGATGATTTCGCGCGCTTCTTCCAAGATGGGATGAACGAAGGCTTCCGCCGCTGGCAGTCCCGCGTCGAGATACAACGCGCCGATGAGCGCTTCAAACGCGGAGCCAAGTAGGTTGTCGCGTTTGTGTCCGCCCGAAGTAGATTCGCCGTGTCCGAGTCGAAGCGCGTTTCCCAAATCCAACTTGCGCGAAAACTTCGCCAGTTGTTCGTTGCGCACCAACGCGGAACGCATCTTGGTCAAGTCGCCTTCGGGCATTTCGGGGAAGCGATGATACACCCACGCGCCGACGATAAAATCCAACACGGCGTCGCCGAGAAATTCGAGGCGCTCGTTATCCTCCGCCGCCTGCGACGCGTGTTCGTTGACGTAAGAGCGATGCGTCAGGGCGCGAGTGAGCAACGATAAATTTGAAAAGGACAACCCTAACCGACGATTTAAGTCGGCGGCGGATTCAACGTCCTGTCTTGAATTGGACATGATAGAAATCTCCCAGAACTCAGGGAGCGCCAAACTCTGTCGCGCAGGGTCTCGCGTTCCGTTAGTTCCGAGGTGACAGTCACTTGTGAAGCGACTGTCACCTGTATAATTTTTTTTAGCGGGCTAGATTGTAACCTGATTTTTTGGGGAAAGTCGTTTTTTAAGATAGAATCAAAAAATTGGTAATACGTTACGAAGTCGTTATGACGGCAAGTAAAAAGTCGGAACAATCTATTGACGTAAACGATGCGCAAGGCATTGGCAACGTCGTCGGAAATTATTCGACGAGCCATGTCGAAACCGTCAAGAATTTTAGCCTGTTTCAAAGCCTATAACCTTTGGCGAAAAAAGACAGAGTTGCAAAGAAACCCAAGTTTTGAATTCGACAGCACGATTGTATTTTCGCGCCATCCCGACGCGTCCTTGCCCGAACTGGAACGGCTGATTGGTCATTAGGGCGAGTTGAAGCATTTGCTAGTGTTGTACAATGCCATTACAAGGAGTCAAAAAATGACCAGAACAATTGTCTGTTATATGCTTTTTACGGCTTTGCTCATTGCGGGTTGTTCATCGTCCGCGCCTGCGTCGCCCAAGTCCACGCCTGAAACTTCCAAACCTACCGAAGCGCCTAAATCCACTGAAGCGCCCAAGCCCAATTTGCCGCCGCTCGAAAATAACTGGACGGTCAAGATGGTGCAATCGGGCGGCATTATGGGATTGTTGCGCTCCATTGAAATTTCATCCGACGGGAAATATACCGTTATAGACGAGCTCGCAAACAAAACCGTCACGGGAGAACTCTCCGCTGACGAGACGTCGAGGTTAAAAGAACAAGTGGCGTCCGCGTCTTTTACCGCCAAAGGGACGAAAGGCGCTGTTTGCGCGGATTGTTTTGTATACGATCTGGAGGCGCTGAGAAACGGGGAGAGGTTCGTCGCTCAGTTGAACGATATTAGTCTGGCAGGTTCAGAATTAGCGACGCTAGTGAGATATTTGCAAGGCTTGATTGCGACGGCATTGAAATAAAGCGTGAACAAATCTGAATGGCTTGAGCGGTTTCTCGAAACGGTATCCAATTGTTCCCGCGAGGGCAAAGAGGCGGCGGACTATATCCGCGCGCATCAGATCAAGGTTGATATCAAGCGCGCCCGCAAAAGCGTGGGAGCGTTCTGGACGTTGACGCGCAGGATTTTCTTGAACTCTGCGCATTACACCCGCGAATCGTCTCTTGAAGACCCGAACGCGTGGACTCTGCTTATTCATGAAGCGCGACATTTGCAACAAGGCGCGCTGGTCGCGCTTTCCATTTATGGCGAATTAGACGCATGGCAATATGAATTCCGCGTGTACAAAAAACTTACAGAAGAACCCTTGCAACCAGTCTTGGAAGAGCTGCTCTCTTTGCCGTTGAATATGGAGCGCAAAAATCTTCGCCGCGCGCGCGAACTCATGACTCAACATGCCGGGAAAATGTATGGAGCAAACTGGCTGCCGCTCTATCCCATAAACAAAGAGATTCGCTATTGGTTGACAAGAATGCAAGATCAAGTCGCTAGTTAACCACGTTGCAAAATCATTAAGAATTTTTAATGTACTCCGCCTTTTTAAGTTGTATTATCAAAGCAGAAAACAGAAAGGAGGTCGCAATAGATATACCGCCTGATACGCTAAAAAATGGAAGGGTCGAAGCGCACCGCGCTGGTCAAGCCTCGTCGCTTATGAACCAGACGTTCCCCAAACGATATGAAGGTTGCTGAGTCGTTCCTTTCCTAAACATAGAGAACGTGCGACGGATGGGTAAACTCCCATCCGTCTTTTTTTGTTGGCAACGCGTTTTTTGAACGCCTTGCGATGAGTGTTATAATAGCGTCGTTGATTACTCAACGCGACTTGTAATCAATGATCTTATGCGCACCCCCATATTCAACCATTGAAAGGATACCTCCCATGAGCTTCTTCAACACAATTCTCGAAAAAATTGGACTATCAAAGCCTGCCGCGCCCGCGACTTCTGTCGCGCCCGCCGCAAAACCAGCGGCGCCTGTTGCCGCCGCCCCCAAGCCGATTCCCACCGCAGATCTAGGTCCGGCGAATGTCGCATCCAAAGTAGGCGAATTTGTCAAGGCTACGCCTACCTCGCCAGTTTCAGAGGTGGACGTCGTCAAAAAACTAGAACAGATGGCTTCAGGCTCAGGACTCAACTGGCAGACCTCCATCGTAGACATGCTCAAAGTCCTTGGCATTGACAGTAGCCTTGACGCCCGCAAGGCGTTGGCGACCGAGTTGGGTTGCCCCGACGACCAGATGCATGACTCCGCCAAGATGAACGTCTGGCTTCACAAAGCGGTGTTAAAGAAGATCGCCGAAAACGGCGGCAACATCCCCCAAAGTCTTTTAGACTAAAACGGTCAAAACTCATCAACAGCGCGGACCTCAGTCCGCGCTGTTTTTGTATCCAGTCTCCTATGAACGAATTTAAAAAATTGTTTTGGGACGGCGTTCGCGCCGAGTTCCCGCTTCTAATCGGCGTCTTTCCGTTTGGCATGATTTACGGCGCGCTGGCGTTGAACGCGGGTTTATCCGCGCCGGCGGCGCAAGCCATGTCCGCGCTGGTGTTTGCGGGGTCGGCGCAATTTGTCGCGGCGCAATTGCTTCACGACGCCGCGCCCGCCTTCGTCATTTTAGCGACCGTCGCGGTGGTGAATTTACGTCACGTTTTATACAGCGCGTCGCTAGCGCCTTATTTAAAAAACCTTTCCTTGAAATGGAAAATCATGCTTTCATATTTGCTCACGGACGAGGCGTACGCGCCAACCATCCTCAAATATGAAAAAGAAGGCGCAACGCCGACCAATCATTGGTTTTTATTTGGCGCAGGGCTGGCATTGTGGACAACTTGGCAAATCAGCACGGCGTTGGGAGTTTTTCTCGGCGCGGCGATACCCGATTCGTTGCCGTTGGATTTTGCCCTGCCGTTGACGTTTATCGCCATGGTCGCGCCCGCGTTGAAAAATCGGCCGATGGTTGCGGCGGCGTTTAGCGCGGGATGTGTCGCGTTGCTCGCTTATAGTCTGCCCTTCAAGTTGGGATTAATCCTCGCGGCGCTGATGGGCATTCTTGTCGGGACGTTTTTAGAGGGGCGCAAATGAACATCTGGCTCGTTATGTTGATTGGCGGCGTCGTCACGTTTGGAATGCGCTTCTCCCTCATCTATTTGTTCGGCAAATTTGAAATTCCCGAAACCATGCGCCGCGCATTGCACTACGTTCCGCCCGCCGTTCTCTCCGCGATTATCTTCCCCGAATTATTTTTTCACGCCAATCATTTCGATATATCGCTGAGCAATTCGCGCTTGTTGGCTGGCGTTGTCGCCGCGCTGGTTGCATGGATTTCAAAAAACACGCTGCTCACTATCCTTGCGGGCATGGTCGCGTTGCTGGTTTTGCAAACATGGCGGTGAATCCGTTAAAGATATTTACCAAATCTACAAATGCCTCCACTGCAAAAACCTTTTTAACCACGAAAAAACACAAAATACACGAAAGAAATTTAAATGTTTTTTTCAGCGCAAGACATTTTTGCAGTAGACTCACAAATGCCCCCACTGCAAAAATGTCTTTTTACCGCAAACGACTTTGATTTTCTTTCGTGTCTTTCGTGCTTTTCGTGGTTCAAACAGGTTTTTGCAGTAGAGTCCAAATCTAAGTGTGCACGCAAAGGTTGTCAGGTAAATTCTTGCCAAAAATGCGATTTTGTGGCGTGAAGTCAAAAATGCGGCTGTTTTGGGGCAGTTTTTTCGCACTACCGCAAAAGTCACTAATGATCAGGGGCGGCGGGGAGCATTTTCCAGCGCTGGACAATTTTCTTGAGTTGCCTCTCGGATTGCTGAACGGAACGGGTCTGTAGTCTG
>Ga0315281_10000800_pt1 | contig 45501 bp, 41 predicted proteins | sample YL17G07_0_MG_FD_204540 | JGI IMG/M metagenome (GOLD analysis project Ga0315281, IMG submission 204540) | Sediment microbial communities from Yellowstone Lake, YNP, Wyoming, USA - YL17G07_0 | ecosystem: Environmental > Aquatic > Freshwater > Lake > Sediment | place: USA: Wyoming | collected...
GCGGCTTCTTTTTCCTTACGAACGTCACGTCAAAGAACTTCAATCCCTTCTTCCTTCTGCTGTGCCTCGTGGACGTGCTCACAGGCATCGCCCTTGCCGCAATCTCGCTCGGCTACGCGTCCGTGCCGGCGGTCGCGTCGTTCGTATCGTTCATCAGACTCGTCGCACTGGTGAAAGGCGTGTACGGCCTGGCCACGCCGATTTTCAGCTGAGCGCGCGCAAACCCGCATAGCGCAGGACACAAAACGATTAAAAAGGGCCGCGACAATTATTTGAAAGCTATTCTGCGATTGTGGTTCGATGCCGAGGAAAAAAATCAAAAAAGAATTCAACGGCAAGAAGCGCGGCATGGTCTATCTTTACACGGGCACGGGCGCTGGGAAGACGACGAACGCGCTGGGCATAGCGATGCGCTGCGTCGGCCACAGGAAGAAGGTGATAATGATACAGTTCCTGAAATGGTGGAAGCAGACTGGCGAGTACAGGATACGCAACCGCCTGAAGCCGTACTACGAGATCCACCAGTTCGGACGAAAGGGATGGATTGGATTCAAAAATCTCGACGAGCGCGACCGCAGGCTGGCGGAGAGGGGGTTCGAGTTTGCCAAGCGTGTGGTGAAGGAGAAGAAGCCGCACGTCCTCATACTGGATGAAATAACGATCGCGTTGAACCGCAAGTTGTTAGACAAAAAGAAGGTCGTAGATTTTCTAATGAGTCTGCCGCCGCGGACGGACGTCGTGCTCACCGGCCGCTACGCACCCGAAGAGCTCTGGGACGTGGCGGACTTTGTGAACATAATCGTGGACGACAAGCACCCGAAGGAGCTGGTGGCGAAGGCGGGCATACAATATTGATTGGTTGCTTCTGGGCTGAGCAGGAAGGTTTCTTCAAGGAAATATACATCAGCAAACAAGAAACGTGAATTTGAATAGTAATTATATAGAAAGAAATAAAATTTTAAATAGATGCAATGGTCCAAAAACTCTTGATTTACGGAGTCCTTATACTGGTAATTGTTGGTATAATTTCTGTAGCTCTTTATTATGCTTTAAATTTTTATTATGCTAAGAATTTTGGTCAGAGACTCGGACCTATATCATGGCCATGGGAATCTGTACCTATCTCATGGGAATCAATGAATGGTCCACCGGGAGGCTGGATAGGTGAGCTGATACAAAGCCCCCAGCATCACAACGAGCTGTATGCGCTAGGCTCGCATGACGTCTACAAATCTGAAGATAAAGGCGAACACTGGAAAGCGATGGATGAATTGAAAAACATCAAAGTGAATTCTATAGCAGCCTATAAGGATAAACTATTCGTTTGCGGTGACGGCGTCTACTATGACACGGACGGAAACCTTGTAAAAATTCTGGACCAGTGGTGCAACAAGGCAATAGTCAGCGACGACAAACTTTTCATAACTTTCTATGTCCAGAGCACGAGGGATGTCAAGGTAATGTACACCGATTTGGTTTCAGAAGGCTTTAACTGGAAGGAGATGTCTTTTTCTGAGTCCGAATTAAGTGACTTGGTTTTACCGCCGAAGAACATCGGTTTCGGCTATGACATAAAAGTCCCAAATATTGTTGCGCTTGGAAACAGAATTCTTGTAAATGTCATAGTGGAAGTGGCTGGCAGCGGCCAATATTCAAATGACCAGCTGTATGTTTCAGAAAACCTCGGCGGTACATGGTCAAAAGTTGACCTTGGCAAAAAGAGTGATGTGGTTGTTTCAAACATCATCCAAGACCAGAAGGATGCAAACCACATATTCTTAACACTCAAGCACAACATCATGCATGAGTTCAGGTCGCCCGTGTCTACGCTCGTAAAAGAATCTTTCGACGGGGGAAGAACATGGCATCCTTTAACAAATGCTGATATGGAATCCAATGGCATAACTTACGTTGCCATGAAAGACTCCGTCTATTATCTTCTGAGCACTCTTGACTCCTTAATGATTAAGCTGAACGGCTCGAGTTACGAGCAAATTGAGCTACCTAGGATCAAGGGATTTGAACAAATTTACACCACGTTTCCGAATCCCAACCCACCAATGTATAGTCTAGACAAATTGCTGTTCGATTACGACGACCCGAACATAGCTTATGGAAAAATCGGCTCTTCGTGGTCCTTTGGCATTATAAAATCGGAGGACGGGATGAAGACCTGGAAAAAGATGGATGATGGCATCGTAGCATCCTCCCGTACAATTGTTTTACCACATCCGACAGACCTAAACACCACGTTTACCTTTGGGAACATACTCCAAGAATCTTATGTCACAAGGGATGGGGGGAAGACCTGGGAACTCTTCACACCAATCGGCACTGGAGACGAGGTAAGAATTGATCCTTACAACTCAAATCACATCTTGGCAGTTAGTGAATCAAGTTATATTTATGAATCATTTGACTCTGGCAAAACGTTCAAGAATATCAATCAAGATTTCTCATCGGCAAAGATTTTTGACTTTGAAATAGCAAAAGACGATCCTGGCAAGATCTATGCGTCCAACATAGGGCTTGGCATATCAGAATATTTGGGCAATGGTAATTGGCGCTATGTAATCGGCTCGCCGGATTATGTGTATGATTTTGAGCTCGACCCCGAAGACAGCGACGTACTCTACGCTTCGAACTCCCCGAAAATATTTGAGGACCATTCATCCGTGTGGAGGTATTCAAAGAACCAAAAGGAAAACTTCGGCTGGAGCGAGTTGTGGAGGGTTGAGGATTCCAGAGGGATAACTTCGCTCAAGTTCGACCCGAACGACCCAAGCAGATTGTATGCGGGAGTGATTGGAAAGGAAGGGACCGTCTATGTGAGTAAAGACAAGGGAGTGACGTGGGGCAAGCTGAACGAGGATTTGACGTTTACGACAATCTGGGGCCACTCGCAGCTGCAGATCGACCCGAATGATAAGAGCACAGTTTACGCAGGCACTTGGGGCGGGGGCACATTCAAGACAACGAACGGTGGGCAAGACTGGACTTTGTTGGACGAACAACACACGTTTTCTCCAACATGCTTGGCAATCTCTGCCAAAAATCCGAACATCGTCTACGCCTGCGATAGGACTTCCCCGAAAATCCATAAATCGACAGACGGCGGGAAAACCTGGGCTGAATATTATGATTTTGGAAAAGATTATATGCTAACATCTGCTGTTGCTATCGACCCTGACGATTCAAATACAATATATGCTTCTGCATTCATGCCGCCAATGGCTCATCTAGGAGGCTTTGTTAAAATTACAAATGGGCAAGCTACTTCAATAGGAAAGGATTTGCCAAGGTCTGTAATAGAAATCGAAATCGATCCTAATAATAAAAACATAATCTATGCCTCAACACATATACACGGAGTATACGTAAGCAAGGACGGCGGAAGCACTTGGGAAAAACTTGACGATAAGAACAACGGGCTGCCGAGGATAGGCGTTTATGATATCGATGTCGATCCCAAAAACAGCGAAACCTTGTACGCAACAGCGTTATGCGGACCGTTGCCGGATTACATGATGCCTCCGGAGGCAATCCGGCTGCTGACCGGGTTTAAGAACCTGGACCCGGACGGCAAGTGCGGGGTTTACAAGAGCACCGACCAGGGAAAGAATTGGGAATTAATCCTGGCAACTGTGAGCGAAGCGAGGGGGATAGACATCGATCCCAAAAACAACAACAATCTCTATGTTGCAGACATGATGGGAGGAGTCTGGGTCAGCAACGATGCAGGGCAGAACTGGAGGCAGGAGAACAATGGCTTGGGGAGCACAAGCATGACCTCTGTTAAAATAAGGGGCAATTACATCTATGCATCAACGCAGGGAAGCGGGGTGTACGCAGGTGTCATAAACAACGATGGCTCAATAACTTGGGACAAGACGAGAAGCAATAAACCAAAAGCGTACGTTTACAAAATACAAATTGCAGTTGATCCAAACAATTCAAATAAAATTTATGCCTCATCTTATCCAGGAGGTCTGTTGAGGAGCGACGATGGAGGTAAGCATTGGAACGACAAAAACTTTTTGACACCCAGCATAAAAGTAGACGATCCTCTAGTCCAAGGATATTATTTCTTCGATATCAACCCGAATGATACAAAAACCATATGGTTGGGTGCTTATGGGAAGGGTGTGTTTGTTTCGTATGACGGGATGGATTTTGACATGTTTGCCAACGGCGTTGATAACGTTATGGCGAACAAGCACGTCACATCCTTGAAGATAAACCCAAGCAACCCGAATGAAATCTACGTTGGAACTCAGGAAGGCGTGTTTGTAACACAAGACGCGGGAAAACACTGGAAAGAAATGAACGATGGGTTGCAAACACTTGATATAAGATCGCTGAGAATTGCAAAGGTTGAGTACCCTCCATTCGAGGATGATTTTGGGGATGGAAATGCTGATGGTTGGTATTCTCAGTCAGTTGTACAAAATGTGGGCGGTTGGTCCGTTGTACAAGAAAATGGAAATTATGTTTTACAGGGTATTGACCACGCATGGACTGCTACTGGCTCAGACTCGTGGTCCGACTATACCTTTGAATCCAAAGTAAAATTAATCGAAGGTGACATTCATGTCAATTACAGGGTGAAGGAATCAAGGAGATATGCTATAGGTTTGAGTGAGAATGGCATGTATCTGATGAAGTCAACTGGCCCGACTAATCATACTCAGTTGGTCAATGTCGAGCTTCCTTTGGGCAAGGATTGGAACACAATTAAGATAGTTGGGAAAGGAGGCGACATCAAAGTTTACGTAAACAATGCATTGAAAATAAATTACACTGATGAAGAGCCTGTATTGAATGGAACCATCAATTTTGAATCACTTCCAGATTCCAGGGTTTACGTGGATGACGTTCACGTGACCTTAGATAAGGTTGACTCTGTGGTCTACGTCGGAACTGGGGGGTATGGGATTTACAACAATCCTTCAAGTAAAAATTGGCAAAATCTCGGAAGGACGCTGGGCGGCGGCTGGTGGACTCCGTGGGAGAGAAGGATGTACCAATTCAGTTCGATAATGTTCAATCCAGATGTCCCTGGAAGAGTCTATTTCGGGCACTTTCCAAGCGGGTTTTTCATAAGCGACGATAGCGGCCGCACGTGGAAGGATTCTAGCCTCGGACTTGGAAACGATGGGATTTTCTCCTTGAGCATGCACCCGAAAAATCACAGCATACTGTTTGCAGGAACGTACAACGGTGTGTCAAAATCTGAAGATAGAGGCAAGACATGGAAATTAAAAAGCAATGGCATGCCACCAGAGCAGTGGCCTTACACAGTTGCAATTGACAGCAACAATCCGAGCATAATGTATACTTCGACGAAAAACGGGAAGAATAAAGGGTTCTGCGACAGGAACATATTTACATTCTGCGGGGTTGTGATGAAATCGACAGACGGTGGAGAAAGCTGGTTTAACATCATGAATGGTCTTGAGTATATGAGTGAATTTTATACACTTTTGATATATCCTCCAAACCACAACATATTGTTTTTGAGCACCAACAGGGGTGTTTACATAAGCAAAGACGCCGGCAACAGGTGGATTCCTATAAACAACGGCCTCCCAAGCGCTGGCAACCAGGTAAGGGACAATGTTGCAGAGAACTTGGCGCTCACACCAGACAACAGATATTTGATTCTAGGCCTTGTGGATTATGGCCTTTGGAAAGCGGATTTGGCAGAGCTTTATACATAATGGGTTCGAATCCCGCCTCCCGCACTTGAATTGTATTCAAATAGGTAACTCTCGAATAACAAATATGGGCGTGGGATTATTTTTAATCGTAGTCGGTGGAGTTATGGTGGGTGTATCTGGAGCAGGAATGGCGTATCTTGCTTATCGTTTAGGCAACGATACTAAAAGATTAGAGGCAGAATATGAAAATCTTTATGGAGTACAACCAAAAGGTCCTCCTAATCGAATAATAGCAACAGAATGTAACTATAAAACTTTTCTTGAACGCGCTGTGAAGCAGAAATTAACTGAAGTAGAATTAGAAGCATCCTATCATAGTTTCTTTAGTAAATCTTAGATTATTATTCATGTTAATAAATTTCTTTCTAATGGTTTAGTAATATAAAGATTAAAGAAATGTAAAATAAATATAATTAAATCATTTTAATGTAAGAGGTGGGGAGATGCCTGTTTTAAAAGTAGACCAAAATAAATGCATCGGCTGCGGCCTCTGCGCGAGCATGTGCCCGGACGTTTTCGAGATGAAGGACGACGGCAAGGCGCACGTGAAGGGCAATGACTGTAAGAGCTGCGACACGAAGCAGGTCGCGGACAACTGCCCGGTGAAGGCGATAACGGCGAAGTGATTTTCACACCGGTAGGAGCGTTTTTCCTATCTTGCCGTAATATTCGTTCAGATAATTGATTCCTTCCTTCGTTATCGTATAGTCGACGAACTTTCTCCTTTTTGTGATGTGCACTGCGAGATTGCATTTGGTCATGTCGCGCAAAGTGTCGTATACGAGCCTCTCCGAAAACCTACCCGAGACCTCGTCCATTATCGTTTGGTTTCTTACGGCATCCGGCATACTGTCGTAGAATAGCTTCAATAATACGACTGCAATGCTTCGATAACGCACAGGCGCGGAGTCGAAGTTGTACGACAGGGATTCCGCTTCCGACATATCCAACAAATCACAGTCTAGGCTTAATAAGTTTCTAAAGTTGGACCTTCCTTTCCTCGCCGACGAGCTCTATTATCTTCGCCTTGCCCCCAGACTTGCGCACGATAACCGCGTCGCCCTCAGCCAGCTGCACCATGGTGGTGTTGTTGTCCGCGCACATCAGCGCAGGCCCGCGGTTTATTTTTATTTTCACCTCCGCGTCCTCATCGGCGAAGTGGTACTTGACGTCCTTGTCCGAGTTGTTCAGCGCGATGCCCAAACCCTTCGAGAACCTGCGGCCGGTGATGATGCGGAAGTACGCAGTGCTGCCGTACGGCGTCGCGACAACAGCGCCGTCGCCTACGACGTCCGTTGCGACCGGCTTCCCGTTGATGGAAACGTCGAAGCGTATCGCCCTTGTCGGAAGCGCGTGCGAGACGTTTATCTCGTTCAGCCCGGTCAGCCGCTCGGTGTGGTCCTTGCTGCCCGCCGATTCCACGCTGCCTTCGACCTTGATTTCCTCTGCGACCTTGTACTGCTTGTCCGCAAGCTTGTCGACTACGGATGAAAGGTCGTGCGTGCCGCCGACCTCGCACTTCGCGCAGTGCTTGCTGTGCTTTATCGTCAGCCTCGGCACGCCAGGATACAGATGCTCGGCCATCAGCGCTGATCCGTCCCCGCCGATAGAAACCACTACGTCCGGCTTGAACTTGTCGAGGACGAAACCCTGACGCGTCAGCTCGCGTTCGACCATGGCCTTTTCCAGGCCGACCACGGCCACCTTTGCCATGATTAGTAATTCGTAGCCGCGGACTTATGCTTAACGTCCAAGCGACCGCTGTATGCTGCGGCATGGGATTAAATCCTCACTCGCGTTAAAATTATCTATGGGTGAAGAGGCAGCCGGGGCGTACATAAGGGAGATGCTGGAGAGCGCCGAGTCCGAAGGGCTCACTCCGGGATGGCAGGCCTACAGGATAGCCAAATGGATGGACGACATAATCTACATCATCGAAAACGGCGGGCCGGAAGCTACGCTGAAGGCATATGGTCGTTTGATTAAGCTGCAGCCCGAGGTCGAGGCTCTTGTCGGTTCTGCCGGAAAATCGTATCCTTCAACGCTGCCCGCGCTCAGAAGAATTGAAGATATGTACAGGAAAATACTCGAGGAGGGATACGGGCTGAAGTCGTTCAGCATAGTCGACATCGGGCACGAGGAGGACGAACAAACGGGCCTGGACAACGGCGGCATTGTGCACTTCCTGGACACGCTTCTTATGGTGCATGCGTTGTCGAATAACATGGAGCCTGAGGAGCTGCTGGATCTGTTTTTTGATTACGGACTGACTCCGTACTATTCGCCTTTGGACGCTGGCCTCGACGTTAGCGTCGGGCATTTCATCTATAGGTTGTCCGACCGGATGCCGGAGGAAAAGAGGAAACGCATCATGATATACCCGTCGCCGGGCGGTTCGCTGGTATGCTATGAAGACTACGATCCAGAAAGCCCTACAAGATGGGCCACGCTCGAGGATTTCCGCAGGGAGTGGGAGGAGAAGAACCCGACGATACCGACGTTCGAAAAGTCGCTTCCCGAAGGCGTAGCGGAGATGTACGCGCTTCCGAAAAGACTGCTTTCCGTAATCGAGGGTTGATTTCAATCAGCGGCCGCGGCCGGCCATCGCGTTCCGCACGCGCTCCATCACGATTTCCATGGCCGCGTCGCGCGTATGCTTGCCCTCGCGCTTCGCCTTCTCGAGAACGAGCTGCGTGTTCTTCTTCACGCGCTGCTCCACTTCGCGGAACATCTGCTCGGGCGTTCCGCCTATGTACTCCATGTACGAGGAGATGACCCCGCCCGCGTTCGCCACGAAGTCCGGCACAATCAGCACGCCTTTCTCCGCGAGCTTCCTTTCTATTTCGCAGCAGATGGGTATGTTCGCCGCTTCGACGATTATTTTCGCCTTCACATTTTTCCAATTTGTTTCCGTTATAACGTCAGGAAGTGCGCCCGGTATCAGCACATCGACGTCCAGCTCGAACAGCTTCTCGTTGTGCACGCACTCGCACGGCACGTAGTTCTTCACAGCCCCGGTCTGCCTCTTCACAATGCCGAGCTTCGCGACGTCCAGCCCGGCCGCGTTGTAGGCGCAGCCCTTGCTGTCGCTTATCGCGACGATCCGCGCGCCCGCTTCGGCCAGGTATTTTGCCGCAAAACTGCTCACGTTGCCGAACCCTTCGATTGCGATGGTCGCATCCTTCAACGGGATGCCCGCGTGCTCCAGCGCAATGAGCGTCGAATGGTAGACGCCGAATCCCGTGGAGCCGAGCTCGTGCGGAATGCCTCCCATGTCGGCAGGCTTGCCCGTGCACGACTGCATCGAGCCGTTCTCCTCCGCGAACCAGCGCATCTCCTCCTCTCCGCTGTTTATGTCCGGGGCTGCGACCCACTCGCTGGGCGACACGGCCTTCATCGCGCGCGCGTATGCTCGCACGAGCTGCTCTTTTTTCGCCTTGTCTGTGCCCGCTGGCAGAATCATCCCGCCCTTCGCCCCGCCGAAAGGCAGCTCCGCCATCGCGCACTTCCATGTCATGGTGCGCGCGAGCTTGTAGACTTCGGTTGCAGTCACGGTTGGCGTCATGCGTATCCCGCCCTTGCCAGGCCCTAGCGCTGTGTTGTCTATAACAACGAACCCGCGCATGCCCGTGGCCGGGTCATACGCCTCGAGAATCTTCTCAGGCCCGAACTCGTCGTACTCTATGCCGCAATCCGTCTTCATAGCCATGCGAGTCTCTCCAAAAATTTCATTTCTTGCTGTTCTGCTTAGTCCAGTCCACGACGTACTTGCTCTCGAAGCCATGTATGTGGTTGTACGCTGACAGCGCTGCCTTGCACCCGTCGCCCGCTGCCACGCTTATCTGCTTGAACGGCGTGTCCGTCACATCGCCCGCGGCGAATATGCCTGCATGCGAAGTCTCTCCGTTCTTGCCGGTCTTCACCTGGCCGTTCTCGTCCAGATCCACAAGGTGCCCGACGAACTTCGTGTTCACATCCGAGCCTACCTCCACGAAGACGCCATCAACCTTCAGCTCGGATTTCTTGCCTGTCTTCTTGTTCTCTACGGTCATCGCTTCGAGGAACTTCTTGCCCGCTATCCCGGTCACAATCGAATCGAGCACGAACTCCACGTTCTTCTTCCGCCTTGCGTCTTCCACGGCTTGCTCGAACGCGCGGAACTCGCTGCGGCGGTGGATGACGTAGACCTTGCGCGCAATCGCGCTGAGCACAATGGCCGCGTCCATCGCGGAGTTGCCCCCGCCCACGACAGCCACGTCCTTGCCTTTGAACATCGGCGCGTCGCACGTGACGCAGTAGCTGACCCCGCGGCCGACGAACCCTTCCTCGCCAGGCACGCCAAGGCTCCGCGGCGTCTTTCCCATTGCCAGGATGACCGTGCGTCCGAGGTACTCGTCGCATTTTTCCCCGCCGCACGCCTTGGCCATGAAAAGCTTTTCGCCCGCCTTGCCCTCGGCCTCGTTCAGCTCCACGACCTCCTTGATAACTATCTCCGCGCCAGACGCTTTCGCCTGCGCGTCCATCACCTTCACGAGCTCGCTGCCCGAGACGTCGACGAATCCCGGATAGTTCTCTATGGACTTGATGGCAGACATCTGCCCGCCCACGTCCTTTGTGAGCACGAGCGTCTTCAGGTTGCGGCGCGCGGCGTACACGGCAGCGGTCAGCCCGGCAGCCGAGCCTCCGATAACGAGCACGTCGTACACCTTCTTCAGCGCGTCCGGCCTCGGTTTCTTCGGCTTCGTTTCCTTCGCTGACTTGCCCGCCTTCATCCGTTCGAGCGCGGCGTCTATCTTCGGCAGGTCGAAACCGACTATGACCTCGCCGTTTATGTCAAGAACTGGCACTCCCATCTGCCCGGATTTTTCCACCATCTCGTCAGCGGCCGCGTGGTCCTTGCCGACGTTTATGTCTTCGAACTCCACGCCTTTGGCTTGGAGGTAGTCCTTGGCCATGTGGCAGTAGGGGCAGTTTTCGGTAGAAAAGACGCGCACTTTCATACAATCAACTTAGTTTCTGCAAAATTATACTTTACTCTATTGTTCGCCAGGATTTATGAATTTGCAGGCGAGGCTTGTTTTAAATCTCGCAGCCAGCAATCCGCGCGAGCTCGTCCAGAGGCTTCACGCCGACCTCTATGTTGCCGTTTATCTCCCACGAAGGCACGTACTGAACGCCCTTCGCGGTGCAGAGTGACTGCTGCTCCGAGCATTCGACGTACGTCACGTACTTGAACGAGTCGCCGAACAACTCCTTCTGCTCCAAGCAGTGCGGGCACGTGCTCAGGCCATACATGACTATGCCTTTGTCGGTCAGGCATCTCGCAAGCTTGTCGTACTTGCCGCCTTCGCTGGGTTGCACTGCGCCGAAGCCGCCAGTAAGATAAGAGCCGATGAAGTAGAGCGCGACTATCGCAACCGCAACTACGGCTGCGAGCTTCAGGTGCTTTGCCTCGATTTTCATGGTTAGAACTCGGATTTTCGGTTATTTAAATCCGATACCGGGGGTTAACCGGGCTTTAACTTCGGACGTACCAAGCGACTAGCAGGATTATTACGGCCGCAAATATCAGCAGCGAGTAGAAGTTCCACGTAACCATCGCCGAAAACAACAGCATCAACACAGCTATCGTGGTCAGCGCTTCATCCTTGGTTATCTGTCTTTTCTGTTTTTTATCCCTAGGCATCTCATTTCACCATCGCGCAGACGTCCCTCTGACACTGGCAATCGCCTTCGCGCCTAAGCGCCCTTGCCGTTCCTTTTCTTCAAAAGGATGTAGGCCAACGCCACGGCAAAGACCGCGAGTATTGTTATCGCGGCGTACTTCTCCAGTTCGATGATGCATATTCCGCCCACTGTCGTGATTACGCAGGTGCCGTTGGGGTCGCACGTGCCCAGCGTGACCAGGTTGAAAATGCTGTACGCGCTGTATGCCATGCTGACGAAAAGCAGCAGCGTGAACAGGGTCGACAGCATGTCGAATCTCTTGTAGATGAACTTGGCCAGATTGGGCGCTTTCGGCAGCAGCCTGCCCACGAGCTTGGATTTTATCCTCTGGTCGAGCTGCGTGTCGCACGGCCGCAGCGTAATCTTCAGGAAAGTGCATCTGAAGGCTTCCTTGGCCAGGCTTCTATATTTTGCAGAGAATATGCCGAGCACAGCGAAAACGAAAAGCGCGATTACGCAAATCATTCAATCACATGTTTGCGCTCAGCCGCAACTGCTCGCGGCGGCCGTGGTGCCGCTGCTGTAAGCCTCCGAGAACGAGGTCGCGGCCTGCGCCGTGTTTAGGGCAGTGGAGCATGCAGCCGGTTGCGACGTGAATCCGCAGCACAGGAGCGTCTTAACGGCATCGGCGGTGCGTCCGCCAAAGTCGAACTCGCTGACAGTCTCGCCGTTCAGCATCAGCGTGGGCGAGCCGGTCACGCCGTAATCGTCGGCAAGCGCAAAGTCGGCCTGCGCGTATGTCACGCCCTTCCCGCCGTCGGCCATGCACGCGTTCAGCTTAGCCGCGTCCACCGCAGCCTCGGTCAGGCAGCTGTCCGACGCGTCCTGCTTCTTCATGAAGCACGAGACATAATTCCAATACTTGTCGGGCTGCTCCTCGCGTATGCAAATCTGCCGCAGGTTCTCCGTTGCCTCCGCATCGCCGTGCATCGACGTCACTTTGCCGCCCGTCACGGCACCGATGTATCTGACCTTTATCGCGCTTTCAAGCGAGGGCGCGTTCTTCACAATCTCGGCGAGTATCCTCTGCATCTGCAGTCCGTACGGGCAGCCGGAGACTACGAACGCGTCCAGCTCCGCGGCCGCGGCCTTTGGCATGTCGTCGCACGTCTTCTTAGGCTGCGTCGTTGTCGTCGATACAACCGCCGTGGTGTCGTACGGCGCTGACACGAACAGGTACTTGCCGTCCTTCGTGACATAAACGTCTATGCTGTTGTTATTGTAACTGGTCGTGACCTTGTACATGTTGTCCGCGAAATCCTTGGTCGACATGAGCGTCGCTGTGCCGGACTGCACGAGGTTCTTGTTGATGTAGTCCACCACCTTCGTCCCGGCCTCGTTGGCTGTAAGCACGGTTGCGCCAACACCGCCGATAGCGCCCGTGGCGCCGATCCCCGGCTGCCTGAAAAGGAGCAAAGCGGAAGCTATCAGCAGGAAAATCGTCGAGACTATCCAGACCTTTTCAGGCACGTGCGGTACCTTGAAAACAATCGTCTTGCCCTCGCCGGGGTTTTCCTGTCCAGCCATCGAACCACTCGTTTAATAGTCTTTTATTGAGTACATAATCTTATAAACGTTTCCATAGCCTGTGCCGGTCCAGACCGGCCGCGCGCCTCCTTCGATTTTTCCTCAATCTTCGCATCAATCCTGGCGAGCAAGGCACTTTTTTTCGTGTTTTTGAACCTATTTTTTCTAGTAATCCTACATATTAAATATGCAAAAAGGCGTTTCTGCCGTAATAGCAACTGTCCTGATGCTGGCTATCGTCATCGCTCTGGCAGGCACTGCCTGGATGTTCATGTCCGGTGTGTTCACCGCCACGACTGCGAATTCCTTTAGCATAGTCGACTCGTACCAGGACACCGTGACGATAAGGAATGACGGGACCGATCCTATAACAAGTTTGACTGCTACTGTGGATGGTATTAATGTCAATATACTTGTTGGTAAATGAACTTGAGTAATGCCACCAAATGGCTAGGGTGAAGCGATTGCGATGGAAGTTGCGGCTGGCGATTGGAGTGGTGCTAGCCATGGCTCTTCTCGCACGCCCGGCCAGCGCTACCACGGACACCGTGGGCGGCACGACCAGCACATACGTTCCGGCTTCTGTTCACGCGTGGGTTACGCCCATCACGGCATCTGCTAGCGGTCCGTTACAACGCCTTGGGATAAACTTTAACTCGGCAAGCGGCAATATCGTTCTCGGAATCTACGCGAACAGCGGCGGCTCGCCCGCCGCGCTTCTCGCGTCTTCGAGCGCGACCGCGGCCATGGCAGGCTGGAACGACTTGACAGTGACGGGCGTGAGCATAGTCTCGGGAACGCAATACTGGATAGGCGCAAGCGGCAGTGCGGATACTAATAATGTATATTATGGCAACCCAGCCATGTCGCACTATAAGGATTACACATACAACGGCGCGCTGCCGAACCCGTGGGGCGAGGACAACGGCCCAGCGGTAGGATTTTTCAACATGCGTATGACGTATGGTACGGGAACCACGACAACCACCACAGCGTCATCCACAACCACAACCGCCGCAACTACGACAACCGCCACAGGGCCGTCAACAACCACAACCGCCGCAACTACGACTCTACCGCCAACCGGTATATGGATTCTTCCAGGCCAATTAGCTACAGTAAAATTTTTAACTACCCTGTCTCCGGGAACTCACACCATTAAACTATGTACAGCAAGCGCATGCCAAACGGGTTATCTAAATATTGTTTAGCAAAGCTTACTGCCCGAAGCTAGGCAAGCTGCGCGATTTCTTTCAGCTTTTCAACAAATGTGGCAGCCTCGTCCTTTGTGTTGTACAGGTACAGCGACGCGCGCGCCGAGCCGCGCATAACGTGCGCGTTGAACCACGAGTGCACGCAGTGCGCGCCCGAGCGAATCATTATGTTCGCCGCGTCGTCGAGCATGATGGCAATGTCGTGAGGGAACATGCCCTCAATGTTGAACGAGATTATTCCGCCGCGCAGCTTCGCGTCCGCCGGCCCGAGTATGCTCAGGCCCTTTATGCCGGATATTCCGTCGGTTATCATCTTGTTCAGATCGGTTTCGTGCCGCTCGCATTCGTCCAACCCGTTCTTGTCCAGATAATCGGCGGCCGCTGCGAGCCCGATCGCGCCCGCGTAGTTCTGCAGCCCGGCCTCGAACTTTTCGGGAGGCGCAAGGAAGATACACGTGTCGTACGTGGTGTTCTGCACCGTGTCTCCGCCGACCAAGAACGGCTGGAGCTTTTCCAACAGTTCGTATTTCCCGTACAGCACGCCAATCCCGCTCGGACCCATCATCTTGTGCCCCGAGAATGCGAGAAAATCGACATCGAGCTTGCGCACGTCCGTGCGCCTGTGAGGCACGCTCTGCGCGCCATCGAGCATGACGAGCGCGCCCGCCCTGTGCGCGATTTCGATTATCTCCTTCACGGGCAGAGTATAGCCGTCGAGGTTGGACGTGTGCACCATCGACACGAGCTTCAGCTTGTCGCCCAGGATTTTCACGCGGCGCTCGAACTCGCCGAGGTCGAACGTGCTGCCCGCCTGGTTCGAATAGACAATCTCGTGCTTCACGGCCTTGCGCTTCGCAAGCATCAGCCACGGAAGCAGGTTGGAGTTGTGCTCGCGGTCGCTCGTCAGCACGGCATCGCCTGCATGGAAGTCGAACGAGTTCGCCACGAGGTTTATGCCCTCGGTGGTGTTGCGCGTGAAAACGACATCCTTCTCGTCCTTAGCGCCTATGAACCTGGCCATGCGCTTGCGCGCGGCCTCGTACTTTTCCGTGACCATCTCGCCGAACTTGTGTATGCTCCTGCCAGCGCAGCCCGGATACTTGTAATAGTACTCGTCCATCGCTTCGACAACCTGCCTCGGCCGTAGCGACATGCACGCGTTGTCGAAGTAGATGACAGGCTTCCCGTTGAACTTCTGCTGCAACGCGGGAAAATCCGCGCGGATCTTTTCTACGTCCATCCGAACACCGTTTTCTGCTTTCGCTTGCTTTATTTTATAACAGCGTTATAATTTAAAGCTTCCCATGCGAACATGCGAGCCGCATTTGCAACGGCGCACGATGCGTCATACGCAGTACACGGGCCGTATCTCGATTCCCAACCTTCTGCGGACGTGCAGCCTGTCGCCGTCGGCTCTCGCAAGTCCCAGCTTCACCAAGTACTCGTTGAGTTTCCTTACCTCGCCAGGGTTTCCGTAAAGCCTAGAGCATTCCGGATCGATGTAAAATATGTCCGTCCTGATGGATTCGTATTCTCTGTAAAGGTCGCGTACGTTCTCCACGTTCTCCGTTGAAATCGAAAGCGTAATCTCCCCCACCACGGTCCTGCCATGGGTTCTTTCGGAGGGGACCGTTAACAAGAGCGGAATTCCCATCTTTCAGGTTGGGAAATTCAAGCTTAATACTCTTTTGGAAAACGCAGGAAGCATAAGGTTTATAAGAGCCCGGCTTCAATAAATTCTTGGCGAGCCGGCCAGGTAGCTTCGCCCGTCGGTAAAACGCCGGGTGAGGAAGTTCCATCCATCGAGGGGGCCGCGCGAGCGGCACGCCGAGAGGCGTCCGACCATATCAGAAACGACACCCGAGCGCGCAAGCGCGAGGGATGAAACGGATGGAAGGCTCCGAGGAGATGCAAGCTTAAAGCGCTCAGACAAATGCTGCCTAAGCCCGCGGCGAGAGCCAGAGGCCGAAACAAAAGATGGGCTATGGCTGGCACGCCACCCTTTTTTTCTGTTTTTAAGTTTTGCGATGCAATTGATTTTATGCCGAAACCCAAAATCGATTTCGAACGCGAGACTGATCCTAACGAATACGTCATAAAGCTCGACAAGAAGCATGGTGGTTTCATAATTAACCACCCGGAGAGGCTCGTGATAAAAGTCGAAGAGCCGTACGAAGATGTGCTTCCGCTTATCGAGGACAAACTCAGGGAGAACCCGATGGCCGTAGGAAGGCCTTATCTTCCGAGAGTGACCATATATGTCGGAGATAAGCTAGCGCATGCGAGCGTGCTCTTGCGAAAGCCCCCACAGCGTGGGATCGAGTCAACAATTTAAACGCCGCTGTCGAAATAGAATTACAGTTTGTTAGAACAATCAGGCGATGCCATGGTCAAGAAGGACCGCGTATACATGCCGAGCGGGGCCGGAGGCCTTCTGCGCTTCGGCGAGGAGGGCGAGGAGAAGTTCAAGATCAAGCCCGAGCACGTGATATACGCAGTGGTCGCGCTGGTAGTTTTCGAGATAGTTCTCAAATTCTTCGCGGGTTAAAACAAACGATTTCTTCAAAGGCGGCGCTAGTATTATTAGTGCTTTCTGTATGCCGCAAAACGTTTTTCTAGGCCCAGCCGGCATACCTGCGTCTGCGAAAGGCAGTACTATCGATGGCATACGCCGCGTGGCGGAGCTCGGGCTTAACGCAATCGAGGTCGAGTTCGTCTACGGCGTGCGGATGGGCATGCAGATGGCGAAGGAAGTCGGAGCGGTTGCGAAGGAGACGGCCGTTCGGCTGAGCGTGCACGCGCCGTACTACATAAACCTCTGCAGCGACGATCAGGCAAAGCTGGCGGCTTCGAAGAAGCGCATAATGGAAAGCGTTGAGCGTGCCGAAGCGATGCACGCGGAGGTCGTCGTTTTCCATCCTGGTTTCTACGGCAAGCTCGAGAAAGCGGAAGCGTTCGACCGGGTTACGGCTGCGTGCACAGAGCTGGCAGACAACACGCCCAAAGACGTGAAGCTCGGAATCGAAACCACGGGCAAGAGCGGCGCTTTCGGAACGCTCGATGAGGTCGTTGAAGTATGCAAAAGCGTTCACGGCTGCGTGCCGGTCGTGGATTTCGCGCACATCTACGCGCGCAACGTGGGCAAAATCGATTACGCTGCTGTGCTTGACGCGCTGAAACCGCTGAAGCTCGCGCACATACACTCGCACTTCTCGAACATCGAGTACACTGCGAAGGGCGAGCGCAACCATTTGGTGCTCGACGGCCATCCGGCATTCAAGCCGCTCGCGCAGGAGATTCTGAAGCGCAACTTGGGCATAACAATCATCTGCGAGTCGCCGGTGCTGGAACTGGACGCGCTGAAGATGAAAGGCGTTATCGAGAGTCTTTTGAGGGAATAGGAGGAAATTTAAGCTTTTGCAATGATAATTATTCTCATGAGCAACGCAAAAACACCAGAGTATAGCGCAAAAGAAGAGGCGTTTTTGAAAGAAGCGACTTCGGAGCAACTTGGGCTTCCTGTGACCGGTATTAAGTATACGAAGAAGGGCGTAGAGGTTGGTTCTGGGTTAAAAGTCTCTTATGCGGCCGCGAAAGAGATGATTGGCTTTCAAACGCTCGCTGAAATACAGCTTGCGGTACAGAAAATCAGCGGCGGCTGCCCTGACATCTATAAAATGCCGGCTGAAACCTTTGAGGGTGTGCAGGAAGCTCTCAGAACAGGAAAGCCGGTTCCTGTGTATCAGAAGAGCCCGAGGGCGATAACATCGGGCGAATTGAACTCCATGTCCCTCAATGAGCTCAATTACATATACGAGCAGCTGGCGGACGCGAACATTGGAAGCATGGTAATAATACCAGAGGTGCGCGTCAACGGTCAGAGGGGGGACGTAACGTCCGAACTGCGCCCATATGACATGGATGTCGTACCGTTCGATATCATGCACTCGTCGCTCGAAATCGCCGTGGCTGAGAATCTTCCTATGCTGCACGAGCGTATGCCGTTAGGCTGCCTGCCGGAAGAGCTCGACATCGAAGAGGCGCTCGAACCCGAGGAATACGACGAGGAAAACAGATTAGGATTAATCAGGCCGAGGGAAGATTGAGTTCGAGTTTCTATGCAAATCCTCTAGGAAGAGAGACCGCTGTTTTCAAACGACCGGCGTTTTGAACTCTTCAGTCTGGACGTATTTTTCAAGTCTTGGCAGCACTTCGCCCAGTTTCAGGCCTTTCGTCGGGTGTATGGCCTTGTACGCCGTCAGGTTTTCATAGCCGGGAAGCGGCGGATAACCCCATCCCTTCAGATAGGCGTTCATCACCCACAGCACCGACTGCGGCTCCCCGTACGTAATGTCGAACAGCTGGTCGTATATGTAATACTGAGAGCATTGGCGGCCTGAAAAAACTGTCATCCTGATTGTTTCCAGCTCTTCCAAGCGTTTGGCGGTGTCCCTCGTCGAAAGTATATCATTGGAAATCCTGTGTTGCAGCGGGTGCCCGATAACCATGTCGTAAAACGACCTGGGCTTTACTTCCTCCATGAGCGCGTTGCGCATGCTTTTGTTTTCTATCAGCACGCGCGGCAGCCTTGAGATTTCTCTGAGTTTGCGCCTGGTTTCCACAAGCGACTCAAGGCTGTCTCCGATGTTCTTTCTCATCTTTTCCGCCTCTTCTTCGCTCTTGCCGACCATGTTCATGGTCGGCTGAACATACTCGCACAAGGAGTATACAAGCTGAGGGGTTGAAAAGTTATCGACTTTGGTCCCTATCCCGAGGGCCTTGCCCTTCGGCGGCTTTAACCTTCTTGAAATCCTATTTTGGAGCCTTTCTTCTCTGCTTTTCTCAACGCTTATGTTATATTTCATTCCATTAACGACCGAATTCCTGCGTACTTCGTCGAACGCCTGTGAGCCTTTCGCCAGTATTTCCTTGGAAGTGTAGTATGTAATCAACGGGCCTTCTGCATAATCTACCATCCCTGTAACAAGCGAACCCATCTTTATGTTGACCTCAAGGCCAGAATCATAGGTGCCTTGCGAGTACAAGTCCGCCGTCTTCGTCAGTGCGTCCCTGTAATCCGTTCTTTCCTTTATCGTTTTTTCTGGCAGTCTGCCCGTTATTTCAATCTTGCCCAGCCTGTCCGCGCAGAACGCGAATAGCGATTCCAAAGCCATTTCCTTATGTTCGCTATCGGCGGCTATGCTGTCTTTCAAGGGGAATATATTCCTCAGGGCATCGCTCCATTGGTTGGCCTCTATGGAGAGCTCTTTGCTCAGCTGTCCAAAGCTGCCCACATCCAACCCACCGAACCTATTAGCAACGGACATAACAGCAATCGCCTGAAAACAGTATAAAGGCGAAATCTTAAATACGTACCAGTGTCATCGAAGAACTCTCGACTTGAGATAATTATATTCTGCGAACTCATATATAAGTTTTAGTAGGCCATTCCGGCAGCAAACGGGCCCACGCATTTAACCGCTGGGAACAAGAATTTCTTTTTAGGAGCAGATTGTATTATGTAAGGCGATGGTGGCTGCTATGCGCAAGTTCGAGTTCCTGGACATGAGCACTGCGGACGTGGCGGCCGCGGCGTACGGCCGCACGCTCAACGAGGCGTACGCGAACGCGGCGCTCGCGCTCATGGAGATAATCACGGACACGCGCAAGGTCAGAGAGACAAAGGAACAGCGGCTCGAGGTGCTCGGGCACGACCTGAAGGCGCTCCTGTTCAACTGGCTGAACGAGGTTTTGTACGTCTCGACGACCGGTGGCATGCTCTTCTCCAAGTTCCGCGTGGACATAGACGAACGGACGATGGTGCTGAAGGCGACGTGCTGGGGCGAGAAGCTGGACGCGAAGAAGCACGAGATGCGCGGCGAGGTGAAGGCGGTAACGTACCACAAGATGGAGATACGCAGGGAAGGCGAGTACTACCGCGTGCAGGTCATATTCGACGTATGAACTCGGAACTCATCCTTTCGCGACCGCCATGGGCCGCAATTTCGCGACGATGCGCGCGATTCCGGTGCTCTCGCACACGCGCACAACCTCGTCCACGTCTTTGTACGCTTCGGGCGCCTCCTCGGCCATCACCTGCCAGCTCGCGGCTTTCGACAATATTCCAGCGTCCAGCAGCTTCTTCGCGACGTCCTGCCCGCGCATGCCCCGCAACATTTTCGTGCGCGAAGCGGCGCGGCCTGCACCGTGCGCCGTGGAATAGAAAGTCTCCTTTGCCGTTTCCGTGCCGACTAGAACGTACGACGCAGTACCCATGCTTCCTGGAATAAGCACCGGCTGGCCGATGCTGCGGTAGTCCGCCGGTACGTCCGGATTGCCTGCGGGGAACGCGCGCGTCGCGCCCTTTCGATGCACGTACACCTTCCGCTGTTTGCCGTCAATCTCGTGTTCCTCGATCTTGCCGATGTTGTGCGCGACGTCGTACACCACTTCGATGCCCGCGTCCGTTTCGCTGGCGCCGAGCGTGTTCTGGATGCTTTCGCGAACCCAGTGCATGATCATCTGCCTGTTTGTCCAAGCGAAGTTCGCGCCACATGCCATCGCTGCGAAATATGCGTCGCACTCCTTCGTGCCCGCGGGCGCGTATATGAGCTCGCGGTCCGGAAGGCTGCGTATCTCGTCCCTGAATTTGCTTTCAAGGGTCTGCAGGTAATCGGTGCAGACCTGGTGACCGAGCCCGCGCGAGCCAGAGTGTATCATGAAAGTAACCTGACCTTCGCCCGTGATGCCGAACGCCTTCGCCACGTCCGGCAAAAAGATGCGCTCGACGCGCTGAACCTCGAGGAAATGGTTGCCCGCTCCGAGGCTGCCAAGCTGCGGAGCCCCGCGCTTCAGCGCCTTGTCCGAAACCTTGCTCGCGTCCGCGCCCTTCAGGCATCCGCGTTCCTCCAAGTGGTCGATGTCGCGCTTGGTGCCGTAGCCGTTTTCCGCTGCCCAGACCGCTCCGCGCTCGAGCACGTCGCGCAGCTGCGCTGCCGAGAGCTTTATCTTGCCGCCCACGCCCACGCCCGACGGCACGTTGTGAAAAATCGCATCAAGCAGCTGCGGCAGCTTCGGCCGTATTTCATCGGCTTGGAAGTTAGAGCGCAGCAGACGTACTCCGCAGTTGATGTCAAAACCTATACCGCCAGGTGAAAGTCCGCCCGTCTCGAAATCGAGCGCCGCGACGCCGCCGATGGGGAAGCCATATCCAAAATGCATATCAGGGAGCGCTATGCTGTACTTTTGTATGCCTGGCAAAAAGGCGACGTTCGCGACCTGTTCGAGCGCGCCCTCTTCCACGTCGCCGAGCAGCTTCTTTGACAGGAACAGCTTCGCTGGCACGCGCATGCCCTGTTTCGCCGACGCGGGCAGTTCCCAGACGTTCGGCCTCACTTCCTTCAGTTTCTCTTTCAAAGCCATTTGTTTCTACCTATTCGACTGTATTTTATTCTATACGCTTTTCTCCTTTAAGATTTAATACTTCAGAAACAGATTTTAGAATATTGATTGCATGAAGTACAAGAAGTTCCTGCTAATACCGGCGCTGCTTTTCTTCTACCTGTTCTTCGTAGTGGACATGCTGGTAAGCTACAGCCCGGCAACTGTTACAGGCGCGGAAGCCAGCCAGTCCGGGGGAGGCGTACAAACAATAGGCGTAGGCGAGGCCATAAGCGCGGTTGTGACGCGGCCGTACTTCTTCGGACTGATAATGCTGCCCGTATACACCAGCGGCCTGGGGAACATCGGCGTCTACCACGAGGCGTTCTTCTGGTCCGTCGGGCTGCTCACTGCGGCGTTCGTCTTTATCGAATGGAGGAATTCCGTGGCCGGGGAAAGCGGATACGGAAGATTCGGCTACAAACAAAGTTACAATTTGGAGGGAATGAAGATGGCAAAAACAGGTCTGGGCGGCTTCAACGCCATGGCCATGCTCAAGGCCATAGGCGTAGGGATAGCGTTCGGCGTCGTCTCCTGGTTCGTGTCGGTCATACTCGGCGACATCGGGGCGACAACCGCGCTGATGCTGCTCGTCATGTATCTTGAATACAAGTTCAGGTCGTGCTGATCGGAAAGCGCGCACGCGCTAGAAAAGGAAGCACGTCAGCAACGGCAATAGGTTGAAGGCTTCGTGGAATATTACGCACTCCTTGTACCTTCCGCCGGCTACCAACTTGAAGTAGAACATGGACATGACCAGCTGGAAGCCGGCCACTGCGAAGTTCCTGCCAGCCAGATGCAGCATAGCCCACACCATGCTGCCGACGAAAGCCGCGCGGTTGCCGAAAAGCCTGCGCGGCCCGATCCTGAACAGCAGCTCCTCCACTGGCGGCATGGCCAATACGGCCAGCATAGCGAACATGTCGCAGCCCACGCCCGTCACGGACGTCAGCTGGTCGGCTTCGGCCATGTTGTAGTTCGCATAGCTCTGCACGGCCGTCAGCACCGCCACGGCAACGACGAGGAACGCCAGCCAGTTCTTCGCCAGATTCGGCCAGCCGGTCTTCTTTCCAAAGGGCGACAGGACACGTTCTGCCACTCTTGCAAAAGAATCGATCGCACTTTCGAACGCGCTGTACTGCCGCTTTTTGCGTTTCCGCATAAAAATAGTTTGTTTCCTTCGATATGAATCAATTCCAGCGCATCGGCAGCGTAAACCGAGCGAACGCTCGCGTCGAATTTTCCTCCAGAAAACTTATATATCACCAAAACGTAATAATTGACAAGAGGTTTCATAATGAATACGAAGACAGGCAAGTACGTTATAGCATTACTAACGGTCGCCCTCTTGGGGACGTCCTACGCACTCTTGAATAATCAGATGTATGCAGGCGCTGCAACAGGCGGCAGCCCACAGCACGTGGGCTATAATGGCATGGTCTGCCACACTGTAACAAGAGCAGACGGCGAGGTCGAGGATTTGGGATGCAATCACAACATCCTCTTCCTGGTAGGAAAGAACTTCACGACTTCGCAGCTGTTCGCCTCGCCGAGCGCGGCAGGAGCCGCGATAGCGAATATTTCGGTTGGCAACGGCACTACCGCACCGACGGACACATGGTCTGCGGCCAACTTCGGAGGCATATCGAACTGCGACCTGGCACCGAGCAACACGCTAGCGTGGATAAACATCGCGAACGCGACATCCGGTTACATAGACGCTAGCGGTAACGTGTCGGCCAATCACAAGTGGACGGCTACGTGCGGTTCGGGAACGGGCGAGGAAGTCAACCAAACCATGATCGGTCTGACCACGAACGCGTTCGCGGCCAACACTTTCACGAACGTGTTCCTGCAGGCGAACGACCAGCTTAACGTGACTTGGTACGTGTGGATAACGTAAGCAGTTTGAGGATTTGGGATCGGTGGTGCCAGAAAGGCTTCTAAGGTCCCAAAACCAGGATTTTTTATATTTTTAAATATTTTTTTAATTTTTCTTAGGTTTTTAGTCCATTTCCAGCCTGGCGGATCCTCAAGCGTTTTCTTTCGAGCCGTTTCTCTATCCGCGCCAGCTGCTTTTAAAGGAAATTTTCTAAAAACCCCGCTTTAAAGTTTAAGTGCAAAATTCCCCAAATTATATTATACACTGGTGTTGTACACCAGTGTCCAAGCATAGTGAAACCGGCGGCCGTTCATGCAAGACAAGCCCGACATCATGGCAAAGGTAGCAGAAACCCTCCGAAAGCACCCTGAGGGGCTGACCATTCTTAGGCTAGCCGAACTTGTCGGTATGCACAGGCACACGGTCACGAAGTACGTGTACCAACTGATTGGCGCGGGCGACATCTACCAGCGGGAGGTCGGACGCGCGAAGCTCTGCTACCTCAAGGAGCGGCTGGAGGAGGCCGTGAAGGCCGGCGAGCTGATGAGGAAGATGAAGGACGAGGCCGCGGCCAGCGAGAAGTCCGTGGAGGGATCGTAGTTATGGCGCTACTGTTACGTCTCGGCAGCGAGGAGCTGAGGATGGGGAGGAAGTCGTTGGCGGCTGCTTCCGCGGCTATTATAGTGGCCGCACTATTCGCCGTTTTTCTTGTTGGTTTCGTGGCTCCGAACACGGCCGAAGGCGGGGCATCTGGGACGCCGCTTTCGCAGCAGGTGGCTGTGAACGACCAAGTCGATGCGCGCTTGTACACTTCGACTACTGCATGGTTCGACAGAAGCGTGGACTGCCACGGATGCGGAGAACACAAGGCCCCGCCGCTAACAAACGTTAACATGACGATAACAGCAACGGTCTCGAGCCCGGTTGAGGAGGCCGTGCTTGCCGACTATTATCCGGTAGAATGGACTGTGCTGGACGCGAACAACGGGACCGTCAGCAACGTAAACCTGACCCACAACAAGGTAGCATGGCAGGTCGGTCACGTGGCCGACTCCGTTTCCAGGTCGTATATCGTCATCAGCCCGCCCCGCACCATTCCGCCCACGAAGTACGATTTCTTCTCGGAGTTCGCGGGCACACAAAGCGTACCGTGGTTCGTGATAGTGGCGGACACACAATACAGGATGATCGGTCCAAATAAATGCGGTTATTATGCTGGAACCAAAAATACTTGCGGTTCGCCTACAGATTTCTGCAGCGCCAACCAGGTGGCCTCCGCGCCAGCCACTTGCACAGCCACATCTACAGCCTCTTGCGGTACTGGCTACTGCGCCATCTGCGGCAACTGCGCGGGCGGTGCGGACACATGCAATACACAGTCTTGCGGTTCCACCGGCTACGACTGCACCGCCGGGAGCGTCTGCACAGGCCAGGGAAAAGGCGCGTCCTACTGCGTCGTTCCTACAAGCGTTATCGGAACGGCATGCTCTTGCACTGCCATGTGCGCGAACGGCCTTTACTGCAACGCCACTGCCATGTGCGACGCATATCCGCCGTTATGGGCCCTCAATCAAACGAACGTCACCGAGCCTGCGCCCAACGCTTGGGTACTGCATTCTGTGAACTGGACTGCCCGAAGCGGGAGTTTGAGCGGTTACATCTTCTGGAACAACGAGTCGACAGGCTGCCAGACCCCCACCGGCTGCAACAAGACATGGGCAAGCTTTGCCGGAGGCACGTGGAGCAACGAAACCAACACATCGGCAACGGCTGGGAATTTCTTCTGGAGGGTTTACGCCAACAACAGCTATGATAAATGGAACGTTACCAACATCCAGAATCTTACATTCGTGCGACCAGTTACGATCAATATAATGAACGCCACACAGATTCTGTCGATGTCACCCAGCGTCCAAAAGATTTCCAGCCAAGTCCGGACAAGGAGCCAACCATTGACTGCGGCCGCGTCGAGCAGACCGGTGCAAGATGTGATAAGGACGGCAGCGCAGTCGTTCGTTTTGAACAACCTATACGACAGAGCCAAAGTGATGCTTACAACGCTACAGCAGGCTTTGAGCATGCCCGCGGCGTTAGATACATCGTATTCGAGGGTTAGGCTCGCACTGCAATCCTTAAGCGCAGGCAACATCGTGGCAAGGATGTCGCAGGCGATAAGGTCAGTGGCGCAGAACATTGCGAGCAACTCGCTTGCCTTAAAGGTCGCGACCTTCTTCAAGTCGCTGAGCCAGTCCTTCGCTGTCCAGAGCGTGCCCAATGCCATTAAAGCGTTGATGAAAGCGATTACGCAGAGCCTGTCCGCGGACTCTGCGGTCGGTAGATTCTTGACCGGCGTAAGGAACGTTGTTGGCCAGCTCTCGCTGTCGGGCGTGGCGCAGAGAACAGCGCTGTTTATCAGAGCCATGGCTCAAGCTTTCAGCGAAAACCTAGCAACCGCCAGACTGCAGTATTTGTACAGGACGCTGTCGCAGCCGTTCACGGCCAGCAGCCTCGCATCCAGGGCACCAGTAATCCTGAGGATGCTGACGCAGGCAGTTTCGACGAACGGCATCACTGACAGGCTGTCGTATGCGCTGAGGCTGCTGACGCAGACCGCTAACGCCAACATGGTCGCAGCGAGGGTCGGGAACGTCTTCAGGTCGTTGACGCAGAGCCTGTCTGCCGCAAACATCGCGCAGAGGTTGAGGGAATTTACGAGAACGCTCGCGCAGAACGTCGCAGCGACGGACGTAGTCGGCAGGCTTGCGAGCCTGCTCAGAACAATCACGCAGAGCGCAACTAGCAACGCGCTGTCCACAATGGTGAAGCTCGTATATGCGCAGGTGCTTCAAGCTCTGAACTTGAACAATGTGGCTGCCAGAACAGCCTCAATCTTGAAGTCGATAACGCAAAACTTGACGGGCAGTCAACTGGCCTTGGGAATTGCTGGAATGGCAAGGACGCTCTCGCAATCGCTAAGCGCGCTTTCCAGCGCGTTGTCCAGAGCGTCGTTCGTGCGCATCGGGACGCAGTACTTAACGACCAGCGGCATAACTGGTAGGCTCGCGGTGATTTCGAGGGCATTGGCGCAGGCAGTCTCATGGGCAGCCTATACGTCAAGGATAGCAGACATGGCCAGGCAGCTGTCGCAGGCGTTCAACGTTATCCTGAACGGCTTTAGCATACCGACCTTCGTGCGCTCGGCCGCGCAGTCCATGGCCTCCAATGGCATATCAGCCAGATTCATGACCGCTGTGAGGTCGCTGAGCCAGATACTCTCGTGGGCAACTCAGGGACTGAAGACGGGCGGGCAGTTAAACATGGTCATCGCACAACTCGCGGTCGGAGTGTCGCAGGCGATATCGAGACTGGCGTTGTCGGCCAGAGCAATGACGCAGTCGTTTTCCATGCAGCTGTCGGCGCTAAGACTGGCAACCGCATTTAAAATCCTTTCGCAGAGCTTCTCAGCTGACCAACTTTCCTTGCGGGCGGGCGGAATGCTCAGGGACATGGCGCAGGCGTTGAACCTGCAAAGCTCCGCTGTGCGTGCGGCTACAATGATCAGGAATGCATTACAGGCCGCGTCCGCTTCCACAATCGCCGACAGGTTAAGGTTCGTGGGCAGAACGCTGACCCAGTCAATCGCCACGACTCCGATAGTGTCCAGATTGGGGTCGATCGGAAGAACGCTTGCGCAGGCGGTTTCCGCAAGCCCGGTTGCGTCCAGATTAGGTTCGGCTTTGAGAACGCTGACAGCGCAAATTTCGGCCTTGCATAGCACGCAGAAATTGTCGCAGGCGCTGAGGACTACGCTGCAGCAGCTCACAGGCAATGCTGTCTTCGCAAGGACTTTCGGCGCGCTGCGCGCGAACGTGCAGTCCATGCTGCCGGCCAGCATCGCAGGAAGGGTTGCGAGCGCATGGAGAATGCTGGTGCAGCAGATGCTCGGGGCAAACGCAGCGAAGGCGCTGTCGTCGTTCGGCAGGGCCACGATGCAAGCCCTCGGCGAAAACGCGGCAGCCGCAAGGCTTCAGTATTTGTACAGGATGCTGTCGCAGCCGTTCGCAGCAGGCGACCTGGCGTCCAGGTTAGCCCTTTTCAACAGGGCGTTGGCGCAGTCCTCATCGCTCACAGCCGTCGCAGGCCGTGTAAGGTCCGTGGTGGAGGCGGTAATGCAGTCGTTCAACGCCCTGGATTATGCATCTAGACTTGCCGCAGTCGCGAGGGGCGTTACCCAGACAACGACCTTGACAGACGCCGCGGCAAGGCTCAGGCTCGCGGTCAGGGCGATCACCCAGGCCGCAAACGCGAACTTCGTCGCGGCCAGGTTCGCATCGTTTTTCAAATCCCTCACACAGGCCGCGGCCGTAAGCACGTGGGCTAACTCCATGTCGCTCTTCGTACGAGCCCCCGCACAAAGCCTTGCAGCAAGCCCGATTGTAGCCAGGCTCGCGTATCTGTACAGGAGTCTGTCCCAGCCGTTTGCGCAGAGCATCCTGACGATGAGAAGTTGGGGGTTGTTCAGGTCGCTTGCACAAGCGGTTTCGATGAATGCGAATTCCGGAAGGATTTCGGCAGCGCTGAGGCTGCTGACGCAGAGCGCTAACGCCAACCTGGTTGCAGCGAGGATCAGGGACGTCTTCAGGTCGCTGACGCAAAGCTTGGCTGCGACGGACATCGCAGGCAGGGCTCTGGCCTTCTTTAGATCGCTGGCTCAGCAATTCGGCGCAAGCGGCATGGCACTGCGCTTCGGTAGTGCGGTGCGCACGCTCACGCAATCGTTTACGGCTAGCTCGCTGACGTCAAGAATCTCAACCGCCGTAAGAGCAGCCAGCGGCCAACTTTCGTTGTCCAGCATCGCCAAGCAGGCAGGTTACTTGTACAGGACGTTGCTGCAGTCCATAACGTCGGACGCCGCTGTGCAAAGGATCAAGACCATGCCGCGCATTGCTGTGCAGAGCATCGTCGCGAACAGCTTTATGTCGCGGGCGATGTCGTTCATGCGTGCCATCGTGCAGTCGGCGAACATCGCCGACGCGGCCTCCAGGATCGGGCTTATGATCAAAACGCTGACGCAGAGCCTGAGCGCAGCAAGCAGCGTTGCCTACGACACGCGCATGACGTTAGGCAGAATCGTGACTTCGGCCATGAGCTTCACGGCCAACGTTGTCAGACTGGGGAATGTCGTGAGAACGCTCGGGCAGAACATCGCAGCGACCGACATGGTCGGCAGGATTGCAAGTATGCTCAGGGCAGTCGCCCAGTCCGCGATCGAAAACAACGTCGCAGGCGGAGTCAGGCAAGCGCTTAGACTACTTGCGCAGGCAATCAACGCGAACAGCGTGGCAGCCAGGGCGGCTTCGATGCTAAGGGCTATGTCGCAGGGTTTCACTGGCAATGACGTCGTTTCGAGGATTGAATCGCTGGTGCGCGCCGCAATACAGTCTGTCGGCGCGAACGCGCTTGCTTCCAGAATCGGGCTTGTAATCAAAACGCTGACGCAGAGCCTGAGCGCAGCAAGCAGCGTTGCCTTTGACACGTTCATGACGTTAAACAGAATCGTGACTTCGGCCGTAGCTTTTGCGGACAGCGTCACCAGGCTCGGCCAGCTGGGAAGGACGATTGCACAGGTTCTGAATACATCGAGCTTCTCTGGAAGGCTGCTTGACGCTTACAGGATGCTGGCGCAGAGCATGTCTGCAAGCTCGATTGCATCGAGAGTCGGTTCGGTTTTGAGGATGCTTACAGCGCAACTTTCGGTCGCACAGAGCGCGCAGAGGATGGCAGAATTGTTAAGAGTGATGACGCAAGGCATATCTGCAACGGACATCGCGCAGAGGTTGGGGGAGGTCGCAAGAGCGCTCACGCAGAGTGTGGCAGCGACTGACATGGTCGGCAGGATTGCAAGTATGCTCAGGGCAGTCGTGCAGGCAGCGGTTGGGAACAACGTTGTAGGCGGAATCAAGCAAGTGCTCATACAGCTTATGCAGGCGATGAGCGCGAACGATGTGGCTGTAAGGGCAGCTTCGAGGTTGAGGTCGATAACGCAAAACTTGACGGGCAATGTTATCGCTTCGAGGATATTATTTTTGGTGCGCGCGGCAGCGCAGACGCTTAGCGCGAACGCGTTTGCGTCCAGGATCGGGCTTATGATCAAAACGCTGACGCAGAGCCTGAGCGCAGCAAGCAGCGTTGCCTACGACACGCGCATGACGTTAGGCAGAATCGTGACTTCGGCCATGAGCTTCACGGCCAACGTTGTCAGACTGGGGAATGTCGTGAGAACGCTCGGGCAGAACATCGCAGCGACCGACGTGGTCGGCAGACTTGCAAGCATGCTCAGGGCAGTCGCCCAGTCCGCGATCGAAAACAACGTCGCAGGCGGAGTCAGGCAAACGCTCAGGCTACTTGCGCAAGCGATCAACGCGAACAGCATGGCAGCCAGGGCGGCTTCGATGCTGAGGGCGATAGCGCAGGGTTTCACGGGCAATGACGTCGTTTCGAGGATTGAATCGCTGGTGCGCGCCGCAACGCAGTCTGTCGGCGCGAACGCGCTTGCTTCCAGGATCGGGCTTATGATCAAAACGCTGACGCAGAGCCTGAGCGCGGCAAGCAGCGTTGCCTACGACACGCGCATGACGTTAGGCAGAATCGTGACTTCGGCCATGGCCATGGCTAGTAATGTTGCAAGACTCGGTTACATTGGAAGAACTCTTGCACAGGCACTGAACGCTGCGAACTTGTCGGGAAGGTTCGCTTCCGCTTACAGGACGCTGACCCAAACCTTTGCAACCGCAACCGCCGCAGGCAGGTTGCTTTACGCGTACAGGATGCTCATGCAATCGTTGCAGACATCGCAGTTTACCGGACCGCTGAGCATGTACAACAGGATAACTGCAAATGCGGTTGCTTTGACCAACGCTGCATCCAAGTATGCGTATTCGATAAGGTCGCTGTTGCAATCGATAACGAGCAGCGACATCGTTGGCAGGATATTCGGCGCCAGCCGGGCATTAAGCCAATCGGCCACGCTGTCGGACATTCCTGGAAGGTTTATAGAGATTCTAAGGTCGCTGACGCAAAGCCTGTCTGCCGCAAGCATCACGCAGAGGTTGAGGGAAGTTACGAGAACGCTCATGCAGAACGTTGCAGTCGTGGATGTGGCGGGAAGGATTGCAAGCATGCTCAGGGCAGTCGTGCAGGCAGCGGTTGGGAACAGCTTGGTGGGCGGAATCAGGCAAGTGCTCATACAGCTTATGCAGGCGATGAGCGCGAACGATGTGGCTGTAAGGGCAGCTTCGATGTTGAGGTCGATAACGCAAAACTTGACGGGCAATGTTATCGCTTCGAGGATATTATTTTTGGTGCGCTCTGCAACGGAGGCACTTAACGCGAACACGCTCGCGTCAAGGATCGGGCTTATGATCAAAACGCTGACGCAGAGCCTGAGCGCAGCAAGCAGCGTTGCCTACGACACGCGCATGACGTTGGGCAGAATCGTAACTTCGGCCATGAGCTTTACGGCCAACGTTGTTAGACTGGGGAATGTCGTGAGGACGCTCGCGCAGAACGTGGCCGCAACGAACGTAGTCGGCAGGATTGCGAGCGTGCTCAGGGCAGTCGCCCAGTCCGCGATCGAAAACAACGTCGCAGGCGGAGTCAGGCAATCGCTTAGACTACTTGCGCAAGCGATCAACGCGAACAGCATGGCCGCCAGGGCGGCTTCGATGCTGAGGGCGATAGCGCAGGGTTTCACGGGCAATGACGTCGTTTCGAGGATTGAATCGCTGGTGCGCGCCGCAACGCAGTCTGTCGGCGCGAACGCGCTTGCTTCCAGGATCGGGAGCATCGCAAGGGCGCTGTCCCAGTGGTTCGGCGTATCCGACTTTGCAAGATACTCGACCGGAATGATGTACAGCAGGTTCGTGACCGCGTACTTCGCATTCGCGGACTCAGTCGGCAAGAGCCTTGCCGCGTTGAGGCCTGCGATGCAGACCCTCGGCCTCCAGCAGGTTGCGGGAAGGATGCAGGCGCTGGCGAGGCAGGTCGCGCAGGGAATGTCGGCCCTTTCGCAGTCAATCGTCCCTGCCAGGACGTACGAGGCGGTGGCGACCGCTGTGCTTCAAATAACAGGGAGCGTAGGCAGGATGCTCTCCGCCTTCAGCCGGATAATGCAATCGCTTGCAAGCAACCTCGCCGTCGCCAGGATGTTTTCCGGTGTCAGGGCGGCAAGCGGCCAGCTGGGGTTGTCGTCGGCCGCAGCCAGGTTCGGAACAGCGGTGAGGGCTGCCGCCCAATCGCTGTCCTCGGCGTCCGCAAACATCGCATCTTTCATAGTCTCCAGGACGGCCTCGCTGAGCTTCGCCTTCAGCAACGTAGTCTCAAAGCTGGCTTCGATTTCTAGGATAGCGTCGCAGTCGTTATCTGCCCAGAATCTGGCCATGCTTCCGTATTCAGTGTTCAACAAGTTCGCTTCGGTATTCATATCGCTTTCAGACGCGATTGGAAGGATAATGCTGGTTGGAAGAACCTCAACAGGAGCCTTCGCGTTCGTTGACTTTTCGTCGAGGCTCGAGGCGTTTACAAGGGCGGTCGGCCAAACGCTCAGCGCGAACGTCATGGCTTCGAGAACCGCAGCCTTCTACAGGAACATAATCACAGCGTTATCCGTGCTGTTCGGCTGGCTGTTCAGGTTCCCGGCATGGTTCTACTCATCGCAGCCGGCGTGCGAGGCCGCAGGCTACAACTGGTGCTCGGGCTCGTGCAGCGCGTACGCATGCGGCGTGCACCACGACATCGCCTATGCCAACATAGTCGCGAATCAGCAGATACAGGTGAACGAAACGGGCACGAACGTATCGTTGCTTCTGCTGTCGAACACGACGCTGAACAACATCGCCTTCGAGACGTGGTCGTACGAGGACACGCCTGTCGCGACCACGCTCGCGGACGACACGGACATGCACAGCCTGATGTACTTCAATGTCACAGCCAACAGCACGCTGAACGCGACGACGCTGAAATGGGTTATGATAATGATGAACTACACGGATTCCGAGCTCTCCGCGAATAACCTGGTCGAAAGCACGCTGTCCGTGTACATGTACAACGTCACGCTCGGCCGCTGGATCCAAATCACGAACAGCAGCGCCGGCATTTTCGCCACGGGCGTGAACACCGGAGAAAATTACGGCTGGGTCAACAAGACGAACATGAGTCTGTATGCGCTGGGCGGGCTGTACGTCAACGGCCACGCTTGCTCGGCATCAGCGGAATGCTACTCGAGCGCGTGCTGCTCCGGGACGTGCCAGGCCAGTTGCGCAGCGCCCACGTCTCCACCAGTGTCGCCTGGGGGTGGCGGCGGTGCAGCAGCCGGTGTGACACCGATAACGCCGCCCGCCGAGGCCGAAGTCAAATACAAGAAGATAGCCGTGCTTAGGGAAGTGGTGCCAGGCCAGACGGTTGTAGTGGGCGTGGAAGTCAAGAACGAGGGCACGGCGGCGCAGAAGGACATGGTTTTGGCTGTCTCGGGCGTGCCGGAGAGCTGGATATACACAAGCGTGAGCAGCGTCAGTATGCAGTCGTCCGAAACGAAAGGCTTCAACATCGTAGTGACGCCGCCTGCTGGCGCGGAGTCGGGCGACTACAAGGTCACGCTCAAGCTGAAGAACGCCAACGTCGAAGCAGAGAACTTCTTCGTCGTCAGAGTCAGGCACGTGCCCGCCGACTACGACAAGCCCATCGTGTCCAGGCAGGTCGACATAGACATGGAGAACGGGAAGACTAACGTGGACATAGTAGTCAGCAATCCGTACAGGGAGTTCGAGCGCATCGATGTCGTAGAAAGCATACCCAAGGAGCTCGCAAACTCCACCGAATACGTGGACTTCGTCACGAAGCCGAACGAGGTTGTGAGGAAGGACCCGATAGTTATGTGGAGCATAACCGGCATGGCTGTCGGAGACACGCGCACGATATCGTACTCGGTGCAAAAGGTGCTCGACGAGTTCACGCCGTACATATACTGGCCGCTCAGGCAGCTCAACATCATCTCGCCGGTCGCGCCCAGCAGCCTCAAGCTCACCGGGTTCACGCTCCCGTACTTCACGGCCGGCACGAGTTCTGCAATCAGCTTCAAGGTCAAGAACATGGACACTGCGCAACATAATTTCACGCTCGAAATGGAGCTTCCAGTTGGCTGGAAGATGGAGCCCGAAATGATAAAGGAGACTATAGGACCGGGTGAGGAGAAGGAATTCAAGATGATTGTCACGCCAGCGGCTGACGCGACGGCCGGCAGGTACATGGCCAGGACAGCTTTCGGATGGGACGGGACATACGTCGTGAGGGAGTACGTTGCCGAGGTGTCAGCGTTCGAAGCGCCGTGGCTGATTATAGGGATGGCCGTATCCATCCTAGCGGTCGGCGTTTACTACTATTACCACACGGCCGGCCGGGGCAGGGCCGTGGCCAGGGACGAGTACGTGCTGAACAAGAAGCTGAGAAGCATGAAGGACGCGATAGCCGGCGCGAGGCCCATGACGCCGGAACGGGCGAGGATGGAATCGGAACTGCTGGCGGTGAAGAAGCTGAAGGCGGACATCGAATCGGCAATCGTGCGCGCACGAAGCCCGGCAATGGCGGAAGACGCGCTGGAGAGGCTGAAGAGCATCATCAAAAGGAAAAACAAGCCATGACGAACTGCCGGAGACGGGACTGAAAATTAAAGCATCTGGAAAGCGAAGTGGTATATGATGGGAACAATCAGGACGGAAAGCGGGCACGCTGCCATGCAGGGATGCGGACCGCTTTTCGTTTTTGCACTGGCGTCCGCGCTTTTCTTTTTAGCGATTGCGCCGAACGGTTTCTCTTACGAATATTACTCAATGTACGGCAACAACTCGCTCGAAGGCGAGGTAGCCAACGTGTCCGTGGAGCCGGCGAATCCGAAGGTGCTGGATACAGTAGTAGCCACCATCTCTTTGCGCAACCTCCAGGACCGCCAGAACGACTTCGTGCTCAGGACCTTCGTGTCGAAGGACGGCCAGGTACTCGAGGAGAACGAGTTCGGCTTAGACCTGGCTGCCAACAGGGGGATGTCGATGACGCTCGAGTTCTTGCCTACGAAAATCGGGACATACACGGTCGTTGCAAAGCTATTCAACAAGGACAAGACCGTGCTCTACAGCGAGAAGATTTTGGGCGTGGAGGTCGTCAGCGACATAGGGCCGTTCGACTTGCAGCTGGACGTGCTGTCGCGCACAATAAGGCCGGGCTACGAGATACCGCTTCTGCTGACGATGAAGAACATGGGCATCAGCGGCACGGAGGTGAAGGTCGCGATATCGATGGACTGCGCCAGCCAAGGCCGGATATACAAGGACTTTTCCGTGTTCCTGAAAGGTTCGGGCAGCCTGGACAAATCGCTCAGCATACCCGCGTGCAGCGAGGAGGGCTATCACGAGATATCTGCGAAAATCATCATGTTCGACGGCGTGGTCGCGCAGTCCACGAGCAGCGTCTTCATCAACAATACGCAGCATGACATATACGTGCGGGCGCCGGCCTTGATAGAGATAAGGAGCGGCTCGTCCAAAGTGTTCGACATCTACGTCAGGAACGACGATGCCAAGCCCATGAGCAACGTGCGGGTCATTATAAACGGGATACCGCAGGAGTGGGTATCCGCAACGCCGGAGGTTGTCATGAACGTCGCACCGAACGAGAGCGCGTTGTTCATAGTGAACGTAAGCGCGCCTTCCGACTCGGTCTCTGCCGAGTATCCGTTCTTTATGTCGATTGGCGGCGACGAGGTGCTGGCGCAGAAGGAGGCGACACTGAAGGTCTTAGAAGTCGGCGGGACTGCGCAGGCCGCCGACGTACCGCAGCCTGCATACGACATCGGCGCACTGCTGCCAGGGTTTACAATGGCGCTTGCTGCGATAGCCGTTGTCGCGTTCGCGGTTTGGATTTTCAAGAGGTTGCGGTACTCGAACTCAAAGATTATCTTGACGAAAGTGAAAGATACTATTAGGACGAACGAATAGACCGTCATTTTCGCGGCTGGCGTGAGGCGCTGCAATGAAAAAATCGAACGTGATAGGCATCCTGTCGGGAAAGGGCGGGGTCGGGAAGACGACCATAACCGCGAACCTGGGCGCGGCCTTGGCGCACAATTTCAACAAGAAAGCGCTCATCATCGACAGCAACGTGAAGACCTCGCACCTCGGGCTGCACTTCGGGATGTACGACGAGTTCCCGGTCACGCTGCGCGACGTGCTCGACAGGAAGGTGCCGGCGATGTACGCCATCTATACGCATCCGGCAAGCGGACTGCGCATGCTGCCAGCGCCGATGAAGAATGACAGCGTGCTGCGTAGCATGGACGCCGTGGTCGGCCAGCTCAGGAACTCGTACAGCCCCATACTCATCGACTGCGCGCCGGGCCTGGGCAGCGACGTCGTCATCGCGGCGAAGGCTATCGACAAGGCCATAATTGTAACTACGCCCGACCTTCCGGCGTTCACGGACGCGCTTAAGACCATCGACCTGGTGAAAAGGTTGAGGAAGGACGTGCTGGGCATAGTGCTGAACCGCGTGTGTGGCGAAAAGTACGAGCTGACAACCGAGGAAATCGAGCAGACGTCCGGTCAGGAAGTGATAGCCGTAATACCCGAAACCACGAAGATACCCGAGTCCATCGCAGCCGGTTCGCCGCTCGTGATCAGTTCGAACTCTCCGGCCGCGGCAGAGTTCAAAAGACTCGCGGCTGCGATAGCGGGCGAGAGATACGTGCCAGACGGAATACTCGGCAGGCTGGCCAGCATTTTCAATTTTTCGGCATTGACCAGCACGAAAGCCAAACATGGCAAGAACGTTTTTGTCCGAGAAGCGGCTGCCGGAAGCGAATCCGAGGTCGACGAAGAGTCCGAGGTGGAAGAACGCGAAGTGGGAAACGAACCCAACGCGGGCCGGGTGCAACGGCAAAGGCCGCAAATAAACAGGATCATGAACGCTTGGAAAGGGGCGAGAAGGGCGGCGGAGTACATAAACCCGCGCAGGCCGGAAAGGGAGGCTGTTGAGGAAGAGGTCGAGGCTGTCGAGGGCATACGACGCGGCCTTGCAGCGGCCGCGAGGCTGAAGCACGTTGGACCGTACAAAGGCTATGCCGGTTTCAAGCGTGGCGTCGCGGACACCGAGACGGAGATGTTGAGGAAGATCAAGGCCAAGCTGAGGGCGAAGCTTGGACGATGAACGTAAAACATGTGAAAGGACAGCAGGCGAATCGTTATGGACTGGAAACGCATAGTAAGCAAGGCGGCCGCCGAGGAAGGCGAGGACGACACGGAGGTCGGAAGCGCGGACATGCTGGCCGAAGGCATAGCGGACATCATCGCGGACGCCGAACGCGGGAACGCGGCCGAGATAGAAAAGCTGAGGAACCGCGTGGTTGCGCTGGAACAAAGGCTGTCGAAGCACGGGGCTGCGGATGCGGCCGGCAGGCCGAAACCCGGGCGCGAAGATGCGGAGGACCGCGAACTGCGGCTGCTCGTGGACCTGCGTGGCGAGATGGAGGAGCTGCGCACAACGATGATAAAGCTGAGCGGCCGCGTCAAAGCTCTGGCTGGCGCATGAGCAGGCTGCGCAACGTGCCGTTTCCGCCAAACTCATTCCTAACTTTATTATCCTTGGCCGAGAGAATAATATATAAAGAACAACGCACTGAATATTCCAAAGGAATTCGGGAAAGCGAAGGAAAGTGATTGAATGCCTATAAGCACAGCGCCGTACAAGCGCGAATACCGCCATACGAAGGGCCGCGGAAGCGAGCAGATGGTCGTATGCGACTCGTGCGGCCGCCAAGTGCCGAGGTACAAGACGTTTACGAGGACTCGCGGCTTCAGCCTTGGCGATCCGTACCTGATGCGACAGATAGACAGGCGCATGGTGCACTTGATGCGCAGGACCGAGAGGTTTTGCCCTGCGTGCGCAAGGTCCAGGGGCGTGGTGAAACCAGGCAAGTCCGTGAGAAAAAAATACGAAGGCCGGATGTAAGCAAGCATGCGATCGGGCTGTTCCTTTGGAACGTTCAAGTTGTTCGACCGTTAGGACTCGATTCGCTCGGGCGATGCTCTGATGGCCGACGAGGATTCTGAAAAAGGGGAAGAGCTGCCGCGGGAAAAGCCGGCTGAGGGGGCTGCCGCGGCGCCGACCGCAATGGAAAGCATAGGCCAGGGGATCGAAAAGATAATGACCATGCGCGGGGCGCTGTACCGCGTGATAACGGAGCAGATGCAGCGCTCGAAGGTCGAAGAGGCGAGGCTGGCGAGGCTCGAGCTGCCTCTGCCGGGATTCAACATAAAGCATATAAAACAGACCGTGGAGTTCCCGAAGTTCGACGACCTTTCGCAGGTCGATATCACTTATCCTCTGATCGAGCCGTTCGCGTACGCGAACATAAAATGGGATTCGGTGAACAAGGGGCTCGTGTACAACGTGGTGCAGCCGCAGCTGGACGACAAGGACAAGCAGCTGCTGAAGAAGATTTCCTCGGCGCTCATCGAGCTTGTGGAAGTCGAGCTGACCTCCATCAAGGAGGAGGGCAAGGTCGTCGAGTATCTGGAGAAGCAGATCGCGAAAATCATCAGGCAGTTCGGCCTGGACATCCCGCCCGACCGCTACGCGCGCGTGATGTACTACATCTACCGCAACTTCGTCGGGTTCAACGAAATCGAGCCGTTCCTGCAGGATCCGCACATAGAGGACATAAGCTGCGACGGAACGGGCGCGCCCATGTACGTGGTGCACCGCAAGTTCGGATCGATAAAGACGAACGTCGTAATCGAGGACATGGAGTCCCTGCGCGAGTTCGTAATCAAGATCGCCGAGCGCACAGGCCGCTACGTCAGCTATGCAGAACCAGTGTTGGAAGGCACGCTTCCGGACGGGTCGCGCGTGTCCGCCACCCTGGCTGGCGACGTGGCCACGCGCGGCCCGACTTTCACGATCAGGAAGTTCAGCGAGAGGCCGTTCTCGCCTGTCGACGTCATGAACGTGAACACTGCGTCTGCGCCGCTCATGGCGTACTTCTGGTACTTGGTCGAGTACGGCGCGTCCATACTCATCGTCGGCGGCGTTGCTACTGGCAAAACGAGCTTCCTCAACAGCCTGTGCATGTTCATACCGCCCGAGGCCAAGATAGTCAGCATCGAGGACACGCGCGAGCTGCGCATACCCAACGAGCACTGGGTGCCGACCCTGGCGCGCGTAGGCTTCGGCATCCCTATGCCCGGCGGGGAGAAGTACGGCGGCGTTTCGCTTTTCGATCTGCTCAAGCAGAGCTTCAGGCAGAACCCGGACTATGTGATCGTCGGAGAGACCAGAGGGCCCGAGGCATACGTGATGTTCCAAGGCATGAGCTCCGGCCACCCGAGCATGAGCACGTTCCACGCCGGGTCCGTCGACACTGTCATCAAGAGGCTGACCACTGCGCCGATAGACCTGTCGCCCACGCTGATCGAGAGCCTGAACGTGATCGTGGTCATGGTGCACGCGCAAGAGAAGGGCAAATCCGCGCGACGCTTGAAGGAAATAACGGAGATAATCAGCGTGGATGCCAAGACGGCCGAGGTTAAGACGAACGTCGTGTTCAGCTGGGACCCGGTCAGCGACACGTTCGTGCAGGTGAACGAGAGCGTCATGCTGAAGAAGCTCGTGGAAGCCAAGGGCGGCACGGTCGAACAGGCGAGGGAGGAAATAAAGAAGCGCACGCTCGTGCTGGAGTGGATGAAGGCGCAGGGCATTACCGACTATACGGAGGTCACGAAAATCATCAACCGCCACCACAAGGAGCCGAAGAGCCTGATGGAGCAGATTGGCGACTTCCGAGTGCCAAAGGAAGCGGAGATAAAGATCGCAAAATCGCTTCCGGGCCAGCAGCTGCAGACGCAGGCAGAGGAAAAGGAGGCGGTGGAAGTGCCGCAACCTGCGCAGGCAGAGCAGCCGGCATTGAAAATAAAACCGCAGCCGCAGATTCAGCCGCCAGCTGCGCAGCAGGAAGCGGAGGCAGAACGGGTCGCGGAACCAGCAGCACCCCGGCCGAAAATGAAAGCTAGGCCGTTCAAGTTCCTCGAGTCCGAGAATCCCATCGACAGCATGGTGAAAGCCGGATCGGAGACCGCGGCGCTTGCAACCGAAGGCAGAACGAAGCCAGAAAAAACAATAAGCAAACCAACCGAACCCGCGGCCGAGGAGGCAAAGGAAGTGCCAGAAGCAGCCTCGGTGCTGAACATGTTCAATCTCAAGTTCGTCAAGGAGAGGCAGGAGCAGCTGAAACGCGAGCTGCGCGACCTAGCCGCGATGTGAGCGGCCGCACGCCTGTTTTCAAAAGCATTTTCTTAACCCAACACAAATAATAATTGATAGCCGATGGTCAACTTCAACTCCTTGGCCGACTCGATGTTCGGATGGGTCGTGGACAGGTACGGCGAGTACTTCTCCATAGTGCGCACGAGCCTGCCGAAGGCCGACATATACGTGACGTTCCGCACATACATGAGCATAGTTTTCATGACCGCGTCCATCGCATATGTGTCAACGCTGTTCACGCTCGTGCTCGCGCTCAGGCTGATAGACGTTTCGCTGCTGATGAAAGCTGCGTACATGATATTCGTGCCGTTCCTGGTGGCGCTCGCGGCCGTGGTAGTGCTCGTGTTCTACCCGTACCAGAAGGTGATGGACCGCAGGAAGAGCATCGAGACGAACTTCCCGTTCGTGCTAACGCACATGGGCGCGGTTGCAGAGTCGGGCGTGCCGCCTTATGTCATCTTCAAGCTCATATCGCAGTTCGATGAGTACGGCGAGGTCGCGGCTGAGATGCGCAAGATAGTCCGCAACATGGAGAACTTCGGGCTGGACCCGCTGAAGGCCGTGAAGGAGGTCGCGGAACGAACGCCATCGGACAAGCTGAAGCAGATGCTGCTCGGCTTCGTGACAACGACGGAGTCGGGCGGGGACGTGAAAATCTACCTGAAGGGCGCGGGCGAGCAGGCGCTTTTCGACTGGCGCATGAAACGCGAACGCTACCTGCAGCAGCTGGACGCCTACGCGGAATTCTACACCGGTATAATGATCGCTGCGCCGCTGTTCATAGTAGCGCTGTTCGCGGTCATGAACATGATCCAGCCCACCGTGGCGGGGTTCGACATACTGTTCCTCACGAAGGCGAGCATATACGGGGGTATACCGCTGCTGAACCTGGCGTTCCTTGCGTTCCTGCAGGGCACGGAAGTGGAGATGTAAAGAGAACAACGAGGCTGCGCTGAAGAGGTTGTATGGATGGCGGAAGTCGAGGATGCGAAGCCGGTCGACGTGCAGGCTGCTGCCGGCGCTAAACCGAAGCCGAAAGCGGAGGAGCTGGAGATAGAGTTCAAGGCAGCCAACGAGATTGAAATCAAGCTGCCTTTCTACAAGGCGGCGGTGAAGAAGAGCACCCTGCTGCTGCTCGGCATGAACTCCGTGCTCGTCGCTTCGATAGTCCTGATAAACTTCCTTATGCTCAGCGACGTGCCGAGCCTGTTCTCGACAATAAACATAATCGCGCTCTTCATCTTCGCGCTGCCGATAATACTGCTAAGGTACACCGAGTACAAGGACGTCAGGGAGATAGAGGAGATGTTCCCGGTGTTCCTGCGCGACTTCGTGGAAACAATCCGCAGCGGCATGCCGCTCCCGGCCGCAATCAAGGCCGTGGCGAAGAACGACTACAGGGCGCTGAATTCGTACGTGCGGCGCATGTCCGCGCAGCTCGACTGGGGCATATCCGTCGAACGCGTCATGCTTAGCTTCGGGAAGCGCTCGCGCTCGAAGCTGGTGATGCGAATAATATCGTCCGTCATAGAAAGCCACAGGTTCGGCGGAAACCTGTCGGACACGTTCGAGGCGCTGAGCAACACGGCCGTTGAGATAGACAGGCTGCGCGAAGAGCGAAAGCTGTACATGAACTCGCAGATGATAACAGGCTACGTGGTGTTCTTCGTGTTCCTCGCTGTCATGGTAGGCTTGGAGAAGTTCCTTGTGCCCAGCCTCGGCGACTTCTCGGCAGGCAACATGTTCGGGGGCGCGGCCGCGACCACTTCGCAGCCTTCGAACATAGCCGGGGAGTACAAGGTAATCTTCCGCGACCTCATCCTGATACAGGGCCTGTTCGCCGGGCTCGCGGTCGGCAAGATGGCCGAAGGCGCCATAATGGCGGGCACGAAGCACAGCATGTTCATGATGTTCGTGGGGTTCCTCGTGTTCGCAGCAGCAGGATAAGCATCTGGCATTCGCATATGGAATCCGGGAACTCTGATAATCAGGCGCAGGTAGTCACGTCCGCGCGCACCGCGTCGTCGTACACGTTCGAGCAGTTGGTGTAGAAGTGCAGCCTGTCGTAGTTGCTGCCGCCGATTGAGACGTTGAAAGAGTCGAGCTCACGCGGGGTCAGCGACATGAAAACGCTGCTGGAGCTCCTGTTCAGCTTGATGTTCTGGTTGGTGGAGTTGTCGAAGAGTACCTGCAATGTTATATTGCCCAAGTCCACGAGGTTCGTGTTCGTCACAATCCCCGAGAGGCTTCCGCTGCAGTACCTGAGGCTCGACACGGAAATCCCGCCATACGCGCAGTACAACTCCTTGTTCGACTGCTCCGTGACCTGCTGCGTGGACGTGGACGTAAAGCCCGTTATCCAGATACTCACTATGCCCGCGACAGCAACTGTGAACGCTATCAGCAGCACCGTGGCAATCATATCGGAAACTGCCTTGCGGCCAGCCAATCGAATCCACCTCGACTCCCAAAACCGTCTATCGTTTATCCAGCGCTCAGCCTGTTCTCGTGCACGCCTTCTCCTCGCTCAGCTCCGGGCAGTGAGTTTTTATCCGCAACTTCGAGAAGCCATTGTCTATGTTCGCTATTACGAAGGACTTCAGCGGCACTGTTCCGAGCGTGGTGTTCAGCGGTATCGCATCCGAGACCGAGCCGTTCTCGTATATCACGAACGCCCGCAGGTTCCTAAGCTCGATGTTCTTCAGGTTCTCCAGTATAAGGTTGATCTTCTTCGTGGAGTTGTCGAAACTGCACGAGTATATGGAAAAACTCGCAAGCCTGCATTCGGCTTCGGTCGTGTTCGTCTCGGGCAGCGACGTCTTCACGAAGCTGGTCGCCCAGTAGGCGAGCACGCCCGCTATTGTCATGGTTATGGCTATGAGCAGCACGGCCGCGACGAGCGGCGATATGCCCAGCGTGGACAGAGGCGGCTGGCCGTTCTTGAGCCTTTCCATAAATTAGTTTTTCATTTTCCACCAAATAAACGTTGCCCGGCCGCGACAACTGCCGGTGGTGGCGATTTTTTATCCGCGGCCGAAGGCGAATGCTTGTCATGGGTTACGCGTCCGAAAAAAGGAGGAGGTACGGCATACCCAGCCAGCGGCGCATCTCGGCTCTGCACGCGGACAGGCTGGCGGCGGAGCGAGGAGCGGTGCTCGACGCGGGCAACAGCAACTGCCTCTTCGCGCACAACCGAAGGGAAAGCACGAAGCACTGGATCGTGAAGGCGCTGCTGTTCAAGGCGCTGCGCGATCTCGGACGCACCGTGGGCACGGAAATCGAAGTAAGCGGCGGTATAGTCGATGTGCTGGACGCGGACAACTTCATCGGATACGAAGTGGAAACCGAGATGGACCGCTTGGCGGTCGAACGCAAATGCAGGCGTCTGTGGAGGCTGCACGACGTCGTGTTCGTTGATGCGGCCAAGGTTCCGGACGACGTCCGCGACGCCGAGCGGTGCGTAAAGGCGATTGTGATTTGAAGTTTTTCTTTAAACGCGGCGTAATCATTAATGATGCCGATGCCGCAGACGCAAGCCGCACGCAGGCTGGACAACGTCGCGATACTGAAGACTCCTGGCATAAAGAAAGCGTTGCCGCGTTACGCGCGAACCGTGCTGGACGGGCTGCCTGCGAAGTTCCAGATAGCGAAGCGCATCGTGTTCGAGCCCGAGCGCAGCATGTCCGCGGCGGCGATGTGGCGCGAGCATGCGAAGCTCATGGAAAAGTTCAGGCAGACGCAGGCGATGGTGGACAAGGGCAAGCTCGACATCGACGAGCTGGAAGTGCCGCGCTTCTCGCTGCTCGACCTGAAGGCGAAGCTCGCGGACGAGGTTATGCGCGCGTGCGAGATGTGCGAGCGGGGCTGCCACGTTGACCGAATGAAAGGCGAGTGCGGATTCTGCGGCGTGGGCACGAAGTGGAAAATATTCGGCGCGCACGTGCATATGGGCGAAGAACCGGAGCTCGTGCCGTCGTTGACGCTTTTCGGCGCGGGCTGCACCATGCGGTGCGTCTACTGCCAGAACGCGCCCGACAGCATAGACGCAAAGGCCGGCACCGCATGGCCAGATGAACTGGTAGCGCGGCGAGTTGAAGCGCAGCATAAGGCGGGCTGCAGGAACCTGAACGTCGTGGGCGGCGAGCCGACGTGCTACATCGGCAACCTTCTTAAAATGCTTGGCATGTGCAATGCGAACGTTCCAGTCGTGTTCAACTCGAACGCGTACCTATCAGCAAAGGCGATGGAGCTGCTCGATGGCGTGGCGGACGTGTACCTGTTCGACTTCCGCTACTTCAACGACGATTGCGCGCGCGTCCTCTCGCAGGCGCCGCGCTACGTCGAAGCCGCGAAGCGCAGCCACCTGCTCGCGCAGATGCAGGCCGAGCTGATAGTGCGTGTGCTCGTGCTGCCCGACCATCTCGAATGCGACGCGAAGCCTGCGTTGAAATGGATAAAGGACAACCTCGGACCGTGGACGCGCGTGAACGTGCTCGCACAGTACAGTCCGTGCTTCCGCGCCAGCGATTACATGGGCATAAGCAGGCCGTTGAGCGCGGACGAGCATGCCGAGGTCGTGGCGTACGCGCGGAAAATCGGTTTGAAGAACATCGTCTAGCACAGCCGTGGAATTAATTACACCAAGAGCACAAATCATATACAAGGTTTTCCAATTGGCAAGGAAAAGAACCGGGCGCGGCGAAAGCGCATCTGCCAGGCAGTTCGCGAGGAAGCACGTGGTTGCGGGTTCGCTTGTTCTCGCAATCCTAATCGTGGCGGCTGCCACGTACATGATGGTCGGCGGCTCGACGAACCCGGTGCTGGCCATCCCCGAACTCTTCACATACGGCTACAGCCAAGTGACGATCGACGCCAGCATTGACAACGAAGGCGGCGTCGTGATGTTAACATCGGGCTGCAGGCAGATACACGCGCGCGTCGAGCCCGCGCAGGCTGAGAGCATCTACAACGGCATAAACGGCATCGTCTCCCCGCGTCCGAACGCGCACGACATCGTCACAGACGCGTTCAACAACCTCGGCATAGAAGTGCTGATGGTGAAGGTGACGGATATGCGCAACCAAACTTTCTACGGAAAGATAATCGTGAAGAACGGCAACCGGATCGCCAGCCTTGACGCGCGACCGAGTGACGCGACTGCGATTGCAGTAAGGATGCACGTGCCCGTTTACGTGAAGACGCAGCTGCTGGAAGAAAACGGAGAAAAAATCTGCTGAACGGCATTATGCCTTCAGCGCCTTCTTGAACGCCTCGGAGAACTCTTCCGTCTGTTTTATTACCCGCTCAGCGGCCTTGTCCAAGGCAGTAACGGGCTTGCCCTTCGAAACCTTCACGAAAACCTTTGGCTCCGCGAGGTACGGGTGCTCCTTGATGTGCGCCGCTTCCTTCACGTTCTCGTCGTTCCAGAGCTCGCCGCTTATCACGTTCGTGGCAGTGACGGTCTCGCCCTTGACTTCCAAAAGCATCGTATCGTCGGATTCCTTCACAGCCTTCAGTTCCATGCCAGCACCATCAAACTTTTTCCACGACGAAAAGGTCCACGTTATAACTTACCTTTGGTTTTCTGTGGAATTTAAACATATATGGTACGTCGAATTTAAATTCC
>Ga0315281_10000801_pt1 | contig 45491 bp, 67 predicted proteins | sample YL17G07_0_MG_FD_204540 | JGI IMG/M metagenome (GOLD analysis project Ga0315281, IMG submission 204540) | Sediment microbial communities from Yellowstone Lake, YNP, Wyoming, USA - YL17G07_0 | ecosystem: Environmental > Aquatic > Freshwater > Lake > Sediment | place: USA: Wyoming | collected...
TAAGGTAAGATAACCTCTTTCAAAACAGCTGTCGAATTACTGAGTAAAAACGCCATATTATTTCCTTAGATATTACTATCTAAGTTTTCTCACCTCCTTCTACCTTTAAGTTTAATTTTGAAAGGCTAATCCTGAAACATCCGTTCTTCGACCTGTTTTTCAAGGTTATCAGGCGTGATGGCAACCTTTTGAGGTTGCTTAGAACCCGCTGTACTCTCAGACTCCGTAACCATCCCTGGTTTTTTGATTTTGTCGATTTGTTTTGCTTTCCAGTCATCTAATTCTTTCTCAAAAAGGTCGTTGTATGCCTTTTGCGGATTCCTAATCCCCGTTTCTTGCATATGCTCAACAAGCCTCATCGGGGTTACTTCTGGCTTACCTTCAGTCTTGGCAACTTCAACTACCGACTCAACATCCTCCCGTAAATCCCTGGCTTCTAACCTTTGATCAATATAATTATTGACATCATCAATCAAAAGTATCCCTAAATTCCTTGCTTCTTTCCTTGCCTGTTCCCTTAATTCCTCTTGAGTAAGTTCGGCCCCAGTTTCGGCTTTGGCTGTAATCTTGGCTTGTTTTGTTTCCTCAAGTTCCTTTTCAACCTCGCTTAACCTTTGGGTTGCTTTGACATAGTCAGGATAGATTTTAGTCAAATCCCGATTCTGTTTTGTTTGAACATCTTGAGCAAATTCACCAAGACCTACAAGTTTTGAAAGTTCCTCTTGGGTGTATTCCTTTTCCCCTAATTTGATTTTTTCAGGTTCTTGTGGTGCTTCTGCAGGGGTTTCCTCCTGCTTGGCACCAAAAATATCGTCTGCCATCTAATTCACCTCCTTGCTGTATAGATTTTCACTAGCAGTGAAGTTCGGCACAAAAAAAGAGCCTTTCCACGGCTCCTTATTTCCGATTGCTTAACTATATTTTAGATTTCTTACACTATCTTGTCAACTTTGCCCTACACCAAGCAATGTTTTCCAGCCTACAATTGATGGGCCAGCTGGAGGTGCCCCAATCGATGTTACCTTAAACCCAAACCGTGCAGCGTTAATTTCAGCAAGTGTCCATTGGGCAGAAGTATCAGGATTGGTTGTCCAAGTAACAGAACAGTTAGACGCAAAACTTGTAGTCGGAGTCATCTCTGTTCCGTAATAATAGTTCGCCCCGATCTTGACATAAGGCGTTATTTTGCTTGAGCCATCCCCTTTTACCCTTCCATATAAAATAACCTGATAAATCGCATCTGGCCCCGCTACTACATAAGTAAACGCCTGAACATCGTTTAGGGTGGAGTCCTCTATATAATCGGTATCATCAGGTGAAGTTAATCCCGCATCAACATTGGTAAATTTATTAGGTGTTCCATTAGGGTTGCCCGTCCATTGGGTATCTGATCCGTCAGCCGTTGGTTGGGTATTGGTGGTATAAGAGGTTGAAGTACCTGCAGCAACCTGAAAACCCATCTCCATCGCATTGATTCTGGCTTGGGTTAAGGCATCACCGTTAGGACAATGGTCATAGCCTACAAAGGCAAGAGTATAAGCATTTGTTCCCCACCCATAAGAAGTCGTATAGTCGATTCCATTGTCACGGATAAGGAATTTTAAAGCTCTTTCCCCTGCAACTTCTCCCCTTGCCAACATATAAAAGGTAACCCCCTTGATCGTGGCAGCAAAAGTTCCATCTACTAAACCGTGAGTTTGGGTTTTGGCAGCTGCCCCTAAAAACAAACCGTTATAGGTCGTATCCCCGTCTGAGGCAGCATAATCGTCAACATTGAGGTATTTATTAGTCGCATCCCCTATCCCTACCGCATCATTGTAGGTTCCTGCCGCATCAACCGTTCCGTACACTGGAACTGTCGTATTCCACCAAGCTGGGGTATCATTGTGGGCAGTGAAAGCAATATCCCCAATATAGATGTTGCAGTTTGGAGCATTGGTTTTTGATGTAGCCCCGAATATACAAGAACTAATAGCAGTTCCAGAACCAGTATCATTACATTCATCGGTTTCATTTATCCGCAGATAAGTTGTTCCGCTTTTTGTCCTGTTAATTTCGACCTGATAGACAGTGTTGGCAGTAAGAACAGTTGGCCCGACAACCGCACCCGCCCCGCCATCTTGCAGTTCCAGTTTTTTGGCGGTATCAAGCCAAAGCCTACAATCATTCATAACCAAGAATTGGGCAGAAACAGCAGGAGTGGCATCAAACTTAAACTTAAACTGGAGTGAGGCGTTATCAAAACTCCCAAAGGTATTCCAAGTAAAAGTATTGGTATAGGTTGCAGAAACCGAAGGATAATTTATTTTAAAAGCCCGACCAGTGGAAAAACCAGCATCGGTTACATTGGTTACATTTCCCGTATAAGCATCAAATTCCGCAAAGTCGGTGGTTGAAGCACCCGAACCTAATACTAAATGGGTATTTGACGGAGCCGATGACCAAGCATCCCCTCTTAAAACTACATACCAAAGGGAAGTACATCTTCTTAGATAATAAGTATAAGGGCGTAGCTCGGCTTCCGAAACATAGAGGTTAGACATCAAACAACTCCTCCCACCAACTGTCGGCAAGGTTTCCCATCGCCACTACTGCTCTCCACGGGTCTAAACTAAAGATGTGGATTTGGATATTCTGGTTTGGGCGTTGAATACTTGCCCTTTTCTGGAGTTCCTGCTCTACCGCATAACGGTCAAGGGGATCACAAGAGAGGATAATCTCTTGAATCTCTTTGTCTTCAAAGATAATCTCATCCCCTTCTTTGCAACCCCCTATAACAAGCCTTGCCATTCTTCCTCCTTCAAGTCGGGGTATTGGGAATCGGCATAAGCCTTAAACCTCGTACTAAAGACTTTCCAGAGGCGAGGATCGGTTTTGAAAACCCCCATTAAGAACCGAAAGAAGTCAATGTCGGGATACCACTTGGCGTGCCACAAAGCCCCAAGTTCCTCATAACATAAATCTTTTCTTGCCTTGACATCCTCGGCTGCCTCCAAAGCCCTTTTCTGCAATCCTTCATCTTTGATTTTGGCAGCCTCCTGCTCGAACAAGTAAGCCAAAGGTTCGTGGGCAAAAGCGGGGAAAAGCCCAGTGGCGGTTACGACTTTATCCCTGATCTGTCTTTGCCAAGCAGTCAAAGAGGCAACCATTTTGGCTTCCTCCAAAGTACAATCTTGGGTGGTAAAGCCTGTCAGGTCGCTATTAGTAAAGTCAGGTCTTATAAATTTGGTGTTGACGGCGGTGAGGTTTCTTAAATTGCCAAATTTGCAGTCGGTGAACTCGGAGTCGAGGATATAGCCATCCGACCAATCCTCTTTGGAATAGTCTTGGTCTTTGGTAATTTCACCTTTTTTAATGACTCTTGGTTTCTCAGCATCTCGTTCCATTAAGTAGTTTTCCAATACTGAACCGTAATAAAAGCTGTCCCTGCACCGACAAAATGATAAATAAGTTCAGAGTTAGTTCCAGTTTCAATCGGTGGGTTGAAATCCCTTGCAATACCACCCCCAGGAGGAAAGAATCCTGCTGCCAAAACCGAACCCCCTTGGATTGCCGAACCAATCAGAACCCTAACATCAGCAGTTCCAGTATTGACTACAATTGAACAACCTGAAATGACATGAACTGTTCCTGCACCCGATGCTGCAGATAGTGTTCCAAAAGCTGATCCTGCCGCTACCCCTAAAGTCCCATAGGAAGTTACTTGGTTTGTAGGTCGCCAATTCTGTCTGAAAGTACCTGCAGTAATTGTACCCGCAGCTAAAGCTGCAAGAGTACCAGTAGTTATCGTTCCTGAAGTAAATGTACCAATTGCCCCACTTGTAACAACTGTTCCTCCAGCAATATTTAGAATAGTACCTATTGTCGCAAGATTAGTTAGTGATCCTGTAGTAAGAGTACCAGCAGTTTGGAGAATAGAGCCACCCGCTATAATAGCAACCGTACCTACCGATGCTAAATTAGTTAGAGAACCAGTGGTAACAGTTCCAGCCGTGTGGACATGGGAACCAGCCGCAACAACAGCTATAGTTCCAGTATTTAAATTTGAAATAGTCCCTAATGTGGCTAAATTTGTTAATGAACCAGTAGTTAATGTTCCTGACACTTGAACTATCGAACCTGCTGTAATTACATCAACTGTTCCTACTTTAAGAACCGTTCCTAATTTTTCCTGAGTCCCAGCTAAGATGGTCGTAACGGTTCCAGCTGTTTGAACCATAGAACCTGCAGCTATAATTCCTAATGTCCCACCTTCAACCCGTGTTATTGTACCTGCTTTGAGTAAATTAAGGCTTCCCGCCTCAACAACATTTAATGTTCCGATACTGTTAATATTGCCAACTACTACTGTCCCTCCTGCTATATTGGAAACTGTACCTACTGTTGCTACATTTGCAATAGAGCCTGTTGTTACCGTTCCGACTGTCTGAACCATAGAACCTGTCGAAATAACCGTACCAGCCGTAACTACTATTGATCCACCCCCCAGCCTTGTAAGAGTACCCCCAACAATATTTGTAAGTTCGCCTAAAGTTCCTCCCTCAATTTTGGTAATGGTTCCTGCTTTTAAGAGATTAAGACTCCCTGTTTCAACAGCAGTCACGGTTCCCTTAACAAGATTATTAACTGCTGTTAATGTTCCTGCTACCACATTAGTAACTGAAGTAACCGCAGCAACTGTCCCTGTCACCAAGTTGGCAATAGTTCCACTCATCAAGGTTCCAACAGTAGCTAAATTGGTTAATGATCCCGTAGTAACTGTCCCTGCGGTCTGAACAATTGATCCGCCCCCAATTCTAGTTATGGTTCCTGACTCAACTACTCCCACTGTTCCAATCGTATCTAAATCTCCAATCGTACCTGCCGTAACTACCACCGAACCCGAAGCAATATTACTAACTGTCCCAACTGTGGCGAGGTTAGTTATCGAACCGATAACAACAGTTCCCGCAGTAACAACGATTGAACCCCCCTCAAGTCTTGTCAGTGTTCCCGCAACTAAATTCTTGACCGAATCAAGAGTGCCAGCAGCAACTATATCCAAAGTTCCACCTGGAATATCAGTCATAGTCACATTGGCTGTGGTTTCTACCGTTCCACCGATTCCTAAAATTGTACCTACTGTTCCCAAGGTTTGCTGACTTCCTGTAACAACATTCATGTCAGAACCGCCAGTAGCGGAGAAAGAACCTACAATGTTCAAAGCCCCATCAGTCCCAACTGAAAATAATCTGGCAGTTCCACCACTATCAATCCCCCCAATAGCCATAACATTGGTCGTTCCAGGCCATGCAGAACCCGCAGCCATAACATCAACTCTATAGGAATTTGTGGGATCGGAGATATAGACTTTGCCGACAATCTGGCCTAATTGCTCATTGTCAACAATGACTTTGAGGCGGCCACTATCATGGGCAATTAACCGAATGGTGTCGGTAGTATCCTCAGTGCCTGTGTGAGCAATGAGTCCTGTATTGCGGTTGTTATCAAAGATTGCATCTTGCTTAGCCATTTCATTTCGCTACTTGTTTCTGCATCTCCTTTACTTGCTGTTGCGGTGTTTTATCTGGTGCTTGAGGTGCTTCGGGTTGGGGGGTTTGAGTTGCCAAAACTGGCAGATATTTCTCCAGTTCCTCGTTGGTTTTACCAGTCTTGATTGCAACAATGCTATATCCTTGGGACAAAAATGCCCTTTTTAAAAGGTCATAAAACTCACCGATTAATTTATCGACTGATTGACTTTCATAATTAAATTCAACTATCTGTCTGTGTATCATGCCATTTGTTTTTTCGCCATTGAAACTGCACTGGATGAATAATTGCGTTTTGATGGTTTCTTTTTCTTTGATTTACCCGCCTTTGACATCGCAATAGCTATAGCCTGTTTTTGCGGTCTGCCTGAATGAACAAGTTCTGATATGTTAGCCGAGATTGCTTTTTGGCTACTTCCCTTCATTAGAGGCATTTTCTCCCCCTTTCTTTAAGACTTGTTGAGTAACTTGGTGGTCAACTACTTGCTCTGGGGAAATGTTAATCCCTGCTTGGGCCGCCATTTGGGCTTGGCCTTCGGGCGGTAAGTCTTTAAAGGAAATTGATTCTGAAGGCTTTTTTGGAGGTTCTGCTTGAGAGCCTTGTGCCCCCGCCATTAAACCAGAATCTTTGATTGTCTGGGCTACCCCAACTTGGGTTTCTTGGATTCTTGTCTTTTGGTCTGGGAACATTTCCGATCCTTTCAAATCTTTCAGGACTTCCGCAACTGCAACCTTAACCTGTTGGATTTGCTGGTCAGTCATATTGCCTTGGTTCTGGTATTTGTCCATTGATTCCATAAATTCGGCAGTTGCACCAAACTGATAAGTTTCAAAGACTTTTTCAATAATGGTCTTGACCGCCTGGGGCGGGATAAGGCCTTGTTTAACCAAAGGCAATAGGAACTCGGAAAGCAACTTGAGAATCGCATCCCTCTTTCCTTGCCTGGTGAAACCTAATCCTGCCTCAACCTCAATATCAACCCGATAATCCTTGGAAAGTGGAACTGTGTTGGCATCAACTGGAACTTTCAGTTCTTGTCTTTTGGCCATTGCGTTTTTCCCGACTACATCAAAATACTGCGGTTCTCCCTTTTCAAGATATTCATAAGTCTGGGGAGTAACAAAATAATCATCGGCTATATCCAAAAACTTTTGGGCAAGTTTCTTGACTGTATTTTTGAATCTCCTCTGCGGTATAGCAAGTGAGGCATATTCTGATTCCTTTAATGATTCGATTGCTGCATTTGCCCGAACACCCGTTGGAATCTTGGCAAGAGTTGACATGGTGACTCCCTGCTCCTCAATGAAAGTGGACAGAAGCCCCATAAAGGAAAAGACAAAGTTGGGGATTGGGGAAATGTTGCCTTGGACTGGGGGAGTGGTCATGTATTCGATCACCTGACCGCCTGGAACATTAGTCGGTTTCCATTGTTCTCCTTGTCTTTTAAGCCAGAATCCAGTAACCATCGTATTAACATATCTTTCAACCCTTGAGGTAATAACATCCAGGGATTTATTTTGGGGAATAAATCTTTCAATCAACGGCACTTGGTAGATTGGGCCTGGTTCAAACCTGAACTCGACAAAAGGATATTCGGGAATATCAAGGTATTCGTCATAAAGCCAGGTATCCCCAGCAACAAAAGAGTGACGGATGACAGGATCACCGTCTTTTCGGTCAATTTTCGACTTTTTCACCCGATCTCGGTTTTTAGCACTGACATATTCCTTCAAAAACGCCTCTTTTAAGATTACAGTGGCAATTATGTCAGGATTGCCTTGAAATCCCTCTTTTGCCTTCTCATAAGCCTCTTTAATCTCAGATGAGGCCAATTTATTGTCTGGAGAGAGTTTAAGGCGTTGTGCTGGATCAAATAGCTCATTTGCCTTGATTTCAGCGATGGTTCTGGGTATTCCTTTGATTAAAACGGGAGAATCATAGATTTCGGTCAGATTTCCTTTGAGATAGATGTCAAAAGCGTCATAAACCTGGGTTCTGATCTTCTCTTGTACCGCATCGGGCCAAACTTGCATGAAAGATACCCCATGTTTGGCCGCCAAAATGACCATTAAGGCCAATTTCTCGGATATTTCCTGCTTTTTGAACTCCTCCTCGATCCAATGACCTGTAAGTGAGGCTATTTTTTGGGTTGCTTGCTTGGCTTGTAAAAGTTCCTGGGGGTTGGCAAAAGCCGATACATTCAGCTGAGAGGGATAGACCACGGGTGTTGGATCGTTGATTACTAAAAGGTTGGCTACCCCCCTTATTTGTTTGGATGCTTTGGGGATTGCCCTGGTAGGTGCTTGGAGGTCTGATGAGGCAGATAAATCAACTATCTTGCCAGTTGATCGGGAAAGGTAGCGGAAATGGTATCCATCATCAAAAAAGTTATTGTCATACCAGTGTCTTTCATGCACCCGTCTGACCATTTTCAGCCATGACATTACCTCGTCAATAGTTTGACCGATATTCTCCGACTCGACCTGTGCGGTTTGAAATTCCCCTAAATCTGGCATAAAAAAAGAGCCTTTCCACGGCCCCTTATTTCCGTAATCTTGTCTTAATTTTAGGCGTTAAGAATTGTTTTGTCAAAGGTTTCGTCATCAAGGGAGGAAACTTCAGACCATTCGGGTGGTAATTCTGGAGTCGGTTCTTGGGGTTTAATCGCCTCGATCTTATCTGTCATTTCAAAGTTTGAAAAATCCTGGGCGTTCCTTGCCATCAGGGAATTGATCATCTTATTCTTTTGTTTATTCTCCAGATAAAGATACCAGGCCAGAAAAGCCAGAAGGCCAAGGTCGTTAAAGGCCAGAAAAGCGATAGCAATTATTTCAGCCACGCAGATATTCCTCCAATGGGTTGGGAATTACAAAATAGTCAAAGTTGTAAGTGATTGGATCGGGATTGTCAATGTAGGGGTTGGGGGTGTTAATAACAGTAATATCTATCGGGATACCCATAAAATCGTAAGAGATTAAAAGTTCCCCTGCTGGTGGAGAATCAGGCTCAAATACCATAGTTTTTGTGTAACCCCGCCTCAAGTAATCGGCAAGGTGGGAGTAGATTGTTCCTTTTCTTTCGGGAGTCAAATCAAGTTGTCTGATCCCTGCCTGGAGTCTGTCAACATCCAACCTCCCCGCCTTGACAGTTCTGGCGGTTTCACCCAATAGTAGACATTTGGTTCCTGAGAGTTTTTCAAAGAGGTCAAATAAGTCCCGAAGTGCAACATGTAAATCCTCTTGGCTAAATTGGGCCTTCAAATCCTGCTTCTTCCCATTCTTGCTGGTTTTGGTAGTCATATTCCGACTCCATTATAAGTCTTTTTTTGAATTTTTGTAAAGGTGTCAGTTCAACAATCTGCTGTGGGATGACAACGGGATTCAATTCGTGGACTGCCAGGGCCAGGGAGATGACAATATCATCGTGCATTTCCTTTCCTTCAGGTGCACCGTAATAGATTTTTCCTGTCGGGCCTATCTTGTAAGAGAAATTCTCCAATTCATTAAGCGTTTCCTCTAAGTTAATAATTGAAAATCTTTTTAATTGAATCCAGATTGATAACTTTTGGATCATCTCTAACTTTAGGGTATGGGTGATGGTAATTGGATCACAGGCGATTGACATTCTTGAGAGGTCATCAACAATCGGATCCCCTATTCCTGTTGAATCAATACAGCAAATGGCGTGGTTATAATGTCGGCAAACTTCAGCAATCTTGTTTTTCTGATAAACCCAGTCAATCTGGTTAAACCTTTCCTGATAAACCTGCTGGTTGGTTGATCTTTTGAAAACTGTTAAGACGGTGTAAGCCTGGTGTTTGGCAAGATCGCACCCCACCACATACAGTTCACCTGGTATTGGGGGTTCTGGAGTGGCTGTGGCGACTGCACGGACTCCTTTAAAGACTTGCCCGACACCTTCCATCCAGGCACACTCGTATTCTTGGTTATAGAATTCCTCGGAGATGGCGGTACGCCTGGCTTCTTCCAAAACTGAAGGTTTTAAAACTCCTGAAGCTGAGGCTCTTAAAAGCCAAGACTTCCATTCTGCAAACTTTTCCGATTCTCCTCTTTGGTAAAAATCCCATAAATGATTCTTGCCCATCGGGGTTCCGATAAACCATGCCCAACCGTTATTTGCCCTGAGAACTGGCTCCAAGATTTGCCATGCTTCGATCTTCTGTTTTTGAAATTCGTCAAACACAATCCCCATCGGCCCAGCACCCCGCAAAAAATCTGGATCATCGGCCCCCTTGAGCTGAATTACTGAGTGATTTTTTAAGGTTAAAACTAATTCCTGTTCATTTTTCTTGGCGATAATTCCTTCGGGAATAATGCGGAAAAGCATATTAGGATCACGCCAAATTGCATCTTTGGCTTCAGAATAGGTAGGAAACAAATGCCAGTAGACTCCAACTCGCATTAAGGCTTGGTTAATTAGTTCAATTAAAGCAGTCGTAGTTTTTCGTGCCCGTCTGTGCCAAACAAGAATTTTAAAACGAGTAGGATCAAAGATTACCTGACTTTGATGGGGCATCAAGTCGGATGGTGGAAAAATTATTTCATGAGTATCCGCCATAAGATCATTTTAACATACTTGCCTTGCCCTGACTTAACGGAACTCACCTAGCCCCGCCGTACCTGATCTCGACAGACCATGCCATGCATTACCACGCCTCAACCCGCCTTACCTGGCCTTATAAGATAAATCCATCCTTGCCGTGCCTTAACTTAACGGAACTTACCTAACCCCAACGAAACGGGCCTCAACAAACCTGAACATGCAATACCATAACTGGCCCTATCTTGCCGTACCTTACCGCACCTTGTAAGATAAGTTCTTAGCCTTGCCTTGCCCAAACCCACCACACCGTACCACACCGCACACTACCGAACCGCAACTCGCCAAACCCCGCCATACCATACCGAACCCAAACGCACCTAGCCACAAACTACTTGCTTATCATTTCCCGTAGCTTATTAAGTTCACTTTCTGTGAACTGTTGGGCTACTTGAGTTACCTGACTGGCTCTTTGGATATTGTCAAAGGTCTGATTGAAAGCAGCCCTTATGTTAGCATTGAACGCCATAAAATCCTGAACTTTTGCTTTTTCTTCAGGAGTTAGTTTTACGGTATCAATGTGTCGTGTTTCGAAATTAGCCATTTTTACCTGCCTTCCAGCAGAATCATGGTGTTCCTCAGCACGATTTAATATATCCATGCCTTCAACAAGTTTGTAACCAATTCCTCTCTCAATATTCAAGGAACGCTTTTGAGTTTTTAGAAGTTCTTTCTTAGCCCTGTAAAGTGAAGTCCTATTCTCACGAATATCAGAGTCAATAACTTCCGTCAATTCACCATACTCAAAGATCGTTCCTGTTGGTTTATCCTCTACAAAATCGTAGATCATCTGCCAATAGGCTTTTTCATTTTTGGGTTGGAACATATTTAATTAGTCTTGCCCTGCCATACCGAACCGCACCATAACTTACCACACCGCACCAAAAAACTTACTTCACCTCTTTAAAGGAAATTACATCAAAGGTACCGTATGGGCCTGGTTTCTTTGGTGACGATGGTCGCCAATCGCCCAGTCCTGCTACAATACCTGCGTTGGTTAAAATCTCTTTGATGTCATCTACCGACAAAACATTATTGGGTTTAGTTGTGATAGAAAAACTAACTTCATAACCTTCGGGAATTGCTGTTCTTATCCGATCCACTCTTGATCTTTGAACAACAACACCGCAAGTATGAAGCCAATCATTTTCCTTAATTCTATCAATCGTTACTGGTTTTCCTTCAACCAGTACCAAAGGTTCTTGGTTGGCAATGGCAAGAGATGTATAAATAACTCGGGTTATTGCAACTTTCCTTATCTTTTTTCCTTTTGAGCCTTCAAACATACAAGCCATCAGGTTAGTCCAAGGCATAATGACCTCACCCTTATCATTAAGATAGGTGGTCTTTATCCATTCCTCGGAATAATCAGTTGTTTGACTTGTGATCTTTTTGGTTGAAGCGGCTGCTACGGGATATTTGTGAAGGAGTAATTGTGCTGAACCTTTTATTGTTACATCTATTTGCATTATTTTCACCTCCTCCTTTTTGAGATGTTAATAATGTACAGCAGATGCACATTAATGTCAATAGGGAAGTTTAGGAGTGCTTTTCTTCAATTTTCCTAATAATATACTTTGGGATTCTTCTAACCGTAATAGTAAGAGGCAGTTTATCCAAATAGCGGTAGGGAGTCCTAAAGAACTTTCTCGCATTAACAAATTTCATGATGCAATACTACCATACTGTCATGACTTATGTCAATAGGGTATTTTTTATTTGGAAATGGAATTAGAACAGAATACAGTAGTAAAAATATTTAGTCCCCCCTGGGTGCCCGCCCAGTGCCCAACCACCCTATTCTAGCCACGCCAAGCCATGATCTAGAATAATGATATAAAAAGAAGCATTGTGATACGGCTATTGATACAGTTTGTTCATGCCATGTCGCACAATAATGCTTTTGTGACGCTGTACAGGCATGATTAGGCTATACTAACGCCTATAGGTTATCTTTGTTGGGGTTGTAGCCACTTGGAGTTATAACTATTCTTAGCTCACCCTTGCTTTGTACTGCTAGCATAGACTTAGGAGCGAATTGGTTGGGGAATATGCGTTCTAGAAGCCATTCAGAGTGTTTAGCGTCTGTTCTAGAGGCTTTATTAACATTCGTTAAATGTCTAGCTTTAAAAAATACCATTGCTTCTTCTATTTGGCTTACAAGGCTTTCATTACGATTTAAGAATCTATAAAAAGTTGGTTCTGAAATATAGACTAGACTACAAGTATCTTTGATCGTATGTCCTTGCTTTAAAAACTTTAATATCTTTTTAAACTTATATTGATTAATCTTATGTCTATTACCTTTTTCTTTTGCCCATAGTTGAACTTCAGCTAAGGTTTGAGGCTTTGTTTCTTCTGGTACTGTTAAATCGTTTGCCATTTGATTGGATTATATCATATTGCCAGCCATAAGTTGCCTATTGACAATACTCTATATTATACTATAATTAACTAGGATAGGTTATATATTAATAGTATGTTAAGAACCATTTTAATTATCTTAGCAGTAGCAATCATATTAATTATAGTATTCAAGCTAAGTCAAAAAAGACTAGATAATTACAATCGATCAGTTTGTGCCGTCTATGGGTTGCAAGCCGATTGCAGGACACCATTAAAGTAAAACAAAAAGGAAGGGGGTGAGAAATAAATGACAAAACAATTTACAATTTTAAAAGTTGGTTATACTCATGGAATTTATGGCTGCAGTGGCGAGTATTTTAATTGTATCTATACAACCAAAAATGGTCTAAGCTCTTTTCCATTTAATGGAATGTATGGAGCAGAAGAAAGAGTTGCAGGAACTTTAAGAAGTCGAGGCTTTGAGGAAAAGTATACACCAACCGATTATGGAAAAATGAAGGCGAAAATCAATTTCAGGGCACTGACTGAATTTCAAAAAGCAAATGGATAAAAGTGAAAAGCAAATGGATAAAAGTCGCCAAACGCCCCTTACTCTATACTCTCCATATAGCTTAATACTATTACCAGAAGTAAGATTCCCAGAGGATGCTCCCCTTCCCTCAAAGAAGAAGGCATCCTCTTTTTATTACCGTCAGTTGAGTTCCCTTCGAAAGCCGAGGATTAAAATACTACTAAAGGCAGGGAAGCCCTAAGTATGCAGATTTGCACTGCTTTTAAATCGGCTAATCCTCTTTAACCCCTTGCCGATCTTGTAAATACATATCAATAGCAACTTCAACATCAAATAATGCTCGATTGTAGCCATCACGCCACATTTTTTTGGTTAATGGTAATCCGCCACGAACAGCAAAAGTTTTTCTTCTGGTGAAATCTTTTAGATAGTTGACTGGAATAGTAGTGTCCACAAAAAAAGCCCTAAGACGGGTAAATGTTTAGGGCTCTTACCCGTCAATGTATCATAACCACAATTAAAAAACAATTGCAACCCCCAATTTTAGGGTGTGCTATACTATCTGGTAGAATGTCTGCCATTTTAGTCGGTGCCACAGTTTATGACAATTTGGAAAAAGAGGCGGTGATTAAAGTTCTTGATGAGGGTTGGCTGGGAGTCGGTAAATATGCCAAAGAGTTTGAGGACAAGGTTGCCAAATATGTCGGTCATAAATACGGTATAGTTACCAACTCTGGATCATCTGCTCTACTTCTTGCTGTTCAATCCTTAGAATTACCCAAAGGTTCAAAAGTTATCGTTTGTGCTTGTGGTTTCCCAGCTACAGTTAGCCCGATTATCCATGCTGGACTTATTCCCATTTATGTTGATGCTGAAATGACATCATATTCTATTGATCCCCATGAGATTGCCAAAGCGACCATGCAACATGATGCAAAAGCTGTCGTATTTGCCCACACAGTCGGCAATGTAGCCAACATGGACAAGGTGATGGCGATTGCTAAACTTCACAACCTCTTGGTCATAGAGGACATCTGCGACGCTCTAGGGGCTATGTGGGGCAAGAAACAAGTCGGATCATTCGGGGACATTTCCTGTGTTTCTTTTTATCCAAGCCATCATATTACAGCAGGGGGATTGGGAGGAATGATGCTAACCTCCAATGATGACTATGCAACAAGGGCAATCTCACTTAGGGATTGGGGTAAAACTCACAATTCTCCAACCTATTACGATGCTTACACGACTGATGAAAGAAACTTTGTGATGGTAGATTCAATCTCTTATGACTACCGCTACACTTACTCCCATATTGGCTACAACCTCAAGCCAGCAGATTTAAATTGTGCCTTTGGAATTGCCCAGATGGATAAACTGGATAGTTTTATCGAAAAGAGGAACGCCAACTACCAGAAACTATTTGATTTGTTCAACAGATCGCCCTATTTTGTCATGCCCAAACACCACAAAGAGGCAACCCCATCATGGTTTAACTATCCCGTGGTGGTCAAGGAAAACACAATCTTTACAAGAGATCAATTAGTCAAATACTTTGAAAAGCATGAGATAAGATGTCGTCTGTTCTTTGCAGGCAACATAACAAGACAACCAGCCTTTAAGGGAACAGGAATAATCTTAGGGGATTTGCCAGTATCTGACCTTTTAATGAAACAGGCGTTTTTGATTGCTTGCCACCCAGCATTGACTGATGATAATATCCTCCATATTGGGAAAGTGTTAGACAATTTCTTGCATGAAAAAGATATTAATTAGTTCGGGTTCAAGCTTTATAGCAAAAAACATTCGGGAACAATTAAAGTACAACTTTACCGCCCCCTTGCACCTTGGTCTTGATTTACTTGATCCCAAAGCGGTCAACAAGTTCTTTAAGAATAAATACTTTGATGTGGTGATCCATACCGCTGGGGTTGGTGGCAGGGGAAACAAGACTGACGGGGAGGATGTCTTTTACCAGAATGTCTGTATGTTTGAGAACATAATCCAGAATGAGGAACACTTTGGCAAGCTGATTAATATGGGATCGGGTGCAGAATATGGCAAGCAGTTGCCGATTGTCAATGTCAAAGAAACTTTTGAAAGAATACCGACTGACTTTTACGGGATGGCAAAGCAGGTAATCGGCATGGTAATTGAAAGAACCAAAAAAGATATGGTCAACCTACGGACTATGGCGGCTTGGGGGAAATATGAAAAGCCTGATAGGTTTATCTCAACCATATTGTCTGATCCTGAAGAACTTTATATCCACGATTGCCTATTTAATTACTGTTATGTTGATGACTTGGTAAAGATCATTGACTGGTTTATTAACAACGATTCGGAATACCGCACCTACAATATCGGTGGTACAAAGATCAGACTGACTGATATTGCAAAGAAACTAAAGAAACCATATATTTTGGGTGATCCAGGGAATGAATACACCTGTGATGATACACGACTACGGGAGGAATTAAAGTTTAAGTTTTCAAACTTTGATAAATGTCTGAAAAAATACCAGTCGCAATTCTTGGTACAGGCTTGATAGGAACTGATCTTTTGATGAAGGTCATCCGATCTCCCCTCTTGGAGTGTGTGATGTTTGCTGGACAACGCAAAGACTCACCAGGAATAGAAAAAGCCAAAGAGTTTGGAATACCAACCAGCGACAAATCAATTGATGCAATCTTAAAATCAAATGCCAGAATCGTTTTCTCAGCCACCACAGCCAAAGCCCACCAGGAACATTCACCCAAACTAAAGGATAGGTTTGTTCTAGACCTGACACCATCCCATATCGGCAAGTTGTGTGTGCCAGAGATCAACTTAGAGGAATGTCTTTCCGAGCAGGAACTATCCCTTGGTTCTTGCGGAGTCCAGGCAACAATTCCTTTAATCAATGCCTTGGTCAATCCGTCTTATGTCGAGGTGGTTTCAACTATTGCTTCCAAATCAGCAGGACTAGGGACAAGAAATAACATTGATGAGTACACCAGAATCACCTCTGATGCCATCACTGAACTGTGCCAGGTCAAATCTAAAGCCATTATCATCCTCAACCCAGCAGAACCACCGATTGTGATGCACAACACGATCTACGCTGTTGTAGAGCGGAAACCAAATCTTAAAAAAGTGGTGGCAAGAATGAAAGAATATGTGCCAGGATACAGGTTAATCTTAAAGCCAGTCTTTGAAACTAACAGGCTGACTTTCATTAACGAGGTTACGGGATCGGGGGATTACTTGCCACCCTATGCAGGAAATCTTGATATGATTAACTGTATAGCCCTTTATATTGCGGAGTCTTATGCTAAGAAAAATCAAAAAGACTGACAAGATACTATGCGTTTGTGAAGGTGGCAATTCAAGATCGGTTGCCTTGGCTTGGCTATTCAAAAAGAGCTTTGGAATGGAAGCAATATCGGTAGGGTTAAGGGAATCAAGCAAAGAAACTTTGACAATGCTGGGAAAGTGGGCAGACCATATAATCCTGACTGACAGAAACCTGAAAGACAGGATACCGAAAGAATGGAAACCAAAGTTGAGAGTCTACCACTCTGGGCCAGATATTTATTTTAAAGGATTTGCGGAAACCTTAATCAATAAGTTCTTACAATACTTGGAGGATGATGGAATCAAGAATTGAGATATTTGACAGCAGTTTAAGGGATGGTAGTCATGCGGTTAGACACCAACTGACCAAAAGCCAGATTTCAAAGTATGCAAAGTTGGCAGAGGAGGCTAAGATACCTGTGATCTTTGTCGGTCATGGTGATGGGATCGGTGCTTCATCAATCCACCTTGATTTCTCCTTATTGACTGATAGGCAAATGCTGGTGGCGGCTAAAAAAGAATTGAAGAATACTAAACTTGGCACTTTCCTAATCCCAGGATTCGGCACAATTAAGAACGATCTTGAACCGATCATTGACCTGATTGATTATCTTGAGATTGGCTGCCACTGCACCGAAGCAAACATCACCAGACAGCACATGGAATATGCCAAAAGCAAGGGTTTGAAAGTCTATGGTTGCTTGATGATGAGTCACATGATAGAGAAAGAGATGCTATTGGAACAAGCAAAACTAATGCAAGGCTATGGTGCAGATGGGGTACTTTTAATGGATTCGGCTGGGGCTTCTTTACCAGAAGATGTTATGTGGAAAGTAGATTGTCTAGTTGACGGTTTGGATATTCCAGTTGGTTATCACCCACATAATAATTTAGGATTGGCAGTCGCCAATGCAATTGGTGCCATAGAGGCAGGGGCAACAATTATTGATGGTACAACCAGAGGGTTTGGGGCTGGGGCTGGTAATTGTCCTTTGGAAATCCTGATAGCGGTCATGGATAAGATGGGATATGAAACTGGCGTTGACTTTTACAAGCTCTTAGATGCCTCTGAATTTATTGACTCGTTCGCCCCACCACAGGTCATCTCACCAATCAGTATCGTCTCTGGTTTGGCTGGTGTTTTCTCAGGATTTGCCCCTCTTGCAAAACGGGCTGCTAAGCGATTTAATGTTGATGTGAGGGATATATTTGTTGAACTTGGTAAAAGAAAAGTGGTAGCAGGACAGGAAGATCAGATCATTGAGGTAGCAAGCAAACTAAAAACAAGCAGGATCGAGGCTTTATCATGAGGCCATCACTTGATCTATTAAAGGACAGAAAGAAACTTGTCGGGGCAGAGATAGGAGTTGCTGACGGGGGTAATGCCGAAAGGATATTAAAGAATCTTGATATTAAAAAGTTATATCTGGTTGATATTTGGAAGAAATACAAAGAAGAAGAAAGCATCCTTGATTCAACTGCTAGTGAAGCAAACGCCAAAGAAAGGTTGAAAGACTACAAGCAAGTGGTTTTTATCAAAAGCCCTTCAGTAAAAGCAGCCAAAAAAATAACAAATAAAACTCTTGATTTTGTCTATATTGATGCCAACCACGAATACAAATTTGTCAAGAAAGACATCGAGGCTTGGTTACCAAAAGTTAAAGTAGGGGGAATGATAGCAGGGCATGATATTGACAGACCAGGAGTCAAACAGGCAGTTAAAGAAATACTTAATCCAACTGAACTTATGGGGGTGGGGCCAAGTGACTGGTACAAATATATCGAATAAGATAATGAAATTCTTGGAAGATAAGGGCGTGAAGCATATCTTCACCGTACCAGGTGGTCATGCGATGTTTTTAAATGATGCCCTTTTTAGTTCAAAGATCAAACCGATTTTCTGCCATCACGAACAGGCAGCTGGTATGGCAGCAGAGGCTTACGGCAGGATTGCAGGACTTGGAGTTTGTATGGTCACAGCAGGGCCAGGAGTAATCAATGTCTTAAATGGTGTGGTTGGTGCGTGGTGTGATTCCTCTCCTATGATTATCATTTCAGGAACAAACTATTCCAATGAAGTTGCTTACCTGAAGAAGAATAAAATGAGGCAAGTAGGGTTGCAGGGAGTCAATACTGAGGCGATTGTAACCCCCATCACCAAATACTTTGTTACATTGACTGGCAAGGACTTAAAAAATGTGTTGTCTAAGGCCCTTAAAGAGGCCACCACGGGTAGGAAAGGGCCATGTTGGATAGAATGTCCGCTTGATGTCCAATCGAAGGAAACATGACATCTAATAACCCATTTCCAAAAGGACATAAAATAAATTTAGGCAGGAAACAATCAGAAGAAACAAGACGCAAAATAAGTCTTGGACTTATGGGTAGGCAACTTTCAGCTGAATCAAGAGCCAAGATAGGTATGGCACATCTTGGAAATAAATGGGGAGTAGGGCATCACCCATCAGAAGAATTGAAAAAGAGATGGAGTGAACAAAGGTTGGGTAATAAAAGTTCCAGCTGGAAAGGCGATAAGGTTGGATATTCTCAATTACACAAATGGATTCGTAAGTATAAAGGGCGACCTTTATGGTGTAGTTTTTGTGGATCAACTATGAAAATCCAATGGGCTAATATCAACCACGATTATAAGCGTGACCTTGACGGTTGGATGGCATTATGTATCAGTTGCCATATTAAATATGATGAAAGGGAAAGAAATGGCAAAGGTCAATTCGTCTAGATATTCAAAACCTCTCTTAATAATCGGTAATGGAGCCAGAGGCTTAGACTGGACTAAGTTCGGTCTGCCTATCATTACCACCCGATTGGGAATTGATTTGATTGAATCAGACAATCCTTTATTTATTGGTAGATACGGGTTATTCACCGATAAGCCATCCTATCTTGCTGTTCAAAATGCTGATATTGTCTTTTGTGTGGGGGCAAGACTTGATCCTGGCTTTGCTGGCTATAACAATGAGGACTTTGCCCCCAATGCTAAAAGAGTGATTGTTGATATTGATAAGAAAGAATTGGCAAAGATTCGGGCTGATGTTAAGTACAATATGTCAGCCAAAGATTTCTACAAGCAATGGCGAGTGGAGATCAGAAACAACGAGTGGCTTGCCCAGTGCCAACAATGGAAAAGGGATTATCCTTTGGAACTGACAGGATCGTACAAAGCAATCAGGGAAATATCAGACCGAGCCAAACCTGATGACATGATTGTAGTTGATACCTCCTCCTCATTTCATATCGCCTCACAAATCTGGCAGATCAAGAAAGGCCAAAGATACATCACCACGGGAGGAATCTCAACGATGGGCTATTGGCCCGCAGCAATGGGAGTACAGTTGGCTTCAGGGAGGAGAGTAATTTGCATCACGGGTGATGGTTGCCTACAAATGAACATTCAGGAGTTGGCAACAGTCGTCAAAAACAAACTAAAAATAAAGATTTTCGTGCTTAATAATGACGGCTATCTCCTGATAAGACATACCCAAAAGAAATACTTTCATCATGTAATGGGTGAATCACCCAAGACTGGCTTGGGATTCCCTAATTTCTCAACAATAGCCTTGGCTTATGGGATCAGATATACAGATGATATTAAAGATGCCATGAGGGGCAATGATCCCGTGCTTTGTGAACTGTTCACACCTAAATGGGAGCCATTACAAGGTCGCATAGATGAAATCGCCAGCCAACGAGATAGTAACCAGACTTACTAAATGTTTTGAAAGAGGCAACCGAGCTTTTATTTGCGGTAACGGGGGATCAGCCCAGCAAGCCAACCACTTTGCCGCAGAGTTAGTCCACGAAGGATACCCCGCTATTTCACTTTGTTCTGACATATCAGTCATTACCGCCATTGCCAACGATGAGGGATATGAGAATATCTTTCGGGATCAGCTTATGGCCTTGGCTGAAGAAGGCGACATTTTAATCTGCCTGTCAACTTCAGGAAAATCCAAGAATATCCTTAAAACATTCTATTGGGCTAAGTGTCACGACTTAGAGATAATAGATTTTCCAAGAAAGGGAGATACGGCCCACTGTCAAGAATATCATTTGCATTTGATCCATAAAATCTGGAGGGATTTAAAACGAGAGGCCTAATTTTAGCAGGTGGTTTGGGAACAAGGCTCTGGCCTATCACCAAAGACATTCCCAAGCCGATGGTCAAGGTAGCGGGCAAACCCTGTCTTGAATGGATCATCGGGAATCTTAACCGACATGGGATCACAGAGATAATGATTTATGTCCACTATAAGGCTGATGTTATCAAGGATTATTTTAAAGATCAGGTGAAGTATGACTATACTGCCGAGCTTACTGGTACAGCCGAAACAGTTTGCAGAAATGCTGATTGGCTGACTGAAAAGGAAGATGATTTCTTGGTAGTCAATGGGGATACTATTACCAACTGTGACATCACCGAGTTGATTGCCGAACATAAGAAAGGGAAAGCCCAAGTAACTGCGTTCTTCAGCAAGGATAAGGTCTTGGGTATTTTTTTAAAAAACGGTGGCACATTGATAATCAACAAAGAAGCACTTGAATCTATCAACCAGCATTATCTCTTAGAGGAAATCTTTAATAAGCGTAACATGACTGAGAGAATAGCTCAGCCTTCAGTCTATCGGGTAGCCAGGGATGAGTGGATTTACTTTGATATTGGAACCCAATTGGAGATTGACCACTTCGAAGCATTTGTTGAGGAACAACAGCGATGGGTGAATAGTTTGGTTCCATTCGATATAATACAGGGTAAAGATGTCGCCAATAATCAGGTGCCCTAATTGTTTTTATTTCAATCCAGCAAGTCCTGATCCAGAAACGATCAGTGGCAACAAACTAATTGCCAAAATCCTTCCCGACCTTTCAATTGCCATCAGGCTACCCAAAAGACGATGGGATGGGGAACACCAGACGGTTGTGGTTGTCGGGGATAGTTTTGAACTGTTGTGCGGTGAATGTCTAACCCCTGTCTTTAAAAAGGAATCAACCACCATCCAATTGGGGACTTTAACTGTCACTCAAGGATCATTTAATGCCATGATCGGTACTGCTTGATCCTAAACTCCCCCTTGACAAACCATCGCTTAACCTCTACAATCATATTTACTATGACAAATCATCGTAACTGTTTGGTAGATCAAGTTGATGATGATACTTCTGCCTATTCCTGCACAAACCATAACCGCAGAGTATGCCCAACCTGTTATGAAGAAATATCAATCACTTCAGTACAATGTCAGGATTGTTTAAATAAATTAGAAAGGTATAACAAATGGAATCCGAAGAATATTTAACCAGCAGTGAAGTTTCAACTTTCTTCAAAATTAGCAGACAGACTATCTGGCTTTGGGTTAAAAAAGATATTCTCCCCGCCTACAAGATTCAAGGTAGTCGTCAATGGAGATTCAAAAAGGAGGAAGTTTTAAATCTTTTAAAACCAAAAGCATGAACCTCTTTAAGAAACAAGCCTCAGAAGAACAGAAAGCCAAATGGAGAGCCTATACCTACAAGTGGAGAGCCACCCACCCAAAGGAGTACAAGGCTTACAAGATTAAACTGGCTGATATATTCAGGGTGAAATATGCCAATGACCCAAAATTCAAGGAACACCGCACAAAAATGAATAAGAAATGGCGGGGACACAATAAAGAAGCGGTTAATGCAGCCCAGAAAAGAAGGATGGCAATGATCTATGAGTGCTGGCAGATGTATCGAGGTCGTTATTTAGCAAGAAAAGAAAAGGAGAAAAATGGACAAGCCAACAGCTAATGCCTACGATATTGACAACACCGCTTACCACCAAGAGTTGAATACTCTTAACCTTCTCTATCTCTCTGAAGCTGGGATGTTGGAAAAAGAGAATCAATATCGGGCAGACTTATTGAAAGAATTTATTATGAACTTAATGTCGTTAGCCTATGCCAAAGGTTTTAAAGATGGCAAGCTCGTGAAAGGAGCACAAAATGAACTGCGTCAAGCATAAAATAGTTATGGAAAGGAAAGACAAGAAAGGAAGATTCTACCACTGGGTAGAAGGAATGGACAAAGTAATGTGTTATGGTCTTTATCAGGTTGACCTAAATCAAATGAACAGGGAACCTATTACCCCGCCAGTTCCAACAACTGATGAGGTAACAGAACAAATCACCGCCGAGGAAGCTGTGGAAATGCTAGGGAATACCATGAAGGAACCCAAGCCAGAGATGACAAGTGAAGAAAAGATGTGGCGGGATAAGGAAGATAGGCAAGCCGAAAGGGAAAAGATTAAAAACGACCAGATAAGAAGATTGACGCTTGCCAAAAGTTGTATCAGCCAAGGGATTGATATTGATGTCGCAAGGCAGAACAATGACCTTGAATTGTGGGATCATTGGGTAGAAACAGGCGACTTTGATCTTTAAAAGTCTTTTGTAGGGCTGGATATTAAAGTATAATTTAGGGGACTGACAATCTAAGGAGAAAGGAAGTGATAAGTATGGCAGACGAACCAAAAGTTGAAGAAGAAAAAGCTCCTGAAGTAGAAGTCCCCGCAGAAGGGGAAGAATAAAAATGTTTGGCCTAGTTGATACTTGTATGGGCAGGATTATTAACTAGGCCATTACTTTCTAAATGAGCAGGTCAAAATATGAGAAAAAAGCACAGGCCGAGCTTGAAAAAGAGGGTTGGGAAGTGGACTGGAAGGTACGACCTTTTAGAGTTTCCAAAGGATACCAAGTTGATTTCCTTGCGAGATTCGATCTTCTGTGTTATCGAAGGGGAACTCTGCGGCTTATTGCCATTAAAGGACATCAGGGAGTCCCAAAAGAATTGAGAGATAAGATCAAAGATTTTAATGTTGACAAGATTGTCAAAGAGATTTGGGTGTTTAGGAAAAACAAAACAATAAAGAAAGAAACTATTTAATGTTTAAAAGAATGGAAATGGCAGTTGATATTGACTATAACCTTGTGATTAAGGAACTAAGTGAAAATAAATAAATGGTTCGGTAAATTTAATATTAGATTAGAAATTAGACGGAAGCGACATTACCACCATTCAATGGAATGGAATACTAAAACATGGATGAAATACGCAATGAAATACGGAACTGGATTTGCCCAAGTTAAATGGGATATTAAAAAACCTTGGGAATTTTGGAAGAAACAGAAATAGATTATGAAAGTGTAATTGAAAGTTTAAGAAAGGAGTAAATATGTGTCAAGGTTGTGCTATATTCGCAAATAATAAGAAGGCTCTTTATGCCAAAAAGACTGTATCCCATTCAGATGGGGCAAAAGAGTTGAGGATTAATGAGGACAAATACAGGAAGTTTGAGTACCTTTGGTGGAAGAAGGAACTAAATCAAGTTCATTATGATGAAGTTGCAAAGAATATTCTTGCCAAAGTAGATATTGAAAAAGCAACTAAATTATCTTCCGAATTAGTAAAGAAAAATCTTAAATCTCAAGCCCAACTTGCCAAATGGCTTAAAGGGGTTCCCGAAGAATGGGACAAATTATTAGACCCGAAGTTTAAGTCTTTGGCTATGAAGGTTTCTCCTAAACTATTAACCTATCAGGACAAGATTAAAAGTTTTAAGTATTCCGATAAGAAATTTAATCCCTATCAAGCAACCAAATTGCCGCCAGTTGAGGAAATAAAGAAAGCAATTCCTGTAAAAGTCAGGAATCAGGTCTGGAGTCAGGTCTGGAGTCAGGTCAGGAGTCAGGTCTGGAGTCAGGTCTGGAGTCAGGTCGGGAGTCAGGTCTGGAGTCAGGTCGGGGGTCAGGTCTGGAGTCAGGTCGGGGGTCAGGTCAGGAGTCAGGTCGGGGATCAGGTCTGGAGTCAGGTCTGGGGTCAGGTCGGGGGTCAGGTCGGGGGTCAGGTCTGGGGTCAGGTCAGGAGTCAGGTCGGGGGTCAGGTCGGGGGTCAGGTCTGGAGTCAGGTCTGGGCAGTTTCCTATTGGGGAATAAAAACCCAATTAGGACTATCAATAAAGCATTGGTTCTTTGATTTCCTAAAGTTGGGAATAATGATTGTATTTGTTAAAGGAAAAGCGAAGGTATTTGGAAAGAAAGGTAAGTTTTTAGGTGAGTATGATATTAAAGAGTTTAAATAAAAACCTATTGGAGGGATTAAAGTGAAGAAAATACGAAAAATAAAGTTTAGTGGTTATTTAGAAACTGATATACCAATTGGTGTTCCTTTAGTTTGGTCTAAAAGAAACCACCGAATAGGATTTCGTATAGCAAGTAAAAAATGGTTAGAAAATTATTTAATTAACTTATCAATTACTTAAAGGAGGAATAAATGAAACTTAGATTAAAGATAGAAATGACATTGGGAAAATATGCTTTGAGTTTTGCACCAACCGAGAAACAATATGGAATTTTTATGGAAGAAGCAGTTGACCAAATCCTTAAAGAAGTTAAGGGGTGCGTACCAAAAGAAAAGAAGATTGGTCTTAAAGAAGATCCTTGGGATGATTATGAAGATGCAGGTTACAACCAATGCCGAAAAGATTTCCTTAAAAACTTAGAATGAACATCTTTTGGAAGTTACATCTTAATGTTTAAAAGAATGGAACTTAATACCCAAGTGGATTATGAAAAAGTAATTAAGGAGTTGGAGAAATGAATTGGTATTTGGTTGAGATGAAAATAGCTTTACAACTAAAAGGAGCAATGCAATACACAATGAAAAAAGAAGTTGTTGAGGCAAACAACCCAAGAAAAGCCATTAACAAAGTTTTAGAAGATTTTGGTGAGTTTAATGGTTGGGATTTAATTGATATTAAGAAATTATAAAAAGTATTGGAGGGATTATGAGAACCATAAAATTTAGAGCATGGGATAAAAAAGAAAAGAAAATGTATCCAGTCTTTGAGATTACTTGGATACAGGGTGGTGGGTATGGAGTACATCTTCCCAAAAAGAAGATATTATATCTTGATGAGTTTGAACTTATGCAATATACAGGCCTCAAAGAAAAAAACGGTAAAGAGATTTATGAAGGGGATATTGTTGAGTATTTTGATTGGTGTTATGCCTCCAAAGAAGAAATGCAGTTTAAAGTAAATGAATTAGGAAAGGCAAAGAAAAGTTGGCCAATTATTAAAAAATTTACAAACGCTTATGGCGATACTTCTCTCAACGCTTACAAACCGCTTGTAGGAGTAGTTAAATGGAATCAAGAATGTTGTACTTATGAGCCTTTAATAAACTCACAAGACGATTTTAATAGTAATAGTTTTGCTTATGTTTGTATTACGGATGCCGAAAGCGACTATCCAGACAGTTATTATAAAGTAATTGGCAATATTTATGAAAATCCAGAGATATTGGAGGGATTAAAGTGAAAGATAAACAAGAAAAGACAAAAGATTATTGGAAAACTTGCAAACACCAATTTTGGAAAGACAGGTGTCCTCCAAATTGTTTTAATTGTGGAAAAACAGAAGAAGAACTTTTCCAATTAACTTACAAAAAGAAAGTTTAACTTATCAATTAGAAAAAAGATAGAATGAAGAAGAAATATAAGTTTTACGATAAAATTTACTTTGCAACTGTAATTGTTAAGGTTGGAGAACCATTGGACAAATTAAGAAATGCTGGAATGACGACTTTAGACATCGACAACAAAAAGGGTGGAACAAAGAGATATTATTTAATAAACCTCGACAACAAAAAAGATTTTTATTCTTTGATGCATGAATGTTTGCATTTAGTAAGAAGGATATTTGATGATCGGGGGGTTGAGTTCAGGGCAGAAAACGATGAAGCAATCGCATATTATTTTATGTATTGGTTTAAACAAATTTGGAGAAGAATAAACAAGTGAATACTTTTCTTTTAATAGCATTGATAGTAGTAATAAGTTATATTTTAGGGCATTACTTTGGAAGGAAGGGAATGTAGATGATAATCCACAAAGTCCGTCAACCGTTTTTATGCAGGGAAGGGCAATTTACTCCAGGCCAGAGAGATTTATGTATCGGATTGGATTATCAGGCAATTAAAAATACAAGTTTGTTCTGGTGCTACCTGGGCAAGAATACCAAGACTCATTATGAAATTGATTGTGCCGATGCCCTAAAAATGGGACAACCTTGGAAGAATAAAAAAGGAAAAACTGTAGTTATTGTTCCGCTTTCGATAGCTAAAATAGTAAAAATTGGAGAGGAGGTGAAATAACTTGAAAAGAACAATCGAAATTATTTTGGGAGTACTTTTAGTAATCTTTCTGGCTGTTGCAATTTGGAAAGTAGTTACCGCTTGTGATGACAAGTGCAATGAAAGGACTGTAACAAGACACCAACATTGGGTAGATGCTACCTACAAATGTCCAGCAGCTGATTCGGCATATACCAGTACTGACAACAGTAAAGATTGTAAGAGAAAAATAAATGATCATTGGCGATATGCTGATCAGGTTGTTGATATTGCTGGTCATTGGGATTCACATTGGAGTGATTGGAAAGATGAACCCTGTATCACTACCACAACCAAGAATTGTGAATCGAAGATAGAACACAGGAACGGGGATGAGGGAAGATGGGAAAATGGCGAATGTCCTAAGCCATCACCAAGTCCAACACCAGAAGTTACACCTACACCAACACCAGAGGAATCAACACCTTCTGCCAAAGTTGATAACTTCTCAGAACCAGGCCCAGCGTCACCGCCACCAGCTTGTGTGGCAAGGGAAATAAAGGAAACACCAACGGTTTTGGAACTGAAGCGGATTGATAAGGACACCATCTTTGTTAGCTGGAGTCCAGTTGATGAGGGAATTGGTGATTACATTGTTTGGTACGGCCCATCAGAAAATGCTATGCCATTCAATCTTAAAGTCCACGGTCTATCAACCGAAATTAATGGTGCGGTTGGATCGACTTGGGTGGCAGTACAAGGTACAGACAACTGCGGAGTAGGGAGTTTATCAGCAAAGTTTGATCCGTAAGTTGTATAATAGTTGTTGAAACTTCTTTGAAGTTTCGGTGCTGGGGCTTTTTAAAACACGCAGACTTTGGAAGTCACTTGAGGAGAATCTAAGCCCCAGTCCCGAACCTTGAAAAAAGGCATAGCAATTGGAATAGTAGCGTTCGTCTTGAGCCTACTAATTCTGGCTTTTATACCTAAATCAAGCGTGTCGGAGGAGGATGCTACACCCGACATCACAATTGAATACCCCAGTCCAACCCCAGACATCCGACCAGCAAAGGTCGCAGATTATTTTGGAGAATTACCAGCCGCAACCTACTCCGCAAAGTTTGTCCAAGTCGCTGACAAATACAATCTTCCTTATGAACTTCTCCCGTCAATTTGTATGGCTGAGTCAACAGGGTTTAAGGCCTCTGTGGGGAACAACGGTTTCGGTTTTGGCTGCACTGACTCTAGTTCCTGTGTGGCGTATGATTCAAAGGATCAGGCAATCGAGGAAGTGGCAAGAGAACTCAGTGAAGGCGATCTGTATGTTGATAAAACAATCGAAGGAAAATTGGTAATGTATAATGGCAAACCGTACTCCCAAAGGGTAGCAGGGATTATGATGCAGATTGATGCAGTTGAGTCAGACCATTGAAAAGTCATCAACATTTTACCAAAATAGCCACACCGTTTTCCCACACTTAGCCTCAACTCCAAAAAACCCGACTTGACAAGTTTTTTTAACCCTTTTTGAATTTAAGGTTAGCCTCATTTTGTGCGTAGACATTTCCCAAAATGACACCATGAGATAATTAGTATATAGAAAGGAGGTGAAAAAAAATGATTAGAAACATTAGAACTTACTGTGTACCAGTAAATTTGAGATCGGCTAGGGCATTTATTAAAGCCCATCCGAACTCAAAGGTTTTCGGTAATATTTCTGACGAGGAATCTTTACAATATCTTGATTCACTTGAAAAAGTAGGAGTGGAGGTAGTCCCATGTCCACACGCAGATAAAAAAGGTCATTGTCAAGGAACTCACACAGAATATATTGACTTCGTTTGAATAATTGGGCGGTACTAACACTACCGCCCTTTTATTATACCATTTATGATTGACATAAGTGATTAGGGCGGGTTACCGAATCAACTTCAACCAAAATATCAACCGTATCCAAAGTACCTTCTTTATAAACCTTACCCCCTGTAACTTCCATTTCAAAGTCTATTCCATTTTCATTTACATCAAAAGAACACAGTTTCCCTTTAATTAACTTACGATCCTTAGTAATAATTAAGATTTCTTTCATTTGAATTTATCCCTGATGAAATTAAATCTTGGGGTTTTTGGGTGAAGGTCTAACTTCTCAATCTCCTGGCTTGAAGGCAATATCACTGGCTGATCCGATTCCCAAACATCTATTTTATTTCTGCTTCTTAAATGTTCAGGGAAACTCTTTTCCCAAAGTCTCTTGACTAAATACTGACCGCTTGAGAAACATCTTACTGCCTCATAAAACTGTAAGTCCTTGGCGTTCTTGAAAATGAAGTGCTGATGGGGAACAAATCTGAAGCGGTGCATCGGGAAAGGATAGTTGGATTCTCCCGCAAGACGGAGGTTATGCTCAAAAGCTTCCATAATCTCTTGGGTCTCTTGAACTGTAAATCCATCAAGTATATGCCTCTCTAACATTTACACCACTCCTTGCTAAGTAAGTTGTCCAATGACTTCCTGGACCTAAATCTTTATAAATAGGCAGTTCAACCATTATCCAATGGTTGTTTTTTCTTCTTGGTATTTTACGGTATCCAATTACTTCAAGCATTCTTGACCTTCGGGTCAAAGAAATTCTTACCTGCAACTAAAACTAAGTTGATAATCCCCAAAACATATGGGTTGAAAAGGTCTGGTTTGCCAGCAAGATAAGCAATCAGGGCGTTGATAGCCCCTGCTGCAACAACATAAAGTAATACCTTAACTGTCTTTCCAAGGGTTGTATCAAATTTCATATTTTTCACCTCCTTCTAAAGAAATCTAGTAGTTTAGTAAGCCAGCTAATTGTTTCTGCTGATGGTTGGGGAGGAGTTTGTTTCTGACACTCTGCAAGTTGAGTTTTCAAATCCTCTAATTCTTTTTGGGCAGTATGTAATTGGTCTCCAAAGTCGGTGTCTTTCAAATACTCCGCTTGGATGGAATCTTTAAGGTGTAGAATCTCATCGTCTTTTTCTTTGACGACTGGATCGATGTAGATTTTGGTAAAACGGGAATCCCCCATCAGGCTCTTTAGGAAATCGGTAGTGTTTGTCCAATGTTCAATCCGGTATTTCTTTTCGTCATCATTCGGCCCTTCACCGCAAATTACCATGTAAGAATCGATAATTATCTGTTCAATCGACTGAAAGTTACTCCCAGAAGGGGCTGTAGTCGCTTGTGTGACCTGTTTAGGGTGCAACCAGCCACTTACGCCATTGTAGTTATGGTTTTGGATATGGCATGGCGTACCAGTTGGATAATTTTGGTCAAAAGACCGAAATGAATCAACATTGCCTTCAATAAAAACAGCAATGTGTCCGTTGGTAGTGTTGTTCCAAATAACTAAGTCACTTTCCTTGGGAATGCCATCAGGAGTATTGCCAATATAATCGTAATTGTCACCAGCTTTTGTAGGAAAGTCACGGGCATTAGTCCATTCAATAATAGGTAATCCTAAAACATCCCGAATAAATCCATTTGCTAAATCGACACATTGGTTTAATGCTGCCGATCCAGCAATTTCAAGGAATTTCCCTTGCCACTTTACGACAAAATCATTAAGACTCATTTCACCACCTGGAAATTCTCAGTCTTTAAATGGTATATCTTCGACCTCAAAGGATTGATCTTATACTCGATGTTTATTTCCAAATGCCATGTTCCTGGGATAATTTCATTGGGTACTTGGACTAACATTTGGGTTTTGTTGCATCCTTTAACTACGGAAGTTTCTTTCGGGGGTAAGTTGATTTCAATAGCATTGACAAAACTCCTTCGGGAAATAGCAGAAATATCCATAAACTTACAGGCATCAACCTGATAAATTACATTGTCCCCAATTTTAACCGTCTTGTTTTCGTTCATTATCTTATAAGGCTGGATATTAGGTTTGAATACTTCCAAAGGAAATACCATAAGATAAATGACATATCCAAAAGCCACCAACACCAAGAACAAAAGAACCATTGGTAGTTTGCTGTAAATGTGTGTCATGTGAATAGTTTGGTAACTACAATTGCCAAAATAATTGCCCCGATATTTAGGGCGGTCAAAACTGTCATTCTGGTTTTCATCTGGATCATTGATTCTTGAATATGGGGTAAATCGTTGGTCAAGATGTGGTCAATCTTGCAATCAAGTTTGTCATAGTTCTTTTCCAATTGTTCAACCCTGTAAGTTAGAGTATTGTTGTTTTTCATTTGACATTCTATTTATAGTTATGTTATAGTCACGACTAATGGAATCGATACTTTTTGTTATCATCGTTATTGGCGGTGCCTTTATTGTCAGCCGCATCTCTGACAAAATGCGTGGTACCATCAAGCTGACCAACCTAGAAAAATATGGTTGGATTATCCTTATTGTTATTCTTCTGCTTGTGTTTCTGTTGTCGCTGTAAGTGCTGTTTGGGCACCACCGCTTTGGATAATCCTATTATAAATTTCCCTGAATAACTTTATTTTATATTTGATAGTTTCCGCACTATCAAATGGTTGAGGAAGTTGGGTAACATAGAATTTCATTTCATCTTTATTAAGAGCCGCACCCGTTCTTAACCTGGTTAAAATATCTGATGCTTCTTTTCTGGCAGTTGCAAAGATTCTTGCCCCTGGCGATCCTGGGACTGCTGCCTGGATTGCAATATTAGGATTCTTATTTATTTCACTTTCAATTACATCCAAAGCTTTTAGCCCTGATAGGGCATTGTTAGTATTTAGTCTTTCCGCAGCCGTTCCCCCACCTGTTTTTTGAGTTTTAAGATAAGATTCCTGAACATCATAAGCGGCCTTAATCCTGTCTTTGGTTTTTGAAGAAATGTCAGGAGAAAGAAGTACCTGTTGCATTTGCTCTGGTGTAATCGTTCTTTGGGTTTGAGCTGTTTCTGGGGTAGTAGTTGTTGGAGCAGTAGTTTCTGCTGTAGTTGGTGGCCCAGCCATTAAAGTTGCTTGTTGAGAAGCACCAGGCCATCTTGCCCCTACTTGGGCTCCTACTGGAGCTGCCCCTGCAGCCAAGGAGCCTCCTAAAAGTTGGTCAAGATTAGAAAATCCAGTTCTCGCTACTCCCTTGCCTGCACCACCGATTTTACTTGTCACTCCACTTAATTTGCCTCCTGCTTTCTCAAGCATTTGGGCACCCCCAACATTAAATCCTGGAGAAGATAGTAAGGTTTTACCAGCTTCCGATCCAGCTGATCCTAATGCCCACAATGGCGATATTGCTCCCCTGGCAGCAATTCCCCCGACTTTCCCTATCTGTTCACCAAGTCTGGTTGTCTGGGACAAAGCTGCCTGTTGTGTCAGATCAATCATCCGTGACAGTTTAACAAATGGGGCCTGCATTGCCCGAAGGTCAGCAATCGTACTTGCTTTGGATAACTGCTCACCTAACCGTGGGGTAATCTCTGAGGCTTGAGCAATCAATTGGGGAGTCTTTAATAAATTTATTACACCTGCTTCTCCACCTCTTGCCAATCCCGATTCTTTGGCAGCTTGTTCAATACCATTTAAAATTTCATCAGCTGCCGCCATATAAGCTTTGCCAATACTTTCATTGTTGATGTTACCAGTTAAATAAGTGCTTGTGTTGAGCCATTGATGCCCCATCTTTTCAAGTTCCCGTGCATGATCCCAAGCATCCAACGGATTCATAAAACCTATTTTTTTGCCAGTCGGGAAATGAGTAGAGATTTGGGTTAAAATTCTCTTTTTAACTTTTTCCTCTATCAAACTTTTTTCTAAAACATTTTGGGCTGATTTAATTGACTCACCAAGAGGGACTTCTTTTTCAATATTGCCAACCACCTCTCTGGTAAATTTCGAAATCAAACCACTATCTCCCGTTACTTGATTGGCAACCTGTGCCAATTCTTCCATTGGTTTTGTTCCTAAGCCCTGGTCAATCATTTCTTTACCTACCGATTGGAAATTCAATGATTTGCCAAGTTTAGTAGGAACAATAAATTGAGCCAAAAATTGTTTAACAGGCATAGAAATCTTAGGGATTGCCGCCTCTAGTTTGGGGGCAACCGCAGCGGCTACTGGCTCAAATGCCCGCTTTAGAATTGGGGCCAAAACTTTGCCCCCGACTCCTGCTCCTGCTGCTCCCGTAACTGCCGCTCCTATGCCTGGTTTACCTTCAGAAATCCCTGCCAGCTCTCCAGCCAAAGCCCCTCTCATAAGAAGCTGTGACAATTTTAATTCGCCACCGAAAGGAACTCCCCAAGCGGCTACTCCCGCTGAAGCCTTACCTTGTCTGAGTAATGATTCTACTGGATTGGCTGAAACATCTGCAGCAGTCTGCTGAGTATTAAAAATATCTGGCGTGGCAATTTTGGCTCCTAATTGCGGATTGAACTTTCCTACACCCGCAGCAAGCAAAGACTGGGGTATGGTAATGACTGCCGAGGCAATATTCTTTCCAGTTTCTTCAAACGGTTGCTTTATTCCTTGCCAAAGCTGACTTAAAACTCCCTGCTGGGGCTGTTGGGTTGGGGCGTTTGTGGTTGGGGTTTCCAATTGAGCCATTGTCTGAGGATCAAACTCAGAATCATCAATTGTCCCAATCCTTCCATCTTTTAATTTGACTCTTATTCTTGACATTTTATTTACCAAATATTACATCTTCTGGATTACCAGAATAACCTGAGAATCCTGCTTCTTCTTGAAAGGAAGATGGTGCTGATGAATTACCTACCGCCCCTACGGTTTGAAATATTTTATTTAAGGCTGTAGTTTCATCTCCAGTTCCTGTACCTGTTGATTGAAGGAATTGTAATTGTCCTGTCTGCGGATTAAATGAATAGAGATTGCCTCCAGATGATACTGTTTGGTAGGAAGGGCCAGCGGCAGCTTGCTGGTTGGCAGTTTGTGCCTCAGTAAGCTGTTTAGTCAAATCATCAAGCCTTGACTGGAACTTTTGGTCTTGCTGGTAAGCATATTGAGTCCAAGAGTCAGTGATTGCCTGATTTGCACCTCCAGCTTGGAGTTCAGCAATCTTATCATAGACTGTCCTTTCGGCTGCTACCCGCTGGTCTGCAAGAGTGGCGATTTGGTTTCTAATATCTCTGACATCGGCTTCTTGGGCAAATTGGGTTTCTTTCAATTGCCCACCATAATACTCAGAAATTCCACCCGTTTGTTGGTTTAAATACTTCTGGTAAATGTCGGAAGAAAGTGGAATCCCCCGTTTGCCATATTCGGTAGCTGCGGTTTTTCCAGCTGTGGCTGTTTCTGAGGCTTCCCTGCCTTTAAGTTCTTTGACTAAATTGGCGTATCTGTCAAGGAGAGGCTGTTCCTCCCCCGCTAATCTTTGTTCTGCCCCAGTATAAGTGGCAGCAATTTCAGGAAGGGCTGCCTGATAAGAAGCAATCGCAGGAGCGTTGGCCGCCTGTCTTTGCTTTAATTGCTGCTCATAAATATCCTGCTGAGATAAAGTGGGGTTGTAGCCAGCAGCTTGGGAAGCAGAAACATCTCGTTTTCCTGAACCGCCTGTAGCTTTCCAGTCGGCTATTGCTGCTTCATTGCCCCAGCCTTGGTAACCCCCAAGGCCCATCTGCATCAAATCTGCTACTGAAGTTGGATCAGCCATCTATAAAAAAAGACCTCTCTCAAGGCCCCTTGTTTCCTCTCTCTTTAAATACATTTTAAGATTTTCGGATCAGTTAGTCAACTTTATTTATTTTCTTTAACAGCTTTTTATCTTTCTTATTTGCACTGAAAGCCTTAAACTCCTCATCTGTCAAGCCTGATAAATCAATTTCCTCAATAGGTTCGACTTCATTAGGTTGGATGCTTGCCATCCCCCCAACAATATACTCATCACCATTTTCATATCTTAAAAGTTTTCTCATGCCCCAACCCCCGAAACATAATCAAGATAAACCCATTGGGTAACAAAAGTAATAGCCTGGGTGCTTGTTCCTGTAGTATCAATAATCATTCCCCTCCACTCATCAGAAACCCCATCGTAATGGGCATAATCAATCTCTCCACCAACTACATTATATCTTCCAACTGTGACACTTCCACCTCTCACAGGATAAATTTGGTTTGATCCTGCAACACTGGCTCCTTGGTAGATTGCAATTGATGGCTTACCAAAAGTAGGAGTCAAGATTTGGGGGGAATTGTAAGTGATTGTGGAAGTCAAATTCAAAACCGAACCTAAATTAAAAGTTCCCAATCCCGTACCTGGATCGGAAAACTTAACGAAATTAGCAAGGTTGACTTTGGAAGCATTTAATTTACTGGCTTGAACTTGGTATAAAACATCAAAATCGGTAGCCTTGATAGTGGTTGTTTTTAAGGCTGTCAGCTTTCTTAAATTAGAATCATAACCAATACTTCCGTAATTCATCCTCTTGTGGTAATCAAATCATAATTTACTGTGAACCCAAATTGTTGGAACCTTGCGTCAGTTGAGGATTCAATAACTTTCCAAAAGAGAAGTTTGCCCTCTGATCCACCTGGGAACCTAAACTCAGCTACCCCATCATGGAAGTCACCAATTGATACCCAGTTCTTTGAGGCATTGGTAAAAGTATCACCAATCGCCACTTGAAAATCTGCCTCGCATCCTGGATTGGCAAAAACATTTATGTAATTAAATTGCTTATCAATTTCGGGTGCGTCAAAATGCAATACTCCTGCCATTGCTGCACTAATTGCCACCCCATTGTCGGAAGTATTAGTTCCCCCATAGGTATAACACTGACCTGTGGCATCACCAAAGATTAATTGCTTATTACTATTCTGATCAAGATAAGTTCCAAAGGCGGTTGGTAGGTTGGCAAAATTCCAGTTGCTCCACTCATCCTGCTGGAAATTATATTTATGAATACAGTTATTGATTGTTTCTCCAGTTAAATCGTCAGTTACAGTTCCAACAGCACAAAGGTAGTCATAGCGATAACAAACTCCTGGGGCAGTATCAAAAACAGTTCCTTGGATTCCCGATCCTACATCATTATAAATTTGTTTCTCAATCGGGTTGGAGATAAGTTGGGGACTAGAACCACCATAACCAACATATCCTAACCTAGTAAGATAAATTTTGTAATCCTCAATGTTGCCAATTGAAACTGGAGAACTTGGCCCCATATCAGTTGCAAGATCAGTCAAACTATAATCATCCCACCTGAACATATTGCAAGTATCCTTGGTCATTATTGCCCTATCCGCAACCTTAAACATACATCTCGGTGCCCCTCCCCCTGGAATATCAATTGAAGAAGAATCAGTAGTCCAATCGGTTGGAGTTCCTCCTGTTGCAAAATGGGCAGCGATTGTTCCTAAAGCATAAAGTCGGTCATGGTAGTTAATAAGTTGATTGGAGGCAGGACAGCCAGCCAAAGTAGTAAAAGAAGTTCCATTAGTAGAATATCGGGTGTCAGTAACACCATCACCAACTGCCAATAAAGTACCTTGAATATCAGCACACCCTACTCTTTCCCCAGCAGTTATTGTTCCGTCACCACAAACTGTCCAAGCCCCAGTTCCTTGTTTGGAATAGAAAAGAGAACCTCCAGCAGAAGCATAATTCCAGAATTGTGTTCCAACATTAGTTCGCCAGGAGAAAAGGGAATCAATTGGTAGTCCGAGTGAAGCTAAATAAGTGTTGTAACCTGGTCGTTTTTTTTTTGCTCCAATCATGTCGTCTTCCATATTGACGCATTGGAGCAAATCCCCAGCATTTTGAAGCATGGGGTTGACTTTTAAGTTGATCCCACCGATCTGAAATACTCGATAGACCACTTAACCCTCCCCATCTGTCACATCCGTAAATTGGATCATAGTTGGGCCAGTCTTGTCCCTGGGAGAGATTTGGGCAACAAACATTCCCCTCTGGGCGTTGGCATCACCAAATTTATCTCTGGCTTCTGGGGTTTTTCCTTCCTTCTGGTAGGCCTGCCCCAGCGAATAGTCCACAAATGATTTGGTGTAGCCTCTCATCGACAGGGGCAGGCCGTCAGTGTCATTCACCATCGGAGTACCCAAACGATAAAAGTAAATTCTGGCTGTGCCACCATCTTCGGCTGGCAGGATGTGGACTACCGAATCCCCTTCCCAATTGTGGTATGGGTGGGTTGTATTGAAATCCTCATTGGGATAAGTTTCATTGACCATCATCTTGGTTGACTGGAACCAATCAGAACCGTTGTAAGTGACATCAACCCTTCTTGGTTGCTTGTAATCAGCAGTCGTGACAGTTCCCAAGCCTGTTGTGCTGAAAGCCACATCAACAGTCCCAATCGTGTAATCCTGATTAACCGCAATAGCAGCATTGACCATTTCCTCCCGCCATTCATTGATCCAGTTATCGATCTGACCGTCAGTTATAAAGCTGGAGTTCCAAAGTTTCTCCTTTACCCTTTCCCTCATTGAGGAAAGCCAATAAAATTCTGGGGTTATGACAATCCAATCAGATTCTATTGAATTGTTTGATAAGGCTGAGTTCTTGTAATAGGTCTTATAAGCATAAGTAATTGAACCTGTGGCATCCTCAAATTGGGTATAGGGATTATCAGCTTGGATAGTTATTGTCCCATCAGTCATCGGGACAGCAGTCCCTGCTGTACCTGTGGCTGATCTCTCAAAAACTATTTGGTTGAATTTAAGGAAATATACTGGAGTATTGGCAGGATGAGGAAATGAGGTAGTAGCAACATTGATTGTACCAACATTGGCAGCTGTTCCTAATTTTATCTCAGTTCTTTCCTCCCCAGTTTTACCTATCTGGAGTGCCCAACCGTCTGTCAACCCAGTTGAATTTTTAACCAAAAGTGCCGTAGTTCCTGCGGCAACATCATTAGCAAGATAGGTTACTTGTGCATTTTGGTCTAAGTTATTGTCTTGTCGTATTATCATTTATTTACCAGTATTTAGATTGTAAGCCAGTTGTTCCTCTTGCTACATATGGATTATCTTTACAAGCAAAATAGTGATAGACCTCTGCCACCTTATTGACATTAAAATAACTTCCTACTTGGAATCCATCTGTTTCAAGGGCTTGAATTAAATCGGCAGTCCACCCTCCTCCACAATATCCCGATAGATCACCTACAGTTCCATACCTTATTGCGTTTTGTCTTGCAACAGTAGTGATGTTAGACAAAAGCACAAAAGTAGGTTGGAAACCAACCCCTGTGATAGAACGGTCATCAGCGTCATTCCCTGTATAATTCCCAACTTTAATTCCACCAGCGACTTGTTTAAAAGCAAACCAATAGTAAGTTTGTCCTGTCTTGTTTGAACTTTGGTAAGTATCATCCCTGTTACCGACTTGAAATCCATCACCATTAACTGCTTGGATTATATTATTGAAAATCGGCCCACCTGTGCATGATTGGGTATTTAAGGTCTGGTCTCCGCCTAAAGAAGAAATCCAATGGTTATTCATTATTCCGTCAGCATCACTTTTTATAAAAATGAAGTCGGGTTGGAACCCTACACCTGTAATCCACCTGTCATCAGCGTCATTCCCAGCAAAGCTACCGTAATTAAAATCAGTAGCAGCGTCCTTTTTAAATGCAGCATAGGCATAAAGAAGTGTATCTTTGTTGACGGAAGTGCTTGAACCGACTTGAAATCCATCAGCATCTAAGGATTGGATATTATTTGCTCCCAGAGGAGAATTTTGGAAAAAGAAAGCAGAATCCCCTGCCATTGAAGCTGTTTTCCAAACCCCAACATAAGAGTCTGCGGTATTGGTATCGTGGATAATTACTAATTCAGGTTGAAAACCCACACCTGTAATTCCACGGTTATCTAACCCATTTCCAGTATAAGTGCCAGTTGTGAGTCTCATCTCAATCAATATATCCAACGCAGGTTATTGTTACATTACTTGTACCTGCTTGTGACCAAACTAAAGCTGAACCTGAAGTAGTCCTTAGTGGGGGATCAATTGGAGTTAAGGCAAGACCGCCATTAGAACCAAAGCATAAAGTTCCTAAAACATTATTTAAGGTTCCAGTACCTGAAGATAAACCGACTCTGGTATCGGCTGCTGTACCTGCTGAGATTACAAGCCCTGTAACATAAATTGTTGATCCTGAAACTGCAGCCTTAACTGTTCCTGTGGTAGTTCCTGTTCCCGAAACAACAGTTGCAAACTCATCACCATGCCTTAAACCAATACCTAAAGTCTGGGATTGTAAAGCTGTCGGGGTAGTCTGTTCGGCATAAAGGGCTGGAACCGCAGTAATTACAACTGAACCACCCGCTAGGTTAGTGATTGCCTTTACTGTACCAGTAAAAGGTGAGGTAAGCCCTGCCGCCCCAACATCAAGCTTGACGATTGGAACTTCAATTGCCCCTATTTGATCTGAAAAAACTGTTGTTTGTGTGCCTTCATTTATTGATAGTGCCATGTTTTATTCTTTCTTATGGAATCTCTGCTTGAATAATTGTCATTTCTACTGGATAAGTCAAGCCTGGTATTCCCATATATTGTCCTTGCTGGATTATCTCTACCGAAAGTTGTAAAGGAACACTCAATGATAAATTAGATAAATTACTAGGTTTAATATCAGCCATTATTAAATTGCTAGGTTTGGTATCAACTATTCTTGAACTAGTCGGTTTGGTATCTGTCAGCCTTCTCATGTTTCATAAACAATTGTATATGGCACCGCCCTATTTGCACTCTCTGTTCCTTCTGATGTTGCAACAACCGAAACAGTCCCATAAAGCGGATATTGGCTACCAGACTGATAAGTTCCAGATTCCGCTTTTGTCCCAGATGAAAAAATAGTTCCACCTGGACTCATAACTACTCCAAGATTAGTAGAATTGGAAGATTGCATATCTGGTGTTGTAAAACCAGTGAACCAAGCTAATCCATTAGCAGTAAAAGTTGTGGTTCCTGCCTTAGTAGTATCGCTGGTGGCAATAGTTACTGTGCCACTTTGAACATTTACATTGCGTTGTTTATCTGACATTTAATTCACCTCCTATTAAAAAAGACACCCCTAAAGGTGCCCCTTATTTCACCAGAACTTAGTTATATTTTAGTGATTATTTAAGACAAAGGCAATAGATCACTTTGCAACTGTTCAATTAAAGGTAGCCATTTCTCTTTAAAAATTGTATCAATGTTGAAATTGTCCTCAACATTCTTTCTGCAATCCTTGGCAACCTGTTCAGGGTTCTCTTTGAGCATCTTATAAACCTTCTCCATCGCCATCCAGATTGACTTGGATTCTGGCACTTCCCAGAAAGATAAGGCTGATGTCCACCTTCTTGAGGCTACTTGGGCGATCTCCCCAGTCTTGCCTGGAATGATAAGTTCTGGCATTGAGTGGCAGTTGTTGACCACTACTGGCTTACCACAAGCTTGGGATTCAACAATCGTCAATCCGAACCCTTCGGTCTGGGAAGGGTGAAGCAAGGCATCAAAAGCGTTATATTGAAATTCAATATCTTCTCTTGTCGCAAAAATACTGGCAAAAAGCTGATCCAAGAAGAAAATCTTATCTCCTATTCCTAAGTATTGGGAATACTCACGAATCGGGAAACTGCCTGGTGAAATCTGTTGGGTGTGAACAAACAATCTTGATTCGGGATGGGCTTTAACAAAAAAGTTAAAAGCCTCCAAAGCCTCTTGGAAACTCTTTCTTGGGGGATTTTCTTTATTGGCGGCAATCATTCCCCATAAGAAACAATCTTCTGGAAGCCCCAACTTTCTCCTTGCCTCCATCTTGTCTTTGGGTTGTAGAAGTTTTAAATCAACTCCCTCATAAATCATTTCCGAATTAAAGCCATGTTTGATAAGTTCATCATGACCAAACTTGGAAAAGGTAATGATCTTGTCAGCCAAAGGCAAACATCTCATCACAGCAGGGGCGACAGGAGTGGAATCAATCGGCATATAGGGAATCCACTTGCAACCGATATTGTGCAGACTTTGAATATACCCAGGATCAATCACCCAAACATCAATCATTGAAATTGCCAGTTTTGCCCCGAAATTCCTTGCCCCATAAAACATCGTATCGGCCCCATGAGGATCATTGACTGATGGATACATCCGCAAAGTTCCTTCATCCATTCGGTAATCTATCCAGTGACCGCTAAGCCCAGCTTTTGAGGCTTGGGCTACTTGGAATCCTTCTTTTAAGAGGCGTTTGATTAAAAATTCAAGTTCTACGGCATATCCCGATTGAGTTTTCTAAGTCCAAACGGCATCTCCGTGAAAAATGATTTTTAAATCACGCCGCTTGGTCATAGGACATCACCTCCTGAACTACTTTAGGCTTATTGCCATAAGTAGGTGTCTGTTTGTGGCACTCGACACAAAGTGTTCTACCATTTGAAACTTTAAATCTTAGTTCTGGATAAATACTCCAAGGCTGTATGTGGTCAGCATTTAAAGTTATTTCAACTCCTCTAACTTTTCTCCTTCCACAGATTTGGCAAGTAAAGTTATCTTTTTTATAAACTGCTATTCGCCATTCTTTATACTTTTGACTATCGTGTCTATCATTTATTAATGAAATCCCTCCTTGCCAATTCCAATGATTTTTACCTCTAGTTCTTTTACTTGCTTCTAAATGCCATTTTAAGGAATGTTTAAAAGTTCCTTTTTTATTCTTATTCCAAGGAATCCTTCCCCGCATCTTATTTTTTGTTTCTTCCGAAAGAGACCTACCTTTTAAAACTAAACTTATCTTCTTTTTAGTTTCACTAGAACGCTTTTTGCCAAGCCAATAGTTATATGATTTATGGCCTTTTACAAACCATCCTCTATTATTTCTCAACATTTATTAGGGATTTTATATACTCACGAACCTCTGGCTGAAAAATTGTTTCTAAGTGATCGAATTTACCAGGTTGGGCACCGCCAGCAAAATGGTAAGCAATGATCTCTTTGTCGTAATCTCCTGGCCAGATGTCGTGGTCTGCACCAGATTTAGCGGGAAGGATTAACTTTTTATCTTTTAAAATTATTTGCGAAGCATATCCCTTAACTATTAACCCGTGCCATTTATTATTCGGTTCCCTGTCTAGAAACCTGACATTATAATCTCCATAAAAGACCAGGATATTTAAGAAATCCTGCTCAAAGAACTGGTAATGTTGCCTCGCTGGTGTGCAAAGTCTAAGCCAATGTTTGGCAAATCTTTCTGATTTAACAACCACAAACCCGCAGTTGACATAATCAATCGGAGCAACATCCCAGACTGAAACATTCTTGCCCATCAATTGAACTTGGGAAACAAGTTCCCTGGGTGAAGCATTTTGGGTTACTGCAACATCAAAATCCCCTTCCCAAGTATGGGAAATATCCCCAGTGATTATCATGTCCGAATCCAACCTTGCCACACATTCATATTCCTCCATCAACTCATTGATAAAGATAGGAGTCATAAAACGCATCTTAAACTCACTAGGATTGATTGTGGGGAAACCAAGTCTTTCTGCATCCTTGGCAGTATAGAGTTTAATATCGGCTTTCTTTTCAATATCGGGATTGGTCTTTTTAAGGGAGGAAATCATCTTGAGGGAATAATCGTAGTAAATATCTCCTATTCCCGTAACCAAGATTGCAAGAGGTTTTTTAGCCATTACGCCTTTGGGGTAGCAAACGCTACCCCTCAAGCGTAACAAATCATCTTAACAAAAGTCAAGATTAGGCTACTGGAGTCAGTGCTTGGGCATTGGCTTCACCTGGTTTGTCATAAGTCGGCTTGTAAAGAACCGAAATAACCATCGAACCAGTTACATTCTGAGATGCACAAATAGCGTGCATGGTTGTATTAACCAAAGCACCTATTGTTCCACCAACTACTGATGAACCAGCCTGACCTGTCGTACAAGCCATGCTGATAACATCGGCTGTTCCAGCAATTTTATCTGGTAAGCCAAATAAAGCAGTTGTTCCTGTCGTTCCCCAACCTAAAGTCATAGTTGAAGCTCCTGGGTGGGTTCCGTGATAACCAGTTCCAGTTATAACTTGGGCGAAAACTTTAGTTCCTGCCACCGTACCACCACCTGTCCCTGCACCTGCTCCTGTAGCAACAGCAATTGTTTCGGTAATAACATTTCCGAATTGATCTTTGCCGTTGACAATAGCAGAACCAAAGGTTGAACCATGTGTTCCAGCAAGGTTAAGTTCCAAGCTTCGTGGATAATCGGCTGCGGGGCCTCCTACAAAAACAAAAGCCCCTGATGCACTTGTTCCACCCCCAACACAAGTTCCACAAGCTGCAGTCCCTATTTGAGGGAAAACAATAATATATTGCTTCACTGTGTCAATTTCTGATGGTGCAACTTTTGCTCCACTAAATGCAAAATCTGGATGCCACTGTTTAATCCCTGGCATATAATTTTCACCCCCTTTAACGCTTTAGCGTTTTAAAATATCTAATAAGTCGTATTCTCTGGACTGGTGTAATTCCTGCGATTCGGCACATTTCCCTAAAAGACAGTCTGGTATCCCGTATTCTTCTTGTTCCTTTATTATTTCTTGGCACATCTAATCTTTTAATATCCAAGCATTGCTTCGCAGTTCAGCCATAATCTGTTGCTTGATTTCCTCACCTCTTAATCTTGCTAATTCTTTCCTGCCAAAGTATTTCAATGCCGCCTGGTTTGAACTGTCAGTCTTTGGATTGTATTTGGTATTCGCCAAATGCAGAAGGAATGACGCTGCCGCATCAATCCTCTCATCCAAGGTTTCATTATAAGTCTTTCTCTTTTTCCTCATCAGAATATCGTTTTTCTTAATCGAATCGGCAATTACCTGACGATTATGCTCTGGATTAAAGCCTGGATCTGGGTCTTTTGGGATATATTTAAAATCAACTCCATCTATTATTCCACTGTTTGGATGATTGTAGAGCTTGGGGCCCCTAGCCTTCATAAAAACTCCTTCTAACATTATGGTTGTTCAAATAGGTAGTTGTTTCTTTATGGCAATCGAAACATAAAGTTCTTGCATTACCCATATCCCATAATTTCTCACAGTTTATAGCTTCTTCAATCGAGCGAACATTATTTTCTTTAATAATTGAGGCAAAAGTCTTTGGGAAGTGATCTGCGTGTAAAACATTCGATCTTCGCCCACAGCTTTGACACCTATAATCGTCACGCTGGAAGATACTTTGTTTCCAAAGATTATATTCAATCAAATGCCTGATTTTATTATTTAGAGGGGTAATCCCACCCTTCCAATTCCAGTTATTTTCTCCTGAAATCTGAGGATATTTTTTGCCTTTATTCCAAGGGGTTGCTCCCAAAGAATTTTGGAGTCCTAGATGTGAACAAGATCGACATTTTTGATAACCATAAGTTCCTAATTGTTTCCCACAATTCTCACATTTAGGCAATCCGCCTTTCCAGTTTGGATTTAATTCTCTATTCATTTTACCTTTTAAGGTCGCTACGATTTTCAATTTTGTATCTTCACTACAAGGAATCCCCTTATTCCAAGGAATCATACCTTTTTTAAATCTAGTATCTTTGGCTGTTTTCATGCGGGGCTGCAAGAGTTGAACTTGCATGATTCCCTACCCCCGTTGGTAGTTGGTAAGGTATCAGCTAACTTATTGATTCGTTTCGCCTTTCCTTTCAAGTGCCCAACTAACCAAAGCACTTACTATTTTGTCTTTTGAGTTTCCTTAGCATTGGCTGCAGGGCAAAGACACATTACATTCAAGAACCAAACCATAACGGCCTGGTAAGTAATAGTATCTTTAATCCTGAGTAGTGAATTCGCACCTTCTTCAAGCCAGTTCATGTCGGAAACCTGACACAGAGTCCAAGTGTCAAGGTCAAGAATTACGACCTCTCCATCTGGAACCATGTAGTCAAGAAATACCCCTACACTGCCACCGCCTGCCGCAAATTCCAATCCTGTCCACCCACCCATAAGGTCGGTAGAGTTGACTGTCCTTCGCATCGCTGTCAAGAGATCACCATATCGTTGATAGAGTGATTTGTTGACGAAGATAGCAAATTTGTCACCTTCCCTTGCATATTTCCTCGCAGCGAGATAAGCACCTTCCATCCTTGACAAAGTCAATGCTTCTGCGACTGAACCGAATTGGGGTTTCCAAGCGGCTGTCGTTCTGGCAAGACCTGCATATTGGTTAGTGCCTGTTCTTGAATCGAGGACTTCGTGGATTCCATTCATCATGTTTGAACCAAATCCTTCACTTGATCCGTCAAGAATCGCAACTGCATCGTTGGCAACCATGCCAGCGGTACCTGCTGCGGTAAGAGTGACGGTTCCTGTGGCAACACCTGCTCCATCATTGGTAACTGTACCGATAATACCTACATCGGCATTAGCGGTTCCAATTCCAATGTATTGTCCACCGTAAAGCCATTCGCCTGGTGCAATGTCACCGTTGACCGTGCCATACCAATCACGGGTATGACCATCATCAATGTTTGCATCCATTGCTTTGACTGTGAACTCAGAACTTGATGTTGAACCTGATACTTGGGCAACAATGCCCGAAGCATCGTAGTAAAGTTGTCGATTGATCTCTCGTGCAAAGTCGGAAACTAGAGTTTGAGCCTGTTCTGTAAAGGTGTTGACAATTGCCCGCCTGTCACCTTGTGAGGCATCAATCGCCAATTTGGAGATATTGAAAGCCCCAGTGACCTGCTTAATACCAACTGAACCTCTACTGAAAGAAACACCATTTGTGGCATTAACACTGTTACCATCGTTTGCTAAGTTGGTAATTCCGCCATGCCTGGTGGTTCTGATTGCTGCGTGAAAAGCATTGTTAATGGTTGTCACACCAGCATTTCTTTTAAACAGATTCAAAGTAATAGTCTGCTTTGGAAAGTTGTCTTGAACATAAGGTAAGATAACCTCTTTCAAAACAGCTGTCGAATTACTGAGTAAAAACGCCATATTATTTCCTTAGATATTACTATCTAAGTTTTCTCACCTCCTTCTACCTTTAAGTTTAATTTTGAAAGGCT